>Ga0315912_10005651_pt1 | contig 11429 bp, 8 predicted proteins | sample VfabasoilMG_FD_204469 | JGI IMG/M metagenome (GOLD analysis project Ga0315912, IMG submission 204469) | Garden soil microbial communities collected in Santa Monica, California, United States - V. faba soil | ecosystem: Environmental > Terrestrial > Soil > Garden | place: USA: California...
GCTCGCCATCTTGCAGCACGTAAGACGGGCGGTTGCGCAAGACCCACGCGAATACCGCCACCAGCAGGGCGAGCGTGATCAGTGCCACGGACAGCGGAAAGACCCGCGCGAGAAAGGTGAGATGGGTCATCTCATAGATCGCGTACACGACGCACGCGGTGACTAGGCCCAGGAAAATCAACTGCGGCGTCCGGGCAACGGGGGCGTGCGGCCCGTCCGGCGTCAACGGCCCCCGGGACCGCTTGAAGGTCACGGCGAGAACGATGGAAACAGCGATCAGCGCCAGCATGACCTGCACGCCGGTGCGCTCCAGGAAAGTCATGCCGTAGACCTGCACGGACTGGTAGACCGAGGCGTCGAGTCGGTTCGAAAGCACAAAGCCTATCAGCAGCGCCGGCGGCGACCAACCGAAGCGTTTCATGTACACGCCGAGCACCCCGAGCACGAACAGTGCGATGAGATCGTACCAACTGCGCGTCACCTGGTAGGCCGCAAAATAGATGATCGCGATCATGAACGGCGCGACCATGGCGAACGGCACCAGGGTGATGCGCGAGATCGGCTTCGCGAGAAGCAGGCACGTGGCCGTGCCGAGCACGTTGGCGAGCGCGAGCGACCAGATGATGACGAAGGTCAGGTCGAGGTGGCGTTCCAGCATGCCGATACCGGGCTCGATACCGATCAGGATGAGCCCCCCCAGAAATATTGCCATGCTGCCCGAACTGGGAATCCCGAACATCAACGCCGGGATCATGGCGCCGCCATTGTCCGCGTTGTTGGCCGATTCCGGGCCGATGACGCCGCGGATATCGCCCTTCCCGAGCGCGTCACGATCTTTCACCGTCTGCACCACGTGCCCGTAGGCGACCCATGTGACGACCGGGCCGCCCATGCCGGGCAGCGCCCCGAGCATCGTTCCGATCGACGAACAACGCACGACCAGCCACAGGTGCCGCAGCGTTTCCGCGAAGCCGCGCAGCGTGCCGGACCCGAGTTTTTCGGTCGAGGCGATCGTGACGCGCTTGCGCAGTATATCCACGACCTCCGGGATCGCGAACATGGCCAGCCCGACGATGACCAGCGAGATGCCGTCGCTGAGGTACACCGTATCAAATGCGAGCCGGTATTCGCCGGTAGCGGGCGCCGCCCCCACGGTGCCGAGCAGCAGCCCGAAGCCGCAGGTCGCGAGGCCCTTCAACGCGCTGGCTCCAGTCAGCATGCCGACCATGGACAGCGCGAGAATGATCAGCATCAGTTGCTCGCCGAAACCGACGCCCAGGATGATCGGCCGCGCGAAGTGGATTGCGAGCGTCAGGACCAGCGCCCCGAACAAGCCGCCCAGCATGGAGGCGGAGAACGCGGCGCCGAGCGCGCGTGCTGCCTCGCCACGTTTCGCCAGGGGAAAGCCGTCGAGGATAGTCGCCTGCGAGGACGAACTCCCCGGTATCCCCATGAGCACCGCCGGGAACGTATCTGCTGTGTTGTTGACGGCCATCAGGCCCACCATCATCGCCAATACCGGCGTCGGGTCCTTGCCGAAGACGAACGGCAGGAGCAGGGACAGCATCGCGGTTCCGCCGAGACCGGGCAGGATCCCGACGACCATGCCGAGCAGCACGCCCAAGCCAAGGAACATGAAGTGCCGGACATCGAACAGCGAAACGAGCGCGGCGAGGATGACGTCTGGCATGGTCGTAGTCGGCTGGAGCGCGCGCTACCGCGGCTGCAAAGGCAGGGTCCCCCTGCCTCTGTGCGGAAAGCGACGCGGGTTCAAGATGCTGGCAGGTTGCGCCAGGACGAGATCCGACGCCCGTCTAGAGCGTCACGTCGTGTTTGCTCTTAAGAAAGGTCTTGATCCACTCCCAGACCTCGGGCGGGAGCGTGGTCGCCGAGTTCAAGATCGGACGGGCAGACTCCCCGATGAACTGCGGATAGCCCTCGATGACCTTCGATGCGCCCGCTTCGAATTCGGGATCGTCGAGCGTCTTTTTTACCGCCGTGCGCCATGCGTCCAGGACCGGCTGCGGCGTGCTGGCTGGCAGCAGGATCGACTTGTTGGCCATGACCCCCATCTGGAGGATCGCCTTCCATGCCTGGTATGCTGGGCCCGAGGGCTTCTTGCCGTGCATGATCTCATACACTTCGTCGAAATTCGGCATGTCATTGAAGTTCGGGTCGCGCACGAGGTTGCCTTTGTCGTCCAGGACGCCGAGGGAGAACAGTGGCACCGCCTTGCCGGCCTTGACCAGCTGCGACGTGTTCTTCAGGAAAGCCGGCGTCGTGTCGTAGTTGATGTTGAACTCCCCGCGCTCGAATGCGAGGCGCACAGGGCCGCGGGCGATGCCCCAGACGTATTTCACCTTCAGGCCGAGCAATTCGAAGAGCGTGGTCACCCGCATCTCGGCCCCGGTCGGTCCGCCCCCGCCGAAGGTGAGCGCCTGACCCTTGAGCTTGGTGATCTCCATGGCCGACTTCACCCCGAGCGCGGGCGACACATAGACCACGGAGCCCTGCGGAGACAACATGACGGGCTGCATCTTCCTGAGATCGAGCTCGAACTTGGACCGCTGAAACACGTAATTCATGACCGTGGAAGATGAGCACACCAGCACGTGCAGGCCGTCCGGCTTGGCACGGGAGTTGAACTGGTTCGAGCCCGTGATCGAGCCGCCGCCGGGCACGTTGCGTATGATCATGGTCGGATTGCCGGGCAGGTGCTTTTCAAGAAAAGGCGCGAGTGCCCGGATATAGACGTCGCTGCCGCCGCCTGGCGGGAAAGGCACGATGAGCTCGATGCGCTTGCCTGCGAAATCGACTTTCTGCGCAGTCGCTTCCGCCACCATCCAGCCGGCGAACAAGCCAAACATTCCAAGGAACAAGGCGCTTTTCGATGAAATCTGCAGCTTCATGGGTGTCTCCTCGTTTGGTCAGTTCAATCCTGCCTTCAGGTGGTCATCAACTTTTTGAAGCGGGCGTAGCCGGTCCCAACCCCGATCGCTCTCCATGCGCGCCTGTTTGCACGGCCACGATGGGGCGGGCGCGGCCGGGGAATTCCACGGTGTTACTGGGTCTTGATGCCAATGTCCTTGATTATCTTCGCCCAGAAGGCGTCTTGTTCCTTCATGAAAGAAGCAAAATCCTCCAGCGAATCGCTGGTGACCTGCTGGGCGCTCACCTTTTCGTAGCGCTCGCCGACCCACGGATCGTGAACCGCCTTCTTTACGATGCTGAACAATTTGTCGATGACGGGTTTCGGTGTTCCCGTGGGCACGAAGATCCCCTGCCAGGAACCCAGGCTCAGCTCCGGGAACCCCGACTCGATCATAGTCGGAATATTCGGCAGCGCCGGAATTCTCTTTTTGGAAACCACCGCAAGGATCTTGATTTTCCCCGAACTGGCATGCGGCACGAGTGAAGCCGTCGTCACCATTGTGGCCGCGACTTCTCCCGAGAGTGTTGCCACCGTGGAAGCGCCTGCGCCACCCTTGTATGGAACATGCAGGAGCTTGATACCGGCTTTGTTCATGAAGAACTCGAACGCCATTCGCTGGGCGCTGCCGTAGCCTGCGGAACCATAGGAGAGCTTGCCAGAGCGGTCCTTCGCATAAGCGATGAACTCCTTCAGGTTCCCAACCGGGAGGCCGCCATGCACACCCAGCGCTCCGGGAACATCGACCACCAGCGTGAGGCCGACAAAATCACGCAGTGCTCGTACTGGAAAATTGGGAAACATGCTCGGATTGATTCCCATGGAACTGACATTTCCAAGCAAGAACGTGTAGCCGTCGGGTGTCGCATCGGCCGCAGCTTGCACCCCGATGTTTCCCGAGGCGCCAGCACGGTTATCAACCACCACTTGCTGGCCGAGCATCTCGCTCAATTTGGGCTGAAGGATGCGACCGATGAAGTCGGAGGCACCCCCAGGCGCATAAGGGATAATCATTCGCAGCGGCCGGCTGGGATATTTCCCGATCGACTCACTGGGCTGTGCCTGCTCCGTCGCGACACTTGCGAGAGCAATGACGGCAAGACCGCGCGAAATTGCCATGAACTTCATGCCAGGCCCTCCTCGATGATGATTCGTCGGCACGCCCATGCAACTCCACGCATTGCGATGGTGAAACGTGCCTTACTGCGGCTAGGTGCCGGCCGTTGCTGCTACCTTGCTCCACCTCGCGACCTCGGATTGCGCCATCCTCGCGAACTCCTCCGGGGCCAATCCGCTCGGCTCACTGCCGATGTCAAGTAGATGCTTCCGCACGTCTGAATTCTGCGATGCCGCAGCGATGTCGTCGCAAGATGGATGCGGGGCAATGATGCGCCCGGTGGCATCGGTGCTCCCACCCGGCGAAAACGGGATGACAATGCGCACCAGCTTGTTCGGGAACGTCGGCGCGAAGAGCGGGTGGGGCGGCGCCGGCAGCGCCGTTGCGATGAGCGTCGTCCGGATCGCATTACGCATGATTCGCCTTCCGGTTCCCTGATGCCTGTCTTGTTGGTTGACGCGTTGCGCTGCAAGGCGCAACCGACCGGCAAAACGCGCCAGCCGGCTGACACAGCCCCTTTTCCTCGGAGCCAGAGCTTGAATGTCGAGAAGGAGTATGGGCTGTTCATACTGCGAATAGAATCCGTCGGCATGCGTACGCAATTCCACTTACCGCGATCAGGGATGTTCGATTGGACGTTGACACTCATGTTCGTGCCTTCCGCGATGCCGGTGAAGCCGGGCGGGTACGGCGCGGAAGAGGATTCCCCGCCGTGGTTGGCGCCATATGCGGCGAACAGATGCCGACGCAGAAGAACGGCCCGCGGTCCGGGTGCTGTCGCCGTCGGCGATTCACTTGGGGGGGGCGGTGTGTTTGTTCGTACCGAGATCGCAGAATGGGCCAAGTTCATCTGCGACATAAACTGCATCCGACGCTGGCACGTATGGACGGCACATCGTCGCCATGCCCTGGCTGGCTCCTGGCAAGCGGGTGTGCAGGCCATACAACGGAACTCTGGCGCGGGCGTGCGTTCTTAGACCAAAGGCCCGCGCGTACGGGGCGCGCCTTAATTCATAACATTACGCCGTAGGAGGGGGGAATGAACGCGCTCAGTTATCTGCCCTCCTTGCCGCCCGCAGCAAGTCCGCTGCTGCTGTTTGGTTTGTTGTTGCTCTCGGGCTTCGTGGGCGGCGAGGTTGCGCACCGCCTGCTGCGGCTGCCGCGCATCACCGGCTACGTGCTGGTGGGGATCGCGCTCGGCGCCAGCGGGCTGGGCGTGATCGATCGGGAACTCGCGCGCGAGTCGCAAATATTCGTGGACATCGCGCTCGGCCTCATCCTGTTCGAGCTCGGGCGCCGGCTCGATTTCGATTGGCTGCGGCGCGACCGCTGGTTCGCGGCAACCGCCGTCGCCGAATGCGTGCTGTCCTTCGGCTGCATCTACTTTGCACTGCTTTATCTCGACGTTTCGCCGCTGTACTCCGCGGTGGCGGCGGCCATCGGCGTCTCCACATCGCCGGCGGTCGTGATGATGGTGGCCCAGGAACTGCGTGCCGAAGGACAGGTGACCGAGCGCGCGTTCAACCTCGTCGCCATCAACAGCGTCGTGGCCTTCATCCTCGCCACTGTGCTGCTGTCGTGGCTGCACCACGAGCACCGCGCCGGCTGGGTGACCGTGGTGTCGCACCCCCTCTATCTGCTCGCCGGTTCGGTATTGCTCGGTTACCTGCTGTCGTGGGCGGCGATCCTCTGCGCCCGCTGGCTCGGCAAGCGCGAGGAGCGGCAAACCGTGATGCTGCTGGCGCTCATACTCGTCGGAGTGGGTGGCGCAGCGGCACTGAAGCTGTCGGTAATACTCGCCATGCTGGCGTTCGGCGTGATGGTGAAAAACATGGACGAGAAGTACGATCTGATGGTGGTCGACAGCGGCCGGGTCGGGCAGATTTTTTTCGTCGTGCTGTTCGTGGTGACCGGGGCGACGCTGCAGGTCGACCACCTGGTGACCGGCTGGGCGGTCGCCGGCGCCTACATTCTGGCGCGCTTCGTGGGCAAGTCAGCCGCCGTGCTGGGGCTCGCTTATTTCAGCGGCGTGCGGAGCGGCAACCCGGGCATGCTTGCGATTGCGCTCACGCCGATGTCGGGCATTGCGATCGTCATGGTTTACGGCACGACCGGGCTGTACCCGGAATTCGGCGCGGGGCTCGCGGCGATCGTGCTCCCGGCGGTCCTGGTGCTCGAACTGGTCGGCCCGCTGGCGGTGCAGTTCGCATTGAGGAAGGCCGGCGAGGCCGGTGAGGAGGCGGCATGAGCGACGACGCGACGGAATTCGCGCCTTCCGCAGCGTGCTCGATGGGGGTCGAACTCGAGCTGCAGATTCTCAATTCGCGTGACCATAATCTGGCGCGTGACGCCGCCGACCTGCTGGGCCTGCTCGAAAAGACGCCGCACCCCGGAGCGGTGAAGCCCGAAATCACCGAGAGCATGATCGAGATCAACAGCTCGATCCACCATCAATACGGCCCGCTGGCGGAGGAGTTGAGACGGATACGCGATGTGGTGTCCGCCGCCGCCGCGCGCATGAACCTGCGCATCGCCGGCGGAGGATCGCATCCCTTTCACAAATGGAACGACCGGCGCATCTATCCGACCGCGCGCTTCCGGCACATCCTCGAGGTCTATGGCTACCTCGCCAAGCAGTTCACCATTTTCGGCCAGCACGTGCACATTGGCGTGCCGAGCGGCGACGAGGCGTTCTACCTGACGCACATCCTGTCGCGCTTCGTGCCGCATTTCATCGCCCTTTCCGCTTCCTCGCCGTTCCAGCAGGGCGAAGACACCGCTTACCAGTCCTCGCGCCTCAATACGGTGAGCGCCTTTCCGCTCTCGGGGCAGGTTCCGTTCGTGCACTCATGGAGCGAATTCCTCGATTACTTCAACCGCATGCGCGGCTTCGGCATCGTCGAGAGCATGAAGGATTTCTACTGGGACATCCGGCCCAAGCCGGAATTCGGCACCGTGGAAGTCCGCGTCTTCGATACGCCGCTCACGGTGGATCGGGCCGCGCTGCTTGCGGCATACGTGCAGTCGCTGGCGCGCTACATTCTCAGCGAGCGGCCCCTGGCGCCGTCGCGGGACGTCTACGCGCTCTATAACTATAATCGCTTCCAGGCGTGCCGCTACGGGATCGCCGGCGTCGTGGTCGATGCGTACACGCAGCGGCATGTGCCGATCAAGGAGGATATACTGGACACGCTGCGGGTCATCCAGTCGCACGCGGGAGAGCTCGGGGCCGGTGGCGCGTTGCGGCGGCTCGCGGAAGAGCTCGAGGCCGGGCGCACCGACGCGACGTGGTTGCGGGAAGCCCACCGCAGCGGCGGGTCGCTCAACGACGTGGCCCGGATGCAGAGCGAACTCTGGATGGGCAAGGTGCTGGTTTCATGAACGATGACCCACGGGCCGGATGACGGGATATGGGCGCACCGCTCAGGATCGGTCTGTCGCCGCGCTTTCTGCATCGGGTTCCGCCCGAGCTGGGTTTCAAGGGCAAGACACTGCAGTACCTGGAGCAGTCGGTCGCGCACTGGCTGATGACCGCCAATGCGCTGGTATTCATGATCCCCTCGATCGAAGGCGGCGGGCTGCTGCGCCGGGGCAATATCCGCATCGCCGATTATGTCGACGCGCTCGATGGCCTGGTGCTGCAGGGCGGAGCGGACGTGAGCCCTCTCACGTACGGCGAGTCGCCGTTGAAGCCCGCGTGGGAAGGTGATCGTATCCGCGACATGTACGAAATCGACCTCCTGCAGGAGTTCGTCGCCGCCGGCAAGCCGGTGCTGGGAATCTGCCGCGGCCTGCAGCTCATCAATGTCGCGTTTGGCGGCACGCTCTACCAGGATATTGCCGCCCAGCACGGCAATCCGATCGATCACCACAATCCAGAGGCCTACGACCAGCATTTCCATGTGGTGACCTTCATCGCAGGTTCCGGGCTCGCGAGGCTCTACCCGAGCCTGGGCAGCGTGCGCGTCAACAGCATCCATCACCAGGCGGTGAAAACGCTGGGCAAGGACCTCGTCGCCGAGGCGTTGTCGGTCGATGATGCGTTGATCGAGGCCATCCGCTGGAAGGGGCCCGGCCACGTGATCGGCGTCCAGTGGCACCCGGAATTCCACGATCCATCCGATGCGACGCTGCTGGACGGCAACCCGCTCTTGCTCGAGTTCCTGTCCGAGGCAGAGTCGTCCCGTGCCCGCCGCGCGCCGCAGCCCGAGCCATCGTTTGCGTGACGAGTCCGGGAAATTGGAGTCCACGCCGTGAAAGCATACTTCTTCTCATTGCGCCGTCCTGCCGTGCCTGGGCAGGCATCCGGACTGCTGGCCATCGTCGCATGGGCGGCGTGCGCCACGGCGGCATGGGCGGCATGGGCGGCAACCCCAAGCCCGTCGCCAGTGGTAGTGCTGACGCTGGAAGGCGCGGTGAGTCCGGCGACCGCGGACTACATCGTGCGCGGCATACGGCGGGCCGCCGAAAAGGGCGCGGGCCTCGTGGTGCTGCGGATCGATACGCCGGGCGGCCTGGATACTTCGATGCGCAGCATCATCAAGGAGATCCTTGCTTCGCCCGTGCCGGTCGCGGCGTACGTCGCGCCCGGAGGGGCGCGGGCGGCCAGCGCGGGCACCTTTATCCTCTATGCAAGCCATATCGCGGCAATGGCGCCCGCCACCAACCTGGGAGCCGCCACTCCGGTGCCGATCGGCGTTGCACCCGGCGAGCCGGACAAGCCGGCAGCCAAGTCGAGGAAGGGAACGCGTGATGGCAAGGCGGACGCGCCGGACGACGCTGCCAAGGCCGAGTCCGCGCCCAAGGGCAATCTGACGCAAAAGCAGATTCACGATGCCGCGGCCTATATCCGCAGCCTCGCGCAACTGCGCGGACGCAACAGCGAGTGGGCCGAGCAGGCGGTGCGCGACGCGGTGAGTCTTTCGGCCGAAGAGGCGCAGCGCACCAAGGTAATCGATATCGTGGCGAGCGGCATGCCCGACCTTCTCAAACAGGTGCATGGACGGAAAGTCGCGGTGCAGGGCGTGGAGCGCGCTCTTGCGACGGAAAGCGCTGAACTGCTTGCAATCGATCCTGACTGGCGCAGCAAGCTACTCGCCGTGATCACTGATCCCAGCATCGCGTTGATCCTGATGATGATCGGCATCTACGGCCTGATCTTCGAGTTCTCCAACCCGGGATTCGTCGCGCCCGGCGTGATCGGGGCGATCTGCCTCGTGCTGGCGCTGTTCGCCTTCCAGTTATTGCCCGTCAACTACGCCGGGTTGGGACTGATCCTGCTGGGACTTGCATTCGTCGTGGCCGAGGCGTTCCTGCCCAGCTTCGGCTCGCTGGGCATCGGTGGCGCAATCGCCTTGGTCATCGGATCGGTGATCCTGTTCGAGCCGCACGACGGCGGCTACAGCGTGCCATTGCCGTTTGTCGTGACGCTGGGGGGGGTGAGCGCCGTGACGGTATTTGCGATCGTGGCGCTCGCGGCGCGGGCGCGCAAACGGCAGGTGGTGAGCGGGCGCGAACACATCATCGGCGCCGAGGGCGTGGTGCTGGAAGACATGCGGGGCGAAGGGTGGGCACGGGTGCAGGGCGAGCGCTGGCGCATCGCGAGCCACGCGCCGCTCGCGCGCGGACAACGCGTTCGGGTCAACCGCATCGACGGGTTGACGCTCGACGTCGAGCCTGAAGCAGGTTCGTCCATGGGGCAGCGCAATACGGGAGGTGGGGCATGATCTGGGACTTCGGCATCGGCGGCCTCGTGCTACTGGTTGCGATCCTCGTGGTCGCGTCATTCCGTATCCTGCGCGAGTACCAGCGTGGCGTCGTTTTCATGCTGGGGCGATTCTGGCGGGTGAAAGGCCCGGGGCTGATCGTCGTCGTTCCCGGCGTCCAGCAGATGGTGCGCGTCGATCTGCGCACCGTGGTGATGGACGTGCCAACCCAGGACGTCATCACACGGGACAACGTGTCGGTCAAGGTCAATGCCGTCATTTACTTCCGTGTCATCGACCCGCAGCGCGCGATCATCCAGGTCGAGAACTTCCTCGAGGCGACGAGCCAGCTCGCCCAGACCACGCTGCGCGCGGTGCTCGGCAAGCACGAACTCGATGAATTGCTCGCCGAGCGCGACAAGCTCAACATGGACATCCAGCAGATTCTCGACGCACAGACCGACGCGTGGGGGATCAAGGTGGCGAACGTCGAGATCAAACACGTCGATATCGACCAGTCGATGGTGCGTGCCATCGCGCAGCAGGCCGAGGCGGAACGGACCCGCCGCGCCAAGGTGATCCACGCCGAAGGCGAGTTGCAGGCCGCCGAGAAGTTGCTGCAGGCCGCGCAGATGCTGGCGCGGCAGCCGCAGGCCATGCAGTTGCGGTACCTGCAGACCCTGGGCAGCATTGCGGGCGACAAGACTTCGACCATCGTGTTTCCGGTGCCGATGGACCTGCTGTCGCCGCTCATGGATCTCGCGCAGAAGAAAACCGATGCGCGATGAGCCTGGCGAAGATATTGCCGAACCGGTCGGACCGGGAACAAGCGCGACCCATGTCTTCCCCTGAGATGCGTGCGGGCTGGATGGTGGCGGCACTGCTGGTCGGCCTCGCCGTACAGTCGATGGCGGCTGAACGGGTTCCCGCGCGCCAGAACGTGCCGGTTATTTCGGGCGGCGTGGGAGCGGAGTCCATGGCGCGGCTCCAGGTGCTCGAGAAGGAGTTCAATCTCAAGCTGGTGTTCGCGCTGGTGGAGGGCAATTATGTAGCCGATGTCGGCGTCACGATCCGCGACGCGTCCGGCAGGGCGGTCGTCGAACACGTCACCGACGGGCCGATACTTCTGACGCGCCTGCCCGCCGGCACGTATACGGTGGAGGCGCGCTACGGCCGCCAGTCCCAGACGCGCAAGCTGTCCGTGCGCGGCGACCGGTTGCAGACGGAGTACCTGCGGTGGAGCAGCGACCCGAAGGTCGATTTCCCAGGGCCGGCGGAGAGTCGCACGGAAGCGGTCGGCTCGCGCACCGAGGCAGTCGCGGCAGCACGCGGCGCGAGCCCGGGAACCCCTGCAACCGTAGAATTCATATCCGGCGGCATCGGCGAGACCGCGCGTGCCCAGATGCTCTCGCGGGAAAAGGAATTCAGCCTCAAGCTCGTGTTCACGCTGGTCGAGGGCAACTATGTCTCCGATGCTCGCGTCGAGATCCGGGACGCCGCGGGCAGGATCGTGGTGACTCACCTGGCCGAGGGCCCATTTTTCCTCGCGCGCCTGCCGGCCGGCACCTACTCCGTGGCGGCAGCCTACGAGGGGCAGACCCAGACCCGCAACGTGGCGGTCGTGGCCGGGCGTCTTCGTACCGAGCATTTCCGCTGGAAGAGCAATCCGCAGGCTGAT
>Ga0315912_10005652_pt1 | contig 11429 bp, 5 predicted proteins | sample VfabasoilMG_FD_204469 | JGI IMG/M metagenome (GOLD analysis project Ga0315912, IMG submission 204469) | Garden soil microbial communities collected in Santa Monica, California, United States - V. faba soil | ecosystem: Environmental > Terrestrial > Soil > Garden | place: USA: California...
GTCTTACGGAGCGACCGAGAGCAATTACAGGCCGGCACGTTGGGGAAGTTTCAGGGAGCCGCACAAGTTCACGGGCAAGGAGGAGGACGTCGAGGTCGGGCTTGCCTACTTTGGCGCGAGATATCTGTCGCTTGGGCTCGGGCGCTGGATGAGCCCGGATGCTGCCACTGTGCACGGATTGAAAGGAGATCCGAACCCTTACGCCTACGTTCACGGGCGGCCGACGGCGGCTGTAGATCCGGATGGCAATCTCCCGATTGTAGCGGTGATCGGCATCGCAATGGTGGTAGGTGCCCTGATCTCCGGTGGCTCGAATGCAGTGGGTCAATACGCAACGACCGGGCGAGTGAACTTGAAAGGAGTCGGGGCCGCAGCGCTGGGGGGAGCGCTTGCGGGAGGCGCGACCGCTGGTTTGGGCGCCCTCGGGGCGGGCGTGGGCGCCGGAATCGCCGGTGCGGCAATCGGTTCTGCATCGAACGCCGCCGCCACCGGTGCGAATTTGAAAGGTGTTCTCATCGCTGCGGGTCTCGGGGCCGCGGGAGGCTTGGCCGGCGGATGGCTTGGCGGGAAGATGAATCAAGGCATGATGGCGTTGCTCGAGCCCTCAGGAGTATCGCTATCGGTCGCGGCGAACGTTTCCGCTGCGACTAGTTCGGTTCTTACCGGCAGCATCATGGGTTTGGCGGTCGAGGGGCTCCGTGATTTCGGTCACGCCGACGTGGACTACGCACGTGCCCTAGCGATGGGCGCCGGCACGGGAGCAGCGGGGTATCTCGGCTCTATTCCGGACTATGGTCCTTCGTTCAAAACGGCAGAGGCGGCACTGCGACATGCAGCACGAAACAATCAGACAATGACCAATCAGCAACGGAACAGAGCGCACGAGGTGGGGGCCTACACCTACGAATGGGGCGGTAAGTACTTTGCAGCGAACTCAGTCGAGAGCAATAGTCACGAATACACGGACCAAGAGTTAGTTATGCAGGAGACGAACCTACCCGGTGGTGCGACTTTGACGGGCTTCGCTCACAGCCACCCCGGCAAACTTCGCATAGACGCCATGGTCGAAGCCGGTAAGATTGGAAAGTCATACGAAGATCTTTCCTGGGATCAGCGTGGCACGATGCATGATATCGACAAGGAGAACATGCTCGCGGACTATCAGAGCTTCCGCCACGGGGGGCCTTGGATCGAAGCCGTCAGTGCGCCCAATGGGAACCTGGACTTCTACTATCCAAAAACCGACACGCATATCATCCAGCCGCCGCTCGGCGGCCTTCCTCCGTAGAACCTGTTGCTTCACGAGCTGGTCGTTTGGAGCGTCTCATCTTATTCTCTCGGCGGATGAACCAAGGTTCACGCGCTTCGTTGATTGCGCTTCTCGCATTGCTGTCGACCCGTTGCGGTGAGCCGAGTCAGGAAGTATGCAGCCCCGGCGGCGAGTGCATGCAACCCGCAAGCGGGGGCAGCAAAGGAGTTTCTGGTCAGCAAGGCGGGCGAGGCGGTCAGACGCAAGCGCAGCGGCCGGAACTGGGTGCTCCGTGTCAGTCGCAGGGCGACTGTCCCGACGGCGCGCATTGCCTCACGGAGCGAGGCAGCGGCTTGCGCGGAGGCGGCCCCCCGCAAGGGATGTGCGTCGCAGATTGCAGCACGGATCCGCGCGCCTGTGAGGCGTTCAGCCAAGCAGTTTGCGTGATATTCGACGGAGCGGACGCGGGTAGCGCATTTTGTTTCCCAGCGTGCAAGCATGGAACGGCATCTCTCGCCAAATGCGGGGGTCGGGCGGATCTCGCATGCGAAAAATTGGAAGATGAAGGTGAACTCGGGTTCTGCCGGCCCTTCTGCCAAATGAACGAAGAGTGCGAGTCCGGTCGTTGCGACCGCAGAAACGGCGTGTGCGTCCAAGCCGAGGTGGGCGGCGATGATTTCGGCCGGCCTTGTTCCCTGCAGGGTGACCTCGAGCCGTGTTCCGGAATCTGCGTGGCGATGGAGGGAACGGACCTCGCATTTTGCTCCCATCGTTGCGTGTACGGCAGCGCGGCGCCCTGCGGGCCTCTCGCTGGCGCACCCGGGCTTTGTGCGTTGAGCGCTGACGGTGGCTCTCTCGGGGACGTTGGCTACTGCGCAGAGCTGTGCGACTGCAGTGAGCAGTGCACGCACCCGGATCTGCACTGTGACGCGTTCTCGAGCGCTGCCGTTCGTGACCGGCTCGGTAAGGCCGGCGTCTGTGCTGTGGCGACCGAGCCCGACCCCGAGCCGCTCGTGTGCAAGGACTCAGTGGATGAGCAAACTTGAGGTGGCGCCAAACCGCAGCTCGATTGCGCACCGCCGATGCGCACCAGGCTGAATCGGTCGGCCTGGCCGCCCACGCCACGGCGACGCCCGCCCACCACCGACCGCCCCGTGGCTTGGGCAAGAGTCGCGCCGTCGCAGAGTTTCTGGCGATGCAGCCGCAACGGACGCCGCCGCCCCGTCCGCTCTTTTCAATAAACGGGCCTTCGCGCTACGGTGATGGGTCGCTTCGACTCCGAGGGAAACTCATGCAAACACTCAGTGAGCAGGGACCCAGCGAGCATTCTGGCCGGAAACCCTTGCCCGAGCCCGCGCTCGATGAAGATCCCGGCGCGCGCGACGATCGCGTCGGGCACGTGCTCCAAGCGATCTTGAGCGAGCTTTCGCGGGGACCAGCACCGCTCTCGCAGCTCGAAGTCGCGGCGTCGCGCGCGGGCTGTCAGGACGCCGCGGCGCTCATCGAGCGGCTCATTGGCGAGCAGCGCATTCATCCGCTCTTCAAGCGCAACGCGAACGGAACTCGCACCAAGGTTATCGAAGGCTACGCCCTGGGCGCACCCGCGCTGGAGCCGCCGTCGCCCAAGGAGGTCGCGCGCACGGCGATCTCGGCCGCGATCGAATTGGCGCACCAGACCCCCGTTGCTCTCAAGGAGATCTACGCGCCGCAAGTGACGCGAGCCGACTTCAACGCGCTGGTCAAGGAGCTCGTCGAGCAACAGAAGATTCATCCCCTGTTCGGGCGTGCGAAGGATGGGCAACCCAGCAAGAGCGTCCAGTACTACGCTTTCGGTCCGCCCCCGCCGCCCCCGCCGCCCCCGGACGCGGCGCGCACGCGTCGAGCGGTGCTGACTGCGCTCGAAGAATCGCCGCGAACCCCCCTCGCGCTCGCCGCATACACGCTCGGCCTCGGAAAGAAGGAATACGAGGCGCTGCTGCAGGAGCTATGCGGCGCCGGGCTGATTCACGCACAACACCAGCCCACCAGCAGCGGCAAGGCCTCCAGAAAGGTGGCCTACTACCGCTTTGGCCCAGCACCGGAACCCGATGCTGGCCAGTTCTTGGGCAGGCTGCAGGCGGTGTTGGAGAGAGCCTTCGAGGCGGCGCGCGAGCATCGCATTTCGAAGGCTGCCGTGGTGGCGGCGTTGGTCGACATGTCCGGGGTAGATCGCGCTGCCTTCCAGGCCGAGCTGCGAAAGCGTGGCAGCGAGGAGCCCTCGCCGAACTCGCAAGTGTTCGCGCGGGGCGCGGAAGACGCGCTGAGTACGCGCCGCGACACGTCGAGCATCAGCTCGCAAAGCGATCGGGACCGGGTGCTCGAGCGCCTGCACGAGCTGGTTGCGCAAGAACGCGAAGGTGCGCTGATTCCGATCCGAGCACTGCGTCGCGCAGTCGATTTGGGGCCCACGAGCTTCGATGCCGCCGTGCTCGACCTTGCCGACAACGACTTGCTGATTCTGCATCATCACGAGTATCCGAGCGATCTCTCGGAGAACGAACGCGCCGAGTTGGTGCGCGACCGCTACGGCACGTACTACTTCGCGGTCGCGCTCGGCGCCGAAGTTCGCTGACGGCGCAGACCAGCTCTCAAGCGTCGAGCACGCAGTCGGAGTTCGGCGTGGCGACGCAGGAGAGTGCCCAGCCGTTCGCTCGCTCTTGGGGGGAGAGGCCGCTATCCGAACCGCTCGCGAACTTTCCTTGAATGACGCGCACGCGGCAATCGCCGCAGTTGCCCGTGCGGCAACCATAGTCGAGCTCGATGCCGTGCGATTCCGCTGCCTCGAGGAGCGGCAAGTTCCGATTCACGCGGATGCGCTTGCCGCGCCGCGCGAACTCGAGCGTCACGGCGTTTTCTTCATCGAGCGGCGCTTTGGCGGGCGCAGCTTCGTCGGTGGCGCTGCGCGCGCCTCCGAAGCTCTCGGCGTGCAAATGCGCGAGGTCGAAATTCATCTCCGTGAGCAGCGCGCGCGCCGCGTCCATGAAACCTTCGGGTCCGCACATGTACACTTGTCGATCGTGGAGATCCGGCGCTACGAGCTCGAGCATCTTGCGGCTGATTCGGCCCGTGAGGCCGGTCCAGCCACGGCCGCTCGAGCGCGACGTGGTGATGAGCACGGGCTCGAAGCTGCGATAGCGCGCCGCGAACATCTCTAGCTCTTGCTGAAAGACGATGTCCGACGGCGTCTGAATCGAATTGAAGAACTTCATGTCGACGTCGGCCGAAATATCGCACAGCCAACGCGCCATGCTCATGAGGGGAGTGATGCCGCTGCCTGCGGCCAAGAACAGAATCTTCGGCGGAATTTTGCCTGGAATCAGGTGAAATTTGCCCTTGGGGCCCGCGATCTCGACGCGGTCACCCACTCGCAAATTGTCGGGCAACCAATTGGAGACGAGGCCGCCGGGCACGCGCTTGACGGTGACTTCGAGCACGTACGGTCGCGTCGGCGTGGAAGAGATCGAGTACGAGCGGATGACCTTCTTGCCGTCGATCGGCAACACCAGCGTGCAGAACTGTCCGGGGTAGTAGACGAAGCGGCAGAGCGGGTCGCCCTGCAAGCGGAAGGTGTAAACGTTGTGGGTGTCTTGGATGATCTCGGTTACGTAGAGCGGCGTGTCGCGCCCGGACCACACGGGCAAGTCTTGCTTGTGATCGATGGTGGTCGTGTTGAGTCGACGCCCGCTCGAGCTCGTGACGCTGTTGACGACAGCAACGCGCTCGAGCGCCACGCGAGTCGATTTGAAGTTGGACTGAGACGTGTATGGACAGCGCCCCACGTGTGACGTTACGTCGTTCACGTAGACGTCGCGCTCCATCTGCGCGCGTGACTTGTGAAAGCTCGCGTACACGACTTCGCCCTTGACGCGCTCGCTGACGAGCGCTGGAAATTCCATCGCGACGCCCGTGTCTGGGTTCGTCACCTTGACGCGCTGACCGTCTTTTACGCCGCTGCGCGCGGCCAGTGCGGGCGAGATGAAGAGCGGATTTTCGTCGGGCATGCCGACGATGGGCGTCGCCTTGCCGGAATTGAACGTACTCGTGGCAAACGAGATCGCCTGACGATCGTCGGACAGCGCGGAGCGGCCGGTGTTCAGCGTGATGCCGCTCGGAATGTCCAGATCGGCGTCGGTGGGCACGAAGAAGCGGAAGCGACTCGGCCGGCGATAGACGTCGCGGAACGGAGTGGCTTCGGGGTCCTCGTAGTCGAGCTTGAAGCGATGGACGCCCATGCCGCCGTAGTACAGCGAGCCGCGCTCGAGCAGCTCCGTCCACTCGATGGCGCGTCCGTCCGCGTGCTCCGGGCGGCAGTACAGCGGCCCCGCGCCCCCGCCCATGTAGTCGAGGATTCGCCGCCATAGCTCGGGGCGGCTGACTTCTCCGTCGAGGCGCGTGAGACCGCCGCCTGCCTCGGGCGAGCAGAAGCGCGTAACCAGGTAGCCAGACTCAGCGTGGCGGGCCAGATCCGGATGCGCTCCGCGGAGCTCGGGCTCGCTGGCCAAGCGCCGCGTGATCTCCGCCATCACGTCGTACAGGATGGTCGCGTCCGAGCGAGTCTCGCGCGCGGCGCGCTTCTGCGGCATCGAAAGCGTGAACTTCCACTCGCCGTTTTGATAGAGCTTGGTGGTCGCCGGGTGGGGCGGCGAGGGGATGATCAATGCAGCGTTGGCTTCCGTCCATTTGTCGGGGATCGGATCGATCACGACCAGCGTATTTTCTGGGTCTTGAAGCTTCGCGATCCAACGCTTGCGCTCCATCATGTTGGCCTCGAACTGCGTACCCATGCAGACGAAGAGCTCGCGCGTCCCGGGCGTCGGCTCGGAGTAGTCGAGCGCGGCCCGTCCTGGATCGGCGACTACGGGAGCATAGGCGTCGTCGGGCAAACCCATGCGGCGCGCTGCGTCCGCGGCTTCCGTCATCGGGACGCGTCCCATGAAGTACTTGCGAGACAGCCCCTGCACCTCCGATTCGGCGTTGATCTGCCCCGGCAAGCGCAGCGTGCCGCCGGCGATCGAGGCGTCGGCGTTCAGGCCATATTTCCCGAGCATTCCGAGCAAGCTGCCCCACAGGCAGTGTGCCACGGCGCCGCTGCTCTGCGACAGGCCCATCGAGGGGATGTTGATCGGCACGCAGCCGCGTTGCGCGAATCTTAGCGCGATGCGCCGGATCCCCTTCAAGAGCGGCTCGCTGTACTCGGGCTCGGCAGCGATGCGCTCGGCGACTCGCTCCGCCGCGAAGCGCTCCGAGCGCGCCAGCTGAAGGTAAGCCTCGAAAGCTTTCTCGTCGCCGAAACGTTCGACGAAACGCCGCGCGACGGCTTCCGGATAGCGCAGCAAAATCTCGTGAGCGATCGCCAGCGCCAGGTGCGGATCGGAGCGTGGCTTGACCAAGAGCACCCGCTCTTTGCCCAAGCGTTCGGCGACGGCCTTGGCGGACTCGGTGACCATCACCTCCACCAAGTAGCAATCCAAGTCCTGGCGTGCCATCAGCGCCTTGAATACCGGCGGGTGCGAAATCAGGCCGTTCCAACCGTTGAACACGTACAGGGCGCCCGGGCTCTGTAGGGCGCGCTGGATGGTGAGGAACGGCCCCTCTTGCCCGGTCAACATTTCGTTGTGGACCGCGCCCGCGTTCAGACAATGCTCCGCGTTGCCCGTCAGGTTGCGCACGCCGAGCAAGCGGAACACCTCTTGCGTGGCGAACACCGCGAAGTAGTCGACCTGACCGCTGGCGTAGAGCAGCGTGCGTCCGCTCGGCTGCCGGTGCGCGAGCAAGAGCTCCGCCAGGCGACGAATGGCGTCCTCGTACGAGATGGGCTCGCGCCGCCCCGTTCGCCTGTCGAGCACGCTCGGGCCGGCGTGAATCGGATACGCCGCGCGCTGTCGCATCATGGAGTGGCGCAGCTTGATGCAGCCGCCCGTGGGCGTAACTTGTGCGAGCGATTCTCGATACGAGCTCAGCGTCCCGGAAAATGGCTTGAAGCGCTGCGCGAGCAACGCGCCGTCCGGGCTGCGCAGGCGTTCGACGTCGCGCCCGACGAACGGCTTGCGCTGACCAGACGTCTCGAATTCGCCGCGCACCACCGCGCCGGGGGCCGAGAGCGCGATGTTCGTATCGACGTGCAGCGCGCCTTCCGTCAGGACCTTGGCCGCGAAGCTGCGCTGCGCGGAGCCGAGCTCGACCCAGAAGGCTCCTTCCGCGCCGCTCGGCAGCTGAGTCTCGGCCGGAACGGGTTGATCCGAGACGCGTTCGAGGGTTCCCCCGTCTCCCACGCCGCAATACGAACACGACAGGCGGCCTGCTTGCGGCACGCCCGCTTGATGCTCGGGCATGAGGTAGCGTGGCGTCTCGGTCAAGTCCTCGAGCAAGCCAGCGTGCTCCAGCTTGAGCACTTGCTCGCCGACGCCGGAGCCGGGCGGGGCGGAAGAAACCGGTGTTTCTGCGGGAATCGAGCTGACTTGTCGCGGTGACGTCATGTTCCTCAGGCGTTGGGGACCGAGCGCTTGGAGCCTTCGGCCTCGGTGTTGAGCAGCGCGGCGTGATCGGGCGCGCGCTCCGGAAAGCTGAGGATGAACGTGGTGCCTTCGCCCAGAACCGATTGGACACGCACGCTGCCGTTGAAACCCTGGGTCATGAGGTTGGAAACCATCGAGAGGCCGAGCCCGGTGCCGCCGCGGTCGCGTCCGGTCGTAAAGAACGGTTCGAAGATCTGAGGCAGGTCGGCGGGCGCGATGCCCAGACCGAAGTCGCGCACCGAAAGCTCGAACAGCGGCGTGCCGCGCTGCGACGTGCGCCGCTCGAGCTTGAGCTCGACCTTGCCGGGTTGGTCGCCCGGGTAAGCGTAGCGATCGACGTTCGTCAGCAAATTCAGCAGCACTCGCGAAAACAACCCGGGAAAGCCGTCCCACAGCCGCTCGGACTCGGAGAGGGAACAGTCCACGCCGATGTCCAGGCGCGACGACGCCAGGATCAGGCGATGCTGTCCGGACTGACCGCGCGGACCGCGGTAGGTGGGCCCGGGCGGCACCGCCGACAGCGTCTTGGCGCGGAATACATTCAGCGTTTCCTGTATCAGCCGCACCAGATCGACCTGTTCGCGCGGCTCCGCTAGCTGACCGACGGAGAGCTTCTTGAACGACTGCACCAAGCGTGAAGCGTGCGCGACGTTCTTTTGAATCAAGCGACAGGCCTCGGTCACGTCGCTCAGGACCTCGAGCGACGTCGGATCGCTCATCTGGTCTTTCCAGTCGGTGCCGGATAGTTGCTCGGCAACGAAGCTCGCGGCGTTCTCGATCACACCGAGCGGCGTGTTGATTTCGTGAGCCACGCCGGCCACCACGCTGGAGAGGGAACGAATGTGCGCGGCCGAGGGCGGCGCCGACGAGGGGTCGAGCTCGATGACCTCGGTGGCGCGTTTGCCGGGCATGGGCGTGAGGTTCGGAACGGGCGTGCGCACTCGCGTGATGCGCGCGAGCAACGCCGCGCAGCCCATGCTCGACAGCACGAAGAGCTTGCCGTCGCCGAGCCCGACCGCGCCGGTATGGCAGAGTTGCCCCTCGATCATCGCCATGCGGCCGAAGTGATCGCCCGGCGTCGGACGCGCGATCTCGATCGTCTGCCCTCGCTCACGCAACGAAAGCTTCACGCGTCCTTCGAGCAAAATGTACAATAGGTCTGCGGGGTCGTGCTCGTGAAACACGGACTGGTCCGCCGAGAAGGCTCTCTCTTCGCCCAGGTTCGCGAGACCCTCGACCTCGTTTTCGCTGAGGGACTCCAGAATGCGCGCTCGATGTAGTGAGAGGGGAATCGCCACGGGTGGACTCTCGATGTGGGAAGTCGAACACAACGAACGAGAGCGCTCGCTGTCGTGCCTAGCGCTCGTCGGATGAATCGGCGGACCCGCCTAGATGCTGATCTCTTCGAAGGACGTGGCCTTGCGCTCGCGCAAGGCACTGAGCGCAATCGAAGCGTAGATGGCGTTCTGGGCGTGGCCTGCGAGCAAGCTCAACGCCTTTTGCCCCAGATCGTCCGGCGTGAAAGCATCGAGAAACAGCCAGCCGTGGCCGAGCTCGCGGTGCAGCGCGAGCGGGATCAGAAAACCCGTGTCCAGCACCGTCGGGCCGGCGATGCGCTGCGTGGCAAGTACGCCCTGCACGCGGCTTTTCGCGGCTTCGGCGGCGAGCGAGCTCTCGGTCGTGTCGGCGCTGGAGGCCAAGTGCAAGAAGAGGCGGCGCGGGCCGTGGCTGTGCTCGAAGGTCTCGAGATCCAACGCGACGAGCGGCGCGGGGCAGATCGAGAGCACGGTCTGCAAGACCAGGCCGAGCATGCGCTCCGAGTTCATGTCGGCGTTCAGCGCCATCGCACAGTCGCTCACGGCCGTCAGATAGGCGCGATGTCGCTCGAGCGTCACGAGCTCCTGGTACGACTTGAGGGCGCAGCGCGCCGCGGTGTAAAGCCGGCTGGAGGATGTCTCGCTCTTCGCGAGATAGCCGTCGATGTCGTATGTTTCGATGGTTTGCTGTTCGGGCGCCACGCCGGGCTGGCCAGTGCGCAGCAGAATTCGAACCAACGAGTTGCCGAGGTCATTGCGAATGGCCTGGCAAACTTCGAGTCCCGCCCTGTCGCTTTCCATCACCACGTCGAGCAGGATCAACCCCACGTCGGGGTACTGCTCCAGCATCTCCAGCGTCTGCTTGCCGCTGTACGCGGAGATGAACTCGACCGGGCCGCACTTCTTGCTCAGCGCCTTCAGGCTCAGCTTGCTCACCGCGTGGATGTCTGGCTCATCGTCCGCGATGAGGATGCGCTGCTTTCCGCCCCACTGAATCAATGGTTTCGTCATTGGCTTGGACCCATTTTTTTCTCACGTTGCGGGGTCGACGTCGACGTTTTCCGGAGCGGCGAATTTCACCAACGCTTCGGATTTCGCCAGCGGAGTCGCTGACGCGCGGCGCGGTGTCCTCAGGTAGCAAACCCAAGTAACGCCCAGGCACACGACATAGAATCCGAGGAGGCACCACACGGCCGTTCCGATTCCGCCAGTCGCGCGCACCGAAGCGCCGAAACCGCGGGGGACGAAGTAGCCCCCAAGGGCTCCGATCGCGGAGGTGAGGCCAATCGCGGCCGCGGTCTCGCGCCGCGCGCGTGCGAGGGCGGCGGTCATCGCCGCCTCGCCTCGACCCTGGGCCGCCTCTGCGTGCAAGCGCCGAAAAGTCGCCGGGATCATGCGAAATGTGGAGCCGTTGCCGAAGCCGGTGGAGGCGAACAAGAGGCAGAACGCCCCGAGGAACAGCTGCAGGCTGTGCTGCTGAATCGCCCACAAGAGGCCAAAGCTCATCAGCGCCATGCCGACGAAATTCCAGAAGGTGACACGCGCGCCGCCAATCCTATCGGCGAGCTTTCCGCCCAAGGGGCGCGCCACGGAGCCCACCAGCGCTCCCAGAAAGGCAAAGTTGGTCGTCACCTCGGGAAACTGCGTTTTCAAGAGCAGGGGCAGCGCCGCCGAAAAGCCGACGAACGACCCGAACGTTCCGATGTACAGAAACGATAGGATGAATGTGTGGCTGTTGCGCGTGACGGCGACTTGATCCGTCAGGTTGGCGCGCGCCGAACTCAGATTGTGCATCCCGAACCAAGCGCCGAAAACCGACAGCGCGATCAACGGAAGCCACATGAGGCCAGCGTTCTCGAGATGAATTCCGGGCGCGCTTCCGGGGAGCAGCGCATAGGCAGTGATGATCGGTACGAGAAGCTGCACCGTACTGACGCCGAGGTTTCCGCCTGCGGCGTTGAGCCCGAGCGCGAACCCTTTCTCTTTGTCCGGAAAGAAATGTGATATGTTCGCCATACTCGAGGCAAAGTTGCCTCCGCCGAGTCCTGCAGACGCAGCGGCCAAGGCCATCAACCAGAAGGGCGTGGTCGGGCGCTGCACCAGCACGATCAGAGAGAGTGTGGGGAGCAGCAGCAGCAACGCGCTTACGATCGTCCAGTTGCGGCCGCCAAACTTGGGGACCGCCAGTGTGTAAGGCAGGCGCATGAGTGCGCCGACCAATCCCGGCAAAGCAACCAGTTGAAAGAGTTGATCCGTGGTGTACGGAAAGCCAGCAGCGGTAAGACGCGTCGCGACGACGCTCCAGACGAG
>Ga0315912_10005653_pt1 | contig 11428 bp, 9 predicted proteins | sample VfabasoilMG_FD_204469 | JGI IMG/M metagenome (GOLD analysis project Ga0315912, IMG submission 204469) | Garden soil microbial communities collected in Santa Monica, California, United States - V. faba soil | ecosystem: Environmental > Terrestrial > Soil > Garden | place: USA: California...
CGGAACTACGCCGTGTCCTGAATGATGACCCCGCCGAGCCACGTTTCATTGAAACGATCTCTGGTGAAGGTTATCGCTTTGTTGCATCCGTACATGGGGAGGGATAAAATAAACCATGCGGATATTCAAGAAGTGGCGGTTATGGATCATGTGGGTGTTTCTGCCTATCGGTGTGGGAGGGCTTTTGGCGCTTCTTACCGGTTTGTTCCTGCCCCCGGTCATTCCATTCCTGAGTTCGCTGGACCTTGGTTTTGCCGGGATCGTTTTTGGCATGAGCATCAAAAACTCCAGCCTGGTTGCTTTTCTCTTTGGCTTTTTCATGACCTTGTTCGTTCTATTTATCCGCTATTGGGATAAGAGACATATTTCTCAAGCCCAAACGCTATACGCCGATTACTTGCAGGATGCTGTTGAGAAGCGCCGTAACTTCATGCGGCGTCTTGACCATGAGATCAAGAATCCGCTCACGGGTTTGCGCGGCGCGCTGGTCAACCTCAAGGAGGAAAAAACAGATGAGGAACGTGAGCGTGCAGTGGGAAATGCGAATCGCGCGGTCGAACGCCTGATCCGTCTGTTGACCGACCTGCGAAAGTTATCTGATCTGGAGGAGCGTTCCATCGAACGATTTGCCGTGGATGTACCTGAACTGTTGGACGATGTGGTCACTGCGGTGCGCGTCATCCCTGCCTATGAAGGACGGGATGTCACGTTGTTGATTCCCAAAGTCCCATCACCGTTCCCAACCATCACGGGTGACCGTGACCTCCTGCTTTTATCGGTTTATAACCTCGTTGAGAACGCGCTCAAGTTCACATCCAAAAAAGATTCGGTGGAGGTCCGTGCCCTGGAGGATGGAAGAACAATTGTCATTGAAGTGGCTGATTCGGGCGCGGGGATCCCAGCTGAAGACTTGGGAAGCATATTTGAAGAGTTGTATCGCGGCTCAAACGCGCGCGGCACTGAGGGGAGTGGGCTTGGGCTTGCCCTTGTCAATCGTATAGCTACTTTGCATGGTGGTGGCGTAGGGGTCCGTTCGAGTCAAACTGACCCGCGCGGAACGGTTTTTACGCTCAGATTACCGAGAAGATAAAATACGGACAAAAAATAGCTTTATTTGGACTATTTGAGGCGGGAAAAGCTCTTAATCATGTTACAAAACTGTAACAACACCGCGACAGGCTTGTAACAGCGGGGGAATATGATTAGAGCATGGACACCACTACAGAAACCCTGCTCATAACCTCCGCACAACAAGGCGATCTGGATGCCTTCAACCAGTTAGTTTTGAACTATCAGGATATGATGTATCGGATCGCCCTGCGCATTATCCACGATGAATGCTCTGCCGAAGATGCCACACAGGACGCCATGATCCTGGCGTTCCGTAACATCCGGTCTTTCCGTGGCGGCAACTTCAAGAGTTGGCTGGCGCGCGTTACGGTCAATGCCAGCTACGATGAATTGCGACGCGGCAAGCGCCACAACGGCATTCCGTTGGAAATGTTCACCAGCGAGGGTGATGAGGTGGAGTCCCCGGATTGGATGCGCGACCCAGCCTCGGGTCCAGAGGAAAGAGCCGAGACATCCGAGTTGCGATCCGCTGTTTACCAGTGCATCAAATCCCTTGTGCCCGACTATCGTTTGATGGTCGTCCTTGTGGACATGGAAGGTATGTCCTATGAAGAAGCGGCGCGCATTGCACGTGTCCCTGTTGGGACGGTCAAGAGTCGCCTTGCGCGTGCCCGCCTGCAAATTCGCAGTAAGATGAAAAACTTTGGAGAACTTCTGCCCGCCCGCTACCGTCTGGAACTCCAAGCCGCGTGAACCCATTTGATAAAACTGTGAAATGCGTGAAGCCAATACTTCACGCATTTTTGTTTTGGTGGCTATAATTTGTGCTGGCACCGTCCCGAAGGTTTCAGTTTGGTTATAAAATTATCACAAGACCCTTCGGGACGTTTTTATTACAAGGAGATTTTATGAAACGCTGGCATGGTTCCTGTATTGGGGCTTTTCTTGTCCTGTTGATCGGAGGAAGTTCATTATTATTCTTTGTTCCCGTTGGCGGTGCGATGATTGTCGGAATGCCCCCTGTATTCGATCAGTTGACCGGGTGGGTGGTTTGCCCTGACGCGGTATCCATTGATCAGAAAGAATATAATCATGGTCCTGTTACATCAAGCCCGACGGGTGGAACAGGTCATCAGGAAGAATGGACTTGTACTTTTCAGGATGGCAGTCAGAAGATCATACCCAATGAGGAAATAGCGCTCAAAGGAATTGGCGCTTCGTTCGCCGCGGCTGGAATTTGTAGCGGCTCGATCGTGTTGGTATTGATGATCCTTGCGGCTTTCATTGGGGCGAGGCTGGTAAAACCGCAGGGGGGATAAAGGTTATTTTCTGGTGACATTTTGCGCGCAACGAAATCCACGGCTTAAACCGGCAGATTGCGGTTCATGCTTGTAACGCCGGATGATCGAAACCTCGCGCCAATCTTCATTGTATGAACCGCTTCGCAGTGATTTCTCTTTTCCCGTTTTGGGACCTTGGGGATTCCTGTAGGGTGAAATTTCGTAATAGTTGGGGTCGTACCAGTCCGCCACCCATTCACGGACATTCCCGGACATGTTCAGCACACCATAAGGACTGGCTCCCAATGGATAACGGAATGACGAAACCGCCTCGTGGATCATCGTATCTGCATAATTCGCCAGCCGTGGATTTGGGTCATCAAATCCCCACGGATATGGACGCCAATCTGAGACGCCGCGTGCGGCTTTTTCCCATTCCGCTTCTGTCGGGAGGCGGCGGTCTGCCCATTGACAATAGGCATCTGCCTGATACCAGGTGATGTAAACAATGGGATGATCTCTGTATATCCAATTGTTGTAAAGAAGGTTGTGCGAAACAGGAGGCGTACAGTCGCCTTCATTCATACATGCCCGATACATTGAATTTGTCACCTCGACGCGGTCCATCCAGAAAGCTCGAAGGAATACCTTGTGGCGCGGGGTGTTGACAGCCTCGGTTTTCTCTGCATCAACCCCCATGGTAAATTCACCGGCAGGCACAAGGACTTGAATCATTCCATCTTTAGGCGATGTTTTTGCTTCGGCTGAAGATGGTGAAGGATCATCTCCCAAGCCATAGGATGCAAAATCGAGGCGGAGCTTTTGCAGTGTTAAAGTCCCGTTTTGATAACTGTTCCCCATCCTTATAAAAAAATCAAGATTTGAAACGATGACGATGGTGAGTGTCAATATACTAATAAGAAGAATAGGAATGAGAATTCTGCCTATGAAGCTATTTTGTTTTTTCATGAGCGGGATTACACCACATTGGTGTAATTTTAGCCACTGCAAAATTTTATAACCTGCCCTTCTGTGAAAACAAAACTGTTATAAGCCGTGTATAATATTTTTACGATTTTGCCCGGATACTTTTCTATACCTGTTGAGATGAATACCAATACATGATGCGTATCGCACTGATATACCTGGGTCGCCGCGGGGCGGGGAGATGGATCAGCCTTGAGCTGGCTGGTGAACTCCATAAAAAATTTTCCGTGCTGACGGTCACTTCGGAATATATGGAGAACCCTTCCGAGTGGGAAACGCTTGAATCGGAAAGACTAGTGGTGTCCACATTTCGAAGCGCCATACAGGCGTTGTTCTCGCTTATCTTTCCCCTTCGCATTAATCAACTTGTAAAAAAGGTGCGCGTCTTTCAACCGGATGTTCTGCTCTTTCCCATGTTCCATCCGTGGAACGGTTTTATACAACGAAGATTGACCAATATCCCATCCGTAGTTTTTGTTCACGACCCCGAGCCTCATCCCGACCTGACAGGCTGGTTTTACAGCAAACTGGAACAGGATACGATTCGACAAGCGGAGCGATGCATCATTCTCAGCAAAAATCTGATGGATGGCATGATCGCGCGGGGAAAGGATATGGAGAAGCTAGATGTCATCCCATTGGGACTCTTCCGCGTCACTCCCAGCCGGAAGCTGAATCCATCCAGGCAATCTTTCTCGACCTTGTTGTTTTTCGGGCGGATTGTTCCTTACAAAGGACTGGAAATATTGCTCCAGGCTTACGCCGATATACGCCGTACACATCAGGTACGTTTGCTCATTGCAGGCGAAGGTGACCTGACGCCATATCAAAGTCTGCTCAAGGATTTGCCTAATGTGCAGGTTGTCAATCATTGGGTTCCAGATGATGAGATCGAAAAGTTCTTTGCCGAAAGTGATCTGGTCGTGTTGCCATATACGAGCGGATCGCAGTCGGGTGTGATCCCCATGGCGGCTTCGTTTGGGTTGCCGGTCATCGCCACGCGTGTGGGAGGCATCCCCGAGCAGATCACGAATGGCGAAACCGGCTGGCTTGTGGAACCCAACTCAAAAGATGTATTGGCGACAGCTCTTCGTGAAGCATTGGATCATCCCGATCTTGCGCGTGGACGTGGCGAAGCATTGCGGCGACACTATGAAAGCGAATTGAATTGGGAGAAGATCGCGCTTCAAGTAGAGGAAAGTTTGATGAAGGCGAATCAGGCGCGAGGTCCGAAATGAGCCGGACACCGTTACCGTTGGTCTCCATCGTAACACCATCGTTGAATCAAGCTCAATTCATTCGTCAAACGATCGAGTCTGTTTTGTCGCAGGATTATCCGAACATCGAGTATTGGGTGATGGATGGCGGCTCGCAGGACGGGACTGTTGAGATATTGAAATCGTACGGCGAAAAGATTCATTGGGTTTCAGAAGCGGACAGTGGGCAATCGCAGGCGGTCAATAAAGGATGGGCACGGGCGCGTGGCGAAATTTTGGGATGGGTCAACGCGGATGACCTCTTGACTCCATCGGCTGTGCGAAATGCTGTGGAAGCATTGTTGGCAGATGAAACCATAGGCGCGGTGTATGGCGATACAACATACATTGATGAAAATGGAGAATTCATTCAACGTTATCCTGCGCGTCCCTTTGACTATGAGGCGTTGGCAGGTGAAACGGAAAACTTCATCCCACAACCAAGTGTGTTCATGCGTAGGGATGTGCTCGAGAAGGCAGGTTTTCTCAACGAGTCACTGCACTACATCATGGATTATGATCTCTGGTTGCGGATGGGTCTGGTCGCGCCGATGAAATATTTACCCGTGGAGATGGCATCTTTACGATTACACTCGACCGCAAAGACTATCAAAGGGATGCACAAGTTTGCCGATGAGTTCGTAACGCTGTATGAGAATTTGTTTTCCAATGTATCGTTGCCTGATGTGTTGCATAAACGTCGAAGTGAGATCATGCACACAACATATATACACTCGGCATCGTTTTGTTTCTGGGGCCGAGAAACCGGCGCGGCGCTTCAATTTCTCGGCAGAGCGTGGAAGGAACAACCTTTCCCGCGCAGAAGGACATTCTGGTTATTGCTCGGGTTTTCTGTGTTGGGGAAGTTAGGCTGGAGACTCGCTGAACGCCTGCATGGCAACCCCCTGCAATTGCGGAAGGGAGTCTTGAGCCGGTGACGCCGCGCATCCTGCATGTTTCTTCTTTGGCACTTGGCACCGGCGGGATGGAGAATTTCATCCTGACCTCCAGCCGCGCTTTGCGTGATTCGTATTCCTTTACGTTATTTTCAAACACAAACGATGACTTCGCTTCGAGATTCAAAAACGGATGCGGAGGGAATATCCATTCGTGGAATGTAAGGAACATGCTTGATCTGAAAGCCGCAGGCGAATTCGGCAGAATGCTCGATGAACTCAAACCATATATCGTCCATGTTCATGACTCGCGTACAGGCTTGATCGTCCGCCCGATGTTGAAGATCAGGAAAACCCCCACGGTGATGACGGTGCACTTGCCTCCTTATTATTACCAATGGAAAAGGTTCACTCGTGCGCGGCAGTTTTTATATGCCTGGGTGGAAGCGCGTATCAATCAAATTACTGCCACCCATGTCGTATATGTTGCTCAATGTACGTATGCTGAAGCAATACAAAAGAAATACACTCGTAATGGATATGCCTATCTGATTCCCTATGGCATTGACCTGAATACTTTTCAAGCGCCGTCTCAAGAGAAGAAGAATGAACAGCCGGTGATCATTTGTGTAGCCCGTCATTCATCGCAAAAGAATATTTCTCTTCTTTTGAAAGCCGCGCATATCTTGCGGAAGAAGGAACTGGCATTCAAACTCTGGTTGGTGGGGGACGGTCCTGACCGACCCATGCTCGAATCCATAACCCGTGAATTGAACCTGACGGACCGCGTGCAATTTCTGGGAAACAGATCCGATGTTCATGATCTTCTCAAGCAGGCAGATATCTTCACATTAACTTCTTTATACGAAGCCCGCCCCATTTCCATATTGGAGGCGCAAGCATCAGGCTTGCCTTGTGTCCTCAGCGATGTGGCTGACCATTCTGTATTGGTCAACGAACAGTGTGGCTTGATCTTTGAATCGAACAACCCCCAAGCCTGTGCGGATGCGCTTAGTAAGTTGTTGTTATCCCCAAACCTGCGCCAGCAGATGGGACGTGCCGCACGTGAAAAAGCCTTGAACGAGTATGGTTTGGATAAAATGGTGCAAGCCTATGACCATCTTTATCAATCTCTTTTGCAAAACAAGACGGTAAAGTGAAAATACTCCTCTTCGCCAATACAGATTGGTATCTCTATAACTTTCGTCTTTCGCTTGCAAAGGAACTTCGTTCGCATGGGCACGAAGTCATATTGCTCTCGCCCCCCGGTGATTTTCAGGAACGTCTGCAAACAAATGGCTTCCAATGGATTCCATTTCCTTTATCAAGGCAGGGCGTCAACCCGTTCAGTGAACTCCAAACAATCTGGCGTCTGGTTCAACTATATCGAACAATAAAACCCGATGTGGTACATCACTTCACGATCAAGCCGGTCATCTATGGGTCGCTTGCCGCACATTTTCTGCGCGTGCCGGGCATCATCAATTCCATTACCGGCTTGGGACATCTCTTCATTGACCCCGCCCTCCTCACCCGTCTTTTGCGTGGTCTTGCCAAAATGCTTTATCGTATCAGCCTGCGAAGAACGCAAATCATTTTTGAGAACCCTGAAGATCGGGACATCTTCATTCAAAATAAACTTCTGCAACCCGGGCAGGCACATCTCATTCTGGGAACCGGTGTGGATGTGGACAAGTTTCATCCCACCTCTAAAAACAATGCCATCCCTCTCGTCCTCTTTTCGAGCCGATTGCTTGCGACAAAAGGGCTGATCGAATTCATCGAGGCGGCGCGCATCTTGAATCAAAAGGGAATCAAAGCCCGCTTCGCTGTCGCAGGGACGCCTGATCCCGGTAACCCCGCTTCCATCCCTCAGGGACAGTTGGACGCGTGGAAACAAGAGGCGCTTGTCGAATGGTGGGGCTGGCAGGACGATATGCCATCTGCTTTGGCGAAAACCGATATTTTCTGCCTGCCATCTTATCGTGAGGGAGTCCCTAATGCACTCCTTGAAGCATGTGCATCTAGTTTACCGATCGTTACTACAGATGTCCCCGGTTGCCGCGACGTAGTAAAACATGAAGTGAATGGATTACTGGTTCCTGTGCAAAATGCAATTGTGCTGGCAGACGCGTTGGAAACGTTGATCCTAAATCCTGAAATGCGTCAAAAAATGGGGCAGGTGGGACGGGAGCTTGCAGTCAACTTGTTCAGCCAGACAAAAGTCAACAAGGAAACTTTGGCGGTTTATCAACTGGTATTGTGAGTCTGATAAATCTCCCAACGTGTTAAAATAAGCGCCGCCCAACAATATGCAAAAGTCAAGGATATTAACTCTCTATAGTTCATTCATTGCGCTTGGTTCACTTCTTGCGCTGATGAACATCTTTTCCTCGCCATCCGAGTCGGACAACAGGCTGTTGCTTGGATTGTCCCTGCCGCGCTTTGTCTTTGCGGCGGGGCTGTCTGTAGTTCTGGTGTTGTTCACAGTCCTGGCAGTTCGATCTATGAGAGATAAAGCATGGGCGGAGAAATTTCTTGATGAGTGGTTGGGGAGTGGACGTTTCAGCGGGGCGACCGGCTGGTTGGCAGGAATCAGCTTTGGGCTGAGCTGGATCGCTTTTTTTATTCCCGATTATCGCTCCGGCGAAATGCTCAATTACCTAATTCGCGGACTTCCCGTGATCGTCTTTCTCCTTTTGGCCAGTATGGCAACCCTGATCGTTCTGTTTATAGGACGAAGCAAATCAGTTAGTGATTTGGAAAGAATACAAACTCTCAAGTTGGGTTTGACGTTGTTTGTGATCATCGGGTTGGTCTGGATCGTATTGTTTGCAACCCGCTTTGGTGTTTCTGGCTCGGAAGATTTTTGGTATGGCGCAGGAGTTCCTCTGTTGGCATCGCAGTGGATCGGGGCGATGTTGGGTGGGCTGGTCTTTCTACAGTTCGAGAAGAAGCTGACCTTCAAACGCGCCGACCTGATCATTTTTATTTTGATCTATGTGGTGACAGCGATTTTCTGGGCATGGGAACCTTTGCATGAAAGCTTCCTGTTCGATGCCCCACGGCCTCCGAATCGAGTCTTTTATCCCTACGCAGACGCGCAACTTTTCGATATGGCGAGTCAGTTTGCGCTGATCGGTCAGCGGATGTTTATTTATAACAGTAGCTTTTTCGAGCGTCCTCTGTATTTGAGTTTTTTAGTGTATCTACATACGATCTTTGGGCAGAAGTATGAGACCTTGATGGCAGCACAAGCCGCAATGTTTGCCATTCTCCCCGCGCTGATCTATTTGATCGGCAGGTCGTTGAAGATGCGGGCAGTGGGGTTTGCCGCCGCCATCGTTGCCAGTGTGCGGGGGCTGAATGCCATTGCTTCAAGCAATATGATCGATATGGCAAACCCCAAGATGATCCTCACGGATTTCCCTGCGGCGATCGGGGTTGCCCTTGTTGTCCTGCTGGCTTGTGAGTGGTTGAAAGCGCCGCCGCGTAACTGGCAGTACGCCTTATGGATTGGCGCCGCGATTGGGGGAACGATCATGTTACGAACGAATGGCGTGATGCTTTTGGTGCTTATACCTTTTTATGCCGCCATCAAGTTTTATCCTGACTGGAAAAAGTGGCTGGTTCAGGTTTCCTTGATCGGTATTGCCGTTTTTGCCATCACCTTGCCATGGGAGTTGAGGAATATCTCCGTAGGCGGGCAGATGTATGGGTCTATCATCTCCAAGTTCAGGAACGTCTTTGAAAGAAGATATACACCGCCGCCTGAATCCAGCAGTTCCATTTCAGACGGGTTATCACTGCTTTCATTCAAAAGTACCCAGATGTTGCTGGTTCTTTCTAGAGATGGAATGACTTTGCAGGATGGGCAAGCGTGTGATTCAGTTATTTGTTTTACCTCCAACCATTTTCTGCATAACATTGTGACTTCTATCCTTGTCCTGCCTGTCTCGCCTGTGCTGGCGGACGTGCAACATACGGTCTGGACGAATAACCAGTACTGGTTCAAGGATTGGGATGGCACTTTACCCGTTGCGACCCATTTCTTTGTCGCTGTGAATCTGTTTCTAATCCTGTTGGGTATTGTCGCCGCGTGGAGAAAACAACGCTGGCTTGGGTTGACACCGTTTGCCGTTTTTATTTTTTACGATGTGTCCAATGCTTTTGCGCGTACATCGGGTGGTAGGTATATCGTTCCCATGGATTGGATTCTTACAATTTATTTCCTCTTGGGCGTTTTTTATATTGTCACCTGGCTGGCAAACACAGTGGGTATCAAATGGAATCTCTTTGGCGAAGCCATTGTGGATCAAGGCGCGATATCTGAACCATTCACGTGGAATGGAACATGGAAACTTGCCGCGATCTTTGTGATCATTCTTGGAATAGGAGCGCTCATTCCATTCTCTGAAAACCTGCATAGCAGGCAGTTCCGAAATGCCGATGCGCTGAAAACGTTGAAAAGGAATAATCAGGCACTTTCAACCATTGGGTTGAATGTCAAAACCGTCGAAGAGTTTCTGAAAACAGAAAATGCTGAAATTCTGATCGGTCGGGGCTTGTATCCTCGTTATTACTTGGATGACGAAACAGCCGTGCATTTCCATCCTTTTGCTTTTACCGGCTTCCAACGCACTATATTTGCGTTGATCGGACCGAAAAAGAATCAAAGTATTCTTTTGGCGGGCGACGAGATTCCCAAATATTTTCCAAATGGTAGTGACGTGCTTGTCGTTGGATGTTCGGATACGCAACTTAATTATGTGGATGCCCTCTTTATCATTGTTTTAGGAGAGAACAATCAAATTGCTCCCCGTGTTCCGACCCCTGAGAAATTGCAATGCCCATTCACATCGTATGTTTGCACTGACAATCTTTGTCAGTGACTCTATAAAGCAAACATCAGGATCAGATCGTTGACATTTGTCCCCGTTGGACCAGGTTTCATCAGATCGCCCAATTTTTCAAAAAAAGAATACGCGTCATTGTGGGACAAATAGTCTGCCGCGTTCAACCCCAGCCTCTTCGCCCTTTGAGCGGATTCACCCGTCGCCACCGCTCCTGCCGCGTCCGTGGGACCATCCTCGCCATCGGTTGCCAGTGAGATCAAGATTACATTCTCCAAATCCATCAATTCATTGACAGCAGATAACGCAAGTTCCTGATTTCTCCCTCCTTTGCCATTTCCTTTTATCGTAACTGTCGTTTCCCCGCCTGCGATCAAACAAAACGGACGCGGTCTTTTCGATATTTCATCGCGTAATCTCTTTGCGAGCATTACGCCAACTTCGCTGGCTTCGCCTTGTAATTCATTTGTCAATATATCGGCTCTGAACCCTTCACGTTGAGCCTGTGCTTGCGCGGCTTGCGCGGCGATCCTGTTGTCGCCTATGATTTTATGGAGTCCAGAAGCGAGCTTCTGGAAATTCGGGAGCGAGCTCCCTGAATCCAAAAAGGTCATTATTGAAGCTGGGACTTGTTTTTCGATTCCATACTTTCGCAAAACTGCAATCGCATCCTCTTTTGTTGTAGGATCGTCCGCAGTTGGACCCGATGCGATCGTCTCCAGTAGATTCCCAACCACGTCTGACAAAATCAAGCTGATGACTTTTGCTTTTGTCGCACGCGCCAGCCCGCCACCTTTGACCCTGTCCAGTTGGCGGCGCAGAATGTTGATCTCGTCGATGCGCGCTCCGCAGGAGAGTAGGATGGATGTCAGCGTTTGCAGATCTTCCAGTGGAACATGAGGTGCGGTGACCAGCGCGGAGCCTCCGCCTGAGATGAGGCAGACGAGGGTATCGTCTTCGCTTAAGGAGGAAACAAATTCCAGAACACGTTCACCCGCGGTGAGTGAGCGAGAGTCCGGGATGGGGTGACTGCCAAGGAGAACAGGAAACAGGTTTGGGTTAAGAGTCGAGGCGTGTTTGCTGAT
>Ga0315912_10005654_pt1 | contig 11426 bp, 7 predicted proteins | sample VfabasoilMG_FD_204469 | JGI IMG/M metagenome (GOLD analysis project Ga0315912, IMG submission 204469) | Garden soil microbial communities collected in Santa Monica, California, United States - V. faba soil | ecosystem: Environmental > Terrestrial > Soil > Garden | place: USA: California...
CCCTCCGCCGTGGGATCGATCAAACAGAACGTATCAGCAGACGTCGCCGACAAACGGACACCTAACTCGAACATGACATTCGGGCGCCACCAGGTTAGGTCCACGACACAGTACTTCCAGTGACGAATCGCTTCATAGAGTCGCTGCCCGGCCAGACGCGGCGAAGCCTGATCGATGAGTGACTCCACCGGAGCATCTTCCGAAAAACCCAGAGCCTGCCGGATCCGCTCCTGAACGTGAAGCCTGCGGTCGCCGCGGTACGGTCGGAAGGCGCGCAGTAGCAGCACGCGTCGATGATCCGCGGTGGCTTCATCGGAAGATTCCTCGCGGATGTAATCGTAAACGGGAAGGTCAAGGTAGTTAGTTGAGACGCCGCTTTGGGTCAGCCCGGCGTGGAGCGCCGCGCGCAGCTCCTTCTGCCCCTCGTCTTCGTTGGAGAAAGAGACCAGGTTTAGCTCCTTGAGATTAAACGGAATATCCTCCCATAACTGATCATTGAGTTGTTTTTCGGTACAGGCAATAGTGACACCGCGGCGGACTGTCGCGCGAATTCCCAGCAGCAGGTAAACGATTGGATCGTAATTCGACACGTCCGCCACGACGATGTCCGCCGCGCAAAGTGCGCGAACGGTTCCTCGAATGGCCTCGGCGGTAAGCGACCCCTCGGAACAGAGCTCTAGCGGCGTCACGTTCAGGTTTGCGACGTGGCGAGCTTCGTTCTCCAACGCGTACTGCACATGAACCGCCCAATTAATCGAGGAACTCGGCGTCGACAATACGAGACACCATTTTCGCGACGAACTCTCATAGGCGATGAAATCCTGGCGGTGGGCTACCAGGTTTTTGTCAGGTTCCGAAACTGCTTTTGAGAGCGTCCGCGTACGATCCAAAGACTGAGGCATGTCATACCAGTGTTTTCCTCGCTCCTCCCAGACCTTTAGATCAGAGCCGTTGGAAATTCGGTTATAGACAGGCACAGGCCCCACGCGCAACACTACATGATCGAATTTGCGCTCCGTCGAAGAGGCGCCGATCTTGACGCGCCAGCTACCGTCCGGCAGTTGGACGACAGAGTTCAGGTCGACACGTGCAGTAATCAACTCAAAGGCATCCTCACCGCGCGCTTGTCTTAGCTGAGAAATAAGAAACCGATTCAAAATTGCACTACGCGGATCGTAGAGATGTCCGATTCCTGCAAGCGTTACTCGCGGTACCGGTTCGGTCGCCTCGAGCAGTTGGATGATCTGAGGAATGCGAAGCTGGCCGTAGAACTCATCGAGCTTGCCGCTCTCGCCGTCAAAGTTCTTGTCGGCTTCGATCAACTCACGTCGCGTCTCGAGCGGAACATGCCGCACTAATTCTATGAGGTTATCCTGACGAATATCGGGAAGGCAGAGTCGCAGGACATCCGCAAGACCACCATCGCCGAAACCCGAGATGAGGACTGACGATCCGGCTTCGATGCCGTCTAAGCCGTCGGCATCACTCCAATACGCGACGCGCCCTGGTCCGCCTCGCTCTAGTCCAAATCCCACCGCCAGCACGGCGACGTCAACGTATTCTATTCGTCCGTGTGCCAGCTCAAGTCCCAACCGGCCATTGGGAGTCGTAAAGACTCCCTTCACTTCCGTATTGAGCCGAAGGCGCAGCAAACCTTTTGTCGCCGCAATCCGTTCCCATTCAGTGCGTATCTGGGCGGCCACGTCGAACGCGACGGCAGCCCGCCAATTTAGGACCGGTAAAGAAGTGCAAGGCTCCAGCGCGCCGGGATACGGCCAGTCATAAATACCCGGGTGAAGCCAGCGGTTCGCACAATGATCCTGCAGCCAGAGTGGTCGCGGTGACACATCAAACAGGATTACTTGCGCGGTGGTCCTTTCCAGCGCAAAGGCCGCCGCAGTCAACCCTGCGAAGCCGGCGCCCACGATAGCGAGCGATTTCCCGTCGAGACCATCGCCGTGCTCCTTCAGTGCCTGGATGAGATTAATGGCACGACACTGCTGCGAATGAACCGTAATGTGGCGGTTAAGAGATCCAAGAAGATATACCCCAGGAGTATCCCCTTTCATCCGATCCAGGAATTCGGTCGGGGTGAAAGGGGCAGGCAATCCAGGCAAGTCGTTTTCTGAACTCATGAGGGTTGTCCGATTAGCGTTTCAACCGTCGCGAAGATGCAAGTTTGTGAGCGCTATCCTTCCACTTACCATAGTCGAATACCAGGCGGGTCATCTTCGCGCAGCATTCTACTTGTCGAGATCTTCTCATGGCAACGTACAGTGATCATGACTGCGGTTGCCTCTAGAAAAAAAGACAGGTCCGGATCTCTCCGGACCTGTCGTTATTCTTTGAAAAATCCGTTACTAGCTGCTTGTCGACAGTTTGCCGATCAGTGTGAACAACGGCAGGTACATCGCGATGACGATCGAACCGATCGTGACGCCAAGGAAACCGATCAGGATCGGCTCGATCAACGTCAGCAGGTTGGCGATCGCGGAATCGACTTCCGCTTCGTAGAAGTCGGCAATCTTTCCGAGCATCGCGTCGAGCGCGCCGGTCTGTTCGCCGATGCCGATCATCTGGGCCACCATGTGGGGAAAGACTTCCGTGGCTTTTAGCGGATCGACAAAGCTTTCACCGCGCTCCACACCGGTACGCACTTTCGTGATCGCTTCCTCGATGATCACGTTACCAGATGTCTTCGCGGTGATGTCGAGCGATTGCAGGATGGGAACACCGGAAGAGAGCAGTGTTGACAGCGTGCGTGAAAAGCGCGCGACGGCGATCTTGCGGAAGATGTCGCCGAGGATTGGTACCTTCAGCAGCAGCTTATCGATCAATTTCCTGCCGCCCGGAGTCTTGTAGTAGAACTTCACGGCAACACTGATGGAGATAACACTGGCGAGTATCACCAATCCGCCCCAGCCGGCAATAAAGTCGCTTATGCCCACGACGATTCGCGTCGGCAACGGCAACTGTTCGCCTGGTCCAAGCAGACCGATAAAGATGTTTTGAAACTGCGGGATCACGACGATCATGATCACGGCCACCGCCACGATCGCGAGCAGTATCACCGCCGCCGGATAGATCATGGCCGAGATAATGTCGCGTTTTAACTTGACGATCTTCTCGATGAAGGTCGAGAGACGTTGCAGGATCAGGTCGAGAATACCGCCCGTTTCTCCAGCCTCAACCATGTTCGAATAAAGCTGATCGAAGACGCGCGGATGTCGCGCCATCGCGGCCGCCAGCGTCGAACCTTCTTCGACGTCCTGTCGCACCTGAAGCAGAATCTGTTGGAAGTACTTGTTGTCCTGTTGTTGGGCCAGGATTTCCAGACACTGAACGAGCGGCAGACCGGCGTCGATCATCACCGAGAACTGGCGCGTGAAGATCGACAAGTCTTTCGACTTTACTTTCTTGCGTCCGCCGATTTTGGGAATTCCGATTTCGCGTCCCTTTTCTTTGACGGACGTAAGCGTCACTTGCTCGCGCCGCAGGATCTGGCGCAGGACTTCGCGATTGTCGGCGACGCGTTCACCGACAACGATCTCGTTCAGTTTGTTGCGTCCTTTGAAGACGTAGGTAGGCATGGCTATGAGCTCCCGCAGTGGTTGCTTATCTGTTTACATTTGGCCGTTGGCCAATCGGTCGTGCCTGGGCATACGGACTGCCGTTGCCCTTCGCATTGCCTGGATTCACACCCGCGCCACGATCGATCAGTTCGCGCAGCTCGTCGACGTTCGACGAACGTTGCAGGGCCGTGTCCATAGTGATCTGTCGCTTGTGATAGAGCGTGGCCAGTGCCTGGTTGAAGGTCTGCATTCCGTACTTGTCCTGACCGGTTTGCATCATCGAGTAAATCTGGTGGACTTTGTCTTCGCGGATCAGGTTTCTGATTGCGCCGTTGGGCACCAGGATCTCGAGGGCCATCGCGCGGCCGCTTCCCTCAGCGCGCGGCAGCAGCGCCTGACACAGAATGCCTTCGAGCACGAGCGAGAGCTGTGCGCGAATCTGCGCCTGTTGATCGGAAGGGAAGACGTCGATGATACGGTTGATGGTCGATGACGCTGAGTTGGTGTGCAGCGTGGCGAGTGTCAAGTGGCCCGTTTCAGCGATTCGCAGCGCTGATTCGATCGTTTCCAGGTCGCGCATTTCGCCGACGAGAACGACGTCAGGGTCCTGGCGAAGAGCGGTACGCAGCGCGGCGGCAAAGCCGTGCGTGTCGGCGTTCACTTCGCGCTGGTTGATGAGACAGCCTTTGTGGTTGTGCAGAAACTCGATCGGATCCTCGATCGTCAGGATGTGTTCGTGACGGTCGCGATTGATCTTGTCGATCATGGCGGCGAGAGTCGTCGATTTTCCTGAAACGGTTGGACCCGTAACGAGGATCAGGCCGCGCGGCTTGTCGCAGAGTTGTTTCACGACGGCCGGCAGTCCCAACTCTTCAAACGCCTTGATCTCGTAGGGAATGGCACGAAAGACCGCGCCCACCGCGCCGCGCTGGTTGAAAAGGTTGGCGCGAAAACGTGACAGGCCCTTGACGCCGAACGAGAAGTCGAGCTCCAGGTTCTCCTCGAAACGATGCTTCTGCGCGTCGGTCAATACCGAGTAAGCGAGTTGCTTGGTATCGGCCGAAGTCAGTACCCGATAACTTTCGAGTGGACGCAGATGGCCGTCAACTCGAACCTGCGGCGGCGAGCCCGTAGTGATATGAAGGTCCGAACCGCCGAGCTCAGAAAGCTTTCTCAGCAGTTCGGACAGTGAAATTTGGGGCACGGTTTCGTTCAATCGCATCGAAGTGGATTCTCCTGGTAAAAGAATTAACTCCCCGCTTGCAGTTATTCCTTGGTTCCTTCCGGCTTCGCGCGCAACGTTTCGATGAAGCGTTCCGCTTCGTTCGTCATGCGTTCCGCGTATTCAACCGGCGCTTCCGTGGTCAGTCCGTAAACGCGACCACCGGCTTCCGTGAAGTAGAAGGTCCACGCTTTTTCGGGCGTCAGTGCATCCTTCGGAGTGCGTGCAGTGACGACGAAAACGCGATTGCCGTTAACTTCACGAACGAAGTCGTTCACGACCCAGCCGCCGGAAGCGACCATCTTGTCGATCACGATTCGGCGCAGATCGGAAACCGGCACGCCGGCCAGCATCTTCTTCTGTTCACGTGAAGTCAGGAAAAGCGGATTGGGACGGCTGAGCGCCACGACTGACAGGTTCATCTGACCAGGAAGTTGTTTGTTGCTGCTTCCCGGCGCGATCACCGGACGGACAGCGTTAACAACTCGAGGTCTGGTGGCAGTCGCTGTGGCGTGGGCCGAAAGTGCAACCGGCGCCATGGCCGTGGCGACAGGATTCACCTGGACCGGAGCTGGAGTTGTCGCGACGGTATTGGCAGGCGCGACAGTTTGAGCTGTCACAGTCACAGGAGCAGCCGGCGTTGGCGCTAATTCCTGGAACGACGACGCGCCGTTGTTGACAGGCAGCGACGGTAGTGCCGGACCAGAAACGTTCGAGAGATTGCCCATCGCGATATTCTGCGGCAAGGCCATCATCTGTTTGCGACGTGCCAGTTCAGCGGCCAAACGCTTCTGTCGCATGCGGGCGCGATAGCGTTTCCACCAGGCGCGTGAGCGCTTCGACTTCTTCTGCGCAATCTGTGTGCTCTGCCTAATCCCATGCGCGGAATTCGCGAATGGCAACATAATGCCAACCGAGAGCAGCAGTATCAGCGATATTGCGATTGTTCTAAGCATGTTCGGGTTTCTCCTAAATCAGGCGACCGTTTCACGAACGACTTCTTCGATCGTGGTCACGCCGGCGCGAATCTTGTGCAGACCCGATTCGCGTAACGTGATCATGCCGTCGTCGACCGCCTTCTTCCTTAATTCAAGTGCGGAAGCGCCGATCAAGATCAACTCGCGAATCTCGTCGGTGATTTCCAACACTTCGTAAAGTCCGATACGTCCTTTGTAACCGGTATTGTTACAGGTTGTGCAGCCCTTGCCCTTGAAGGTCTTGAGCGTTTTGGCTTCGTCAGCCGAGAAGCCAACTTCGACCAGTGCCTCGACCGGGGTCGAGTGTTCCTGTTTACAGTCCTTACAAATGCGACGAATCAGACGTTGAGCCTGGATGAGGTTGACACTAGTGGCGACAAGGAAGGGTTCGATGCCCATGTTCATCAGACGTGAGATTGTTGAGGGAGCATCGTTGGTGTGGAGGGTGGATAGTACGAGGTGGCCGGTAAGCGCGGCCTTGATGGCGATTTCCGCGGTTTCGAAGTCCCGGATTTCGCCGACCAGAACAATGTTGGGATCCTGCCGCAGAAACGCTCGCAGAGCAGCGGCGAAGTTCAACCCGATCTGTTCCTTCATTTGCACCTGATTGATACCCATCAGGTTGAATTCGACCGGGTCTTCCGCGGTCATGATGTTCGTATCGACCGTGTTGAGTGATTGCAGAGCAGAGTAGAGAGTGTTTGTCTTACCGCTTCCGGTTGGTCCAGTCACCAGGACCATGCCGTAAGGTTTCGAGATATTGCGTTTGAACTTGTTCAGCGACTCGGGCTCGAAACCGAGTTTCGTCATGTCTAACATCAGGTTCTGTTTGTCCAGCAAACGAAGAACCACTTTTTCGCCAAACAACGTCGGCAGCGTGGAAACGCGGAAGTCGAGCTCACGCGAACGCGAATCGACCTTCACCTTGATCTTGATACGGCCGTCCTGGGGGAGACGCTTTTCTGAAATGTCCAGCTTCGACATGATCTTGACGCGCGAGATCAGCGCGTCGCGCATCTTCAAAGGCGGATGCATTACGTCGTAGAGCACGCCGTCGATACGGAACCGAATGCGCAACTCCTTTTCATAAGGCTCGACGTGGATGTCAGAGGCACCGCGACGAAGTGAGTCGACCAGCAACACGTTGACGAGACGGACCACCGGCGCGTCTTCGCTCATACGAGACAACGTCGATAGATCGATCTCTTCGTTGTCTTCAAGCACTTCGACGCCTTCGGCTTCGCCGTGGTCGAAGTCGATGCTGTCGAGGGAAACGAGATCAGCGTGCGTGATTGCGCCGTTGCCGTTGTTGCCGTTCGTCTCGGCACGCGACTCCTCAACCGGCGCCGAAGCAAGCTCAATCTCGCGCGAGCTTCCGTAGTACTTCGCGATCGCCTGCTGAATACTTCCTTCGGCGACCACGACAGGTTCGACGTTCAAGCCGGTCATGAACTTGACGTCGTCCATGGCAAAGACGTTGGTGGGATCGACCATCGCCAGCGTGAGCGTGGCGCCGACGCGTGACAGCGGCAAAACAGAATGCTTTTGCGCGACTTCCTGCGGGATGAGGCGTAAGACGGAATGATCGATATTGAAGAGATCAAGGTTGACGGAGGGAATGCCGTATTGGCGCGACAACACGGCTGTGATCATGTCATCGCTGACCAGGCCGAGTTTAACCAGATTCAGCCCGAGTCTGCCGCCATGCTCGCGTTGATAGTCGAGGGCCTCTCTCAGGTTTTGGGGACTTATAAGATTTTCGCGGACGAGAATTTCGCCTAATTTGGCTGACATTGATGACTCTAGTTAAATAAACGGCGTTCGCCGAACCGTAAACCGGGATCTTTGAAAGGATGGAGGCGCCGAAACGGCGCGAGGCATGTCGACTCTCTCTGCTCACTCAACGATGGTCAACATCGTTGTGCGTTCATAGTACAGTTTGAACAAAGTGAGTGTCAATAAAGATTTCCAGCGAAAATGGTAGGGAATCTAACAGAAAAGGCGGCGTCTGATGGGGACAGACGCCGCGCTTTTGAGGTGGACCAGGAAGCTGCCGGAAAGGGTTATGGACGGCGCCTGGGGGCCGGTTTCGTCTTTTCCGGGGTGATCTTTTCGGAGTTCTTCAGCTCCGCCAGGATCTCCTTGGCAGCGACCTTGTAAGTGTTCGAGTCAGGCGCGACTTCCACAAACTTCTGGAGATAGTTCGCGGCTTCCTGGAACTTCGTCTTGTCGTTGAGAGCGTAGAGCGCGAGTCCGGCGCCCAGGTTTGCATCCGGATTGTCCGGTTGCGTGGCCAGAATTGCCTGAAACTCGGTGAACGCCTTATCGGCCGAGCCTGAGTCGAGCAGCATCTGCGCCGAGTCCAGTTGGGCCTTGGCTTTCTTGGCCGGATCGGTTTCGACGTCGATGTAGTCTTTGAAGGCCGCGAGTCCGGCAGGCGCCTGGGTCGGATCGACCTTGCTTACGAACAGTCGCATCGCTTCCGCGTTCGTGAGCATCGCAGCGTACTTGTTGCCGTTGTAGCGTTGCAGGTCAGCCGGATCGGTTGGGGCTGTTTGCGCTTTTAGTAACGTGACAGCCTTGCTGGACGCTTCCGAGGCGCCTTTGAAGTCTGCTTTTGCGCTTTCGAGGGCGGCTGTGCGGCCGGCATCGTCAAGCGTCTTCGAGCGAATAGTCGCATTGTATTTCTCGACGCCGCGGCCTTTGAGCGCCACTGCTTTGTTGGTCAGGAGGGCGGGCTGTTCCGCATCGGCTGCGAGTCCCTCGTCGAACTGGGTGAGGGCCTCGCCAAATTTTTGAATCGCCTGATCGCTGTTCTGGGCCTTGGAAGCGGCGTTGGCAGCGGCGAGCGCTTCGTTACCGGCCTTGAAAGTGCGGGCGATGATCTCGTTTGCGGCGGTGATCTTCTTGTTGCCTTCCTCGATCTCCTTGTTCTTCCGCAGCATCTCTTCGCGCTTGGCCTTATCGGATTCGCTTTCCGCGGCCGGTGCGCTGGCGCCGCCGGGCTTAGGTTGGGCGGTACCGCCGGCGCTCTTGATCTCGTCGAAAGTCAGTCGCTTCCCAGCGCCTGGCGTGACGACGATGTCAACGGGAACGCCTTGTCCGGCGCGGACGCCGGGAATGAAATTCGGCGACGCCGTCGGATGGCTCGCTGCCACGACGTAGTGTCCTACGAAGGGGATTCCGGCGAAGACAAACTCGCCTTTCTTGTTTGTCTTTGTCTTGTATTCACCTTTTATGTCGGTGCGGAAGACGTCGATCTGCGCGTCAGCAAGGGGAACCTTTTGACCATCGGCCTGCTGCATCATCACAGTCCCACGAAGTTCGCCGACCTGGGCGAAGCTGGTGACCGCTGTGGAAACAACAAGAATGGCAACCGCAAGAGCTCCGAAAAAGTATTTGCCAACCATCTAAAGATTCCTCCATCTGTGTGGGCTCACGTTATTCGAGACAGACCCGTATGATGCGCGCCCACAGTTGTCTAGTTGTAACAATAACCAACCCTGAGAATTGCCCTAAACTTAATAAGCAACACGGCTACTGTCAAGCAGATACGGTATCGGATCGGTCGCTCCGGCTTCACGGAATGCGCGCAGGCGGAGAGCGCACGAATCACAGTTGCCGCAGGCGCGCTCCGACTCGCGATAACACGACCACGTCAGGTGCAGCGGCGCGCCCAGTTCCAATCCCTTGCGCACGATTTCCGACTTTTTCATTTCGATAACCGGCGTCCTGATCGTGAGGTGTGTTTCGGGTTTTGTGCCGGTGTCGATGGCCTGCTGAAATGCGGCGTAGAACTCGGGACGGCAGTCGGGATAACCGGAGGAGTCTTCCGCGACCGCGCCGATGTAGATGGCGCTTGCGTTGAGCGCTTCTCCCCAACTCACGGCGGTGGCGAGGAGATGCGCGTTCCTGAATGGAACGTAGCTCGACGGGATCGCGCGCGACGTGAGATCCGCGTCAGTTACCGCGATCTGGTCGTCAGTCAACGACGATCCACCGATCAGCGCCAGGTGATCGAACGAGATCACCAGACGCAGCTGGACGTTGAAATAATCCGCAACCGCTTCGAAAGCTTCGTGCTCACGTTGCTCCGTGCGCTGTTTGTATGAGACGTGCAGGAATGCGAGTTCATCGTTCTCTTCGTTGGCGATTGCCGCGGTGACGCACGAGTCCATGCCGCCGGAAACGAGGCAGACGGCAAGCCGGTGTTGCTCGATCTCCTCCAGTTCCTCGACTGCGGTTGCCACTTCCTGAGAGCCGCCCATCAGACTCCTTTCACGTCAGGTCCCCAGATGTACTTGTGTAGTTGCAACTGCATGCGCACCTTCAAACCGCTGCTCGCAATCCACTCGGCGAGTTGTTGCAGGTCTACCTGATCCCAGGCAGGCGAGATCAGAACGGCGTGCGCGCGATTCTGCAAGTCGTATTCTTCGATCACTTTTTTCGCATAGTGCCAATCGCCTTCATCGGCGATCACAAACTTCACTTCATCGAGATCCGGACGCAAACGTTCGAGATTGGACCAGTCGTTTCGCGGCTCTTCACCCGAAGCGGGACACTTCACGTCCAGAATCACTTTCGCGCGCTGGTCCAGCCCGGCAGTGGAAACGTAACCGCCTGTTTCGACGAGCACTTCGTAACCCTCGTCACAGAGCCGCGCGATCAAAGCGAAACCCTGCCTTTGCGCGAGCGGTTCGCCGCCGGTGACTTCTACGAGATTACAACCGAAGGCGCGAACCTGGTCCATCACGGCGTCGATCGAAATATGTTCGCCGCCGGTAAAGGTGTACTCGCTGTCGCACCAGACGCAGCGCATCGGGCAGCCGGTCAGGCGCACGAAGGTGCACGGCCGGCCGGCGTGGGTCGACTCACCCTGGATTGAGCGAAAGATTTCGGTGACGCGCAGCATCTTTGATTGAGAGATTCCGAATCTAGCGCTTTGATGGTTGCGTGTCAAAAGATGGAGTTTGTGCATCGAACTGTGCATCTATAAGAGGGGAGAGTGATAGGATTAGGCCGATTTTTTAAGACTTCCCGTGGAAACCAGAAGAACTGACATCCAGGGTTTGCTGAACGAAGGCGCGGGGCGGTTGCTTGCGCGCGCCGGGGACGATCGTTCGCTGACCCCGGAGTTTCTGGTAACACGGATCGGCGCCGCTGTTGAGAAGTATTTATTGAGGGATGACCCGAATACCTCAAAACAGCAAATTGCCGGTTTTATCGATGAACTTCAGGCTGACGATCTCTGTTTGATCGTCGCCTGTGAGCGTGGTGATGAGAAAGCGTGGAGCGAACTGGTCGAGCGGTTTACGCCGACAGTTCGTTCAGCGGCACGATCGGCAAGTTCAAACGAAGACGCCGCTGAGGACCTGGCACAGTCGATCTGGGCGGAGCTCTACGGCCTGCGCACACGCAACGACGGACGGCCCGCGAGTAAGCTGGCGTATTACTCGGGCCGCGGTTCGTTGGCCGGCTGGCTGCGCGCGGTTGTTTCGCAACTCGCGGTCGACGTGTTTAGAAAACAGTCGAAACTTGTGCAAACCGAAGAGGACGCCGATCTCGATCGGCTCGCGCAGGAAGTGACCGTCGCGGAAGGGCAACCGGCGGTCGCCGGCATGCAAAACCCTGAAGAGTCGATGTCGAACCGCTTTG
>Ga0315912_10005655_pt1 | contig 11426 bp, 8 predicted proteins | sample VfabasoilMG_FD_204469 | JGI IMG/M metagenome (GOLD analysis project Ga0315912, IMG submission 204469) | Garden soil microbial communities collected in Santa Monica, California, United States - V. faba soil | ecosystem: Environmental > Terrestrial > Soil > Garden | place: USA: California...
CCATCGCGCGGACGGTCGCTCGACGGTGCTGATCGATACGCTCGCGCCTAACGTCAAGCAAAGACTGGCGGGGAATGCCTCGACCCTGCTCTGGGTTACCGACGAGGCGCCGGCCCTCGTCAACGGCGCCGATGACCGCGCGGCGCGCGAAATCGGCGTGCCGCCGCCTCGCCGCGGCACGGTATTCCGCGTCGCCGAGTTCCCGCCCGGCGTCGGCGGCGAAGTGCGCGACAACGAAACGGTGTTGCGTGACTTCGGCATCGGCGCCGATGTCACGCGCGGTTTTCCGCCGCGGCATCCGGCGATTCACCGCACCAGAACGGTGGATTACGTGGTGGTCCTCGAGGGCGAGATCGACCTCCTGCTCGATGACTGCGACCTCCACTTGACGGCAGGCGACGTGGTGGTACAGCGGGGCACGAATCACGCCTGGATCAACCTCGGCAGCGCGACCTGCAGGCTGGCCATGGTATTCGTCGACGCCGAGGAGCCTGCGGAACTGAAGGGGCTGCGGTGAGGAAGGTGCTCCTCGGCCTCATTGGCGCGGGCATCCAGCGCTCGCTGTCTCCTGCGTTGCAGGAAGAGGAGGGGCGGCACCACGGCCTGCGCCTGCACTACCAGCTGATCGACCTGGAGGGCGCCGGCACCGGCGCCAAGGCGCTGCCTACGCTGCTGTCGGCGGCGCGCATCATGAAATTCGACGGCCTGAACATCACCTATCCGTGCAAGCAGTCCGTGATCCCGCTGCTCGACGCGCTGTCGGAGGAGGCGCGCGCCATCGGGGCGGTCAATACCGTGGTGCGCGATGGCGACCGGTACGTCGGCCACAACACCGACGGTTCGGGCTGGGCCTGGGGTTTCCGGCGCGCGTTGCCGCAGGCGGCGCTGTCGCGGGCCGTCCTTCTCGGCGCCGGTGGTGCAGGCGCGGCCGTCGGCCATGCCGCACTCGGCCTGGGGGTCCAGGAATTGTGGATTTCCGACATCGATCCTTCTCGTGCCGCTGCGCTTGCCACCAGCCTCGGCTCCCTGTTCCCCGACAGGAAGGCAGTTCCAGTCAAGGATCTGAAGACTGCCGTGACATCCGCCGACGGCCTCATCCACTGCACGCCGACCGGCATGACGGGGCATCCGGGGATGCCGCTGCCGGAGGAGTGGCTGCGGCGCGAGATGTGGGTGTCGGAGATCGTCTACGTGCCGCTGGAGACGCCGCTGCTCAAAGCGGCACGGCGCATCGGTTGCGCCACCGCGGATGGCGGCCACATGAACGTCGGGCAGGCCATCCGCGGCTTCAAGCTCTTCACCGGCTGCGAGGCGGACGCAGCGAGGATGGATGCGCACTTCCGCAGCCTTGTGAAGTGAAATCCGGGCGTACAATCGCCCGCTGCCGATGAAGTTCTACCTCGTGGACGACGACCCGGATGTCCTGACCCTGCTCACGCGGGTGCTGGAGGGCGCCGGCCATCGCGTCGAGGCTTCGCCCTCGAGCCTGCAGGCGATGAAACAGATCCCGGTGACGCGCCCGGACTGCGTGCTCACCGACCTGATGATGCCGGAGATGGACGGCTTCGAGCTGGTGCGCGAGCTGCGCCGCCGCCCGGAGCTCGAGCACATGAAGATCATCGTGATCTCGGCCAAGTCCTACGATTTCGACCGGCGGCGCGCCAAGGAGCTGGGCGCCGACGGCTACCTCAACAAGCCGTTCGAGCGCGACACGCTGCTCGACTCGATCGCCGCGATCATGTCGAGCCAGGTGGTGGTGGAGTACTGGGGCGTGCATGGCACGCTGCCGGTGCCCGGCCCGGCCTACACGCGCTACGGCGGCAACACGCCTTGCGTCAGCGTCGATGTCAGCGGCGAGCCGCTGCTGATCTTCGATTGCGGCTCCGGCATCAAGCGGCTGTCCGACCGCATCATGCAGGACGGCGCCCAGCGTTTCTCCGGGCGCATCTTCATCTCGCACACCCACTGGGACCACATCAACACCATCCCCTTCTTCGCGCCGCTGTACACGCGCGGCAGCCAGGTCGAGATTTTCGGTCCCTACCAGGGCGAGCTGACCATCGAGAAGGCGATCAGCGCGCAGATGGACAGCGTGTATTTCCCGGTAACGGTGCGCGAGTTCGGCGCGCGCATCGTCTACCGCGACCTGCGCGAGGAGGCGCTGCATTTCGGCCCGGTGCGCGTCGACAGCATGCTGCTCAGCCACCCGGGGAGCTGCCTCGGCTACCGCGTGGCTTCGCGCGGCCGCATCGTCTGCTACATCACCGACAACGAGCTCTATCCGCCCGGGTCGGCGCGCTACAACGCGCGCTACGTCGAGCGGCTGGCGGCGTTCGTCAAGGACGCCGACGTGCTGATTACCGACACCACCTACCTCGATTCGGAATACCCCTCGAAGATGGACTGGGGCCATTCCGCCGTCAGCCAGGTGGCCGACCTCGCGGCGCGCGCCAGGGTCAAGAAACTGCACCTCTTCCACCACGATCCGGACCAGACCGACGACGCCATCGACCGCAAACTCGACGACGTGCGCGCCGCGCTGGCGAAACTCGGCTCGGAGGTGATCTGCGAGGCGCCGGCTGAAGGCTCGGCGCTGATTCTCTAGACGGGGTCCTGCCGGTAGAACAGCTTCAGCTGTTCGTGAACGTCCGGGTAGCGCCGCTTCACCTCCGGTCCCTCGGTAAAGAATTTCTCGCTGAGGATGGCGAAGAATTCGGCAGGATGCTCGGCGGCGTAGGGATCCATCCAGGTGTCGCGGCCGCGCTCCAGCGCGTCGCAGAATCCCTCGTAGGCCTGCTCGAACGCCGCCGCCCACGCGCGCCGGTCCATGCCGGCGTGCAGCGGCGGCGTGCCGTCGGCGGCGCCGTTCAGCATGTCGAGCTTGTGTGCGAACTCGTGGATCACCACGTTCATGCTCGTGTCGTGAGCCGCGGCGTCCCAGGAGAGGACCACCGGCCCGCCCGGCATCGCCTCGCCCGCGAGTTCGTCGTCCCATTCATGCAGGACCCCTTGCTCGTCCACTTCCGAGCGGCGCACGCGGAATTCGCCCGGGTAGACCACGACGCCGGTCCAGCCGGCATACCAGTCGATGCCGAGCTCGAGAACCGGAACGCAGGCCTGCGCGGCGATCGAGACGCGCATGGCGTCGGTGACCTGCAGGCCGTGGGCGCCAGTGAATTGCTTCTCGGCGAGGAACAGGAGAACGAGCGTCTTGAGCTTTGCCGAGCGTGGAAGAAAGGGCAGCTTGCCGGTCGCCTTTGCCCACAACGCGTCGTCGATGCGGTGCCTTTCGAGGACGCGCCGGCGGCGCCAGTCGGTTATCCAGCCCATTTTCGCGTCGCGATGGTAACGCCGGCGAGGATCAGCATCATGCCCGCTGCGTGATGCAGGCCGAAGCGCTCGCCGAGAAATGCGATGGCGAGCAATGCGCCGAAGGCCGGCGTGAGATACAGGAACACGCCGGCGCGCGGCGCCCCCACCGCGGCGACGCCGAGCGCCCAGAAGTGATAGGCGAGCAGCGCCGGAAACACCGCGACGTAGGCGATGCCCAGCACGCTGGTCGCGTTCAGTATCATGCGGCCGCCGGCAGCGTATTCGACGGCATAGGCGATGCCCACCGGGATCTCGGCGACCAGCGCGAAGCAGGCAAGGAAAGACAGCGCGTCGAGGCCCGCCGGCCGCCAGCGCAGCGCCACCGTGTACCCGGCGAGCATCAGCAGCGACAGGATCACCAGCAGGTCGCCGGGATTGATCCGGAGGGCGATCAGGCTGTCGAGGTCGAGGCGCGTGACGATCGCCAGCGTGCCGGCGAGCGCCACCACCGAGCCCGCGGCTGCGGCGCGCGGAAACGGTTCGCGCAGCAGCACTGCGCCAAGCGCCAGGATGATGATCGGCGTCAGCGCGTTGAGGATCGCGCCGTTGGTCGCGCTGGTGTAGTGCAGGCCCCAGTACTGCAACACGTTGTGCAAGCCACCGCCGAGCAGGCCGATGACGGCGATCGCCTTCCAGTGCCCGCCCAGCACGGCGCGCTGCGCCCACAGGCGCGGGCCGACGATGGGCGCGAGCAGGGCGAGGGCGATTGCCCAGCGCCAGAAGGTCAGCGCCGCCGGCGGTACAAGGTCGGCCAAGGCGCGTCCGGCAATCCAGTTGCCGGACCAGAACAGCGAAGCGAGGGCGAGCAGGAGGTAAGGACGCGTCACGCAGCCCGTAAAATACCCCATGGTCACCGTCGTCCAACTTCATCCCCGCAACGGCGCCGCCGCGCTAGAGCCGGTTGCGGCCGGCCTTACGGCCGCCGATCGCGAACTGGTGGCGCGCGCGCTCGAGTTCGCCGAGCCTCTCTATGCGGGGCAGGTGCTCTCCACCGGGGAGCCGACCTGGACGCACGCGCTCGGCCTCGCCTCGAGTCTCGCCGCGGTCGGCCTTGACGCGCCGGGGCGCGCGGGCGGGGTGCTGTTCGCCGCGCCCAAACACCTGGGCGGACTGGATCGGCTGCGCGAGGCGTTCGGCGACGAGATCGCATCGCTGGCCGAGGGCGTCGAGAAGCTCTACCAGCTGCGCGTGGCGACGCGCGGCTCGCCGAGCGAGCAGAACGAGGTGCTGCGCAAGATGGTGCTCGGCATGGTCGAGGACGTGCGCGTGGTGTTGATTCGCCTCGCGAGCCGCACGCAGACCCTGCGCTACTTCGCGAAGAACAACAGCCCCGAACGGGCGAACTATGCGCGCGAGACCCTCGACCTGTACGCGCCGCTCGCCAACCGGCTGGGCGTCTGGCAGCTCAAGTGGGAACTCGAGGACCTGTCGTTCCGCTATCTCGAACCGGAGCTCTACAAGAAGATCGCCGGCATGCTGGACGAGCGGCGCGTGGAGCGCGAGCAGTACATCGCCAGGTCGATAGCCATGCTCGAGCAGGAATTGACCGCGGCGAACGTCAAGGCGGAATTCTCGGGGCGGCCCAAGCACATCTATTCCATCTGGAACAAGATGCGCAGCAAGGAGCTCGATTTCTCGCAGCTCTACGACGTGCGTGCGCTGCGCGTCATCGTGCCGACGGTGAAGGACTGCTATACGGCGCTCGGCGTGGTGCACAACCTGTGGCAGCCGATCCCGAAGGAGTTCGACGACTACATCTCGCGGCCCAAGGGCAACCTGTATCAATCCCTGCACACCGCGGTGATCGGGCCGAGGGGCAAGACGCTGGAAGTGCAGATTCGCACCGAGGAGATGCACCGGCAGGCCGAATACGGGGTTGCTTCGCACTGGCATTACAAGGAGAAGGCCAAGCCGTCGAAGCAGTTCGACCAGAAGATCGCGTGGCTGCGCCAGCTGCTCGCCTGGCGAGACGAAGTGCCGATCCAGCGCCCGAAGCTTGACGACACGATCTATGTCATTACTCCCCAGGGCCGGGTGGTCGACCTGACCGCCGGCGCCACGCCGCTCGATTTCGCCTACGCGCTGCACACCGACCTTGGCCATCGCTGCCGCGGGGCGCGCGTGGACGGGCAGATCGTGCCGCTCGACACGCCGCTCGCGAGCGGCCAGCGGGTCGAAATCGTCGCCGCGAAAACTGGCGGGCCGTCGCGCGACTGGCTGAACGCCGAGCGCGGCTTCGTCAAGAGCGCGCGCGCGCGCGGCAAGATCCGGCAGTGGTTCAACGCCAAGGCGCTCGCCGAGACCATCGCCGCCGGCCGCCTCGCGGTCGAGAAGACGCTCAAGCGCGAGCGCGTCGCGCACGTCAGCCTCGATGCGCTGGCGAGTCGCCTCGGCATGGGCAAGGTGGACGACCTGTTCGCTGCGGTGGCGCGCGACGAGGTCAACCTGCGGCAATTGCAGGTCGCACTGCGTGAGTTGAAGGGAACGGAACCGCCTTCCGAAACAATTCCGAAACTCAAGAAACCTGGCAGCAGGGGCGCCTCGTCGGGCGTCCTCATCGTCGGCATGGACAGCCTGATGACCCAGCTTGCCCGCTGCTGCAAGCCGGTGCCGCCGGATCCGGTGCGCGGCTTCGTGACGCGCGGCAAGGGCGTTTCGGTGCATCGCGAGGACTGCGCGAGCCTCAGGCGCCTCGCCGAACGCTACCCGGAGCGGTTGCTCGAGGCCGGATGGGATGAAGGACGCGGCGCGGGCGAGGGGCGCTATGCCGTGGAGATGGCGGTGACCGCGGCGGACCGGCGCGGGCTCCTGCGCGACATCGGCGATGCGTTGATGCGCGAGAAAATCAACGTGACGGCAGTGCGCACCCAGAGCAAGGACGAACTCGCGTTCATGCGCTTCACCTTTGACGTGGCCAACCTCGCCCAGCTCAAGCGGGCCTTCGCGCTGGTGCGCGACCTGAAGGGCGTGATCCGCGTCGGCCGCGCATGAGGCAGGCCTGATGGACGAGCTGCTGTCCAATCCCGCGGTCCAGGCCGGCGTGGCGCCCTTCGTCGCGGGGCTGGTGGTCGCGCTCGTGCTGCAGCCGCTCAGGCTCGGCGGTCTCGCGGCCGCCGCCGCGTTCCTCGTCGCCATGCAACTGGTGTCCGGCATCCAGTTCAGCCCGCTCACGGCGACGCGCAAGATCGTGCTGCTCGCGATGGCCGCGCCGCTCGTCGGCGTGCTGGTGGATTTCGCGTTCAAGCCGACGCGTCTCGGCGCCGCGCTGCTGGCCGTTGCCGCCGGCGCCGGTGCGCTCTGGGTGGTCGGCCCGGTGCTCCAGCAGCGCGCGGCCGCGGAAGCCTGGATGCTGGGCACCTCCGCGGTGGTCGCCACGACGTTCCTGGTTGGCTACTCTCAGGCCGCCCTTGCGGACGACGCCGTTCGCGCCGGGGCCGCCGGGCTCGCGCTTGGCGTCGGCACCGGAGTCGCGGCGATCCTGTCCGCCTCGGTCGCCTATGGGTCGTACGGCATCGCGCTCGGCGCGGGGGCCGGTGCCTTCCTGCTGCCGCAGATGGTCATGGGACGAAAAAGCGTCGCCGGCGCGACCTTTACGCTGCCCGCGATGCTGATTGGCGGGCTGATCGCGGCAGGCGCGATGGTGCTCGCCAAGATGCCCTGGTACGTGCTGCTCGTGTTTGCTGCCGTGCCGCTCGCGGTGCGCCTGCCCGCACCGGAACGCGCGCCGGTCTGGTTGCAGGCAGTACTATTCTCGCTGTACGGCTTCGCGGTGGCAGGTCTTGCCTGCTTTCTTGCCTGGCCCTGAACCCTTGAGGAGGGAAAGCATGAAGAAGATCATTGCCGTGGCATTGTTCGCGCTGCCGTTGGCCGCAGCCGCCGAAGTGGAAAACTACGCCATCGACCCCTTCCATACCGTCCCGTACTTCGAGACCGACCACCTGGGCTTCGCCACCATGCGGGGGCGATTCGACCGCACCACCGGCAAGTTCAGCATCGACCGCGCGGCGAAAACCGGCAGCGTCGAGCTCGAGATCCAGACCGCCTCCGTCAACACCGGCGACAGCGAGCGCGCCGGCCGGCCGCGCACGCGCGACGAGCACCTGAAGAACGCCGATTTCTTCAACGTGCAGGAATTTCCCACCATGACCTTCAAATCCACCAAAGTGGTGTTCAAGGGCGACGAACCGGCGTCAGTGGAGGGCAACTTGACGCTGCTCGGCGTCACCAAGCCGGTGACGATGCACCTCGAGCGCTGGAAATGCGGCCCCGACGCCATTCGCACCCAGGGCAAGCGCTACCAGTGCGGCGGCAACGCCACCGGATCGTTCAAGCGCTCCGACTTCGGCATGAAGTTCGGCTTGCCGGCGGCGGTCGGCGACGAAGTGAAGCTCTGGATGAGTTTCTACGGCTTCAAGCAGTAGCCAGCGCTAGCAGGAGCTCTTCCTGTGCCGAGTGGCGCCGGCCGCGGCGTGGCTTTTGCCATTCGTAGCTGCCGTCGGCCGCCATTTCCCAGGCCTGGCAGTTGTCGTCGAGGTAGGGATGCAGGCCCTCGCGGATCACGCGCCGCTTGAGCGCGGGGTCGATCACCGGGAAGCCGAGTTCGATGCGCCGGAAGAAATTGCGGCCCATCCAGTCGGCACTCGACAGGAACACATCCTCGGCGCCATCGTTGCCGAAGTAGAACACGCGCGAATGCTCGAGGAAGCGGCCGACCACCGAGCGCACGCGGATGTTCTCCGACAGGCCGGCGATGCCCGGCTTCAGCGCGCAAACGCCGCGCACGATGAGGTCGACCTTCACGCCGGCTGTCGACGCGGCGTAGAGCTCCTCGATGATGCGCGGCTCGAGGAGCGCATTCATCTTGGCGATGATGCGGGCGGGCTTGCCTGCGGCGGCGTGCGCGGCTTCCTTGCGGATCGCGGCGACGATGCGCTTGTGCAGCGTGAACGGCGACAGCCACAGGTGTTTCATCCTCGCTGCGCGGCCAAGGCCGGTGAGCTGCTTGAACACTTCGCCCACGTCGGCGCAGATCTCCTCGTTCGCGGTCATCAGGCCAAAGTCCGTATAGAGGCGCGCGGTGTTGGGATGGTAGTTGCCGGTCGCGAGGTGCACATAGCGGCGCAGCACCTTGCCCTCGGCGCCGTCTTCGCGCCGGACGATCATCGACATCTTGGCGTGGGTCTTGTGACCCACCACGCCGTAGACCACGTGCGCGCCGGCTTCCGCCAGGCGCGCCGCCCAGTTCATGTTCGCTTCCTCGTCGAAGCGGGCCATCAGCTCGACCACCACGGTGACTTCCTTGCCGCGGCGTGCCGCGTCGACCAGGATCTCCATAAGCTCGGAATCCGTGCCGGTGCGGTACACGGTCTGCTTGATCGCGATCACATTCGGGTCGTTCGCGGTGGTGCGGATGAAATCGATCACCGGGACGAACGACTGGAAGGGGTGGTGCAGCAGGATGTCCTGCTTCTTCAGCGCGTCGAACAGATCGGCGTCGTCGAGCGCGGGCGGCAGGCTGGGCAGGAACGCGGGGTACTTGAGGTCCGGCCGGTCGACGCGGTCGGGCACGGCCCGCATGCGGTACAGGTTGACCGGCCCCTCCACGCGGTAAAGGTCCGCCGGACCGAGGCTGAATTGCTGCAGCAGGAATTCCACCATGCGCTCGGAGCAGTTGTCGGCCACCTCGAGCCGCACCGCGTCGCCGAAGTGGCGGTGGAACAGCTCGCCTTGCAGGGCGGTGTGCAGGTTCTTGATTTCCTCCTCGTCGACGAACAGGTCCGAATTGCGCGTGACGCGGAACTGGTAGCAGCCCTTCACGTTCATGCCCGAGAACAGCTCGCCAACGTGGGCGTGCAGGATGGAGGAGAGGAACACGAAGGCCGATTGCGTCCCGGAGACTTCCTTGGGCAGGCGGATCACGCGGGGCAGTGCGCGCGGCGCCTGCACGATGGCGGTGCCGGAATTGCGGCCGAAGGCGTCGCGCCCTTCCAGCTCCACTGCCAGGTTCAGGCTCTTGTTGAGGACGCGCGGGAACGGGTGCGCCGGATCGAGGCCGATCGGCGTCAGCACCGGCAGCAGTTCCTTGAAGAAGTAGTCGCGGATCCACTGGCGTTGGGCCGCGGTCCACTCTTCTCGGGCCGGGAACACCACGCCCTGCGCCGCGAGCGCCGGCAGGACCACCTGGTTCAGCAGCCGGTACTGCTCAGCGACCAGCGCTTGCGCTTGCGCGCCGACCGCGTCGAGGACTTCCTGCGGCGCCCTGCCGTCGGGGCCGGGCTCGGGCAGGCCGAGCTTGATCTGCTCCTTCAGGCCCGCGACGCGGATTTCGAAGAACTCGTCCAGGTTGGACGACACGATGGTGATGAAGCGCAGGCGTTCGAGCAGCGGCACGGAATCATCAGCCGCCTGCGCAAGCACGCGGCGATTGAATGCCAGCAGCCCGAGTTCGCGGTTGAGATACTGCGTCGGTGGCGGGGTCCTGCGGCTCACCGGGGCTACGGCCACGGCGGCCTCCGGGGCAACGCTGCCCTCCAGCGCCGCCGGCCGGATTGCGCGCGCCGCGGCGGTGTCGCTCTGTTCGGTTTCCATCGGGATTGTCCTGTCCCAATTATCCCGCGAAGCCGGTAGCCATGTGTTACGGCCTTGTTACCGCGAACAGCGGTCGTCGAATCGTGATACGGTTCAATGCGATGGCGCGTCACGATACGTTGGCCGCAGTCGACCTCGGCTCCAACAGCTTCCACTTGCAGATCGGCCGCGTGGAGCAGGCGCAGATCTACCCGCTCGATTCGGTGCGCGAGGTCGTGCGCCTCGGCGCCGGCCTGACCGCCGAAAAGCGCATCGACCGCGCCTCCCAGGCCAGGGCGTTCGAGGCGCTCGCCAAGTTTGCCGAGCGCCTGCGAGGATTCCCGAAGGCGGCGGTGCGGGCGGTCGGCACCAACGCGTTGCGCATCGCCAAGAACTCGCCCCAGTTCCTGCGCGAAGCGCGCCAACTGCTGGGCTTTCCGATCGAGGTGATCTCGGGGCGCGAGGAAGCGCGCCTGATCTATCTCGGCGTGTCGCACTCGATGCCGCTGGCCGCGCACAAGCGCCTGGTGGTGGACGTCGGCGGCGGCTCCACCGAATTGATCATCGGCACCGGCTTCGAGCCGCAGCTCACCGAATCGCTCTACATGGGCTGCGTCAGCTACACCCTCAAGTATTTCCCCGAAGGCAAGATCGACAAGCCGCGCATGAAGGCCGCCGAGCTGGCGGCGCGCCAGGAGCTCGCGGGCCTGGTGCGCGGCTACCGCGCGGCCGGCTGGGACGAAGCGGTCGCCTCTTCGGGCACGGCGCGCTCGATCGAGAACATCCTTCGCGAGAACGGCTTCGCGGAAGATGGCATCACGCGGGACGGGTTGGAGAAATTGCGGTCCTTGCTGATCAAGAGCGAAGAAGCGGATCCCGAGCGGATCGCCGGACTGCGCCCGAACCGGGCGCCGGTACTCCCGGGCGGCGTCGCCATCCTCGGCGCGGTGCTCGAGGAACTGGAAATAGAATCCATGAAGATCTCCGATGGCGCGCTGCGCCACGGCGTGCTCTATGACTTGCTCGGCCGGGTGCAGCACCGCGACATGCGCGAGGTGACCGTCGCCCAGTTCATGCGCCGCTACCACGTCGATACGGCGCAGGCGGAACGGATCAGGGCGCTCTCCCTGACGATCTACGACGCACTGGCGCCGGGCGCCGAGCGCGAGGACGACGACGACCGGCAGTTGCTCGACTGGGCGGCGCGCGTGGCCGAAATCGGCCTGTCGATCGCGCACGCGCAGTACCACAAGCACTCCGCGTATGTGCTGTCGAACGCCGACATGCCGGGGTTTTCGCGCATGGAGCAGGCGCGGCTCGCGCGCATCGTGCTCGCGCAGCGTGGCAAGCTCTCCAAGGTACAGGATTCGGGCCTCGAAGCCGACGACTGGAAACTGGTGTTCGCGCTGCGCGTGGCATCGCTGATCCTGCGCAGCCGGACCGATGGCAAGCCGCCGTTCCTGCGCGTGGCCGCCGACAGCGGCGGA
>Ga0315912_10005656_pt1 | contig 11424 bp, 11 predicted proteins | sample VfabasoilMG_FD_204469 | JGI IMG/M metagenome (GOLD analysis project Ga0315912, IMG submission 204469) | Garden soil microbial communities collected in Santa Monica, California, United States - V. faba soil | ecosystem: Environmental > Terrestrial > Soil > Garden | place: USA: California...
GGAGCGCGACCCACGTCGATGCGAAACAGTTCGGTCCCGAGCAGCGCATTCAAGACGGCGACTTCCCGACTCGTCTCCAGCGCCACGAACGCGTAGGCGCCGGTCGGGTGCACGAGCATGGCGCGAGCGAGTCCCGAGTTGTCGAAATCGACACGTCCGTCCGAACGCTCGCTTTCCGTGAGCAAGTCGACGCGGGAAGCCACGGCGCGCACGGTGTTCTGGAAGTCCAAAGCCGTACCGTCCCGAAGGGTTCCTCGCGCGATGTTGTCCTGCTTGGAGGGGATCCACGCGGTCCTGCCGTCGGGTGACAGCGCTGGCGCACCCAGATAGTTGACGATGCCCCGCCCTTGGACGGAGCCATCCACGCGGTCGCTGAAGGCCAAGGAGACGATCCGCGCCGAATCGAAATCAGGCAGATCGATCACGCGCAGCTCGCCCAACGCCGTATCCGTCTCGACGTCGAGCGTGCTTTCCCCGCTCGCGGGCGGGCTGATGAAGCGAGAAACCAAGAGCCTTTCGCCGTCGGCGCTGAGCGCGAGGCCGCGAGGCGTGGCCCCGACTTCCAAAGACTTCGTAACCTTGGCCGTCTGCGGGTTGAACTCGACCACGGACCCGGACCCGTCGAGGCTCACGTAGCCCGTGCCGTCGACAGGGGAAAACACGATGCCGTACGGCCGCGCTCCAGCCGAAAATTCGACCCGCTCTTCGACGCTCAGGGATTCGGGATCCAGGGCTACCATCGCGGCTTCGTCGCGCAGCGTCACCCAAAGCCTTCCGTCTTCGGCCCTCGCTATCCCGCGAGGCGCCGCCCCGACGGGGACTTCCGCCACTCGTTCGAGCGCGTCGACGTCGAGCACGGTCACGGAGTCGTTGTCGGGGTTGACGACCCACAGGCGCTCTTCCTGCGTGCCGCCCGATGCGGCGAAGAGCGAAGAACTCTGAGCGTTCCCAGGCACGAGAGCCGGGCCCACCGCTTGAATGAAGCTGTGATTCACGCGGCGTCCATCGGAAAGGCGAATCGTCAGCGTGACCAGGTAGAGTCCGGCGCTCACGAAGCGGTGGTTGACGTCGGCGGCGCCGCTTTCTCCGGTGGGAGCAGAGCCATCGCCGAAATCCCAGCTGAACGTCGCGTTCGAGAGCGCGGGCTCCGGCGCATATTTGGCCTTTTCGCCTGCCTGGATGATCGGCGCCGCGACGCTGATTTCAGGAGTGGATTCACTGCGCACGATGAACGTCGCGTCGGCCTTGAAGTCCTCGTCAGCCGTTTCGGGGTCGAGCCACAGCTCGAGACCTCGGTGCCGGATGACGCTAGCTTCGAACCGCTCCGATCGCAGCGTCACGCCCGTTCCACTCAGTCCATGTTCTGGGCAGAAGGTCGCATCGCTCGCGAAAGTCTCGGACCCATCGTCCGCGTCCAGTCGAAGTCGGTCGTCGAGCTGGCGGAGCCATTTTCCGGGAGCGGCGACGGACTCGAGCGAGGCGCAGTCAGGGTTCGACAGACCCTCGCGAACGATGAAGCGGGTCGCCCGTTCCTCCGCTTCCGAAAGGTCGGGTTCGAGCGCGCGAAGAATACCGAGGTTATCGTCGCCTGTAGCGAGGACATGGTCCGCCAGATTGACGCTCTCGAACGTCACTTCCAGCCCCTCGGGAAGTGCCACGGGAACGGGGGCCGCCGCCACCGAGGAGCCCAGGGCAAGGATGACGGAGCGGGACGGCACGGAGGCTTCGTCGAGAAAGAAGAGGTGGTAGTAGCCGGGTGGCGCGAGATAGCCGCTCGCGGGCAGCTCTACGGCGACGCGGCTCTCTGCTTGGAGGAACGGCAGCTCGATGCGGCGCTGCGTCGTATTGAACGAGTGGGTCACACTGCTCGTCCCGACGAGGACCGCCTTTTCGACCGTCGGGGACCCGGAGAGATCCACGTTGAGGATTTCTCCGTAGTCGGAAGCCAGAGCGCTCACGGCGAGAGGCCGCGTGCGCGGAGCGAGCGCCGCGCCGCCCGAGGTCGAACGGAAGAGCGACGGTGGGTAGTAGATTTCCGCATTCAGATTGTTGACGGGACCAGGCGCTCCACCCCCCGTCGATAAAACGGTGCCGTTCGGCATCAAGATGGCAGCCGAGTGGTACACGCGGATGACGCTGGCGCTGGCCGCTTCCGTCCAGCTTTCGTCAGTGGGATCCCAAAGTTCGGCGGCGTAGACGGCGTCGCTCCCGCCGTTGTTGGCGTAGGCTGTGCCGCCGGTCACGACGACTTTTCCGTCCGGCAGCACCGTGAGGTTTGCCCACTGGCGAGCATGGTTCATCGGGTTCGTTTCGGTCACGACCGGCCCGTCGCCGTTGATGTCGATGACCGTAGCGAGCGCGCTGCTCGGCGTGGCGTGTCCATCGTGGTAGCCATTGCCACCGACCTGGAGGATACGACCGGGCGCGAACATCGCCGCAGTACTCGTCGGCCCGATGTTGGGCTTCGTCGTCGTATTGACCCCGGTTTTGAAACCTCCCAGGCTCGTGACGGCGCCGTCCCCCGAATAGTCGAGGCGCCACAGCTGTTCGGACGAAATGCCGAAGACGTCGCCGTCCGGAGCGACCCACGCTCGCGGGTACCAGTAGCGATGATGGTCGGGCCCGAAGGCCTCACGGCTGTAGGCTCCGAAGAGGCTTCGAAACCCCGTTTCCGGTTCGTAGATCTCGGGAGTCATCGCGACGGACCCCGCAGCCATGGCTGCAGCGGGATCTTGGTAGGCGCGCAGGGCCTCGTAAGGACCGGACCCGCCCATCATGAGGAAGCGCCCGTCGGGGAGCGTGATCATGGTGCCGTACCAGCGCTCGCTCGCGAGCAGGAACGGCGACGCTTCGAGCGTCTCACTCGCCGTGGAGAACACACTGCTCTCGAGGGGGGAGTTGCCGCCGGTGATGAGGAGCGACCCGTCTGAATTGAACGCTGCGCTGCTGCAGAAGCTGTTCGCGCGCTGCGAGTCGAAGTCGGTTCGATGGCTTGCCGCCCCGAACCCCGCTTCCGGACTCCAGATGTCGAACGTGCGCCCATCTTGGGTTGACGGAGCGCCAGTGGGAGTCCCGTAGGTGAGGACTTTCCCCGTGGGGAGCAGCACTGAATGCAGGCCGTTGAGCGGCCAGTCGAAGACCTCCGACCACATCCCCTTCGTCGCGGCGTCGGCCGGAACCTCGAGATCATCGAAGGCCGGATCGACGGGCTCCGGGAGCAGGATGGCCAGCGCGGTGGACGCATCCGTAACCACCAGCGGCTGGGCAGCCTTGCGCAGAGTCAGCGAAGGTTTGGGATCACCCGCCCTGGAACAAGCCAAGGCCGATGTCGCGAGCACGGCCAGAGCGGCGAGCTTCGGCCAAGCCGCCTGCGGACGTAGGTGCTTCATGATTTCGACGACTGCTCCAGGGTAGCGAGGGATCCGATTTCGCGGGCGAGGTGCCTGGGATCGATCGTCCCGCCGTCGTAGCGTTGACGGGGACGGCCCTTCCGATCGAATACGTAGACAGCCATGCTGTGCGCCGACGGAACCGCCCGAGATCCCGGCTCGAACACGGCGAGTCGCTGGGTCAGGGAGGAAAGCTCGGCGCCGTCGATCCGGGCGAACCGCCACTCGGGCAAGTCGGCGCGATGCTTCCGAGCAAACTCCTTCAACGCCGTAGGCTGATCGCGATCCGGATCAACGGAAATCGAGAGAAATCGCACGTCGTCTCGGGTCTGCTCCGGCAGAAAATCCCAGGTTTGGCGCATCGATTGGGTGAGCCGAGGACAGGCACTCGGGCAGCTCGTGAACATGAAGTTCAGAACGAGGATGCGTTCACTCCAGTCGTTCGCGTCGAGATGCGCCCCGTCCTGATCGATCAAGCGCATCCCTCGTAGCGCCTCGGGAACCGAGTCGTCGCCGCGCTGACAGTGAACGCAGAGGGCGCCGATCAAGAAGCAGACGACGGTTCGCCACGGACCGAAAACTCGACTGAGGGCACACAGAACCAAAGTAGCTCAATGTATCAGCTCTACCCAAGGTGTGTGAAGGCGCGCGCCCTCGAAGCGGCGCAGCACCGTTTCCATCTCGGCTGGATTTGGTGCCTTCGACTCACGGAGCTCACCAGAGCGCGCAGCCGCGACCGCGACGCACAACAGGTGCAGTATCGATCCCAGTCGCCGCCTGCGGCTGCCGGGCGCCGACGAGGTACCCGCTCGGCAGTCGTGTGCAACAACGTCATCGCGAGCCAACGACAGGGCTCAGCTCGAACGCCTCTGCCGCTACCTGGGACGGCCGTTGGCTACGCCGTCCGCTACGTCGCCGACAGGCTCGTCCCCCTCACCTAGCGTTCGTCGCTACGAGGGCCGCTCAGGTTCCCCGGTGCTTCACTTTGCGCGGGCTGTAATTTGGAGGCGCGCTTGCGGGTGGACGCGCGCGAGCTCTCGCGCCAGGACGCATCGTTCCTGGTTGCTCAACGGGCAGCGCGGCGCATGCTCGAGCTCGAACGAGTCCAGTGAGGGCAGTTGCGCGAGCAATTCGATGGTGCGATCGACCGATCGACTCCTTTCGTAGCACCGCGCGCTCGAGAAGGTTCCGGCTTCGCTGGCTCGAAAGGAAAAACTGCCCACGCTGTCGTAATAGTATAGTTCCGCGCCCGGCTGCGCGCGGGTCCGGCTCCAAAGCGCCAAGTGCGAATCAATCCGCACCGTCAGCCTGTGCAGTGTCGTGCTCCAGGGCGCTCGTGTCCAAAGGCGATCCCAGATGTCGGCTTCCGGGCGCACTGGGAACCGCAGCCCCAACACGAGTGAGTCGAGCTCGACCAAGCAACGAACGCGCAGCAGACGTTCCAGTTCGTCGACCGATTCGCACGTAACCTCCAGGAACCAAACGCCAAGCTGCATGGTGAGGTCTTCGAGGCTGCTAATTCCCCGAGAGCGAACGCCACTCAGCATCTGGAGCGACTTCATCGCGGGAGTAATGGGTTGAATGTCTTCAATGAAGCTGCCCCTACGCAGCGGAAAATCCCTCGGATCCAGAAACTCGAGCTGCGTTACGGTAGCCCAGGCTCGGTGATTCGCAGAGGCCGCGACCGCGTCGTGATTCGCAAAATACACCGCAAGTGCCTCAGGAAACCCCCCGTAGAACGCCGCACGATCCACCTGTGCAACCAGACGCAGCGGTCCCAGCCAGTCGGCTCGATGCGCGACCAGCAGCTCGCTACCATGGTCGAGCTTCTTCGCAGCGACCGCTTCGGTGATGTACGCGCCACGCGGGTCTGCCTCGGCGGTCAGCTGCAGCGCGAGCGTCAACCTCGGTGCGTCTGCAAGAGGTGCTGCGTACACGGCGTCGAACAATGGGCTCGCCGCCTCGCTGGGAGTGGTGGCCAGGGCGATGACTTCGTCGGGCTCGAACCATGGACGCAGCGGCGTTGCCACTATCTCGAGATCCGGCGCGGAGCCGCGAAAGTGTTTTGTGAGTCCCCAGGGCGCTCCCCAGCGCGATAGCAGGCGAGCGAGGCCGACTTGGGGACCGCGCCGCGCCACCGCGTACGGCGTGAGGTGGACGCCCGCGCAGTACGCCAGGAAGGCTTCGGCGTTGCCATAACGCTCGTTCCAGTCCTCCAGCCAAGCACTCCAGGGCAGGAAATTGTCCCAGCCTTCGCAACGGCTGCACCAACTCGCGCCTTCGCCGCAGCTGTGTTGCATGAGCGGCGTTTCGTCGCACGAGTATCGAAAGTCGTGTTCAATCCCGGGGTAGCCATCTCTGAGGCAGAACGCGATCGATCGCAGCTTGGGCCGCAGGTAGAACACCATTTCTGCGTAGCGGCGGAACGCCGCGAGCGTCTCGCGTCGGATCTCGCGTCGCTGCGGCGCGGGCAGTAACGGAACGCCGCTTCCTGCCATCCCGAATCTAGGCATCCCCGGAGTTGACCTTGCTAGACAGTCATTGCCAGTTCTTGCGCTCGGGGCTTTCCCACGGATCGCTGCACATCACGCAGTCGTCGCCATAGAAGTATTCCCGGCCCCCGGTGTCGTTGTAGATCCAGTAGCGCAACCACGCGATGATTGCGGGCCGCTGGGCGCCGCCATTGTTGGCCTGGATATAGCCATGGTCCCCGTCGGTGATGATCCCCAGGAAGGTTTGGACCTGAGACATGGCGAAGGTCTCACGCTGCATGGGAAGGCCCACGGTGTCGCCCAGCGCACTGGTTTGTAGCAAGGGTCCGTGCATGTCCGATTCGGCGATATGCCCATGGATGGAGACAGTGGTTGCGACCGCCTCGTGCCCGCCGAGTTCGACCGCGGCGGTGCCGCCTACCGAGTAACCCATCGAGACCGCGTGATCGACGTAGAGCTTCCCCTCGTAGATGCCCGGTTGAGTATTTTGCTCGATGATCCAATCGAGGCCATCCCGCATCTTGCTGAGATTGCCCGGATCGTTCGGACCGCCCTCGAGCACCGGCGTGCCAACCACAACGAAGCAATGTGAAGCGAACGCAGTCAATAGCCCCGCCAACTGACTGGCTTGCATGCCGATGCCAGGCCCGAAAACGATGGGCGCGTGCAAAAAGCCGTCTTCACCAAGGGTTTCAGGTCGGTAGATCGTGTACCCACCACCGGGTCCGGTATTCGTGTCGATAGTGGTCTCGCAAGGGCCTGCGGCGGCGTAGTCGGTGGTGGGGGGCAGGGTGGGACCGCCGACGCCGGTGGTGGCGGTGCTGGACATGCCGGTGCCACCAGCGCCCGTGCTGGTGTCGCCCGTAGTCGCTGCACCGCCAAACCCGGTCATGCCGGTGCCAACTCCGGCGGTGTCGGTGCCCGCCGTGTCGGATGCGCCAGTCGACGCAGCGGTTGTGCCTCCGCTGGCGGTGGTTGCCGTGACATCGCCCGTGGTCGACGAGCTGCTGCCGGCAGTCGTGGCAGTGCCGGTGCTGGCGGCGCTACCACCGGTCACGCTGCCACCGGTGGTGCCAGTTCCGCTGGTAGGTGCCGCGGTTTCGGTACCGCCGCTGCCAGTGGATGGTGCGCCGGTGCTGGCTTGACCGCAAGCAAGCGCGCCCATGGCCGCCAGGAAGCAGAGGACGCGGTGGCTTGGCTTGGGTTGCTCCGGCATCGTGTAGAAATCCTTCGGCGGGTATGGTCGCCGCGCCCGCGAACCGGCCCCGCCAGCGCAGGAGCTGACAGCGGTCCGGACGGGCTCCGACTCGAGCGCGGCAGCAGGCATCATGGTGCGCAGCCCTTTGTCGTTACAGCAACGAGTCGAGTAAACGAAGCCCGATCGCTTCACCGGCGCACATGATTGTTCTCGTTCTGGTCTGGGTGAGAATTGATGGCGCCCGGGGGCGATTTTTATCCCCGGGTTCCTCCGTGGCTCCCACGATGCCCTGTGCTGGCTGCTTCAGCCGTATGCATGAAGCAGTCAGCGAAGAACAGCGCGTCTGAAGGCGAACCAGTTCGGATACTTGGCAGGGAGCTGCGCGCCAAGCGAGGCGTGCGTTTGACCTTGCGCGCGGTTCGCGAAGCGATCGGAAAAACGCAGGCGGCCGTCGCTAGCGAATCGAACATCGACCAAGCCGATGTCTCCGGACTGGAGAACCGCAGCAGCCTGGACGAGACGCAGCTCGCGACGCTCGGATGCGCCGAAGTGCGCCACCGCGACAGTCTCGAAGTTCGAGAACCGCTTCGCCTGGTACAGGCTGCACCTGACCTGAGTCCGCCTCGTCGACCCGCTGTCGAATCTCGGCTTCCCACTCGTCGCTCAGATCGATTCCGTGCAGACTCGCTGACAACTCCTCAAGCAATTGCGCCCGGTCGTTCGCTCCGAGCTTGAGGGCAGCTTCGAGAATTTCGGCAACCGCAGTCATCGACCGAGCTTAGCATCGGTAAAGCGTGGGTCATGCCTTCGTACCCTATGTTAACACCGGTCAGGGTGGGTACCAATCTCATCACTATCACCGGACACCGGGATACCCCCTCGGTGGGAGTGCTCGGACCATCCCCGCCACGCCGCCGCGGTGCGCGTGTTGTCTGCCGGGCTAGCGGACCTACCTCGCCGGTTCGAGGGCGGAGTTGGCTCGTCCGTCCATCATCCGCGAATGCTCGCCCGCGTCAAGGGTTCGCGAGCCACCTTCGGTGCCCTTGACGCGGGCTCCGCGTTCGTCAGGATGCGGCAGCTACAGAACCAAAGGGGGGCTCTGAGGGGTGGTCCCCGGGTCCCCGGTGTTTCGGTGGACGTGGGCTCCATCCTGGCCGGTGGCTACAACCGTATTGCTGCTCGCCCCCCATTGCGTCGCGAGAATCTGGTCGACGTTAGCTCGAAGCGCGGATGGCCCGATCTGGTCTTTCGGTCGCCCGGCGGCCGCCTTGAGCTCGATCGACTTCTCTAGACCCACGACCTTGAACGCGGAGGGGCGAAACGACCAGAGTCCTCCTCGGGCACGAAGGCGCGCTCACCGGTAACGATTGAAAGTTCCGGCCTCGCTCGCGGATGAGCAAGCTCCGGACGCTTCCCGCGCGAAACCCAACCCACTATAACGCAACGGGAAATGCCCAACCGTCCTGCGAACGGGGCCGTATCGACTATACTTCTTCACTCATGAGCCGAGTGAGCCAGCTCACGTCCATGTGGACAGAGATGGTCGCACGGCCAAGATCTTGCGCTAGACTCCCGTCCAATGCTTCTTAGGACGTGCGCAAGGCTTGGGAAGGGCCTTGGGGTTCGCCTCGGTGCCGCGTGCTTGGGTGGCCTCGGTTTGCTGGGCAGCGTGAGTTGCGGGGAGGCTAATGATGGAGCCGCTGGTGGCCCCAATCTCGACACGACAAGCTCCGCCGGCACGACAAGCACGACGAGCCCCGCCAGCACGACTAGCACGACAAGCTCCGCCGGCACGACAAGCACGACAAGCTCCGCCAGCGCGACAAGCACGACAAGCTCCGCCAGCGCGACGGGAGGGCAGACCACCTCGGGCGGCATCTTCGATCCGGCGCCGAGCTCCGGGCTTTCCACCGTCGCGGAATTCTGCGACGCGTATCCCACTGCCCTAGCGGAATACAAGGTGCAGTGTCACGGCGGCACCGTCGAGGACTGGCTGGCAGCTTTGGACCTGGACTGTGAACTCGCCAAGCGCTCGGAAGCCGCAGGTCGGATTTCCCTCGATATTGAACAAGCGGACCGCTGCCTGTTCACTCTCACCCAGGGCGATTGCCGCACCATCGTTTGCCTGGAGGTGATCCAGGGCGGCATTCCTCGCGAAGGCACCTGCAACGACCTGACCATGGGGTCATTGGGGGATGAATGTGAGGATGGATTTTACTGTCCCGATATCTCGAGAACGTGTGTTTCGAGCTGCCAGCCTGCCTTGTCCGAAGGGGAGAGCTGTGCGGGCGCGTACAACACCACCCCGTGCCTGTGGCCCAGGCAATGCGGCTCGGACGCTCAATGCACCATCCCGGCAGGGGAAGGAGAGCCCTGTGAGGCCCGACCCGACTGCCAGTGGGACCTCTACTGCGCCATCGATAGTCAAGATCCTGAGCAAGGAGGCACCTGTCAGCGAGCTCGCACTGAACCTTGCGAGGGTGGGTCAGAGTGTGCCGCAGGCTACCAATGCGTGGGGGAGGAAGGGAACAAGAGCTGCCTTCCGGGCAAGCGGGTGGGCGATCAATGCACCATGGGCCTTCGCGAGTGCCCCGGACAGTGTTCCCTCGAAGGCGTGTGTGAGCTCGCGTCCGGGGAAGGTGAGCCGTGCGGGGTCCATGAAAACCCGAGCGTTGACGGCAGTGAAACGCTCCGCTGTGAGGCTGGACTCACCTGCGATTCTGACACCTCCACCTGCCAACCGAAGTCCGATGCCTCGTGCGTTGACCCTGATTTCGACCAGTGATGCGCGGGGCGGATACACATCGATGACACGCCAGAGTCGCTGGGGCTCGCCCTGGCGTAGGCGTGAACGATTGCCCCTGCCCATCTGGAGCGGAAAAGATGCAGCCGAACTACAACCCTCAGGCCCGTGCTATCCTCACGACAATGCGACCCGTAGAAGCCCGCTACGAAGACGGAGTGCTCAAGCCGGAGAAGCCCCTACCGCTTCGCGCCGGTGATCGCGTGGGGGTGATCGTGCTGCGCCGGCCCGACCCCGCCCGGTGGGATTTGCAGCGCTTAGCGAATGGGTCCGAAGAAGATGAAGCGCTCGCCAGCGCCGGGCTCGAGGACTGGGCTGATGCGTTGGGGCGTCTCGATCCAAACGAATAGACCTTGCGATCGAAAACGATGACGAAGTGAACCAGCCGACACAACTCGACCGTATCCGTTTGGCCGTGCTCAAGGCGGCGCAAGAGGGCTGCCCAGTAGCGCGAGACGCCGAGACAACCGCTCAGATCGCGATGCGCCGATGGAACTCTTACGGGAACAGAGGTCTCCAGCAGGACGACCTCCACGCGCGGACAAGGGACCTCGCCAAAGGACTGGCAAACCACTTCGAGGAAGACCCATCGCTCGTTGGCCCGTTGATCCAAGACTACGAATATCTGGCTTCGCAGTTGGTCGAGGTCTTGGCGGAAAAGTAGATCTTGCCCCGCTGCGATCGCCACGGCACCGCCGGCCAATGCTGCGAGATGTCGCCAAACGCGGACTCTGCGAAGTGGTTCGCGACATCTCGCGACATTTCGGAACCGCCATGAACGATTTATGGACAATTCACGACATCTGATCCTTGGGCCGGGCCGACGTGAATCCATGATCCAACAAATCCCTCGGAAACGCGCCTCGACCAGCAGCCATTACCCAGATGCACGACGATGAATGCGCCTAGCTCCATACCCACCCGCCAGGCGGCGTTCGACTACGACCGAACCGTCATCGCATTTCACGGAACTCGGGAGGAGACCGCCCGACGCCTAGTGCGTGGGGACGCTTTCGACGCCAGCACGAACGACGACGACTGGTTAGGGCATGGTATCTACTTCTGGGAGTATGCCCCTCAACAAGCCTGGTGGTGGGCCCAGCGCCGCTACAAGGGAAAGGACAAGCCGGCGGTTGTCGGCGCCCTGGTCCGCCTCGGCAATTGTCTCGACCTGCTCGACCCCAGCAACGTCGGTCTGCTCACCTGGGCGTATCAGGATCTCGCACACCAGCTTGGTCGAGCGAAACAGCCTGTTCCGAGAAACGCCAACAACCACAAGTATCTCGATTGTGCCGTTTTCAACTGGCTCTACACGTTGCTCGAAGCCGGTGGAAAGCACCTCGAGAGTTGCCGAGCAGTGTTCGTGCCGCTACAACAAGGGCGTGGACTACCTCGCATGTGGCAACGGAGTGGCGTGTTCGAAGGAGCCCACATTCAGCTCTGCGTACGTCAACCTCAGAACATCCTGGCGGTCTGGCTCGTGAGAAAGGATGGTCGATATGGCGAAGACTAATCCGACCAATACTGGCGATCGTCAAGCTG
>Ga0315912_10005657_pt1 | contig 11423 bp, 9 predicted proteins | sample VfabasoilMG_FD_204469 | JGI IMG/M metagenome (GOLD analysis project Ga0315912, IMG submission 204469) | Garden soil microbial communities collected in Santa Monica, California, United States - V. faba soil | ecosystem: Environmental > Terrestrial > Soil > Garden | place: USA: California...
GGTGCGCTGGGCCGTGAGCCTGATCAGCACCGTACGCGGAGTTCGGGGACAGTTCGACATTGCGCCATCCCGGCAGACACCGGTGTACTTCGAGAATGCGACGGCCGAAGACCGGCGGCGTTTCGAGGTCAGCGCCCCGGCAGTCTGCAAGCTGGCCAGCATCAGCGATGTCGCCTGGCTGGCGCCCGATGCGCATCCGCCGCAGTCGGCAGCCGCAGCGGTCGGTGATATGACGGTTCACATACCCATGGCGGGATTGATCGACGTTGGCGCCGAGCTTGAACGGATCGCCAGACGGCAGGAGAAGCTGAAGCAGGAGCTGAACCGGGCGAACGCCAAGCTCGGCAACGAGAATTTCGTGCGCAATGCCCCTGCCGAGGTCGTGACGCAGGAGCGCGAGCGGCTGGACACCTTCAAGCGTGAACTTGCGCAACTTGCCGAACAGCACGAACGGGTAGCTTCGCTCCGATGAATGCCGAAGCGCATGCGGAAGACGCGGGCCGCGGGCCGCTGCTCGCGGCTCTCGCGAGCCTGAACCAGGTCCTGCTCGGCAAGGACCGCGAGATGCGCCTCGCGCTCACCTGCCTGCTGGCGCGCGGACACCTCCTGATCGAGGACATCCCCGGCGTCGGCAAGACGACGCTCGCGCACGCGCTCGCGCGGGTCCTCGGGCTCTCCTACCAGCGCATCCAGTTCACCAGCGACCTGCTGCCGGCCGACGTCATCGGGATCTCCGTATACGACCGCGCGAGCGGTAGCTTCAAGTTCCACCGCGGGCCGGTCTTCGCCCAGCTGGTGATGGCGGACGAGGTCAATCGCGCGACGCCCAAGGCGCAAAGCGCGCTGCTCGAGGCGATGGAAGAGCGCCAGGTCACCATCGACGGCGAGTCGCATGCGTTGCCGGAGCCGTTCTTCATCGTGGCGACCCAGAATCCCTCGTTCCAGGTCGGCACCTTCCCCTTGCCCGAATCGCAGATCGACCGCTTCCTGATGCGCATCGAACTCGGTTACCCGGCGCCCGGGCACGAGCGCCAGCTCCTGCGCGGCCGCGACCGGCGCGACCTGCTCGCGGACCTGCCCGCCGCGCTCGACCCGGCGGCGATACCGGCGCTGCAGAAGCGCGTGACGGAAGTCCACGCGAGCGACGCCCTCCTCGACTACGTGCAGGCGATCGCGCGGGCCTCGCGCGACGGCGGTCGCCACCAGGCCGGGCTCTCGCCGCGCGCCGTGATCGCGCTGTTGCGATCCGCGCAAGCCTGGGCCTACCTGCACGGCCATGCCGGCGTGCTTCCCGAGGACCTGCAAGCCGTCCTGCCCGCTGTCGTCGGGCACCGCCTGAGGCCGCGCGACGCCACCGACGGGCGCGGCCCGGCCGAGGTTGCCGCGGCACTCATGAGTTCGGTGCCAATCCCCTGAGGGCGGGCCACCACTCCGCCGCGTATAACGCAAAACGCGCCCTGCGTGGCTGGGTGCACGACTGGATCCGCCGGCGCCAGGGCCCGGACGGCGACACCGTGACGCTGCGCCGCGGGCGCATCTATATCCTGCCGACCGGACTCGGTCTCGCCTTCGGCCTGATGCTGGTGGCGATGCTGCTCGGTTCGCTCAACTACGCGAACAACCTCGGACTCGTGCTGACTTTCCTGCTCGGCGCGCTGGGCGTCGTCGCCATGCACGCCTGCCATCGCAACCTCGAGGCGCTGGTCGTCAAGGCGGCCGGCACCGAACCGCCGTTCGCCGGTCATGCAGCCGTGTTCCGCATCGCGCTCGCGAACCGCGGCCGTGCCTCGCGCTGCGACCTCGAGGCCGTGCCGGACGCCGGCGTTGGCGCCGAAGCGAGCATCGCAGGCGGCGCCGAGGCGACGGTCGAGATCCGCGTGCCGACGCGCCGTCGCGGCAGCATCGTGCTCAACCGGCTCGAGATCGCGACACGGTTTCCCTACGGGCTGTTTCGCGCCTGGGCCGTGGTGCATCCCGGCCTGGGCTGCCTGGTCTATCCGAAGCCGGCCGCGAACGGGCCGCCGCCGCCACTCGCGCCGGGCCGCGCGGCCGGCGGCAGCGCGCGCCGCGGCGAGGACGATTTCGCGGGGCTCAAGGATTACCACCCGGGGGATCCGCCGCGCCACATCGCCTGGAAGGCGTATGCACGCGCAGGCGAGCTCCTGGTCAAGGAGTTCAGCGGCGATGCCGAGGTGATCCCGATGTTCGACCTCGCCGACGCGCCGGGTGCGGACCTTGAAGCGCGGCTGTCCGTGCTTGCGCGCTGGATCGTCGATGCCAGCGCCCGCGGCATGACGTTCGGCCTGCGCCTGCCCGGCGAGGAGATCCCGCCCGAGCCCGGCGAGTCGCAACGCCGTCGCTGCCTGACCGCGATCGCACGCTTCGAGGCGCCTGCAGCCGATGTCGCCTGAGCGCACGGAGAATTTCCGCCGGCTGGCCTGGACCATGGCCGGGCTCGCGGCTGCACTCGGCCCGCACCTCCTGCGCATGCAGTCCTGGGTGTCGGCATTCGTGATCGGCGCCTGCGCCTGGCGCCTGCTCGCCGAGCGCCGCGGCTGGCGGATGCCGCCGGCGTTCCTGCGCGGCCTCATCGCCGCGGGCGTCACGGTCGGTGTCGTGATCGGCTACTCGACGATCACCGGCCTCGACGGCGGAACGGCGTTGCTCGCCCTGATGTCGGCGTTGAAGCTTCTCGAGACCAAGACGGCGCGCGACCACACGGTACTGATCTTCATCGGCTGGTTCCTGTGCCTCGCGGCCTTTCTCTACGCGCAGGACGTCGCGACTGCGGCCTGGGTACTGTCGACGGTCTGGCTGCTCGCTGCGGCGCTGTTTCGCGTATCGCGCCGCGGCATGGATGGCCTTGCCTCAGGCCCCTTCCGCACGACGGGCGGCATGCTCCTGAAAGCCGCCCCTGTCGCGCTCGTCCTGTTCTTCTTCTTTCCGCGGGTCGAGGGCAGCTTCTGGGGCGCACCGTCCTCCGAGCGCGCATTGACCGGACTCACGGACGAGATGTCGCCGGGCGACATTTCCGACCTGACCCAGAACGACGTCGTCGCGTTCCGCGTGCGCTTTGCGGGCAATCCGCCGCCGCCGCCGCTGCGCTACTGGCGCGGCCCCGTCTTCTCGCAGTTCGATGGGTACACCTGGTCGCGCGGCGACGTGCAGTCTTTCCGCCGCCCCGCGGTCGCACATGCGGGGGCGCCCGTCGACTACACGGTCACGCTCGAGCCCACCGGGCAGAACATGCTGTTTGCGCTCGACATGGTCGAGAGCTGGACGCCGGGACTCGCCGGCCAGGCCTGGGATTTCGGGCTGCGCACGCGCCGCGCCGTCAATGCCGTCCTGCAATACGACGCGCGCTCATACCCGAGGTACCGCGCGGGCGACGAGCTTGCGCTGTCACTCCGGAACGCGAGCCTGCGGCTGCCGCCCGGCCGGAACCCCCGCTCGGCCGAGTTTGCGCGGCAATTGCGTGAGCGCACCGGCAGCGACGCCGCGTACGTGCAGGAAGTTCTCGAACACTTCCGCGAGCAGGAGTTCTACTACACGTTGACGCCGCCCGGCCTCGCGCGCGACTCGGTCGACGATTTCCTCTTCAACACCCGCCAGGGTTTTTGCGGGCACTTCGCGTCGGCATTCACCAGCCTGATGCGCGCGGCCGGAATCCCGGCGCGCGTCGTCGCCGGTTACCAGGGCGGGGACTGGAATCCGCTGGGCGGCTACCTGATCGTGCGCCAGTCACACGCGCACGCCTGGTCCGAGGTCTGGTTGCCGGGCGTCGGCTGGCGACGCGTCGACCCGACGGCCGCGGTCGCTCCCGAGCGTGTCGAGCGCGGACTCGAAGCTTCCTTCGCGGGTTCGGAGTTCCTGCCCGGCGCGCTCGCGCGCAATTCACCGCTGCTGTGGCAGGCGCGCATGTTCTGGGACAACCTGAATGCCCGGTGGAACGACGGCGTCGTCCAGTTCGACCGCGCGACCCAGGACGCGCTTCTGTCGGACCTCGGATTCGATGATCCCGACTGGCGGGCGTTTGCCGCGGCGCTCGGCATCGGGCTCGGACTCGCGGTCGCCGGCCTCGTCGCCTGGCTCGCACTCGAGTTTCGCCCGCGCCGCGCGGATCCCGCGACAATCGCCTACCGGCGCTTCACCGGGCGGCTCGCCCGCCGCGGCATCGAGAACGGGGTGGGCGAGGCGCCGCGCGATTTTGCGAAGCGCGTGCGCAGGCTCCGCCCCGATCTCGGCACGCCGGCGCTCGCGATCACGGAGACTTACCTACGGTTGCGCTACGGGCCGGCGCCGGCGGCCGCCGACCTGCGGCTGCTGCGTGCGCTGGTCACACGCTTCAGGCCGTGACACCGGCTACACGCGTGCAGCCTTCCACCCGCCGCGCGAGAACAGCCAGAGCGTGAACAGCCCGACCGCGGTTTCCGAGACGAACACCGCCCAGAAAACGCCCGAGTGCTGCCAGTCGAGCGCGATGGCGAGCAGCCACGACAACGGGAGCTGGATCAGCCAGAAAAACACGACGTTGATCCAGGTCGGGGTGACCGTGTCGCCGGCGCCATTGAACGCCTGCACGGAAACCATCCACCAGCCGTAGACGAACAGCGAGTACGACAGGATCCGGAGCCATTCCGCCCCGATCGCGACGACGACGGAGTCGTCCGTGAAGATACCCATGAACTCGCGCGGCAGCGCGAAGAACAGCACGGAAATGGCGAGCAGGTACACCATGTTGTATGCGCCGATGCGCCACACCGAGGCTTCGGCGCGCTCCGGCTGGCCCGCGCCGAGGTTCTGGCCGACCAGTGTCGCGGCCGCGTTCGACATGCCCCAGGCCGGCATCATGGTGAACATCATGATGCGCACGGCGATGGTTGCGCCCGCAACCGCCTGGCTGCCGAGATCCGCGAGGATCCGCATCAGGAAGATCCACGAGGTCATCGCCACGATCATCTGCCCGACGCCGCCGAGCGAGGTGCGCACGATGTTCCAGAGGATCGCCCCGTGCCACACGAGCTGGGAGCGCAGCACGCGCAGGTGCAGCCCGCCGCGGAACAGGATCCAGAATTGCAGCAGCACGCCGGAGCCGCGGCCGATGGCCGTCGCGATCGCCGCGCCTTCGACTCCGAAGGCCGGCACCGGCCCGAAGCCGAAGATCAGGAGCGGGTCCAGCACGATGTTGAGGCCGTTCGCGAACCACAGCACGCGCATCGCCGCGGCCGCATCCCCGGCGCCGCGGAAGATCGCGTTGATGGTGAACAGCAGCATGATCACGGCGTTGCTGCCGAGCGCCCACTGCATGTACGGGTAGCCGTGCCTCAGCGTCCAGGCGTCCGCACCCATCAGGCGCAGGATGTCCTCGGCGTACACGATGCCGGCGATTGCGAATGGCACCGACGCCAGCAACGCGATCCAGATTGCCTGCACGGCCGATACCGCGGCTTCCTCGCGCTTGCCTTCGCCGACGCGGCGCGCGACGACGGCGGTCACCGCCATCGCGAGGCCGATGCCGATCGCGTACAGCAGGAACAGGATCGTCTCGGTCAACCCGACAGTGGCGATTGCCGAGGAACCGAGCTTGCCGACGAAAAAGATGTCCACGACCGCGAACGTCGACTCGAGCACCAGCTCCAGCACCATCGGCACCGCGAGCAGGAACACCGCGCGCCGCAACGGGATTTTCGTGTAGTCGGCGCCCGTACCGCGGATCGCGTCGCGGAGCTCCGCCCACACCGGGCGCCGCCCGGCCGTCGCGCCGGGAGTGTCAGTGGCCGTCACGGGACTTCAGGCCGTTTCGCCGACGTAGCGCGGGTCGTGCGCCTCGCGGGAAAGGACCCGCCGCAGGAGCGGCTCGAAATGCGCGAGCGGTCGCGTCGCGAAATCCGGGTCGAACGAGGCCTGGTCCCACTCGCAGAATGCGACGCAGGCGTCGTACCAGGGATGGCCCTTCAGGCGTTCGCGTGCAAAGCGGTCGCCGCCCAGGTGGTGCACGTAGTAGTACGTCTGGAACAAGCCGTGCTGCTCGACGATCCAGGTAACTTCAGGCCGGACGTAGGGACGCAGGATCCCGGCTGCCACCTCGGCATGGTTGTAGGGCGAGAGTTCGTCGCCGATGTCGTGGATCAATGCCCCGAGCACGAGTTCTTCGTCGGCACCTGCCGCCTCCGCGCGCGTCGCCACCTGCAGGGAGTGCTCGAGCCGGCTGACGGGATAGCCTTCGAGCGTGCTGTCGAGTTTGCGCAGCGCGCCGAGTACGCGGTCCGGCAGGCCGGCCGCGAAATCGCGCTCCGACCTGTCGAGCAGCAGGTAGTCCTCCCGCGTGCCGTCCGCCATGCGGCGGAAGCTCACGATCTTCTTCATGCACCGCTCCTCGCGCCGAGACGGCGGCGCACGACCCGGAAAAGGCTCCTCGGGCCGTCGATGTCGATGTAGCAGCCTTGCAGGTGGCGCACCCCTTCCGCCGGGTCGAAGCCCGTGCGCCCGTGCAACAGCCGCCGGTTGTCCATCATCAGCAGTTCGCCGGCCGCAAGCAGGAAGCGGATTTCGAACTCCGGCGAGCGCAGCAGGTGGTCGAAGGCCCGGCGCGCACGGTAATACGCGTCCAGATCCGCGGGCGGCTGCAGCGGCACGAAATCGAGGCGCGGGCTGAAATGGATCGCTACCAGCCCGCCCTGCGCGTCCCGCTCGATGGGCACGGCGCTTGCGACGAGCTCGGTGGACTCGTCCTGATAGCGAAAGCGGACGGGCGTGCGCGACAGCAAAGCGAAAGCCTCCGGGTCACGCGATTCGAGCGCGCGCGCTGCCGCGAAGCCGTCGACCAGCGTCGACAGCCCGCCCGAGGTCTCGTTGACGAGGCAATGCAGGATCTGCACACCGGGCACCGGGTCCCGGTAGGGATTGTCCGTGTGCGGGTCGAGCGGCAGCGAGGTGTAGGCGAGGTCGCTCGCTTCGGCGGTCGAGCGCACGTCGAAGAGCGCGCCGAAGTTCGTCTCGCGCGTGAAGCCGAACGTGTTGCCCACGCGGAACAGCGATTCAGGCTGCGCGGCGACGCCGCCGAACACGATGAACCCGGCCTCGAGGAACTGGCGCAGCCATTGGTCGAGAAGCGCGTCATCGGGCTGCTCCGTCCAGGCGAAGCGGCGCACTTCACCCGTCGCCGCATTCCACAGGCGTGGCGCGGGAATGTCGTGATCCGCGGGCTCGAGCGCCGCCTCATCCAGCAGGTCGCGGCCGAGGAATTCGGCCTCGTGCCCGTCGCTGAAGCGGATGCGGTAGTGCCCTGACTCGGTCTCGCTGACGGCGGCAACGGACAACTCGGGGTCGAGGTCCGAGGGGTCGTGCAGCCGCTGGCCGGTGCGCAGGTCCATGCTGCGCGGATCCCGGCAGCGCTCGCGCAGCCAGATCGGATGCAACGCAAAGCGCTGCCCGTCGTCGAGTTCGACGGCCAGTTCATTCGCGGAGCGGATCTGCAGGCGCGGCATGGATGCCTACACTAAGGCGATGCCCCGGCAACGGGCAAGCGATAGGATGACACTCATGCGCCCCGCACGATTGCCCCTCGCCGTCGCGCTCATGTTCTTTGCTGCAGCCTGCGCCGCGCAATCGGAGACGGGGGCGTCCGGCGTCACCTCCCTGCTCGGACAGCCGCTGGCGCCGCTGGCGCTGGAGCCGGATTCCGGGGCCAGGATGGAAGCGCAACTCGCGCAAGCCGTCGCCGCGTGGGAGCAGGATCGCAGCGACGCGGACGCCCTGATCTGGATGGGCCGGCGCACGGCTTACCTCGGGCGGTATCGTGAGGCGATCGCGATCTTCACGGACGGCATCGCGCGGCATCCCGCGGATGCGCGCATGTATCGGCATCGTGGCCACCGATACCTGACAGTCCGCGAAATCGACCGGGCCATCGTGGATTTCGAGAAAGGCGTGGCCCTGGTCGCCGGCAAGCCGGACGAAATTGAGCCGGACGGAATACCCAATGCGCGCAACGTTCCGACCGGAACCCTGCATTCGAACCTCTGGTATCACCTCGCGCTCGGTTATTACCTGAAGGGTGACTTCAACCGCGCTGCCGGGGCCTGGACCCGGGCTCGCGACTCGGTGGCCAATGCCGACAACCTAGTGTCGGCCAGCCACTGGCTCTATCTCTCGTTGCGGCGTGCCGGAAGACCCGACGAAGCGGCGGCGGTCCTGCGGCCGATCACTGCAGATCTCGACGTCATCGAGAACGGCGAATACCACCAGTTGCTGTTGATGTACCGGGGTGAGCGGACGGCGGAGGAGCTGTTGTCGGCGGCAGGCGAAGACTCCGGCGGTTCCGCGACGCGTTACGGAGTGGGCGCCTGGTTCCTCGTCAATGAGCGCCGCGACGAAGCCGAGTCGCTGTGGAAGGCCATCCTCGCAGGGCCGGACTGGCCTTCATTCGGTCACCTTGCCGCGGAAGCGGAAGTGGCCGCCCGGCGGATGTTGCGCGTCGTCGGTCCCTTGCCGTCGGGGCGCCACCCGGGCGGGCCGAATACGTAGCCAAACGCCTCGCGCAGGCTCTGCGCGCCGCGAACATCGCGGGCAACCGCCGCCCACTCGTGGAAGGCGATACGGAGCGGATTGAACGTCGCGATGTTGTTGACGAGGCCGTAACGGGGAGGATCGTCGTCCCGCTCTTCCGCGAAGCTTCCGAACAGCCGGTCCCACACCATCAAAGTCCCGGCGTAGTTGCGATCGAGGTAGCGCGGATTCGTGGCGTGGTGCACGCGGTGGTTCGAGGGCGTGTTGAAGAGGTATTCGAACCAGGCGGGCATGCGACGGATGGTTTCCGTGTGTATCCAGTACTGATACAGCAGGCTGATGCCGCTCTGGATCAGGATCATCTCGGGCGGAAATCCCAGGAGCGCCAGCGGGAACCACGGCGCCCAGGTTCCGACGAGCACGCCGGTCCAGGTCTGGCGGATGGCGGTCGACAGGTTGTACTCCTGCGAGGAGTGGTGGTTCACGTGCGCCGCCCACCAGAACCGGCACTCGTGGCTCGCGCGGTGGAATGCGTAGTAAGCGAGGTCATCGAGCACGACGAGCGCGGCCCATGCCAAGGGGGACTTCGGGGAAATGTCGAACAGCCGGTGTTCATGCAGGTAGGCGAACACCACGACGACCGCGCCCGCCAACAGCAGGTTGCTCGCGTGGTTGCCGGCTCGCATCGCGAGCGAGGCCAGCGTGTCGCGCCACTCGTAGTGCCCGCGCACCAGCTGCGCGCGGATCAGCGCCATCTCGAGCACGAGCAGCCCGAAGGTCGCGAGCGCAATCCACTCCCCGACAGACAGGGAACTCAGCTTCGGCACGCGATCAGCGCCTCACCTTTCGCGAGGATCTCGTCATGGTCATCCGGCGCAGGCGCCTGCGCAAGCAGGTCCCGCGCCCGTTCCCGAATGCGCGCGTCTGCGCGCGGCCGGCCGAGGTCGACCCATTTCTCGAGCCCGATCCTGGGAAACAGGCTCGGGTAGTAGGCGCTCCTGTAACTCGCAAGCGTCGAAGGCGACGTCAGGAAATGCCCTTCCGCCGCAAGCTGCCCGATCGCCTCTTCGGCACCTATTGAAGCCGGGTCGACCGCGAATCCCCGGGCAAACAGGCGCGCGGCGCCAATGACCTCGTCGCCGTACACGGTCATGGCCGGCGAGTAGGCCTTGGAGTTCAGCGTGCTTCCCACGAACGGCGCGAGCCCGACCGGGCCCATGACGCTCGTGACCTGGTTCATCCAGGAAGCGCCTGCGGCCAGCAGGTCCGGACCCCAGCCATCGCCGCTTCCCGACGTGCCTGCGTGGGGAATGCCGTACCCGGCCATCATCTCCGCGCAGCCGAGATTGATGAGGTGGGTCTGCGGATCGTAGAAGTCGATCATGGTCTTCATGTCGAAATACATCGGCAGGCTGCCGAGGATGATCGGCGCGCCCGGCTTCGCGAGCTGCGAGAGGACGAGCCCGCCCAGGAGTTCCGCATTCAGCAGCGCGAGCGCTCCCGCGCAGGGCAGCGGCGTCGTCATTCCCGACATCCCGTAGTTGGAATAGATCACGGGAATCGAGCGCGCGGCAGAGTCCAGGAGTTTGTCCGAGGTCCCTTCGTTGATGACGAGCGGGGTCACGGGATTGAGGTACGGGATGACGAAGGGCCGCTCGCCGAGGTCGCCGCGCACCGCATCCAGTAGGGCAAGCGCCTTGGGAAACAGGCTCTCGTCCGAGATCAGGAGCACCAGCGGCTTGGTCGAGTTCGCGACCATTTCGAGGACGGCATACAGGTCGGCGACCTCGGGCGGCAGGTCGCGGATCACGCCGAGCGTCGAGATCACGTCGTAGTTCGGGAGTGCCTGGCAGAGCCGGACGCAGGGACCCATGTCGGCGCGGCTGAACGGGCTGAGCTCGTCGGTGACCGGATCCTGCAACCAGAGGTTCGTGACGCCCGAGCCGAACCGCGTCTGCCCATCCCCGAGCCGGAATGCCGCTCGCCCGCGGCGATCGAAGATCTCGATCGTCGCCGGCGCGGACTCGATCGCCGCGTCCACCAGGTCCCGATTGAAGTAGACGCGGTCGCCCTCGACCCGCGCTTCTCCCTTCCGGCAGACGTCGCGCGCGCGTTCCGAGTCGACGCGCAGGCCGGACCGGGCCAGGATTTCCAGCGAAGCCTCGTGCACGGCAATCCGTTGCGCCGCGGACAACAGGACCAGCCGCGGTCGCGCAATGTCCAGCACAGCCGCATCCCCGGCGCTCAAGGCGCGCGCACCCGCGAGAGCACGACCGCCCCGCCGACGAACAGCACGAGCACGGAAAGCATGCCGATGCGCGTGTCGCCCGTGAGGAGCGCCATGACGCCGACGAGCGTTGGCCCGAGCACCGCGGCGAACTTGCCCATCATGTTGTAGAAGCCGAAGAACTCGCCCTGCTTTCCCTCTGGCACCAGTGACGCGTAGTACGAGCGCGACAGCGACTGGATACCGCCCTGCACGAGGCCGATCGTGACCGCAAGCAGGTAGAAGTGTTCGACCTCACGGATGTTGTACGCACCAACGGTGGCCGCGGCATAGACCGCGATCGCGATGAAGATGCCGTTGCGCGCGCCGACGCGGTCGCCGATCCAGCCGAACGCCAGCGCAGCCGGGAATCCCACCGCCTGCACGATGACGAGCGCGGCGATCAGGCTCTGTTGCGGGAAACCGAGCGACAGGCCGTAGTCCACGGCCATCTTGATGATCGTGTTGACGCCGTCGATGTACAGCCAGTACGCGAGCAGGAACCAGACCAGCGGCCGGTACTTGCGCACCTCGTGCAGCGTGGCGCGGAACTCCCGCCATCCGGCGCGCAGGGCATCGCGCGCCGCAAGCGGGCGCGGCGGCTTCTGCTCCCGTACCCAGGCCAGGCAGGGAATCGTGAACAGCAGCC
>Ga0315912_10005658_pt1 | contig 11423 bp, 9 predicted proteins | sample VfabasoilMG_FD_204469 | JGI IMG/M metagenome (GOLD analysis project Ga0315912, IMG submission 204469) | Garden soil microbial communities collected in Santa Monica, California, United States - V. faba soil | ecosystem: Environmental > Terrestrial > Soil > Garden | place: USA: California...
GCGCCTCAATCTCCACGACCGCAAGCCCACGATCGAGGCGCCGCTCATCGTCGCGGTCGGCGCGAAGGAGTCGTCGGAATTCGTGCGCCAGTCGCGCGTCATCGCCGAGGCGTGGAAGCCGCAGGTCAAAAGCCACCTCGAGATGCCCGGCCTGAACCACTTCAGCGTGGTGGACGCCTTTTCCGAGCGCAGCAATGTCCTCTACGAATCGACGCTTGCCCTCTTCGCTTGATGGAACGAATCCTCGCCACCTACCGCATCGCCGCCCCCGATTCCGAAATCCGCGCACGCGCCGAAGCGCTCGCCGCCGAGCAGAGCGTCGAGATGCCCGTGAGCGCCATCGCCGACCGCCGCGTGCTCGACGAGATCGTCGCCAGCGTGGTTTCGATCGAGCCGCGCAACGGCGCATTCGACGTAACGCTGGGCATCGCGCCCGCCACGACGGGCAACGAAGCGTCCCAGCTCCTCAACATGCTCTTCGGCAACTGCTCGCTGCAGCCCGAGGTGGAGCTCGTCGACGCGGCATTCCCGGCGGGCTACGAAAAGGGATTCCCCGGGCCGCGCTTCGGCATCGAAGGGATCCGCAAGATGACGGGCGTCCCGCACCGCGCGCTCACATGCAGCGCGCTGAAGCCGCAGGGTGCGCCCGCCGAGCACCTCGCAGCCCTGGCCCGCGACTTCGCCCTCGGCGGCCTCGACGTCATCAAGGACGACCACGGCCTTGCGAACCAGGCGTTCTCGCCGTTCGCGAATCGCATCCCCGCGGTGCAGCGCGCGATCGCGGCGGCGAACCGCGAAACCGGCGGCAACACGGTGTACGCGCCGACGTTTTCGGGAGGTCCCGCGGCGCTGCGCGAGCAGGCGCGCATCGCCAAGGCGGAAGGTGTTCGCATGGCCCTCATCGCCCCGATGCTGGTGGGCGTCCCCGCCTTCATCGAGCTGCAGGCCGACCTCGACCTGCCGATCCTCGCGCACCCCGCCTTCGGCGGCGCCTCGCGCATCGGCCCGCCGCTCCTCCTCGCGAAGCTCTTCCGCCTCTTCGGCGCCGACGCCACGATCTTCCCCAACCACGGCGGCCGCTTCAGCTACAGCCGCGAGACGTGCCTCGACATCGCGAAGGTCGCGCGCGAGCCGTGGAACGGCGCGCGCCCGATCCTGCCCGTGCCCGCCGGAGGAATGACCGTCGAGCGCGTCCCCGAGATGCTCGCGGGCTATGGGAACGACACGATGCTCCTCATCGGCGGCGGCCTTCTTGCCGCCGGCGACAAGCTCCTCGAAAGGTGCCGCGAGTTCGTGCGAATGGTGCGGGAACCAAACGCCTGACCGCACGGTAAATTAATATGAAGGCATGAGCATCGTCCGCCATGCCGACGGCACCTTCCATTGGGAAGGGGTCGAGGTCCTCGAGTACAAGCAGGAAGGCGCCGCGCCCTTCAAGGACGTGACGCGGCAGGTCCTCTTCGACACGACCGATCCGCCCGCGCAGCTTCGCTACTTCGAAGTGGCCGCGGGCGGGTGGACGACGCTCGAGCGCCACAACCACGTGCACGCGGTGATGGTCATTCGCGGAAAGGGCAAGGCGCTCGTCGGCGACAGGGCCTACGACATCGGCACGCACGACCTGGTGAGCGTTCCGCCCATGACGTGGCATCAGTTCCACGCCGCGGCCGATGAGCCGCTCGGGTTTCTCTGCCTCGTCTCTTCCGATCGCGACCGGCCGCAGCTTCCCGCGGAGCACGAGGTCGAGGCGATCTCCGCGGCGCTGAAGCGCTGAGTCATCGCCGCACGACGGGTGCGGGAACTCCCTCGATCATCACGTTGACGCAGGCGGGGCGCTTCGACGCCACCGCGCGTTCGACCGCGGGCATGAGCCCTGCAGCCTCCGTCACGAGCTCGCCATGGCCGCCCAGCGCGGCCGCGACCTGGTCGTAGCGAGCGGGAAGCAGCTCGCAGCCCTTCGCGCGGTCTTCGCCGTATTCCCGGACCTGGATCTGGTACTCCGCGTTCCAGCGCGCGTCGTTTCCCACGATGGCGAGGAACGGGAGATCGCAGCGCGCCGCCGTATCGATCTCCGCCGCGTGGAAGCCGAACGTGCCATCGCCCATCACCGCGACGATCGGGGCGTCGGGCTTCGCGATCCGCGCCGCGAGGGCGAAAGGAAGCGCCGGACCGATCGCACCGGCCACTCCGTTGATGACGCGGTTCGGTGCGTTGAGGCACGCCTGCGACCACTGGCCGAACTCGCCGCCATCGGAGATGAAGACGGAATCCGGGTGCGAGTCGAGGAGCTGCTGCAACGGTCGCAGGGCCTGGACGGGGTGAAGGCGCCCCGCTTCCCGCGCGATCGCGGTGTCCCACGCCGACGGCCGATAGGCGATCGCGTCGCGCACCTCGGCGATCCAGTCGCCCTGGACCGGCTTCGCGTGACGCATCAACACCTCGAGCGCGGGCAGGACATCCGAAACCGCGCTCCCGACGACACGCGAACCCACGGCGTTGCGCGTGCGCTCGATCTCCGCAGCCTCGGGATCGATCTGGATGAACTCGCACTCCGCGAGCAGCGCCGGGGAGCGTCCGAACTTCAGCGTGAAGTCGAGGCGCTTCCCGAGGAGCAGGATGCGGTCCGCCATCGCCAGCACCTGCGCGAAGGCGCCCAGGCTCGGATCGGCGATTCCGCGCGGGCTTTCCATGCCGATCACGGGAATCCCGAGCGCGTTTTCGAGAAGCTTCGCGCGCGCGCGTCCGCCTTGCGTGAGAAGCGCAGGCCCGGCAAGGATCAGCGGAGACTTCGCGCCTCGGAGGAACTCGAGGGAGCCCATCGCTTCCTCGTGACGAAGGGCCGCCGAGGGCCGCGCCGATTCGCCCGTGATCGAATTCGCGGCCCCTTCGAGGCAATCGCTCGGCAGGCTCAAGTGCACCGCGCCTGAGCGCCCCGAGCGCGCGATCGCCATTGCCTTTCGCACGTCGAGCGCAACCTCGTCGGCGGACCTGCATGTCCACGACGCCTTGCAGAGCGGCGCGGCGATCTGGGCTTGCGCCATCTCCTGGAATGCGCCCAGGCCCAGCTCGGATCGCGGCGCGTGTCCCGAGAGGAGCACGACGGGCGACTCAGCCATCGCCGCCGTGTAGAGCGCGCCGACGGCGTTCGCGTGTCCCGGCCCACCCGTCACGAGCGCGATGCCGGGCTCGCCCGTGAGCCGCGCGTACGCATCGGCCATGTGCACCGCGGCCGCTTCGTGGCGAACGTGAACGAGGTCGATGCCGCTGTCGATCAGCGCGTCGAAGACCGGCATCACGTGGTTTCCCGACAACGTGAAGACCTTCTTCACCCGCGCGCCGCGCAGTGCGCGCACGAGCGCGTCGGCACCCCGCCCTTCATCCTTTCCTACGTGTGTCATGGGATTCCTGTCGCCTCGCCGCTGACGAAAAAAACGAAATGCAGCGAGAAATTGTGCGGTGCTTCACATCCGTTGAACCGGAATACGCGGACGAGTCTAACCGGCCACTGACGTCTTCGGGAGTCGCGCCATGGTAAGACGAATCTTCTTCGCAGTCGCACTCATCCTCTCGCTGGTCCACGCCCCCCGCGCCGATGCGCAAACGCCGACGCTCACGGGGCTCAAGATGCTCTCGGTCTCTCCCGCCAATGCTTTCGGTACCTTCGATGGTGTCGCCACGTTCGGCGGCGTCATGCCCACGGGCGCGCAACTCGATGCGCTTCGCAGTCTCGGTCTCAGGGTGCAGGGATTCAAGAATCTTCCGCTCGCCATGTTGCGCGGTCCCAGGCAAGCACTCTTCGACGCGGTGAGGCTCGGCCACGCCGCGGACGTCTATCCGAACGAGCAGCTCGAGTTCTTCTCCGCCGCGTCCGACTTCTCGATCAAGGCGAATGAAGTGCACGCGGCGGGCGTGAACGGCGCCGGCGTCACCGTCGCCGTGGTGGATAGCGGCATCGACGGAACGCATCCCGACCTCGCGGGGCGCGTCCTTCGCAACTACAAGATGGTGGACTATGGCACCGTGGCCGCGGGCGTCGTGGCGCCTCCGATCATCGTCCGGATGGACACCGGCCCGCTGAACAACAGCGACACGTCCTCGGGCCATGGTACGCACGTCGCCGGGATCATCGCGGCGGACAACACCGACGGCAAGGTGCTCGGCGTCGCGCCCGGCGCCAGGCTCGTGGGTTACGGCACGGGTGAGGCGGTCTTCGTCTTCAACGTGCTCACCGCGTTCGACGACATCATCAGCGCGGGCGACATCAAGGTCGTCAACAACTCGTGGGGCTCGTCGTTCCGCCTCTTCAACCCGGACGAGCCGATCAACCAGGCCTCGCTCGCGCTCTACGGCGCCGGGATCGTGGTCGTTTTCGCGGCAGGCAACGCGAGCACGGAGATGTCGCTCAACCCGTACTCGGCCGCACCGTGGGTGATCTCCGTCGGCAACGGCACGCTCGCGCACCAGCGCAACACGAGCTCTTCCGGCGGCCTGCAATTCGACAACTCCTTCCTGACGCTCCTGCCCGCCACCGACGAGAAGCACCTCGCCTTCTCCGGCGATCGCATCGGCCTGTACCACCCGTCGGTGAGCGCCCCCGGAACGGACATCGTTTCGACCGCGACGACCGGCCTCCTCGTGACCGCGCCTCCGGGCGGCACCGCCAGCGCGAGCGGCACGAGCATGGCTGCGCCGCACATCGCGGGCGTCGCCGCGTTGATGCTGCAGAAGAACCCGAAGCTCTCGCCCGCGGAAGTGAAGTCCGCGATGCAGGTGACCTCCGATCCCATGCCGAGCCTCGCCGACACGAAGAAGGTCGAGGCGTTCTGGATGCAGGGCTATGGATTCGTGAACGCGAAGGCGGCGGTGGACCTCGTCGGCCGCAATCGCTACAGCAAGGACAAGGCGCTCGCGAAGCTGCAGGCGACAGCGGACGCGAAGATCCTCGCCGACCGCGACTACAAGGTGGTCGCGACCGACTACTGGGCGTTCACCGCGGCCGCGGCAACCGTCAACGGCAACCCCGACAGCCGGCAGTACACGATCCAGGTGCCCTCGACGACGAAGGCGATCAAGGCCCTCGTGTCGTATCCGTCGCTCGGCTACGTCGGCCAGAACCCGTTCGATTACCAGCTCACGCTGGTGGACGCGGCGGGCAAGACGGTCGGCACGAGCACGCCCGCGGCCGATGCGGGCATGTCGCTCTTCTTCGCCGATCTCACCCAGGGGTCGTACACGTATGGCACATGGACGCTGAACGTCGTCGGCAATCTCGGCGCATCGGACCAGGACGTGCTCATGGGAATTCTCGTGAGCGTTGGGCTGCACCAGCTCGCGCCGCAAGCGCGCGTGGCGCAGGCGTTGCCGAAGTTCACCGCGGGCGGAAGCACGAGCTTCTACTTCCAGAACGGCGCAGCCGGCGCGCTCACGTCGGCTGAGGGGTGCAACCAGCAGGCGAGCGCCCCCGTCGGTGGACTCAGCGGCACGCGCAACTCGCTCGGCACGTGCCAGAGCGGGCTCATGGGCTATGCCGTCAACTACGGCGCTGCAGGGCTCGCCGGCGGTACTCCCGCGAGCTTCACCTCGGCGAAGCTCGCGGCGCCCCTCACGGTCGGCGGCCCGGCGACGATGAAGTTCTACCTCGTCGATCCGGCGCAGCCCGTGTGGCAGGCGCAGCAATCGCCGTTCATCGAGATCGAGATCGACGCGATCGACGACAACGGCGACCTCGTGCTCGCCGTCGCCGCCTCCCAGCAGCAGGTCTGCGCCACGGTGAACGGAACGTTCACGTGCAAGACCGGGGCGACGCCCGTCGGGGGTTTGTACACCTTCGACATTCCGCCGGTGACACTCCCCGTCGGCACGCGCATCTCGGTGCTCGTCCGCGCCGCCCAGGTCGTCACCTCCACCGCCCGCACCGTCTACGGCGGCCGAGGCCTCACCGCCGACTTCTCCGACGCCGGCCTCACCTTCACCACCGGGACGCTCCAGTAAACCGGGGACAGATCCCGCGTGCCGCGGGCAGAGTAAACCGGGGACAGATCCCGCGTGCCGCGGGCAGGAACATTGGGGACAGATCTCGGAGAGATCTGTCCCTTAGGTTCCGCGTGCAGGAACGAGGGATCTGTCCCCGGTTTTGCGAAGCAGGAACCACGCGATCGAGAGGTTGAGCAGGTTCCAGGCGATGCCGTTGAGGAAGGCGGCGCGGTAGGAGCCGGTGAGGTCGAAGACCTTGCCGGACATCCAGCCGCCCAGGGCCATGCCGACGAGCGTGGCCATGATGCAGGCGCCCACGCGCACGCCGGCCTCCCTGGCCGGAAAGTGCTCGCGCACGATGATCGCGTACGAGGGCACGATGCCCCCCTGGAAGAGACCGAAGAGCGCCGAGATCACGTAGAGCGAGACGAGGCCGTCGAAGGGCAGGAACAGGATGAGCGCGACGGCCTGCAGCACGGAGCCCAGGAGCAAAGTGCGCAGCCCGCCGATGTGATCGCAGATCCAGCCCGAAGCGAGCCGGCTCACGATGCCGAAGCCGAGCATGACGGCGAGCATCTCGGCGCCGCGCGCCGCGCCGTAACCGAGGTCGCCGCAATAGGCGACGATGTGGACCTGCGGCATCGACATCGCGACGCAGCATCCAAGGCCGGCGATGCAAAGAAGAGCCTGCGCCTGGTTGGGCGGGAGGCCGAAGGGGAGATTGGGTCCCGGCCCGTTGACGGCGGAAACCGTCGCCCGGGATGACGTGGGCGGGCGCTGCGTCATCACGAACGACATCGCCACCATCATCGCGAAGCATGCCACCCCGACGCCGAAGTACGTCTGCCTCCAACCGACGGTCTCCACGTAGTGCTGGATGACGGGCGGCCAGATGGCGCCCCCGAGATAGTTGCCGCTGGCACAGATCGCGACCGCGATGCCGCGCCGCTTTTCCCACCAGAGCGACGTGTCGGCGAGCAGCGGCGAGAACGTCGCCGAGCATCCGAGAAGCCCGATCAGCAGGCCGTGGGCCACGTTGAACGTGCCGATGCTGGCGGCGTTGCTCGCGATGATGAATCCCGCGCCGAGCCCCACGGCGCCGAGCAGCAGCGGCACGCGCAACCCGAAGCGGTCGGCGAGCCGTCCCATGAAGATGCCGCCGATCCCGAACCCCAGCATGAGCATCGAATAGGGGACCGACGCGTCCGCACGCGCGATGCCGAAATCGGCCTGCACCACCGGAAGGACGACCGAGATGCCGTACATACCCGCGGAACCCATCGTCATGAGCACGAGGGTCGCGGCCAGCCGGGCCGCGGCGTACGGAGAATCCGGGCCGGTTCGCATGAGCCGAGAGGATATCAGTGACGAGTCAACGACCTACCAGCGTCACCCGTTGGTCAGTTGTCTTGCGGCCCGCGCCGCTTCATCAAGGAGGATCGTCATGAGAAGAATCCACTTGGCGGTTGCAGCCGGGGTCGCCGCCGCCGCTGCCGCGCTCCCCGCGTCCGCGCATGTCGGCTGGACCTTCGGCATTTCTTACCCGGGTGTGTACTTCGGCTACGGATATCCCGGGCCCGTCTACCGCCCCCATTACGCTTACTACCCGCGGCCCTACTACCCGTATCCGTATCCCTACGTGCGCCGGTTTGCCTACGTCTATCCGCCACCGCCCGCCTACTACGCCCCGCGGTATGTCCAACCCGCGCCGCAGCCGGCCCCGCGCGCCCAGTCGCGCGCGCCGCGCGACCAGGCTCCGCTCGCCGCCATCCCGCCGAAACGCTTCGAGAAGGTGACGCTCACGGCGAAGGAGCTGTTCGCCTTCGACAAGTGGCAGCTCGAGGGCTCGGTACCGAAGCTCGATGAGATCGCGACGGCGCTGAAGGCGAACCCGGACATCAAGACGGTCACCATCACCGGATACACGGATCGCCTGGGAACCGACGAATACAACAGGGCGCTCTCGAAGCGCCGCGCGGAATCGGTGCGCTTCTACCTGATGCGCCAGGGCGTGGACGGCAACCGGCTGCAGGTCGTCCCGCGCGGCGAGGAGAACCCGGTCGTCACGTGTCACCAGAAGGAGGTGAACGAGCTGATCCGCTGCCTCGAGCCGAACCGCCGGATCGAGATCGAGCCTTTCACCTACGAGAAACCCGCCGCTACGGGGTGATCACCACCAGCACGCTGCACGGCGCGTGCTCGATCAGCGCCTTCGAGACGGACCCGCGCCACCAGCGCGCGGTCCAGCTCGTGAGGTGCTTGTGGCCCAGGACGATGAGGTCCGCGCCGATCTTGGAGGCCTGGCGGGAGATCTCGTCGACCGCATCGCCAACGACCACCTCTCCCTGGGCGGTGCGCCCCGCTTCGGAGAGTCGGCGCACCCCCTCCTGCATGATGTTGTCGTATTCCTTGCGCTCCTCCTCCTCGATGCGCGGGTCGTACACGTAACCCTCGCCGCCGATGAGGGCGGAGGCCGGCGGCATGACCGCCACGAGATGCACCTCCGCGTTCGTCCACTGTGCGAGCTCCTTGGAATTGAGGAGCGCCTTCTGACCTGCTTCCGAACCGTCGTACGCCACCAGGATGCGCTTGTACATGTTGTCGCCTCCTTCCTGATTAGTCGATGCCGACCTCAACGGACTTGTAACCGACGCGGCAGCTGCCCACCCGCAGTTTAAGCTTGCCCCGCCCCTCTACGACAAGCGTGACGTGCTTTTCGTGCACGCTCCCCCGGGTCCAGGGCGCGAAGATCGTGGGGCCGTTGTAGAGGCCCTGCCCCCACCCGTCGAGGTGGCCGATCTCCACGGAGGACTCCCCCGGCGCCGCAAGCCGCAGCCCCACGCCCTCCGCCGTGAGCCGCAGGGGCTCGGAGTGCGGCAACTTCTTCGCCGACGAAAGCCCGTAGGTCCCGAGGTAGCCCCGGTTCACCACGCGTACGTCCAGGCGCGTCATCTTGCCGCCCATCCGCTCGACCTTCTTCACTTCGATCGACACGGTCGGAACCAGCGCCGCCACGCGCAGGAATGCCGCGCTCTGCTGCTCGCAAACCTCCGCGAGCTTCTCGAACGGCGGATTCGAGATCCCCACGCGCAGGTCCAGGCCGCCGACCTCCACGTCGCCGAGCTGCGGATGCTTCACCTTGCGCCACGACTTGAACACCCGGCCCTGGTTCACTTCCTTGTCCCACTTCGCCAGCGCCTCGAAGTCCTTCCGCTCGATGTGCGTGTAGACATCGACGAAGGGCTTCATCTGCTTCATGCCGATCTGGTGGAAGATGTCCCACAGCTCGATCACGTACGCGAGCGCGCCCCGCTGGTGGTACGCATACTCGGTGAGATCGCCTTTCAGCGGCGTCTCGGGCTCATACAGGAATTCGTGGAAGCCGCTCACGGTGGGATAGCCCGTATGCTCCTTCGCCCACGCCTCGACCTGGCGATAGATCGCGAGGTCGGTCTGGTCCATCTTGTGGTCGGGCTTGTCGCCGAGCGGCCGGATCAGCACGCCGCCGAACGTATGCAGGTTCAGCCACGCCATGATCTCCGGGTGCTTGATCGAGAAGTCGATCACCGCGCGCGTCTCGGGCGCGCTGCCGGGGTAATCGCCCGCGCCCACCTGCTCCGGCTCCGGCGCCCACTGGTACGGGAAGTTCCGGTTGAAGTCGTACTGGTTGTCGGAGAGGAAGTAGGGATCCGGCACATGGCGCCCGTCGTAGTTGACGATGCGGCCCTCGGGGTAAAGCTTGTAGTACGGCGGCGGATCTTCCGGCAGGCGCGGCACCATCACGTTCGGATGGCCCGGCAGTTCGACGAGCTCGCCGTCATCGCAGGCCTGGCGCATGTACCCCATGTTTCCGTCGCCGTCGAAGTCGTGCGCTTCCCAATACGCGTGACCCTTGTGAAGCCGCGAATCGATCGGGCTCGAGCGGACGTAGCGGCCGGTCTTCATCACCGCCTCCGCGCCGTCCGGGGAAATGCGCGGCACGATGTAGAAGAGCGCGCCCTTCAGGGCTTCGACCATGTGCGCGGGCAGGTTTGGGGGACAGGGCGCATCCTCCGTCGAGCGGCGACCAGTCCCCCCCGTAGCGTGCAGCGCGATGACGTCTTCCGCGATCGCGAGCGCGACGCTCGAGCCGCAGAGCTCGGAAGCGTGCATGTTGCCGTCGATCCAGATCGCGGGGCGTAGCTCATCCGGAGTGGGCCCGATGGTGACGAGCGGAATCGCCCGGCCCTCGGGAGTGGTCCCGATCGAGCTCACGCGGACGAATCCGGGGTGAGCCTTCGCCCAGGCGTCCAGCTGCGCGGTCAGTTCGGCATAGTCCAAATACTTGGTTCGAAACATTTTTTTGGTATCTCAGGAGTCGGCCGGGGCCAAGTGTAACAAGTTGTGGACCGTGTCCGCCGATTCGCGCGGAGGCGCGTTAAACGGTAGAGCCCCGGAGCGCGGGGCGAAAAGAATCCCCGCGCAGGCGGGGATCCACGGTTCCCGGAAATCGGAGAAACAGGAGACCCAGATGATGCTGCTTCGCAAACCGATCCTCTTCGCCTCGTTCGCCACGCTCGTCGCGGCGGCGGCCGTCGCGCCGAAAGCCCACGCGGGCGACCCGGTGCTCGGCGCGCTGATCGGCGGCGGCATCGGCGCCGCCATCGGTCACAGCACGCACAGCCGCAACGGCACGGCTGTGGGCGCGGTCGTCGGTTCGATGATCGGCGCGGGCATCGCATCCTCGTCGAACTACTACGGCGACCCGTACTACGCGCCCGCACCCGCCTACGGCCCGTCGTATGGACCGTCCTACGCTCCGGCGCCGACGTACTACGCGCCCCCGCCGCCCGCCTACTACGCGCCCAGCATCGTGATCGGCGCCTCGTACCCGGTGTATCGCTCCGGTTACCACGGCGGACATCGCCACTATCGCGGCCATCGGTCCTACGATGGCGGCCGCCACTACCGGTGAGCATGCGATGAAGGAGTTGTGCTGTCAGTGTTGTTGTAGTTGAGGTGCAGCTCGGGCCCCGCGATTCGCGGGGCCCTTTTCGTTTTGCGCGTGCCAGATAGTTTTGGGAGAGAATCGACGAGCGCGGTCCAACCTGAGGCAAGGGGAAAAACCATGCGGAAGAAATTGTTGTTGGTGAGCTTGGCTGCCGGCGTGATGGCGACGTTCTCCGTCCCCGCCTCGGCGCACGGTGGCGAGGCAGCCGCCGGCATGTTGATCGGAGGAGGCATTGGCGCGGCGATCGGCGGTCCGCCGGGCGCAGCGGTCGGCGCGGTCATCGGCGGCCTCATCGGAGCCGACGCGCACTATCACAATCGCGGTTACTACCACGGGCACTCCTACCGCCCGCCCCCGGCGTATTACCCGGCACCTGGGTACTACCAGCGCGCGCCCACGTACTACCAGCCGGCTCCGCAGTATCAGCAGCAGCCGCAATATCAGCCGCAGCCCGCCCCGC
>Ga0315912_10005659_pt1 | contig 11420 bp, 11 predicted proteins | sample VfabasoilMG_FD_204469 | JGI IMG/M metagenome (GOLD analysis project Ga0315912, IMG submission 204469) | Garden soil microbial communities collected in Santa Monica, California, United States - V. faba soil | ecosystem: Environmental > Terrestrial > Soil > Garden | place: USA: California...
TGGGCCGTTAAGGACAGGAATGGCGTGCGCGGGCGCGTTCCATATCAAGTTCAAGATGAGCGGGCCATCTTCTCAATGTTTGTTCAGCAGGCACGTCCGTATCTCTCGCACTCACCTCAGAGCCCTTTCGAGTGGCTAGCAGTTGCACAACATTATGGTCTCCCAACACGGTTACTTGATTGGACCGACAGCCTGCTCGTCGCCGCATGGTTTGCCGTGGAGCGTGGTGGCGCGGATAAGCATGATTCTGCAATCTGGGTGGCGCGAGGGATCCCGTCCATCGAGCTTGATTCTGACCGAGATCCCCTCGCACTCGGGGAGGTCCTTTGCTATCGACCTCCACACATCAGTCCTCGAATTTCGGCTCAAAGCAGTGTTTTCGTACTTTGCCCTTACCCCACAACTGCGATTAAGCCTCCCTTCCTCCGACAGGTACTTATTGAGCCAGGAATCCGATTTACGTTGAAAAAGAGGCTCAACGCTTGTGGCATCAATAGGCGGCAACTCTTCCCCGACCTTGAGGGCCTTAGCCAACACCTAGGATGGATGTACAAACATGACTGGCTCGCTGGCTATCGGCCTGACTGAAAGAAAAGAGAAAAGGGGTCGGGAGTCGTTTTTTGACATGGAGGAGTCGCTTCCGGTAGAAGGCATTGTATGCCGCGTCGTCCACGTCTTGCTGCGGGTGCGCTTGCCTACCATGTCCTGAACCGGCGCGTGGGACGGCTGCCGCTGTTTGAAAAGCCCGCGGATTACATCGCCTTTGAGCAGATCTTGGCCGAAGCTGTGGCCAGGACCCGCCTGCGAATTGCCAGCTATTGCCTGATGCCGAATCATTGGCATTTGCTGCTGTGGCCAAGACAGGATGGGGAGCTCTCCGAAGTGCTGCGGTGGATTACGGTGACGCATACGCAACGGTGGCATGCCCATCATCACACGGCCGGAACGGGACCGGTCTATCAAGGGCGCTTCAAATCGTTTCCCGTGCAGACGGACGCGCACTTTGTCACTGTGGCCCGCTACATCGAGCGCAATGCGCTGCGGGCCAACCTGGTCACGCGAGCCGAGGACTGGCAGTGGGGGAGCCTCTGGTGTCGGGCGCACGACGATCCGCAACGTGCCGCGTGGCTGAGTGACTGGCCTGTGGATCAGCCGCGGGATTGGACACGGTGGGTCAATCGCCCGCACACCACGTCAGAACTTGAGGCCGTCCGCACCAGCGTGCAGCGGGGGAGGCCGTTTGGTGACGAGGGCTGGGTGCGACGGATCGCGACGCGCTTTGGGATGGAATCGACGCTGCGGCCACGCGGACGGCCCAAAGGCTCCTAAAAAACGACTCCCGACCCCTTTCCTGTCTTATGCACACTCTTTGGTTTTGATGCGAGTCATCGGCCCATCGGCTGCCCGCAGAACCTGGAGGAAAAGTAGAATGTCCCCGTCCTTTTTTTCCAAACAGCACAAGATCCCAGGGCGCTTCGTCTTGCTCGTGCTCGCAAGTGTCTTGGCCATCTCGAGCTGCGCATCGTTTCGCCACTATGACTTACTGGGCAGCACTACGAGCCTCGCGACCACGAAGAGCTTCTACGTCGTCGTGAACGGCGCTACCGAGAAGGTTGACTATGACTATCTCGGTGCTGCGTTGATCCCTGGATACACGCTGGATTATGAGAAATACGCGAAGGGTCGCGTCCGCGGAGATGTGAAGCTGGACGTTCCGCTTGAGATCGTGAAATACCTAAAGGAGCAAGGTAGGAGCGCAGCGATGGGCCCAACCGAGCTGGCGCCGCGTGAGGACGCTGTGATCATCTCGTACGATGAACTGTGGGGATGGGACATGCGCCCTATCATCAAGGCTCTCACAATCCGCGCTCACCCCGCGGGGCAACCGACAGAAGAGGCCTCCGTCAAATTCCAAGAGATGACCATCTTCAATACGCAACCGGTTGCCAGTTCGGTTGTGCCGGCAATGATGGATGTCCTCTTCGGATCGGCGGCCAAACCTGGAGCCAGCTGACAATGAGAAGAGAAAAAAGAAGAGAAAAAGTGTCAGGAACCAATATTGGTGAAATCGCCGCCGGTCTCAGAATTGTTTGCATCCGTGGCGCCGCAACACACCACAGATTTCGGGTTAGCCTCACCTCTACTCAGAGGTGGCTGACGTACTCGACTCATGTTTCGACGCGCGCAGGGATTTTGGTGACACTGCATTCGGCGTTGACAGGGTAGGCATTCGTCTATATATAGGTGACCAATACAAATTTGGCGAACGGCCTACAGCTGTGAGTGCCGCGGCTAGCGTCGGGTTTGATTCTCTGGCGGGCATATGAAATGATACACTTAAACCTGGCTTGACCAGGCTGTAGTGTAGAAAGTCGCAGAGGGAGTCGCAGGTATGCCTACAACAACACAGTTTGTCGTTCCCTGCAAGAACAAGCCGGGTGAGTTTTCCAAAGTGGCGTCGGTGCTCGGAGAAGCGGGGGTCAATATCAAGGCCTTTTCCGCTCCGGAGGTACCCGGCACCGGCAAGTTGCGTTTGCTTGTCGCGGATGTGGAGGGAGCCCGATCTGCCTTCAAAGCGGCGAAGATCAAGTTTTCAGAAGAGACGGCGCTGCTGCTCAGCCTCAAGAATAAACCGGGCGCATTAAAAGAAGTCGCCGATCTCTTGACCAAGAGCCGGATCAACATCAAATGCGGCTACTGCACCCCTTCCAGAGAAGGAAAACGGGCCATCGTCGTCTTAACCGTCTCGAACACCGACAAGGCCTTGACGATTCTCCGCAACCAATCACTGGATGAATTTTAACCAATGCGGCTGAAGCCGCTTTCAAGAACCACCCGGAAGTTTGCAGTCGCGGTGATCCTGTTTGCCGGGATTGCTGTCCAAGGCTGTAGGGCCGCCCCACCTCATATTGACCGCTTCCCTGGATACCCGATCGGATTTGTCGAACGCGGCGAAGCCTCATGGTATGGGCCTGGCTTTCACGGGAACAAGACCGCCAACGGCGAACGGTATGACATGCATCAGTTGACCGCCGCTCATCAGACATTGCCTCTTGGCTCCGTCGCAGTCGTTCGTTCCCTGACGTCCGGTCGTCAGGTCACGGTGCGGATCAATGACCGGGGCCCCTTTGCCAGGGGACGGGTGCTGGATCTCTCCCTTGCAGGGGCGAAGGCCATCGGTATGACTGGCAATGGGACGGACAAAATTGAACTCCGCGTGGTTGACTATGTTCCCAGACCTGGAGGAATGGGGGTACTCCGGGTGCAGATCGGAGCCTTTTCCGACCTTGAGAATGCCAGAGCCCTACTGAGGCAGGCTCAGAGCGAGTTTGCGGGGGGACGAATCGTTCAAGTAGAACTGCCTGAGGGCCGTCGCTATCGGGTTCAAGTCGGTCAGTTCCTCACCGAATCCGAGGCCCGGACCGCATCAGCCCGTCTAGACCGGATGCTCAATCTGCAATCGTTCGTCATACGTGACGACGGGTAGGCTTCTCCAAGGACAGTTGCCCAGTCGAAGCCTGTGAGCGTTAACGGGTGATTCACCCGCTGACGCAGGACATCTCGTCTGTAGAGCCAGGTGGCTCCATCGAAGGCGTTGATTTACCTGACACTTTATTTGATTTGCTTGCTTGGATCTATCCCCTGTGATAGATCTATTGCCTATGAAGACTATGAAACGTGTGCGAATCATTGTGCCGAGATCCTCTGAGGGGTGGGCAGAGAGGCTGTACCTCGGTGACACCCGCCTTCTTGTCAGGCCAACCGCTCCGGTAGAACGTCCGTAACAAGCGATAGCAATGGATATCCTCATCCTTTTAGGGTTGATTGGGTTATCTGCTGTTATTTCCACGGCGGAGATCGGGTTTTTCTCGGTTAACGAGACTCGCCTCAAAGCCCTTGCGCAAAATGGCAGTAAGCGGGCGGCCAAGGCCCTCCAACTGAGGAGCGATCCCCAGAAGCTGCTCTCGACCATCCTGGTCGGGGATCGTCTGGTGGGCACCGCGATTCCCATGTTTGCCACCTTCATTACCCTGAATGCCTATGGTGGAAAGAGTGTTTTTGAGGAAGCCATCGCGATCATGGTCGGGATTCTGACCTTCGTGCTTCTTGTGTCCGTGGACGTCATTCCCAAGACCCTGGCTGCCAAGTTTGCCGTGCCGGTCACGTTAAGCATGGCCTATCCCATCTATTGGGTGCAGCTATTTCTGCAGCCCCTCCTCTTTGTCATAGTTCCGCTGATCCATAAATTGACAGGCGGGAAAGGACTGACTCTGCCGTTGGTGACCGAAGAAGAGCTCAAAATCATGCTTGACCAGGGCGGAAAAGCCGGCGAACTCGAATCCGAAGAAGTCAAGATGATCAAGAACGTGTTCCAATTGAAAGACATTACCGCAGAAGACGCCATGACGCCGCGCATCTATGTGTTCGCACTGGATGGCAATCTTCGGCTCAAGGAGGCCCAGGACCTGCTTTATGGATCGAAATATTCGAGAGTCCCTGTGTATGACGGTACGCTGGATAACATCACGGGAATTCTTTACAAAACCAAGGTGCTTACTGAATTAGCTCAGGGGCGAACCGATGTGCGCTTGCGGGACATCGCTCATCCCCCGCTCTTTGTTCCGGCAGGAAAAACGGCGGATGACTTGATGAAGCAGTTCCAGCAGGAAAAACGGCACATGGGCATCGTGGTCAACGAGTTCGGCGGTGTGATGGGACTGGTGACGCTTGAAGATCTATTGGAAGAGGTCGTCGGCGAGATCGTCGATGAAACGGACATCACAGAGGAACTGATCAAGCGTATCGGGAAAAACCAGATCCTGGTCCATGGCCGGACGGAAGTTCATAAAGTGAACGACTTTCTCAAGGTTGAGCTCGGCGACGAGGCGTTGACGATCGGAGGGCTGATTCAGGAAAACCTCGGCCGCATCCCTAAGAGCGGGGAGGAGATCCGGATCGAGAATTGCCGGTTGGTCGTCCACGAGGCCGACCCTCGTTCGATTCGCAGTGTCCACATTTTCAAAGATGAGAAAGCGGCCGTTCCGGCTGAGCCTGCCAGCTTGAATCCTGTCAGTTAGCTCGCGTCGTGCTCCTTGACCAGCGTCAGGAATTCATCCTCATTCAGAACCGGTACTCCCGATAGCCGAGCTTGCTCGAGTTTCGAGCCGGGGTCAGAGCCCGCCACCACGTAAGATGTTTTTTTGCTGACGCTGGATGAGATCGTTGCGCCAAGCCGTTCGATCAGACTTTTGGCTTCATCGCGGCTGAGTGTGGCAAGTCCTCCGGTGAAGACAAAGCTTTTCCCTGCCAAGGGGAGAGAGGCTTGGCTCGGGCTGGTCGGGCATTCCGTGACAGAAAGCCCCAGTTGCTTCAAGCGATCGATCACGCGCCGGTTTGACTGCTCCTGGAAGTAGGATGCCAGGCTGGATGAGATCTCAGGTCCGATCTCCTTGATCGCCTGCAATCGATCTTGATCCGCCGACATAATGGCATCCAGAGAGCCGAACGCTCCTGCTAACACCGTTGCAATGTGCCGGCCCACTTGGCGTATGCCAAGACCCAGGAGAAACCGGTCCAGCGATACGGTCTTGCTCTGGGCGATGGCATCGAGAAGGAGCGTGGCGGATCGTTCGGCGAAGCCTTCCAACCCCACAATCTGTTCGTGGCTCAATGTATAGAGATCCGACAGGTCCCGCACGAGCCCGCGATCGACCAACTGGGCCACCGTCTTTTTCCCCAGCCCCTCGATGTTGAGGGCGGACTTTGCAGCGAAGTGTTCGATGGCGCCTTTCAGCTGGGCCGGACAGGCCGCTTGTCCCGTGCAGTAGAAGTAGGCGCCTTCTCTGGCGACAGCCGAGCTGCACACGGGGCAGCGGTCAGGCATGCTGAACGGCGCTGATCTGGTTTCTCCCGGCATCGGCACCCGTTCGGCGATCGCCGGAATGACGTCGCCGGCGCGCTCGACTTTGACCGTGTCTCCGTCGCGCACGTCTTTGCGCGCCACCTCATCCGCGTTGTGCAGGGTGGCCCGGCTGATCGTGACCCCGCCGACTTCGACCGGATTCAGCAGCGCCAACGGCGTCAACGTGCCGGTTCTTCCGACCGAGACGATGATCTGGTGGACCCTCGTGATTTCTTTTCGAGGGGCGAATTTATAGGCGATTGCCCAACGGGGACTTCTGGACTTCATGCCGAGCCGTTCCTGCCAGTCGCGCCGGTCGACTTTGACGACCACTCCATCGATTTCGTACGGAAGGTCGTCTCGTTGCTGTTCGGTTTCACAATGAAACGCCATGACCTCCTCGATCGTGTCGCATCGCCGGCGGTAGCGCAGCGCAGGTACCGGAAGCCCCCACGAAGCCAGCGAGTCCAATTCGTCCCAATGCGACGAGGGAGGAGGCCCGTCCATTGCCATCACCTCATAGCAGGTCACCACGAGAGGACGCCCGGCCGTGATGCCTGAGTCCAGCTGCCGAAGCGAACCGGCAGCGGCGTTACGCGGATTGGCGAAGGGCTCATCCCCCTGTTCCGTCATACGGCGGTTCAGGGTGTGGAAGTCGTCCAGGCGCATGTAGACCTCGCCTCGGACGGCCAGATGAGCCGGCGGGTGGCTGCCGGACTGCAATTGCAACGGCAAGGATCGGATCGTACGGAGATTGACGGTCACATCTTCGCCCGTCGTTCCGTCCCCTCTGGTCGTTCCCCTGACGAAGGCACCCCCGTCATACACCAGCTCCACTGAAAGTCCGTCGAATTTTGGTTCTGCCGTATAGCCGATCCGGTCCGTCTCGAGTTCCCGCTTCATTCGCTGATCGAAGGCCAGGACATCGTTTCGATCGACCAGGGAGTCCAGGCTTAACATCGGATGTTCGTGCGGCGCCTTGCCCAACGCATCCAGCGGGGGAGCCCCGACACGTTGTGTCGGGGAGTCGGACGTGATGAGATCGGGATGGGTACGCTCGAGCTCCGCCAGTTCCCGAAACAGCCGGTCGTATTCGCCGTCGGAAATCTCCGGGCGGTCTTTCACATAATAGAGATAGTCGTGATACCTGATGCGATCTTTGAGTCGGGCCAGGCGTTCTTGGATGGAATGCGCAGGGTCCGGTGCGGCGGAGGCGTTGTGATCGAAAAGATCGTGCTGCATCGGGACGACCGAAGCGATCTGAAGCAAGCGACCGTAACACAGGGTTGCGGAGACGGTCAATTCACCGATAGGCCGGGCGCGCTTTGACTTTCACGGCGTCGGCCACTATTCTAAACACTTCTCCGGTGAATTGCTTGAAATCGGCTGAGGGGATCGGCTCCTCATGCCGCGCCGGCCGGAGGTGTCAAAGGAGGAACGTATGGAGAGGGAAGAACCGAACATGGGTGAGCGAGCGTCGAAGAAATGGATGGCTGTGGCGCTCATCATCGGCAGTAGCTCGCTGCTCAGCGGGTGTGTGGTGCTGGAGGAGAAATACAACGCGGAAAAGACGCGAAGCCTGAATTTCCAGCGACTGCTGGCGCAGGAGGAACGGCGAACGGCTGAATTGGACAGCGAGGTGAAGCGGACGAAGCAGGAATTGGCCGAATTCGAGGCTCGCAATCGAGAGTTGTCCGGACAGGTGCAATCGGTGCGTGAACATATGATGCGGCTCCAGGAAGAGACAGAGGCGATCAAGGAATCATCGTTGCTCGAACGGAAAGCGATGGAAGACATGCGCCGGAGCAGCCATCCGGTTGCCAAGCCGAAGCCGGCTGTACCTCCTTCCCAGACCTTCGACGATATCAGCGGATTGGAGAGCGCGCCGCCGAAAACCCCGGTGGTGGACAAGGGCAACGAAGGCATTCAGGAACCGGGGCCTGCCGTCAGGGGGGGCTCCATGCTGCACGTTGTGAAGCCCGGGGAGACGCTGTTCCGTATCAGCCGGCGATATGGCATCGAGATCGAGAAGTTGAAGAAGCTGAATAAATTGCCCGATGACATCATCGAAGTGGGGCAAAAGCTCATTGTGGGAGCGGAATAGCGGACGGAGCGGAATGGGAACGCCGGTCTATTCACTCAGCCTGGACGAGTTTCGGTCCTATACGAAAGAGGGCAACCTCATTCCGTTGTACCGGGAAATTCTTGCGGACCATGACACGCCGGTTTCCGCTTTTGCCAAAATCGACCATGGTCCGTCGGCTTACTTGTTGGAAAGCGTGCAGGGTGGGGAGAAATGGGCGCGCTACTCTTTCCTCGGAAGCGGCGCCCCCATCGTGTTGGTCGAAGACCGTGGAGACCTCTGTGTCAAGAAGGGAACGCGCAGCCGCCGGATTCCCAGTCAGGGCGCCCCGTTGGATCGTCTGCGAGAGTTCATGGAGGGCTACCGTCCGGTGACCGTTCCGGGCCTGCCGCGCTTTGTGGGCGGGGCCGTGGGTTATCTGGGATACGACATGGTGAAAACGTTCGAGGCCCTGTCCTCCAGGAGGAAGGATCACCTCGGCTTGCCGGACTTTGCCTTCCTGCTGACCGAGACGCTGCTCATTTTCGACAACGTCTCGCAAAAAATCAAAGTCGTGGCCAATGCCCACGTCAAGTCCACCTCGGATCGCGACATTCGTGCGGCCTATCGCCTGGCGACGGGCAGAATCGAACGGATGATCGCCCGGCTTCGCAGGCCTTTTCGGCAGGCTAAGCCGAAAAGGCGGCGGTCTCCCATCCGTTTCACGCCGAACATGAGCAAGGCAGACTTCGAAAAGATGGTTGCGCGCGCGCAGGAATACATCAAGGCCGGAGACATCTTTCAATGTGTGTTGTCTCAGCGATGGGAGACCAATTTACACGCGCCGCCGTTTCAACTCTACCGGGCGCTGCGCGTCGTCAACCCGTCACCCTACATGTATTATCTGCGTATCGCCGGCGTGGAGCTCGTCGGTTCCTCGCCCGAAATACTGGTGCGGTGCGAGGACGGGCAGGTGTCGGTGCGTCCCATCGCCGGGACGCGGCGGCGCGGTGCGACGGCCGAGGAAGATGCGCAGCTTGAACGTCGTCTCCTGGCGGACACGAAGGAGCGGGCCGAACATATCATGCTGGTCGATTTGGGCCGCAACGACGTCGGGCGAGTGGCTGAGCGAGGATCGGTTCAGGTCGAATCACTGATGAACGTCGAGCGGTACTCGCATGTCATGCACATCGTCTCGAATGTCAGCGGGAAACTGGAAAAATCAAAAACGGCATACGATGTGCTGAAGGCCTGCTTTCCGGCCGGCACCGTATCCGGTGCGCCGAAAATCAGAGCCATGGAGATCATCGAGGAGCTGGAGCCTACGAAACGCGGCCCCTATGCCGGTGCGGTGGGGTACCTCAGTTTTTCCGGCAACATGGATATGTGCATCAATATTCGGACGGTGGTGGTGTCCCGCCATCGGGCGTTCATTCAGGCAGGGGCCGGCATCGTCGCCGACTCGAACCCGGAGCATGAGTATGAAGAAACCTGCAACAAGACCCGGGCCATGATGAAAGCGGTCGAGCTGGCGGAGCAGGGACTGGAATGAAGTGTGTGACGCGCGAGAAGGGCAGGAAAGGCGCGACGTGCGTTTCGCGCGAGTCCCGCTCGTCCCGCCGAAGGAGCGCTCGATGCTCCTGATCATCGACAACTACGATTCCTTTACGTACAACCTGGTCCAGTATCTCGGTGAACTGGGCGAAGATGTCCGGGTGTACCGCAATGACAAGATTACGCTTGGACAGATCGAGGATCTGCATCCCAGCCGGATCGTCATTTCCCCCGGCCCCTGCACGCCCAAGGAGGCGGGTATCTCAGTCGACACGATTCGTGGTTTCGGAGGCAAGATTCCCATTCTCGGCGTCTGTTTGGGCCATCAGTCTCTGGCCGTCGCCTATGGAGGCGAAGTCATCCGCGCCCCGCGCCTGATGCATGGGAAGACATCGCCGATCACGCATGACGGTAAAACGATTTACCGGTCGCTGCCCAGTCCGTTCGAGGCGACGCGCTATCATTCGCTGATCGTCAATCGAGCGAATCTTCCCGACTGTTTTGAGATTTCGGCGGAGACCGCTGAAGGAGAGATCATGGGGATTCGGCATAAGACACTGGGCGTCGAGGGAGTCCAGTTTCACCCGGAATCGATTCTGACGACCGTTGGGAAAGACTTGCTCGGAAACTTTCTGAAACTCTAGCAACCTGCCGCCGATCCATCATCATGATCAGAGACGCGCTTGCCAAATTGGCCGATCGAATCGATCTTTCCGCACAGGAAGGCGAGACGGTCATGGCCGAGATCATGGATGGAGCAGCGACCCCGGCGCAAATCGCCGCCTATCTCATGGGGCTCAGACAGAAGGGCGAAACGGTCGATGAAATCGTCGGCTCGGTGAACGCCATGCGATCGCGCGCGATCCGGATCAGCGTCGGCGCCAAAATCGTGGTGGATACCTGCGGGACCGGCGGCGACGGCGCCAATACGTTTAATATTTCCACCACGGCGGCGTTGGTGGCAGCCGGGGCGGGCATTACCGTAGCCAAACACGGGAACCGGTCCATTTCTTCCCAATCCGGCAGCGCCGACCTGTTGACCGCGCTCGGCGTCAAGATCGATCTGGCGCCCGGTCGTGTGGCAGACTGTATCGATGAGGTCGGCATCGGCTTTCTGTTCGCGCCGCTCTATCACGAGGCGATGAAGCATTGCGCAGGGCCGAGACAGGAGATGGGGATCAGAACGCTTCTGAATGTATTGGGACCGTTGGCGAATCCGGCCGGGGCCACCCATCAGGTGTTGGGGGTCTACGATGCGAAGCTGACCGAGATCCTGGGCCGAGTGCTGTTGGAACTGGGAATCCAACACAGTCTCGTCATTCACGGCATGGACGGGCTGGATGAAATCACATTGTCGGATCGAACGAAGATTTCCGAGGGTAAGGGCGGTGTGGTGTCGAGTTATTTCATTGCTCCCGAAGAGTTTGATTTGCGGCGCGTTCCAAGAAAAGAGCTTGCGGGAGGCACACCCAAAGATAACGCGCGCATCACGCAAGACATCTTGCGCGGCAAGAAAGGCCCCAAGCGGGACATTGTGTGCTTGAATGCCGCTGCTGCCCTGGTTGTCGGGCAGAAAGCCAAGACATTGAAAGACGGGGTCCGTCTCGCGCAGCAGATGATCGATTCCGGGGCTGCGGCGGAAAAGCTGGATCAGCTCATTGCCTATACGAACAAAGCATAGTGCTGCATGATTCTTGATCGAATTCTCGAACATAAGAAAGCGGAACTGCGGCACAAGCAGAGCCGCTCCTATCTGGCGGACCTCAAAGCGATCATTCGCGATGCGCCGCCTCCGCTGGGTTTTGCCGTGGCGCTCGATGCAACGAGAACTGACGCGAGTCCGGCCCTGATTGCAGAAGTAAAAAAGGCTTCACCGAGTCTGGGTCTTTTGCGGGAAGAGTT
>Ga0315912_10005660_pt1 | contig 11420 bp, 10 predicted proteins | sample VfabasoilMG_FD_204469 | JGI IMG/M metagenome (GOLD analysis project Ga0315912, IMG submission 204469) | Garden soil microbial communities collected in Santa Monica, California, United States - V. faba soil | ecosystem: Environmental > Terrestrial > Soil > Garden | place: USA: California...
GCGCACCTGAGCCCGGCCGCCCCAAATGTGACGAGCACCGCGTTGCTGACCGCTGTCCCGATTGAGCGGGGCCACGCCGACAAGCTTAGCAACTTGATGACGGTTAAGTTGGCCCAGTTCCGGACAGTCGGCGAGCAATGACAGTGAAGTCACAAAGCCGATGCCTTTGACGCTCTGGAGGAGCTTGTCTTTCTGTTGCCAGACGGCGGAACACTTTAGTTGTTCTTTGAGTTTTTCATCGAGTTCTTGAATGCGTTCCTCGAGCCACTCAATATGTTCTTCGATATCGTCACGAGTGCTCTTGGTCGCCGCAGAGCCGCGTCGATTCTTTTCCTGAACCAGCATCTCGCTGAGTTGGGTGCGCCGGCCCATTAAAGCGTCTAACTCGGTTTCTTGCTGCGCTTTGACCGGACGGATAGCAGGCTGAATGGCGGCGGCGAAGTGGGCTAAGACACACGCATCAAGCCGATCAGTCTTGGCTAATAGACCCAGGGCTTTGGCGAAGTCGCGCACTTGCCGCGGATTGACAACAACCACCGGCAAACCCACGCCGTGTAGCGCTTGGAGCAGTGCTCGTTCCAAGCCCCCAGTGGCTTCTAACAAGATGCGGGCTGGTCGCAGACTGATCAGTTCAGTAATTAAAGCGGGAAAGTTTTTCGGATCGTTAGGACACTGAAAGTGATAATCGCTTTGGTGGACCCCAACCTCGAGGAGCTTTTTCGAGACATCGATGCCAATGAAGCTGCGTCGTTTCTTAGTGGCTTTAGTAGACATGAATTTAGTTCTCCTTTCCCGGCCTTGCGGAATTCGGGCTCTCAGGCGCCAAGCAACTGTTCGGGTTAATGGAAAACGGATGCAACGACCAGCGCTCTGTGACGGGCTCGTGGCACCAAGGCGCAATCGGCCTATTGCATCCTCGGCTAATCGCTAATAGCGATCGGCCTGAGCTGCAAAACACACGGTTAATAATGGCATGCCTTAACATACAAGACGCAGAGGACACAGAAATACCTTCAGATTTAGGACGCTACCAGCATCTTCACTAATCTTCATTTCGAATCAGGCGCTGACTTCAATATGCGCGACATCACTGTCAGCACGCCGAGATGATAGGCATTGTGATCCGCCGTCAGTAGCGCCTCCCGCAGGATCGTTTGCCCCTCGCCGTGCGGTATCTTCGCGTACAAGTCTGTCGCCGGATCCTCGATGAGGGCTTCCATTTGCTTCGCGTCCTTGCGAATCGCGTCAACTGTCTGGTGCCACAACTCCGGCGTGCCGAGTTGGTCTGACTTGGGCCAATAACCTTTTGGAAAATCGGGTGAGAGGTGGTCCGGGTCGCGGCTAAACTCCAGTATGTCCCACTGCGCGAGGCGTATGTGCTCCAGTACCTGCCACGGTGTATAAGGCAAACCTTCGATGTATCGATTACATAAATGCGCCGGAAAACTATTCACCAAATCATCGAACGACAGATGCGCACCGCCACCTCGCAAGAGATAGAGCACGTGCTTGCGTACCGCTTCGTCTTTCGCTTTCTCCGTCATCGCTTCCCCTCCCTGTTTCGCTAAATCACACAATCGCTCAAGCAAGGTGAAACTAATAACAGATCTTGAGAAGGAGCAAAACCCGTCATCGATTGCGAAAGTCTTCAGGTGCGTCGCTGAGTTCAGCTAGATCGAGTTCTAATCTCGTCCGCCCCTCATCGGCCAGTACGCCCACGGTGAAAGCACCCCAGGCAGTTAGTCTTAACTCAGCAACTCCATTGCTATCGACTGACACGATCGGTTGAGGGTTGCGGAAGGTCGGATGGAGGAAGAATTGGACCACGCCCCGCAACGGATCGATGTTGGGATGAGTTGAAGACACGCGGAGATGGATTGAGAATAGATCGGCGGTGCTGGGGATTCGGGCCACGACAGCCTCGAGCTTACGATGGTTGGCATTCGCTTTCCCGCCGAACTTGCCTTTCCACGGATCCGCCGATTCGGCAGGTGAAGTTTTACTCTCGAGGGTTCTTGTTTCGGGTCCAGGTTCGTCAGCGTTCTTCCCGATGCCGATCGCGTTTGTTTGGGCATTCTGCGCAGTCTTTTGTGCGTCTTTTGCGATTTCTTCGATTCTGTCGAAATCGAGTTTGAAATCCTTGAAGACTAACGACTTTACTTCTTTCAGTAGCAATAGGGCGCCTGCGACTCCCAGGTAATAGAGGGTAGTTTCGTCAACTCGATCGACGGCGCCGTTGCCAAACACTCGCCAAAATGCGGCTGCTGCGGTGAGCAACGCCAGGCCGATCAGCAAGATACGCGAAACCCGGTCAAATGATTGAGATCTGGTTCGTTCCGCCATTGAGGTGTCCTTTATTTCGCTAGATGAACGCTCTATCTCTAATGAGACGATTGGCGGATTTATTTCAGACGAGGCGGAGGAAGCGGAGGGAATTTTTTAATGCTGCATAGAGGTTGAGGTTCCAAAACGATCAAGTTCACCGCTTGATCTTACGGATCATGGCGACGGCCCACAATAGTCCGATGGCAACGAAGGGCATGACGTAGACCAGCAGATCCCAGCGTCCGTAGCCGGGCGGCGTGACTTCGACTGTCGCGATAGTTTCCGCGTTTCCCTGCGCGCTCTCCAACCGGACACGCACTTGCCAAAGCTCCTCGGCATCGAATTGGACCTCTGCGCGATACTGGATCTGGCCCTGCAGGTTCTCGCGCGTGGCGGTGTAGAAGGCTTCGGGCAAGCGCTTGCTGACCGGCTGTACGCCAACCTGGACACGCAAGTCCGGAGGAAGCTCAGCAGCTTGCGGACCACCAAGAATTACAAAGAATAGTCCTGTCCCGACATCCGGATCGGTCCAAACAGAAACAACATAACGATCAACTTGTCGATCGAGAAACAGCGGATAAGGAGGACCTTCATGCGCCCGCACAACCGGCGACAAAACGACGATCGCGATTAAGAGCAACAGAGCATGTCGGGCACGATGTGAACTCATCCAGTTTTCAACCACTGCCAAGCGCGACTGCCCGCATCTCCATCGGCTGCAACATCAACCAGAACGCGGCCCCGGCGATGATCAGCGAAACCGCAAACCACGGAATGAAAGCACGCACCGGATGGTCCACCTCTTCCGTCCGCGCAATCGAATAACTCACCAGCAGCGATCCCATCAGTCCCAGTGTGATAAAGCCAAACTCGAACAGTTGGACCACGTTCGGCGACAACCCCGGCGCGCCCCACTGCGGAGTGATGTTCAAACCCAGTTCAGCCAAAGCAATCTGAGTCACAGGAATGACAGTATAAAGACCAGTCAGAAAGTGAAAACCATAATGTGCCAACCAGATGCCAAACCCAATCGGCGCCAGCGCATACGAGTAGCGCACGGTCAACGACAGCAACGGCCGCCTGCTGCCCGCCCACCATCGCGTCAGCCCCGCCGCAATGCCGATCAAGAGCAGCGGTTCGCAAACGAGAATCAAGCCGAAGATCATCGCCAATCCCGGCAACTCCGAACGAAAACCAAAGAACCCGGCCAGCCAACTCTGCAACGCGTAAACCGGACTGACCATGCCGAACGCATTCAACAAAGCTCCGAAACTGAACACGATCGTCAGCGCCGCGAGATCCTTGCGCTTCGACAAAGATCCAATCCCGGAGCGCATCGTGTCACTCACAAGTTCAGCGGCCGGAAGCCGGGTGATAATTCCCACGTTGTCATGCGGACAAGCCTGCACACAGTCGAGACAAAACGTGCAATCGATGTTGCCGACCTTGCGAGGTTGAAATAACGCCAGCTCACAGCCGCGTTGAATCACCGTCAACGGCGCAGCCGGCTCGCGCACACCGCGAATGCAATCCTTCGTCGCACAGCGCGTACACACATCCTGATCGCGAACCGCAACTTCAAGCGGCGACACTGTTGAAGCAACAAAATTGAACTGCCCGATCGGACAAACAAACTTGCAGAACGCAGCGTGTTTGAAAAGCGCGTCAACTAATAACGCAGCCGCAAAGTAAGCGACAATCAACCACGCGGTCCACCACGGCGAAGACCAGAGATCGAACCACTCGTAAACAAACAGCATCGCCACAAACAACCCCAGCGACAGCCACTTGTTGCGCAACCGGCGCGGCCAGTTTCGCACCGGATGAAAAAACTTGCGCGCGAAATTCCGCACCAGCATGAACGGACATGCGAGACAAAAGAAGTTTCCTGCGAGCAGCAACACAAACACCAGCGCGCCGCGAAAGTGAACCCACGTCAGAGTCGTAGCCAGGTTCTTCGGGGCCAGCGATGGACCAAAAAGCCCGTGCAGGATCATCGCCACACTGATCAGAAACAGTGGAATCTGAAGCAACGTGCGCGCGTGCTTCTGGTGAAGCAACCTGCCAATCAACGGCAGACGCAGCAGATCAAAAGCCGGCGAAGGTTCAAGTTTTAGTTCGGATTGGACCACTGGAGTGCTCTACTGATTTAGGCGGCTGCAGATCCTTGATTTCAAACTGTCGCTCAAACTTGCGGCCGTCAGGCAACGTCGCATAAACGAGGATAACCCAGTCTCCAGCCATCGAAAGCACCATATTGGAGCCATAACGTCCCGGTTCGATCTCCTGCGCGTCGGCAAAAACGGGCGTCATTCCCGGATGCGACATGTTTCCTTCGAGTCGCAGGCGAGCTCCCTTGACTGCGGTACCGGAATCATCCGTCAAGCGAAGCATGATCGTCACCCGTCCTACAGACGGCGGTTGTGGAAAGACTTCATGCGCAAGGGTGAGGTTCGAAGAGGGATCGCTTCCCCGCTTGCAACCTGGCACAAGCGCGATCCCGAAGCAAAGAGCAATTAGTAAATCGCGTGTAAGACGCACAGATCAGGCAGCCATCGCAGTCGCGGTGTCGCGTCGCTTCAACGCGCACGTGCAGCCGGCGACCTCTTCTCCCTTTGGTGGAAACATGTGGTAGTACATACCGATCACCATCGGAATGAACACGATCGCGTTGTAGAAGAGATGGATTTCAACCCGAGACTGCGGCATCAGCGTTTGCAGGAAACTGACCGGCACCGGCGACCCAAACCAGTAGTGGCCCGTGATCGCCTGGTATTGCAGAACGGCGTGCTCGATGTGATGCCAGAACTGGATCACCAACGCCACCGTCCACCACTTACGCGATGCGCCGGTGAAACCTTTTCTCAGCGTCCAGAGACCGACGAGCATCACGATCGCATAACCGTAATGCAGGGCCTCGGAACTGACGAGCCACGGAAAGAAGAGACCAAGGAAGCCGCCCGCGCGTGGCCTGGCCCAACCAAGCACGTAAATCTGAAACGCCTGCGTCAGGTGCTCGGCCCAGTGGGCCAGCACGATAAACATGAACACATTGAGGGCGCGTTTGTGCCAAACGCTATTCAACTTCTGGTAAAAATTAAAGTCGGCTACGGGCGCGATCCGGGATGCGGCTACTGACATCTCGACCTTCCTTTATTTGTTCTCTTCTGGAGGTATGCCTGAATTGAAAATCAGGGCGTGATTCTACGTCAGCGGATGTGATTAGTAAATATTCCCGGCGGGCTAAAAGTTTTCCGTAATTGCTAAAAACTGGCTCAAAAGACAGAGGTTGGAGGCCTGACTCAAACCAAAGTTGGAGCGAGGATCGGGATCCTCGCTCCAGCGAATTGTTTTCAACCGCTACGCAGCGACAATCGAGCTGCGCATCGCATACTCGATCAACTCCGCGTTGCTCCTGATCTGGAGATGCTCCATCATCGTGTACTTGTGAAAAGCCACGGTGCGCGGAGAAACGTTGAGCGCGAAGGCGACTTCCTTCATCGATCGCCCTTCCGCCAAGAGTTGCAGCACCTCTTTTTGACGCAGAGTCAAAGGACTGGTGCTCTTTCGTCGTTTGAAGTTCTGCACGAACGAGCCAACCATTCCTCTGGTCATTAACGGCGTGACGTAATAGCCGCCGCGAACAACTTCACGAATCGCATTCTGCAACTCCGTGGCCGCCGAGTTCTTGAGCAGGTAGGCAGAGGCGCCCAGCCGAAAAGCTTCGCCTGCCATGTCGGGATCGTGGTTCATGGTCAGGTAAACGAGTTTCACCAGGGGCATTGCCTGTTTCAGCCGTTGACCGGCATTCAAGCCGTTCATTGCCGGCATTCCAATATCGAGCACTATGACGTTCGGATTGAGGGCGGGGGCGCCATCCATGAGTGTACGGCCATCGGCGAACATGCCCACTACCTCAAACTCAGGTTCGAGCAGGTTCTTCAAGGCCTCGAGAATCATAGTGTGATCGTCTGCGAGTACGACGCGGGGCCGTTTCATAAGTCCTCCATAACCGCCAGGGTAATCGGTTTTTTCGTAGGGGAATCAGTTCAACTTCAGCGGCACTGTTATCTCGATGCGAGTGCCGCGCATGGGTTTTGAGTTAACTTTCAGTTCGCCTCCGAGAAGGTGTAGCCGTTCCTTCATGCTGATGAAGCCCAATCCCTTCTCCATGGAGGTTGTTTTTGTATTGAAGCCACGCCCATTGTCTGAAACTACCAGGCGCACCGCGGTTCGCGTCCGGGTCAACATGACGCGCGCCGATTCTGCCCGGCTATGTTTCACGCAATTACGCAAAGCTTCCTGTGCTATGCGAAATACACACAACGTGATGTCCTGATCGAGTGCAAAGGGGAATCCGGTTTGCGCAAACTCAGTCTTGATCTTGCCGCTCTCATTAAGATCGGTGCAGAGACTCTTGACGGCGGCGGCGAGTCCGAGGTGGTCCAACTTCGAGGGATGCAGCTTGTATGAAAGCCGATGAATCTCCGCCGCGATCTCCTGCGCCTGCTCCTGTAGTCGTTCGATCGACCGGCGCAACTCGAGCGGTTTCTGAAGCTTCTGCTTCACCTGTTCCAACTCGACCGACAACACCGCCAATCGTTGATTGAAATCGTCGTGCAATTCACGAGCGACCCGACGACGCTCTTCCTCCTGCGCCGCAATCAAACGGCCGCCCAGATCCTTGAGAGCTTCTTCCGCCTGTTTCCGTTCAGAGACGTCGATCATGTAACCGTGCAGTTTGGTGGTCTCCTCGTTTTGCAAACCGACACTGATCAGGTTCTGAACCCAAACCAACCTGCCGTCGCGTGCCCACATCCGGAAGGTGAGATCGAAATGTTCGCTGATTCGTGTTTGCTTCCGGTAAGCCGCCAGTACCCACGGCAAATCGTCAGCATGGATGTGCGAAGCGAGGAAATCGGGTTCGTACCATGACGCTATCGGGTAACCGAGCATCTTCACCGCTTCCTCACTCACATAGTTGAATCTTTGACCTTCAACCTCACCTTCCCAGACGAGGATGGTTGTTCCCAGGAGCTCAAACAGACGCTCTTTGTCTCTGAAGTCTTCTACAAACGGCAGGTCTTCACGCGTAATCAGCACGCGGAAGCCGGTGCCCGGTAAATTGAGGCGCGCCGCGTGTACGATGAACGGGCGTTGCGAAGCCGGCGAATCGAAGCGATACCGGCGATGGAATTCCTTCTCGTCGCCGCCAAGGATCGTTTGCAGATCATCGGCGAGGGTGACGCTAGCCTCTTCTTCCGACTCTGACTCCACGCACCGCCGGCAGGCGGAAAAGTATGAGCGAGTGGCTGGCGTATCTCCGACGTCGGAGTCCTGTTCGAGCAAGCTCCACGCTTTGCTCGCGTAAATCATCGCTCCCGTTTCATCGAGGACAGCGACGTTTGAAACACAGGCATCGATGATCGCCCGCAACAGATCGTCGGGCGTATCGCTGTTTTCAGCGTTGATCGATGTTTGTTTAGCAACACTCGATAGCATCGCGCGAGTCCACTTTCCCTGTGATTCAAAGCGCCACGGATTACCGGGATGCTCCTTATTCATTACCAACTGATTTCGTTTCACGGTGTGCATAAATGAGAAGTCACGTTTGCTTTGGAATCGATACTCCGGACGCCCAACACCGTTATGGCCCCTCTCAGAATCGCGAAGTCATTCGACTCCAGGTAATTGTTAAGGTCTGTTTCCGTTTCCCATTCGCTCACGAGCAATGTTGAATTCTCATCCGCCGCGTCCAGATAGAAACAAAATTCGCGACAACCTTTGGCGCTCTTGATCGGTTCGAGTAAACGACCGATCGTTTGCAGAAACTCGGTGCGCTTCTCTGGTGAGACAGTAATCCTTGTAGTGTTGACAATCATTCAGTCACACACCAACACAACGAATGGGACGAGCCGCACTCTCCGCATTCAACTCGCGGATCTTTTAATGGATTCTTACAACGAGACGGGCGATTAAATACCTCGTGTGCTCTTCACTTTAGCAATCCGTGTGCACAAGCACGCACAATTCTATTTTCCTTTTAAAATAAGGACTTCCGTACGGCTAGGAAATAGGACAATGCGAGAAACCGTGAAAATTGCCCGTCATATTTCGTGGAAACTGTGGTACTGCGTGGCTGGTAAAAGGTGACTTCGCGGCCAGCGTTATTGCGCGGTTTGTTGCTACGCTTCAACCATAGATGGCCCGACGCCGTTGTATTCCGAGCTTCAGCATTCGGGTGCGCAGAGTACTCGGATTTAGACCAAGGACTTTTGCCGCTCCATGCTTTCCTTCCACTCGCCAACCCGTGCTTTCCAACGTGCGAAGAATGTAATCACGTTCAACTTCTTCCAACGTCTGTGTCGGCATCGAGTCGTCTTCGACCGGTTCGAATTGATCAACAACGTGCAGCACGTTTCCCTGCGTGTGGATCACCGCACGCTCGATCACGTTTGCCAACTCCCTGATGTTTCCCGGCCACGAATGCTCCTGCAAACTTTGCATTGCTCGGGGCGAGACCGACGAGATCGTCTTGCCTGCCTTCTTCGCGTAAGTTGCGGCAAAGTGTTCGACCAGCAACGGAATGTCTTCCTTCCGCTGTCGCAATGGCGGCATCGTTATGGGATAGACATTCAAGCGATACCAGAGATCTTCCCGGAACGTTCCCTGCTCGACTTCGAGTTTCAAATTACGATTGGTGGCCGCGACAATCCGCACGTCGACCTTCATCGTCTTGTTTCCACCGAGTCTTTCAAACTCGTTTTCCTGAATCACGCGCAGCAGCTTGACCTGCAACTCCAGCGGCAACTCGCCAATCTCGTCCAGAAAGATCGTGCCGCCGTTTGCCAGTTCGAAACGCCCTTGCTTGCGGCCGACGGCGCCCGTAAACGCACCTTTCTCGTGTCCAAACAATTCGCTTTCGATCAGGGTTGGAGACAATGCGGCGAGGTTCACCTTTATTAAAGGCTGATCTTTCCGGGAGCTCGCTCCGTGAATCGCCCGCGCCACGAGCTCTTTTCCGGTTCCGGTCTCGCCGGTGACCAACACTGTCGAATCAGTAGGCGCCACCTGCGTGATCTTGAAAAGAACGTATTTGATAGCATCGCTCTCGCCCACGATCTCGCCGAACTTTTCGTCGCGTTGCAGCTCCTGTTGCAGGTAGATATTTTCCGCCTCCAACTGGTTTTTCAGGTGGTGCAACTCCTCGTGCGCTGTTCGCAACGCCACCTCCGCCTCTTTCCTTTCGGTGATGTCGATGGAAGAACCGATGTAACCGAGAAACGTGCCGTCCGAGGAAAAGCGGGGAATGCCGGAGTCGTATATCCAACGATATTCGCCATCGTGGCGGCGCAATCGATACTCCATTTCAAAAGGTCGTCTTGCGTCAAAGCTGCTGCCGTAAGTTTCGAGACAACTGTCGTAATCCTCCGGGTGCACGGCTTTCGCCCAGCCGTAGCCTAACTGTTCTTCCATTGTTCGCTCTGTGAAATCAAGCCATTGTTTATTGAAGTAAATGCAACGACCGTCCGGACCGGCGATCCAGATCATGACCGGCGCGGTGTCGGCCAGGTTGCGGAAGCGTTCTTCGCTTTCACGTAACTGGTCGACGTTGCTGGTTAACGTCTCGAGCATTGCCTTGTTTTCTTCTTCGCTTTGACGCCATGCTTCTTCGGCTAACTGCTGCTCGGTCATGTCGATCGTCACGCCCTGACAACCGATCGTCTTTCCCGAATCGTCGCGGATCGCGGCCAGTTGAGCCCTGACCCAGACGGTGCGGTTGTCCTTCGCGACCCAACGGAAATTGAGAACACTCTGTCTTCCGGATGAAAGAATTTCTTCGCATTCGCGTTTGACTCTCTCGCGATCTTCGACGTGTACAAGTTGGACACAGAAGTTCGGAGTTGCCATCCACTCCGCGGGCGTATACCCCAACATCTTCTCCGTTTGCGGGCTCACAAAAACGGTCTTTTGCTGCTGCGTGAGCGGATCGCTGCGGGTTTCCCAAACTACTCCCGGCACGTTGGAAACCATAGCCTCAAGCCGTTTGTGATCGGTCTCGGCGAGATCCGACAGACGTTTATATTCGACTTCGGTTCGTTGTTTTCTTTTTCGACTATTTAATAAGGCCAGAATGAAGAAGAACTCAACAAGGATAGCCGCAACCACGATGATTACCCACGGGGAGATATCGGGACTCATCACTACGCTCTTGACGTTTGTTAACTCTCAAATCAATTACAAAAGCGCGGGCCGCGTCTCATGAGTGTCAAGCGCGTGCGTGACATCTTCCATGCTGAGTACGCGGCGCCGCGCATCAGGGCAGGTCGCCTTGGCTAAGGAATCGCCCCACTTACTCCATTAGCGCCGGCGACCGCCACCACCTCGAAAACCGCCTCCACCACCACCGCGGGAAAATCCTCCGCCTCGATAACCGCCAACACTGCCGCTCGAACGGCTGCGACTGTACGAACCGAAGTCGCGTGTGCGTTGCGAACCCATGTTGCGTGACGCTCGATCGCGTTCGAGTGAATTGAGCGTACCGCGATCGATCTGGCTTGCCCGGTTTGAAGGCTGGCCCGCTCGATCACCTCTCGCGCGGTCAACCCGCTCATTCTGCCGGCCCCGATCGCTCAACATGCTGTCGCGTACCGAGTCGCCTCTTTGTTCCGGCCTGTTCGCACTATTCCAATTGCCGTTCTCCCACTTGGACCAGTTGCCGTTTTGATCGCGGCGGTAGACGTTTCCGTCTCGGCCCGCGTAAACGTTCTCACCTCTGGAGCCGACAAAGCCGCCGCCGTCTGGTCCACGACGAGAGATCATGCCACCCTGGTCTCCGCGTGTAACACGCGTAGTATTTCCCGCGCTGCTGGTGAAGCGTTTGGTGCTGGCCCAGTCGTCGCCACGCTGCACGTGCGTCGATCCCCAACTGCCGTAGACATTCGATCCCTGGCGTGTGGCAGCGTATGCGCCGGTGCGCGGGTTATAAGCCTGCGCCGCGCCACGCGCTCCGTATGGTCCATAAGCAAACGCGCCGCGAGCGTAGGTTCCCGTGCTCGGGTTGTAGCGCGCGCCAAAACCAGCGCCGCCATAAG
>Ga0315912_10005661_pt1 | contig 11419 bp, 7 predicted proteins | sample VfabasoilMG_FD_204469 | JGI IMG/M metagenome (GOLD analysis project Ga0315912, IMG submission 204469) | Garden soil microbial communities collected in Santa Monica, California, United States - V. faba soil | ecosystem: Environmental > Terrestrial > Soil > Garden | place: USA: California...
TCTTCGCCGCACTGGTATGGGCCGCTATCTTGAACTGAGCGCCCTGATCGCCGCGCAGGCCGGCCTGCGCGGGCGACAGGTAGCCGTTGCCGTACACCACGAGGTAGGAAGCCAGCCCATCGGGATCCGTCGAGATCATGGGGTTGTTGAGGCAGTACGAGTAGCGGTTCCACGACTGCGGGTGGGCAGCCTTGGCGCTGCGACCCTCAGAGTCGACACTCAGGAAGCGCGAGTGCCGGCCCGAAAAGTAGCGGCCCAACATGTAGTCGTAGGAGTCGTCGCCCTCACGCAGGTGTCCGGCGAAGATCCGCGGCTGCGTCGGATCGGAGCCCGGCATCTCGATGCCGAAGGGGCCGAAATCGTAGCGTGCCTCGACGGCACCGCTCTCCAGGGTGATGGCACGCGTCGAGCCGAGATGGTCGAGATGATGCCAGCGATCGACGAAGTTCCCTCCCAGGGACCACGTCCGCGTAGCCGCAACCGCCCCGTTGAAGTAGATGTAGGCGACATCACCTGCGCCAGTCGCCGTGGCTTCGAGCCATGTCTCGCCGGCCGGTCCCCGAAGATACTGCTTGACCTCGCCGGGATCGTTCTTGACCACGGTCCGCCAACCCTTGCCATCGTAGGTGAAGTAGCTCTCGGCGCCGCTTGCGAGGGCAGTTCGCGAGCGCATGCGGCCGAGAACGTCGTACGTGTACTTCGCCGTCTCGTCGCGGAGGACCTCGCCGACGTTCGAGTACTGGATGGTCGAGCCCGCGTGGCAGGAAGGATCGACGCCCAGGACGGAGATGCGGTTCGTCACCGACGTGCCCGGAATGTTGTCCATCCCCATGCGGTACTCGCGGCTGCTGAACAGGTTGAGCTCGTGGCTGGGACACGTACCCAGCCCGACCAGCGACTGCGTCGTCATGTTGCCGAACGCGTCGTACAGGCTGTAGTAGGCTCCGACGCCCGACAGCGCCGCGCCGGTCAGCCTCATGTTGACGTCGTAGACGAAGTGATTGCTGCCTCTACGCGCCGTGGGTCCGAGGTTGGCGAGGTTCCCAGCACCGTCATACGAGAACTCTCCGCTGTCGAAGACCTCGCCCGTGTAGCCGGTCAGGATCCGCGAGAACCTGTCGCGCTCGTCGTACTGATCCTGCTGGATGACGCCGTTGCCCAGCACGAGGAACTGGACCCCTTCGGGCAGGTAGGTGGCGGACTTCACGTACGTCACGTTCTTCTCGTCGGTGCTCACGCTGTACTGGCGCCCATGACGGTAAGTCCAGCGGACCACGAACGGTGTCTGTCCCGCGGGGTGGGGATACTGCGCGATCTCGACGTTCCCCAGGTTCTCGTACCCAATCTCCGCCGACCTGTCCCGGGGCGACGCGGCGTCCTCGTAACGAATGGCCGAGAGTCGTCCCGAGAGCCCGCCATAGATCAGCTCTCGCCGTGACTCCATGGTCTGACTCGCCGGCACTCGCGTCTCGGACGCCGTGATCTTTCCTGCCGAGAATCCCGACGCCGGGTCGTCGTATTCGAAGACTTCGCTCGAGCGGAAGCCGGCACCCAGGAGCTCGCCGTTCGCGGTAAGGCGACTCGCCTGGTCGTACTCACGAAGATGAACTCGCCCCTCGGCGTCCAGGAAGGTGAGCAGGTTGCCGGCGGCATCGTATGTCATCTCGGCCGTGGTCCCCGACTCCGGATGGCTCGATTCGAGCAGCCGCCCGAGGGCGTCGTATCTCCAGGTGCGAACCTGCTGCTCTGCGCCGTGAGCCTGCGTCACCCGCGTGAGCTTGTCATTGCGGTCGTACTCCTGCGTCGCGTCGGCCGCAGGGAACGAAGGGTCGCTCGGAAGGTCGACGAGTCGGAGTCGGCCGAAAGCGTCGTACCAGCGTGTAGTCGTCGCGCTCGACGGGGGCCAACCGCCGTAGTCGTTGATGCCTGACACCGTGGTGCTGATCCGCCTGCCGACATACGCGAAGGCCATGGTTCGCCCATCGGCGAACGTCTCGGACACCAAGCGGCCGAGGGGCTCGGGCGATCCACCCGGCGTCAGCCGGTAGCTGTAGGTCGTCCCGTGGGACCCTGGCGTGAAGACATGCAGGACGAGCGACGCGAAGAGGTTGCTCCGCCACGCCATCCGTCCGAGGAGGTCGTACTTCGTGGCCTGCGTGCGATAGAGGTAGTGGGAAGGCAAGCGCACCTGCGTCAGAATGGGCCTCCCGAGCGCGTCGAACGTCTCGTAGGTCTCGACGCTGTCCAGGTCATCGGCGCCCGCGCGATGCTGGACGGTGCTCTTCTTCCGCAGGTCCGGCGAGTACGTGATGGTCGTGGGCGCCTCGAGATCCGTCCCGAGAGCAGGCGCCGGATTCGTCGCCTCAGGCGCGATCTCGACGACCCTGTCCAGATCGTCATGGCGGAAGGTCGTGGCAAACCCGGCGGAGTCACGCTTCGCCAGGATGAGGCCGGAGTTGTTGGCGTTAGGCACTGCGCCGTCGCACTGCACGTCGTTGTCCATGACGTACCAGGCGAAGTCGGCCCAGCGCTCGGTCTCGGCTGTTCCGCAGGCCCACTCGTACAGCTTCTCGAAGGACGCGGACGAGTCTCCGCCGGTGAGAACCGTGCTCCGAAGCTGACCCCAGGCGGCGTGGCCGTGATCGTCTGCGTTGTCGGCCTGGAGCCGCGAGCCGTAGTACGTGTAGTCCGACTGAACGTCGCTGCTGCCCGGCCTGCGGTCGATGGGAGTGGTCGGCGGGCGGAACTGCGGGTCGGGATTGCACGTGCTCGGTGCGGCGGGATCCCCGTCCGGCATGCCGAGACGAGGAAGATCCTGGACATGCATGCCGATGTAGCGGCCGTCGCACCATCGCGTGGACTCGAACCTCCAGGGGCCGACGAATGACGTCTCGTCGACTCGGTTGTTCACGTGCTCCTCGAGCGCTTCCTCGACATCACGCCCGATCCGCTCTGTCTTCAGCAGGGGCTCGGACGCGTTGTCGCAGGTGGGCGCCGAGAACGGATCGGGATCCGCGCGGCGGATCTCGCGTGCGACCTGACCATCCGCGGTGAACCGGCGCTCGATCGTCGAGGCGAGGCCGCCTTCTGCCACCTGCTCGAGGATGGGCTGGTCGAGGATCCACTGGCAGACCAGCGGCGCATGGCGCTGGAACGTCGTGCGCTCCGGTGTCGAGAGGGTCGGACTGGCGCGCACGACTTCCTGCTCGAAGTGTCCAAATCCATCCCAGCCGCACCGATCGACGGTCTGCCAAGTGCCGTCGTCGAACGTGGTCTTCGTCCAGTAGACGCGGGCGCTCTGCCCGACGAGCTCCATGCGATGGGTGCTGTCCATCTTCCAGCCGTCAATCTCCCACTTGTTCTCGAAGTGAAGCGCGGCGTCCCCCGGCGGCTTGGCTCCGCAGTCGATTCCGGGCCAGGGCTCGGCGCCGGGCCCCAAGGCGAGAGGCTGCTCCCACACGTAGGCGTGGTGCAGGAACGGCGCGACCGGCAAGGTCACCGTCGTGCACGCGGCCTCCGGATCGATGGCATCCTCGAGGAACGTGAGCGTCCGCCACATGTCCTCCGGATCCTTCACGTTCACGTGGAACTCGTTCCGCGGGAAGAACTCTGCCACGCAGTCGTCGTCCCAGACCTGATCGCGGTAGTACCGCCACTCGGCGACCTCGCCAGGGGACGCAACGAGCCTGTGGGCAACGACGCCGCGCCCCTGCAGAACCGCCGTGGCCTGTCCGTCCATCGGGATCCTTCCGCCCTGGTGATCGAATCCGATCCGCGGCCCGCACTGGTCCGAGAAACGCGGCGAGCGCTGGTCATGCCACGTGTACGTCGCGAAGTCGTACTCGGCCCGACCGCCGGTCGGTAGGACGTGTGCGGAAACCTCCCCCTGAGCGTTGTACTCGAACGAGTGCGTGACGCCCTCCGGAAGATGAATCGAACGGAGGAGAGCCACGCGGACCTGCCGCCCCGTCTGGTTCTCGTCCGGGGGATCACACGAGTGCTGGAACCCACCCGGCGGCAGCGTGACGGCGACGGCCGTCGGATGGTACTCGAACGTCGTCGTCGCCTCGCCGTCTTCGGCCAGCCAAGTGATCGTCTCGATGCGGTTCGCGACGACGGGATCCGCGCTCGTCGTGAGCGTCGTGACGATCTGGCGGCCGTGGGTGTCGACGATGCGCCGGATGATGTGGCCCGTGTACGGACCATCGTGGTACTCGACGTCGACCCGGTTGCCGAAGGGATCGGACATCGACGTCAGGTACCAGCCATTCCGCTGGTAGTCGTCGACCTTGTTGTCCTCATCGCCGCAGTCACCCGGCGCGAGCACGTAATGGCCATACTCGTAGATCACGCCGTTGGGCGCGTACACCTTGTAGACACGGTTGCGGTAGCGATCGTCCTCGCCGTAGACGGCATCGACGTTGCGGAACCATGTCGCGCGGAGCCTGCTCCCATCGCGCGTGACGAGCTGCTTGCTGCCTCCGTCGCCGGGAGGGACTTCGTTGTCGCCCAGGCGATAGAGCTTGTGCACCGAGCCGTCGGGAAGGACGACGTGGCGGCCTCCGAGTTGGGCGACGCGACCGAGCGAGAAGCGCCAGCCCCATCCGAGCTCCGTGCTCCAGCCATGATCCGGCAGGCCGTCCGGCGTCCCTGCGCAGATTCCATCGTCGAAACGAGTGTTGTCGCGCATGTCGTCCGGGGACCACGTCGCGAAGTACCGCTCCCACCAGGGATCGAAATCGGGGCGCGGATGGCGTGGGAATTCGCACGTGTCGGGCTCGCACGTCGTCCCCTCGCCCATCCACTGCCCGTGCCAGCGCCAGCCGTACCGGCACGTCGCCTCGCCTCCGTACTCGCACTCGTCGGCGAGCGTGCAGCATGCGCCGGGCTCGCCGAGGGACGGCGGGTTGGCATGGACCTGCCATTGATCCTTGCTGCTGTATCTCGCGGCGATGTCGTAGCCGAGAAGCGCGCTGACCTTCGCCGAGTCCAGGACGACGCCGATGCTCAGGCCACCGCTCAGGAGGTCGATCGCCCCTCCGCCAGGAACGGTCTGCGTCGTCGTCTGCGCCTGAGTCACCTCGAGGGCGTTGGCGGGATCGGGCTCTCCCGGCTCCAGTGCCATGAGCGGCGAAGCGTAGCAAGCGAGGATCCAAGTAAGGACGACGGCCATGCGTCGCGGCAAGGCGTGCCGCGCCATCACGCCTCGATCCCGATCACCTCCACGCCTGCACGGACTACCGATCGCGATGACATTGCGCATACGAGTCGCTCCCTCGGGGCCACGCCCCGGCTGCCGGACGGCTGCCTCGTCTCGATTGTCGGCCGCCACCGCACGGCAGTCAAGGTCGCGCCAGTGAAAGTGGAACCTCAACGCGTTAGTGACACCGATCCACTCTCTGCGAGACTTCGCTCACGCCCTCCGACTCGACGAGCTACGGTTGCAGCGGAAAGTTCAGCGCACGGCGCGGGCGCGCGGCCTGCTGCGAGGCGCGGCCGATCTCGAGGATGTCGCGCCGAGAGGTCATTGATCGCCGACCACGGCGCCCTGCGTGCGGGACGGCCGCAGTCTGGCCGGGGGGCGCATGCCGACAACGAGCCCGGGGACGGCGCCTGTGCACTTTCCACGCGGGTTGCACCCGAGGAGCATGAGAGCGCCTTACCGAGAGGCGACCATTTCGGCGGCTCAGGCACTTGCCGTCATGCCCGCGACGCGGTCGTTGCATGCGGGAGGTCGGAGCCAACCGCACGCCGAGGCTGAGGTGCGTCGTAGGGTCGAGACTCTCATCTTGATGGCCATGGTCTCGCTGCCCCACGGTTGCGTCGACCACCAGGGGCAAGATCTCCGGGTGGCCATCTCGAAGGCGGATGCCGAGCTGAAGCATCTCGAATCCGCTGGCGTGCAACTCGACGCGCTGCGACGTGAGCGCCTGACCGTCAGGTCCTCGATCACCGTGCTTGCCCGGCAACGTGGTGTCGATCCGGACTACCCTCCGGCGAGCGTCGGCGATCTCGAAGGTCCCGTGCGCCAGTGTCGCGTGATCGCCTCGGACGGGAGCGTCGAGGGCATGCGGCAGCAGCTGGAGGGGATGAACACGTGCATCCAGCGCGGCAGGGCGATGGAGAAGATGCTGGCTGACCTGGACAGCGAGCTGGACGCGCTGAGAGCGCGGCACGCCGCCGTCGATGCGCTGCCGCAGCCGCGCTTGGAGTGGGGAACGGACTGCAGCAGGCTCGACGAGGACGAGAGGCGACTGCTCAGCTTCGTCTCCGATCTCGCTTTCCCCAGCTCGGTCGAGGAGGTGCGTGCCGTCGTTCGCGGTCTGGGCGAGCCCGTGGACATGGGTTGCGGGAACTCGGAAGCCGGCCTTCGCGTCTCCTTCACGGACATCCCGATGTCGGCCAACTTCAGCTTCCATGCGGGGCAACTCGTGTCGCACGGCGTCTGGACTCGCGGTCTGCACGCGAAGCGCGCAGAGCGGCTCTATCGCTCGGCAGCCGAGTGCCTGCTGGCGCGGCTGGGTACGGTGCCCGAGCGCAGCGGGCCCAGCGAAGACGCGCATCCGGGCTTCGGACGCGGGTACAGCTGGATCGTTGATGGAAAGCTGATCGGCGTGAGCTGGGACCAGATTTACGACGGTTCTCAGGTGAGCTGGGGCGCTCAGGCAGCGAGCCCAGGCGACATCGCTTCGACGCAGCACGCATCCGAACCTCCTGCGTCGTCCGACCGATAGGCGGCCGTGGACATGATCCGGCGCGCAGTGACTTCACACATGAGCGTGCCGTCGCGATCCGGTGATGCGCAGGATGAGGACTCGAGACATGTCCCAGCCGTTCGAAGCGCGCCTCGTAGTCGGGATCGTCCGCGTCGTAGGCCATCAGCCGTCTCTTCGGGTGCGCTTGACGAGCAAGCTCTTCAAGCAGGACAGAGGTGCGCTCACGCAGTCGGGCGCGAGTATCGGCAGCGCCTGCAACTCGTCGAGAACGAGGAGGCGCGACCCAGAACGCCGCGCGTCTCCCATCTGGAGCACTCAACGGGATGGTCGTGAGAACTCCGGCTTGGGCTGAGGCCCTGCGGCAGCTCCGGTTGGCGGCCGCGAGCGGCTGAACCGCACCGGAAGGACCTCCGCGTGCGAGAAATGTTCAAAGTTCGCTGATACGATCCGGTGATGGCACCCAAGATCGCGAAGCGCATCGCTGACGAGGCCTTGAAGCTCCCCGTCGAGGCGCGGGCCGCTCTTGCCGGTACCCTTCTCGACAGCCTGGACGAGGAGGTTGACGAGGACGCTGAGGCGGCGTGGTCTGCCGAGATCGCGAAGCGGGTTCGCGAACTCGAGGATGGCACCGTGAAGACAGTGCCCTGGAGCGAAGTGCGTCGCTCAATCCTCCGGTCGCGACGTGAAGCGAAGCGACGTTGAGTTCCATCCTGCCGCGCGCCTCGAAGTGGAGCGTGCGCACGAGTGGTATTGGGAGCGGAGCGAAGCCGCAGCCGATGGCTTTCTGCTCGAGGTCGAAGCGGCGCTTGACGAGATAGCAGAAGCGCCGAATCGCTGGCCGCGGCACCTCCATGGAACGCGACGCTTCATCCTTCGAAGGTTTCCATTCAGCATCGTGTACACGATGCTCGGAGACGTCTTGAGGATTGTCGCCATCGCTCATGCGAAGCGCTTGCCTGGGTATTGGCGCCGTCGCACCCGCCAACGTTGAGATGGAGAGTCAGGCCATGGCGGGCTAGTTGCCGGAGACACTGCCGGTTCAACGGCCACCCGAAGCGCGCGCGATCCACGAGCACGAGGAGGCAGCCAATGCAGACGGGACAAGTTCGCCATCCCGTTAGCACCCCTCACCGGGAGCCTGTCACTTGAACCGCTTCGGTACCTGCAACTCGTGTCGCCACGCGGAGATGCAGCGAAGCTCGCGAAGCCATCCTGTCTGGAGCACTCAACGGGATGGTCGTGAGAACTCCGGCGTGGACGGAGGCGCTTCGGCAGCTCAGCCTGGCGGCCAGCCATCCGGCTGCGCTGGGAAACGCTCGTTGACTGACGCGGACCGTCATTCAACTGTGGCGCGTTTTCGTTTACTATCAGCGGCGATGGCAAAGCCACGTTCCACGGCACGGGCCGGCCGGCTCGTCCGCCAGCCGACAGGCTATCTGGCCTTCGAGCCGGCGCCCCTCCCGCCCGATCCAGCGGTGACGCTCGAGGGGGGGCTCGGCGTCGCCCTGGCCGAGGCCGAGCGCGCGCTTGGACGGCTCGACGGCATGGCCACGACGCTCCCGAACCCTGACCGGTTCGTTGCCATGTATGTCCGCCGCGAGGCCGTTCTCAGCTCCCAGATCGAGGGAACGCAGGCCTCGCTCACCGACCTGCTGAGATACGAGGCCGGCGCCACTCCCGGAGCGCCGGATGTGGGAGACGTGGTGCGCTACGTCGCGGCGATGAACCACGGCCTCGACCGCCTGGCGAGCCTGCCGCTCTCGCTCCGCCTTCTTCGCGAAGTCCACGGCGAACTGATGAAGGGCCAACGCGGAGGCCAAGTGTTACCGGGCGAGTTTCGCACCACCCAGAACTGGATCGGCCCCACCGGGGCGACGCTCGCTGCCGCCGCCTTCGTGCCTCCGCCGCCCGCCACGCTCATGACGCACCTGGGAGCGCTCGAGAAGTTCCTTCACGACCGGGACCTTCCACTTCTCCTCCAGGCGGGGCTCGCACACGCGCAGTTCGAGACCATCCATCCATTCGTGGACGGTAACGGCCGCCTGGGGCGCCTCCTCATGACGCTCATGCTCTGCGAGAGAGGCGCGCTCGCGCGCCCGCTCCTCTACCTGAGTCTCTATCTCAAGAGGAACAGGGCCGAGTACTACGCGCGGCTCCAAGCCATCCGCGAAGAAGGCCAGTGGGAGGAGTGGTTGGCCTTCTTCCTCGAGGGTGTCCGGGAGACTGCAACCGAGTCGGCGACCGTCGCCCGCCGCATCCTCGAGATGCGCGAGCAGCACCGCGCTCTCATCGGGAAGGAAGGCAAGGCAGCCGCCAACCTGCTCCGCATTCATGAACGGCTCTTCGTCCGCCCCTACACGTCAATCGAAGATGTGGCCGAGGAGTGCGAGCTGACGAAGGCCGGTGCTGGCAAGCTCATCGACCGCCTGACACGAAACGGCATCCTCCAGGAGATCACCGGCCGCAAGCGCGATCGGATATTCGCGTACGCGCCGTACGCAGCGCTGTTCGACGAGAGGCTGGAAGTGGTTCCCCGATGATCGACGTACGACTGCTCGTCTTCACTGTCGGATTGGCGCTTCGCGACTCCGACGCCGCGGATCAGGGAGGGTTTTCGGAGCTCCACGTGAACCGCCTCGGCACCTGCAACTCGCGTGGCTACGAGGAGATGCAGCGAGGCTCGTGAAGTCATCCTGACTGGAGCACTCAACGGGATGGTCGTGAGAACTCCGGCTTGCGCGGAGGCGCTGCAGCAGCTCAGGCTGGCTGCCGCTTCCCGCGATCGCAACGCCTCCACGAGCGGACGGCAACCCCACGGCGCTGGTAGTCAGGGGTTGAAGACCGCCCCGGCAAGATCGACTGGTCTCCAGGCTGCTGACCCGGCTGGCCCGGAGTAGTCGATGGTTCGAAGTCTCCAATCGAAGCTCGCGGGGAAGTCTTCGAGCAGGTCCGAAGGCAGGACGGCTTCGACCATGGTGTCATGGATGTCGAATGGGACAGGAGTGACGATCGCCTCTCCGCCGGCAAGGAGTGGTCGCCTGTCGATCGCAATCCCTGCGAAATCGTCGCCATCCCAGCTCACGAGAACGAAGAACTCCGGCGCCGCCGCAGCACGCGGTGCGCTGGGATAACCCCGAGGAAAGGCAGCGGGGTCCAAGTCGAAGCCCCAGAGCCACCAGATTTCCGAACGCCCCTGTGGCGGCAGGGGGGGATCGGCGGGTACAGGGCCTGCCAACTCCATGAGCAGCTCGAAGTCTCCGCCTGGCGTCATCGTGATCTGGCCAGAGACGAAGTCCTGGAACGCTGGCGCGTGGTACAGGGCGTCGCCGACGGGGTCCAAGACCGTGCTGACTTGGGCTGTCACCGGCGCAGCGACCGAGCTCGCCAGCATCGCGAGAGCCAAGAGAGATCGTTTCAAGTTCTTCATGTTCGTGACCTCCAGGTCCGGGGATTCTCGTCGGGCCTCACCCGTAACCGCGCGAGGTGGCCCAAGGATGTAAACCCCTACCCGGTGGCATGCTCTCGACGTGGAAGACAGTTCTTCATCGTTGACGCCCGAGCTCCTCCATCAGGCGGTCAGGGGCGACAAGACGGCGCTCGAGCGCGTCATGGACGCCGTTTACCTGGAGCTGCGCGACCGCGCACGGGCAGTTCGGCGCAAGAGCCCTCGCGGTTCGATGCAAACGGGCTCGTTGATCCACGAAGCGTTCCTCAAGATGGTCAAGCAGGACGGGGCGGCGCTGAAAAACCGGGCGCACTTCATCGCGATCGCAACCATCCAGATGCGTCGCGTCCTGCTGGATCACGCGCGTTCGCGGCATGCAGAAATGCGGGGCGGCGGAGCGGAACGCGAACAACTGACGGAGGTGGCGCTGCCCGCGGATGCCGCAGGCAGGGCGCTCGATGGTGGCCGGAGCGGCGAGCAGCGATTGGTGGACTCGGTGGACCTCGATCGATGCCTGACTCGCCTCGAGAAGGCCAGTCCTCAGGCTGGTCAGGTGGTTTCGCTACGGATCCTCGGTGGAGCTTCGATGGACGACATCGCCGAGGTCATGGGCGTCACCAGGCAGACGGTGCACAAGCACTGGAAGGTCGGCCAAGCCTGGCTCGTCGCATGCTTGAGGCGAGATGGACGAAGGAACTGAGTACGACCGCAAGGTACTGAGCGTGCTCGGGCGAGCTTGCGAGCTGCCCGAGCCCGAACGCAGGCTCTTTCTCGAACGGGCCTGCGGAGACGACGCCGGCTTTCGAGCTCGGGTGGCCGAGCTTCTCGAGAACATCGACAGCAGCCCCGCAGGCAGCCGCTGGGACGAGAACCTCCTGGCCGCCGCGTCCCTGATCGCCGGTGGCTCCCTGTCGCCTCTTCCCCGCTCGCAGGACGCGGACGAAATCCATCGACTCCGTGAGCTCGGAGGCCGGAGCATCGTCATGAGCCTCGACGGTGAGGCTCGCGTCGACGTCAAGCTCGACGACCTCGACGAGGAAGGGCCGCTTCCGGAGCTCGGGCAGGGATCCTCGCGTTACGAAGTCCTGAAGAAGCTCGGCGAAGGCGGCATGGGGATCGTCTACCTGGTGCACGACAGGGACCTCAAGCGTCGGGTCGCGCTCAAGGTGATCGGCAAGCCGGGCGCGGACGGATCGAGACGCTTCCTCGAGGAGGCGCAGGTCCTGGGCCAGCTGCAGCACCCGAGCATCGTTCCGCT
>Ga0315912_10005662_pt1 | contig 11416 bp, 8 predicted proteins | sample VfabasoilMG_FD_204469 | JGI IMG/M metagenome (GOLD analysis project Ga0315912, IMG submission 204469) | Garden soil microbial communities collected in Santa Monica, California, United States - V. faba soil | ecosystem: Environmental > Terrestrial > Soil > Garden | place: USA: California...
TCTCGAGAAGACGCCGGAGTTGCGATTCCAATCCGCGGCCGACCTGGCGTTCGCGCTCGAGTCGCTCACGTCGTCGTCCGGGGCTTCCACCACAAGCGGCGCAGCTGCGGCTATCGCCGCAACGTCTCCGGCACCACGCAGCCGATCGAGTGCCCTGCCGTGGATCGCCGCCAGCATCGCGGTGGTTGCCGCCATCGCCGGCTGGTGGCCGCGAGGCAGTTCGGCGCCATTGACGACGCGCTTCGATACGTTCACGCGGCTCACCGAGTTGGCCGGCGAAGAAACCACGCCGTCGATGTCGCCTGACGGCACGACAGTCGCGTATGCGGTTCGCGTCAACGAAAGTTGGGACATCTATACGCAGCGCGTCGGCGGCCGGAATGCGACGCCTGTGCTTAACGATCCCAAGCGCAACGAAGGCGGGCCGGCGTTTTCACCCGACGGCGGCTCGATCGCGTTTCACGAGTCGGACCTGGACGGCGGCATTTTCGTTGCCGGCGCCACCGGAGAATCCGTCCGGCGCGTGACGCAGTTCGGTTTCCATCCCGCGTGGTCGCCGGATGGCAAACGGATCGCGTTCACGACCGAAGAGATCGACGATCCATCCGGACGCCAGGGCGAGGCGACGCTCTACATCGTTGATGCTGCCGGTGGCACTCCGAGCAAAGTGGTCGATGGGGATGCCGCGCAAGCGTCGTGGTCGTCGAATGGCCGCATCGCGTACTGGAGCAACACCACCGGCCAGCGCGACATCTACACCGTGAGCGCCGAGGGCGGAGCGCGCGTCGCACTGACGAACGACCCCGCGATCGACTGGTCGCCGGTGTGGTCGCCTGACGGGCGCGAGGTCTATTTCGCGAGCGACCGCGGCGGAGCCGGAAACCTGTTTCGCATCGCGGTGGATCCCTCATCCGGCAAGCCTCTGAGTGAGCCCGAAGCGGTGACGCTCGGGGCGCAGGCGACCGCGGGATTGCCGTCGTTTTCCAGAGACGGCAAGCGGCTGGCGTTCCGAACTCGCATTCTGTCGACCAATCCATTCGACATCCCGTTCGATCCCGCAACGCTCAAAGCCGGAGAGCCCCGATTGCTCGATTCCCGACTCAACATCCGAATTCCGAGCAGTGTTTCTCCGGACGGCTCACTCGTCGCCTATTTCTCGCTTGGGGAGCGTCAGGAAGATTTGTTTGTCGGGCCGCCGGGCGGCGCCATCCGTCGCGTGATCGACGATGCGGCACGCGATCGTGCGGGCATGTTTACGCCCGATGGCAAGTCACTGGTGTTCTACTCGAACCGGTCTGGTTCGTGGCAAGCGTGGATGATCGGAGTGGACGGCAGCAACCTCCGGCAAATCGCGGACCTGGCGGGCGGCACGATCTATCCGCTGATGTCGCCTGGCGGCGATTCGATCGCGTATGTCTCATCGATCGAACGATCGGGGTTCATCCTGCCAATCGCCAAGGGCAGTTCCCCGGCAGCATTGGGGGGCGGTGGGCGGGTGGGTGACAGCTTTCTGACGCCGCTGGCCTGGAGCCGTGATGGTGGAAAGTTCGCAGGTCCGCTCACCTCGCCCAGCGGCGGCGTCACTGGTGTGGCCATCTATGATCTGGCGAGCAAGACCACGACGCAGGTGTCTGCTGATTCCACGTTTGGCGTGCAGTGGCTGGCCGACAGCAAGCGCATCATCTACTTCACGGATGGCGGATACACGCTCGTGGTGGTGGACACGTCGACGAAAGCCCGAACTGTGATCAATGTCCGGCTGCCTGCGCCCTCCACGAACGACATCTTCGCCATCAGCCCTGACAGCCGCCACATCTATTACGGTGGGCAGCGGGCGGAGTCGGACATCTGGATTCTGGAACGAAAATGAGGTTTTGAAGTTTCCCGGCTCCGCAGCCGAGAATCTACGCAGTGAAGACCGAATTTGCCGGCGCTCCGGCCGTCTACCTCGAGCGATTTCCTGAAGCCGGCGGGCCGCCCGAACGGATTCCCGTTCTGAAGCTGCCCTTTGTGATCGGACGCTCCGAAGACGCCAATCACACGATCTACTCCGGGAAAATTTCCAAGGAACACGCCCGCCTGGAACTGGCCGACGGCCGGTACATGATTCAGGACCTCGAGAGCACGAACGGCACGTTCGTCAACGGCAAGAAAGTGTCGAGTGCCCCGCTGGAAGACGCGGACATCATTCATCTGGCGCACGTCGAGTTCTGCTTTCGCCACGTGTCTCGCGCGGACATCCCCGGTGACGATCACCAAATCGAGCAAACCCAGCACATGGTCGCCGACGACCATCCGCACAGCATCATCCGCGGGTCGGAACTGCTGCGTGAATTGATCGACCGATCGGAAGTCGAAATCCTCTATCAGCCCATCGTGGACCTGCGCACGCGGACGCCGCTGGCGTTTGAGGCGCTGGCTCGAGGCACGCATCCGGAACTGAGCACGCATCCCGCCGCGCTGCTGGCGCTGGCCGAGCGCTGCGACATGGTGGTGGAACTGAGCCGCATGTTTGCGCGGCAGGCGGTCAAGTCCAGCACCCGACTTCCGCAGGGCTCGAAGGTGTTCGTCAACATGCATCCGCAGGAGCTGTCTGATCCCCATCTGGTGCCCGCACTGACCGATCTCGCGCGACGCGCGTCAAAAGACCGGCCCGTGGTCCTTGAGATCGCGGAGGCCAGTGTCACGGACGTCAGCGCCATGGGACGCAACAAGGAAATGTTCACGAGTCTCGGTCTGCAGTTCGCGTACGACGATTTCGGCGCCGGCCAGGCGCGCTTGATCGAACTCACCGACATTCCGCCGGACTACTTGAAGTTCGACAAGGCGATGATCGAAGGCATTGAGGCGGCTGCGCCCAGGCAGGAGATGGTCGGCGCGTTGTTGCGCGTGGTGCGGCGCCTGGGCGTACGCGTGATCGCCGAGGGCGTTGAAACAGAACTCGTGGCGGGCATTTGTCAGCGGCTCGGTTGCGATCTGGGCCAGGGCTACCTGTTCGGCCGGCCGGCGTAGCGCGTTCTTACTTCCCTTTACTGGTTCGATCGATCGGAATTCCCGCGCGCTCCTCAAAGACCCGCATCACGTCCGCGCGATCGGCGCCGTCCAGGCGCAGGATCACGAAGCGATCCGCTCCCTGCAGCACAAGCCAGTGGCGTGACGGGCTCAGAATGCCGATGCCCGGCGCGTTGATCTTTTCCTTCGGCGCCGCCAGTTTCTCGTCCCATTTCGGCTCGCGGCCCTGTGTGTACGTCGCTTTCGTGATGCCCTGATACGGCATCAGCGCCAGCGGCATCAGGTCGGCCTTCGTGCGGACGTTCACTTCGTTGTCCGACAGCTGCAGCACCACGTCGGATGTCGTCGCCTTCGATCCATTCAACGCGAGCATCTTCACGTCATTAAATGATGCGGCCGCGCGGGCCGGCGCGGCGGATGCGGAAGCCGTTGGAACCGGCGATGCCGCCGGCGACGAAGACGGTGTGGTTTTGGGAGTTGGACGAGCGACCAGAGACGCCGGCTGCGTGGTCGCAGTTGGAATTGCAGCGACGTTTGGTTTCTCCGCCGCCGGTGGCACGGCCGAGTCGGCCACGAGAGGTTGAGCGTCGGCCTGCGCGGCATTCGGCGTGGTTCTGTCTGACGGGAGCAACCACGTACCCAGGCCCAGTACGGCCAGAGCCGCGACCATCTGCCACCACCCGTTGCGTTTCGCCTTCTTCGGCGGCGTTGCGGCAGGCTTCTGTGCGGTTGCCACCGCGGGCCCGGCCACCGTCTCGGGCCGCGGCATCACTTCGGTGATTTCGACGGCGGCATTGGTCGCCACCGGCACGGCTGTTTCGCTGGCGAGCGCGGTCGTCAACGCAGCCGTGAATTCGGCGGCCGACTGGAATCGACCCGCCGGCTGTTTTGAGAGGGCGCGCAACACAATGTCGTCCACCCAGGCCGGAAGATCCGAACGAAGTTCGGATGGCTTGGCCGGCGCGTCGTTCACCTGCGACTGCGTCATCTCGAACGGCGTCTGACCCTTGAACGGGAATCCGCCGGTCGTGAGGCGGAAAAGGACCACGCCGATTGCGTAAAGATCCGTTCGCGCATCGATCGGATGACCGAGCACCTGTTCTGGCGCCATGTACGCAGGCGTCCCGATCATGGCTCCCGCGTTGGTTAATCCAACGGACAGTTCGTGCCGCGCGATTCCGAAGTCCATGATCTTGATTCCGCCACTTTCGGTGACCATCAAGTTTCCGGGTTTCAGATCGCGATGGAAGATGCCGGCGGCGTGGGCGTGCTGGATCACGTTGAGCGCCTGCACGCACAACTCGGCCGCATACCGCGGCGGGCACACACCGTTCTCTTCGAGCAGCTGCTGGAGCGTGCTGCCGCGCACCAGCTCCATCACCATCACCAGCCGCCCGTCGTCTTCAATCAGTTCGTAGACGGTGGCGATGCCCGGATGGCTGAGACGCGCGAGCGCGGCGGCTTCGGCGCGAAGCCTCGCCGTCGCGTTCTCCATCGGCGTGTCGATGATCTTGAGCGCCACCTCGCGCCCCAGCATTTCGTCCTTGGCGCGGTACACGTGTCCCATGCCGCCTGCGCCCAGGCGTTCAATCACACGGTATTGGCCGATCTTGTCAGGCAGCACAGGCGTCGCCATGGGTTTATCGGCTTCGCCGGACAGGCACCTTAGCGAAACGACGGGAACGACGGGAACGACGGGAACGACGGGAACTAAGGGAACGACGGGAACTAAGGGAAGTTAGAGCATTCTGAACTGAGAGCTGAGTTCTGGGCGGTGCACTGTTGTAAATTTCTGTACATGCATGTGCAGGCCAGGCCGGAGGCGACGTCGCTGCTGGGAAAACCGCTGTTTGCGCCGCCGCTGGCGGCGGATGTGAAGGCGAAGATGGAGTCCGAGCGGGACGGGGCGTTTGCCCGGGCGAGTGCGGAGCCGAGCGCGGACAACATCATCTGGCTCGGGCGGCGGACGGCGTATCTCGGGCGGTTTCGGGAAGCGATTGGCGTGTTCTCGGGTGGGCTGCGGCTGTATCCGGATGACGCGCGGCTCCTGCGTCACCGCGGTCATCGGTACATCTCCGTGCGCGAATTCGATCTCGCGATCGTGGACCTGGAACTCGCCGCCAAGCTCGCGCAAGGCAAGCCCGATGAGACCGAGCCGGATGGCCAGCCCAACGCGCGCAACATTCCGCTCAGCACGCTCCATTCCAACATTTGGTACCACCTGGCGCTGGCGCGGTATCTGACCGCGGATTATTCGCGCGCCGTCGACACCTGGAAACGCGCGCGCGATATCGGCAAGAACCCGGACAACCTGGTGTCAACCAGTCACTGGCTCTATCTATCGTTGCGTCGCGCTCGCCGCGATGCGGAAGCTGCCGCGGTGCTCACACCGATCACGGCCGATCTCGCCGTGATCGAGAACATGAGCTATCACTCGCTGCTGCTCTTGTACAAAGGAGAGCGGACCGCCGATCAGGTGCTGAAAGCCGCCGGCGAAGGCGCCAGCGGAACCGCCGCGCGCTACGGCGTCAGCGCATGGCACCTGGCGAACGGCCGCAAGGCCGACGCGGAGGCGTTGTGGAACACGATCCTCGCCGGCGCCGACTGGCCGTCGTTCGGACACATCGCGGCGGAGTGCGACGCACAACGATCGCGGCGCTAAGAGCTTAAACAACACGGACTGTGTTTCCGCGGTGAGCGCGCCATAATGCTGAGTATGTTCTTTCGGCGACGAAGTGCGTGCGTTGCCCTATTGAGTCTCGTGTTGTCGATCTCCGCCTGCTCTGTCACCGTTTCCGAGCGCAAGCTGATCCGTCCTGTTTCAGGCAAGGCGCTCACGCAAGACGTCATCAACAAGGCGGCGCCCGCGTACACGGTCACGCCGCATGAGATTCGTGCGAGTGACGGCGTGCGGCTGCGCGGTGTGCGGCTGCATCAGCCGAACGCGCGCGCGACGGTGCTTTACTTCGGCGGCAACGGCTACACGGTTGGAAAATATGGCGCGTGGTCGGCGTTCGTATTCGCGCCGTTGGGCGTGGACCTGTTCATCGTCGATCACCGCGGCTACGGACAGAGCGAAGGCAAACCGACGGCTGCGCTCCTGGAAAGCGACGCGCTCGCGATCTTCGACTACGTCGCGTCGTTGCCGCATCTCAGCGGCCGCCTCTTCGTGCACGGGCACTCGCTCGGCAGCTTCGTAGCCGGGTACGTTGCGGCCCATCGGCCAACCGCGGGTGTCGTTCTCGAGAGTTCGGCGACCACGCCCGAGGATTGGGTGGAGGCCGCAACGCCAGGATACGTGAAGCCGTTTATCCGGACGAAGATCTCGGACGAGTTGAAGAACCGCGGCAATCTGCCCAACATGCCGCTGATCGAGGAACCGCTGCTGATCGTTGTGGGACAGAAAGACAGCACCACCCCGCCGCGACTGTCACAGGCACTCTTCGCGGCCTCTCCGCTGCCGACCACGCGCAAGACACTGCTCATCATCCGCGGCGCGGACCACAAAGACGTGATGATGCACACGGAGGCGATCGAGGCCTACAAGAGACTCCTGGCAGTTACAAGCAATGAACCATGAAGGACATGAAGGGCTTTCATGACCTTCATGGCTTCTTGCTCTTGGCAGCGAAGCCTTCCACCACTTTTGCCGCCAGTCCGTTCGTTTCCACCCATGACGTGTTGGTCATGATCACGACGACGATGTCGTACTCGGGGAAGATGAGAAACGATCCGACGATGCCCCCGATCGATTCGCCGTCGTAGCCGATAGTCTGTGTCGGTTTGCCGAGCACGGTCGTCGTCTCCAGGTCCCAGCCCAGGCCGTAGCCTGTGTCTGTGCCGGAGCGGAGGCGGTGCGATGTCTGCAGCAACTGCACGGTTTCGGGACTGACCGGTGAGCCGCGCGTCAGTCCGATCGCGAACCGGACCATGTCGGATGGCGTGGAGAGAAATCCGATCGAGCCGGCATAGCAGGAGTAATCCACGTCCGGGGCGAACTGCATGCCGTAGCGATTGTCGGCGGCGAAGCGCGGAAAGTAGAACGTCACGCGCTTGGACATGGCTTCGGTCTTCGAATCCATGCGTGTATCGAGCATGCCCAACGGCTCGAAGATGGTGGTTCGCATGAACCGCTCGAACGGCTCCTTCGCAACCGATTCGATGGCGGCGCTCACGAGAATCCAGCCGAATGTCGAATAGCGGTACTGCGTGTCTGGCTCGAACCGCAGCCGGTCGTTCGCCACGAGCTTCAATCCCTCAACCGGCCTCTGGCACGACTCGCCAAACGGGCCCTCGTCGCCCGCGTCGGTCGACAGCCCGGTCGTGTGTGCCATCAGTTGGCGTAACGTGACGGGCCATTGCTTCTTTGGAAACTCAGGCACATAGGTCTGAATCTCCTCATCCAACTTGATGCGGTCCTGATCGAGCAAGACGCCGATCGCCGCCGACGTCACGGCCTTCGATGCGGTGCCCAGACGAAATCGCATGTCGGGCTCCACCTGGATGCGATCCTCGAGATCGGCCCACCCAAGACCCTCGGCCCACACCAACTCGCCCTTCACGCCGACCGCAACGGACATTCCCGGGATGTTGCCGTCAGCGAGCGCGGTCCGAAGGGCCTGGCGGCTCGCGTCGATGGCTGCGGCCCACTTCGCGTCCGGCGCGGGGCCCGTGACGAACTGGATTTGCTGCGCGTTGGGATGCAACGGCACCGACGTGGCGCTCATGAACACCCACAGCCCACCCACCACCAGCGGTATCGCCCCGGCCGCCAGCGCGATCAGGGTCAGCCACGTCAGCCGCTTCTTCTTCGTCACTCAGCTCTCCCAGGACTTCGCACTCCGGACCTCGCACTCCGGACTCCGTTTGCTTTATGATATAAAGTGCTTTGTGAGCGAGTCAACCTCCCGCCCGCTCGAGATCGGACTGACGCACGCGCTTCACGTGCGCGAAGAGCGGCTGTCGAGCCGTGAAGACTCCTGCCGGCTGCTCTACGTAAGCGACATCCATCTGCGGAATGGTCGATCGGACCTGCTGATCCGGCAAGTGGTTGACGCCGCCGGCACGTGCCGGCCGCAGGCGGTGTTGCTGGGCGGCGATCTGCTCGACCGCGCCTCGGAACTCGACAAACTCACGGGCCTGGTCCGCTCGCTCGACCAGGTTGCGCCGGTCCTCGCCGTCGCCGGCAATCACGATCGCAGCATCGGCCTCGATCGCGTCCGCAACGCCGTCACCGCCGGCGGCGGCCACTGGATTCACGATCGCGTGGCGCTGGTCACCTACAAGGGCCGCGTCATCGCGGTTGCCGGCCCGGACAGTCGCGGCCCCGAACGCGCCGCGCTCGTCGACGGTCATGTGCGGATTCTGTGCGCGCACAACCCACGCGTGTGGAAGCGATCGCGCCACGATGGCTACGACCTGGTGCTGGCGGGCCATCTCCACGGCTGCCAGCTGGTGGCGTTCGAATACAAAGACCGTCTGTTTCCCGGCGCGCTGTTCTATCCGTACTGTTTCATCCGCCGCCTCTTTGGCTCCACGCGCCTGGTGGTCAGCCGCGGCGTGAGCGACCTGGTGCCGATCCGCTGGCGCTGCCCGCGCGAAGTGGTGCTCTGCCATGTTTAAACGCGGATGGCGGACGAGCGGCGTCGCACTGGCCTCGCTGCTTCGTCATGCACCGCGTTTTCTGCACGACTCGCCCCGGACGCCGCTGCGTGTCCTGTGCATCGCGGCGCTGGACACGGCGCACGTACTCCGATTTAAGACGCCGATGCCGCGCGCACGGGTGGACGCGCTCGCGATGTTCCTGGACTTCGGCGCGTGCACGAACGCGGCATGGGACCGCAAGCCACTGGACGAAGCTGAACGTGTCGCGTTGCGGCAGCGCCTGGACGCTTCAGGCGAGACGGCGCGAATCGATGAGTACCTGACGCGCCTGGGCGATCTGGAAAGCCGGCGCCCACCGCTCGGCGGCAACCATCGGCGCTTCGACGAAGTCCGCGCCTATCGCGAAGGCGTGGTCCGCGTTTCGCTCGCCACGGCCACCGCGATCGCGATGGGGACGGAATCCGTGCAGGCCGAATTACGGGCGACAGAGCGTGACAGCAACTTCGAAACGCTTTTTCGCATCGTGATGCAGTGCCAGATCGTCGATGACGTGCTCGACTATCGCGAAGATCGCGCCTCCGGGCTGCCCAGTTTTCTGACGTCGGTTCGCCATCTGCAGCAGGCCATCGTCATGACCGCCGACGCCGTACGCGCCTACGGCGGCCACTGGGAACGGTCGGCCACCCGCGGCGTTCTGCCGCTGCGCCTTGCGCTGCGAGCGGTGACATTTCTCACCAGCTTGATCCTTCATGTGGCGTCCGCCCCGTTACTTGGATATTCTTGGGCTCACGAGAAAGCAGCCCATGAAAGCACCCGATTGCATCCTGTTCAGTGGTGGCGCGCCCGGCGCTGAAGCGGCGTTTGGCGCGGCCGCCGAACGCCACGGCGTTGAAGAAGTGAACTTCACGTTCGAGGGCCACAAGATGGCGCGGCCGCGCGGCGTGCGGATGCTCAACCACGAAGAGCTGCAGGCCGGCGACATCAGCCTTACCTATGTGTCCAAGCTGATGCATCGGCGGTACACCGATGCGCCGACCATTCGCAAAGTTCTGCAGACGCTCTGGTATCAGGTCAACAACGGCCAGGAGATCTACGTCATCGGCGCGGTGCTGGACGACGGGACCGTTCGGGGCGGCACGGGATGGGGCGCGGAATTCGCGAAGCTCTGCAACAAGCCGCTCTTCGTCTTCGATCAGGAACGCGACGGCTGGTTTGAATGGACCGGCGACGGCTGGACCAAGCGCACCGGTTCCGAGTTGCCGGTGATCACGCACCCGCACTTCACGGGGACAGGCACGCGCACGCCGAGCCCGAGCGCGCTCAAAGCGATCGAAGAGCTGTTCGATCGATCGTTCTAGGTACCCCGGGTCTAAAGACCCGGGGCTCCGTACCTTAATAGAGGTACCTTAATAGAGGCTCCGTACTAGAAACCGCCGCCTCGCCCACCGCCGCCTGCGGGCGTCTTGATGACGTACTCGCGCGGCGGATCGGCATCGAGCAGGTGCTTCACGAAATAATCCCAGCGGCGGCGCATCACGTAATTGGCCGGCGCGAAGCCGTGACCGGAATTCGGGATCATCAGCAGATCGAAATCCTTGTTCGCCTTTATCAACGCGTCCACCACCAGGTAGGTGTTGTACGGCGGCACGTTGTTGTCCAGCGTGCCGTGGATCAGCAACAAGTGGCCCTTCAGCCCCGCGGCCTGGCTCTGGTTGGCTTCCATCGCGTAGTTATCCGTGCCGTCGGCATTCTTGATGAGCGGCCCCTGATAACGCTCGCCCCAGTCGTCTTCGTACTGCCGCTGGTCGTGATTGCCTGACTCGGCGATGCCGACCTTGAAGAAATCGTTGAACGGCGCGCGCAGCAGCGCGTCGGCGGTGATGAACCCGCCGCCGGAATGGCCCCACATGGCGGCCTTGTCGATGTCGATCCAGGGGAAGCGCTTCGCCAGTTCCTTCATGCCGGCGATCTGATCCGGAATCGTGTTGTGCCGCCCCATCGCGCCGTAGTACGCGTCTGTGAAGGACTTGGATCGATTCGGCGTGCCGGTGCCGTCGATGCTGACGACGATGAAGCCGAGCTCGGCGAGCGCCTGCCGATCGCCGCGGGCCGCCGTGAACGCCCGCGATCCCACGCTGCCCGACTGCGGACCTGGATACGCCTGATTGATGATTGGGTACTTCTTGCTCGGATCGAAATTCGTCGGCCGGAACAGCACGCCGTAAATCTCGTTCTTCCCGTCGGCCGCCATCATCTTGATCTGCATCGGCGGCTTCCAGCCCGTCGCCAGCAGCTTGGAAATGTCCGCCTTCTCGAGCGGCATGATCAACGCGCCGGTCGCGCCATCCCGCAGCACGGTCTCGGGCGCCACGTCCGGCTGCGAGAACGTATCGATGATGTATTTGCCGTCCGGCGAAATCTGCGTGGTGTGCGTGCCGTTGTCCGGCGTCAGCGACACCTGGTTCTTGCCGTCGAGCCCCACCTTATAGAGGTGCGTGAAGTACGGGTCCTGCCCTTTCTCCTTGCCGACCGCATCGAACCACATCGTGCGCGTGGCCCGATCGAGTCGCGCGATCCGCGTGATCGGGCCGGCGCCGGTCGTAATCTGGTTCTTGAGCTGCCCGGTGGTCAGGTTGAACAGGTACATCTGCGCGGTGTTGTCGCGCTGCGAGTACCAGAGCACTTCGTTGGTGTCCCAGAGAATCTGCCACTGCACGCGCGTCTGCACGTGCGTCTTTTCCGTCTCGGTGAAAAGCGATCGCACCTCACCAGTCACGATGTCGGCAAGCTTGGCGGTGGA
>Ga0315912_10005663_pt1 | contig 11415 bp, 4 predicted proteins | sample VfabasoilMG_FD_204469 | JGI IMG/M metagenome (GOLD analysis project Ga0315912, IMG submission 204469) | Garden soil microbial communities collected in Santa Monica, California, United States - V. faba soil | ecosystem: Environmental > Terrestrial > Soil > Garden | place: USA: California...
CCAGAACATCAAGGGCGGGCTCCCCCTCAAGCCCGAGGGCAGCGCGCTGCTCAAGGAGCGGCAGGCCGGCAACAGCAAGGACAATCCAGAAGCACACTGCCTCCCGATGGGCATCGTGCAGTTCCACACGCAGGGGGCTCCGCGAAAAGTCATCCAGACACCTGGGCTCCTGGTGATCCTGTACGAAGCCAGTTCCGGCGTGCGTCAGATATTCACGGACGGCCGCGTGCTGCCCAATAACGATCCGCAGCCATGGTGGTATGGATACTCCGTTGGCAAGTGGGACGGCGACACGCTGGTCGTCGAGACCACGGGATTGAGAGATGGCGGCTGGCTCGACATTATCGGGACCCCGCTGAGCGATGCAGCAAAGCTCACCGAGCGATTCCGGCGCGTGAGCTACGGACGGATGGAGATCGACATCACCGTGGACGATGCGAAGCTGTATACGCAGCCATGGAGCGTCCGCATGAATCAACGCATCATGCCGGACCAGGAACTGATCGAATTCATCTGTCTCGAGAACCAGCGATTCGGCGCGCAGTAGCGTCGCGCCAGCGGCTCACTGCGTCTCGACGCTGATGTAGTAGAGGTCGGTCGCCACCTCGACTTCTTCTTTCGACAGCGGCATCGGCATTATTTTCCAGTCGGTCGTCGGCTCGATTGTCATCCAGGCGTTCGGCCGGCCGATGCGGACCGGCATCGCGAACGCCCGTTCATCGGTCTTCCATTTGTAGGCCATGCTGCCCGTTTCAGTGAAGGCGCGCTGCAGCGTTGGAAGTGCGGCCCGCCGCAGGTACTGATCGAAGACCGGCGTCAGATCCTTCTTCAGTCGTGCATTGAAGAACCGCACGACGTCCTCGGTCATGATGTTCTGATACTTGAACTGCTGGTAGAACTCGCGAACGACCGACCACCAGACGGTGTCGTCGTTGACCACGCTTCGGAGCGTGTTCAGAAACAGCGTGCCCTTGAAGTACATGTCCTGCTGCGGCTGCCGATGGATACCGCGCTGCGTGATGATCGGCTCACGATTCAGGACCTTGGGCTTGTAACTGTTCACGTAGCGGATCGCCTCGTCGTGGCCGAACAGCTTCTCGACGTACAGGCTCTCGAGGTATGTCGTCCATCCCTCGTGAATCCACATGTCCGAGACATCTGCGGCGGACACCGCATTGCCGAACCATTCGTGGGCGCTCTCGTGCACGATGATGAAGTCGAACTTGAGGCTGGTGCCGATGCCGGTCCAGTCGCGATTCAAGTAGCCGTTCACGAAGCCGTTGCCGTACGCCACGGCACTCTGATGTTCCATGCCGGCATACGGGACTTCGATCAGCTTGAAGCCGTCCTTCTCGAACGGATATTCACCGAAGTAGCTGCGAAACGCTTCGAGCATCGGCTTGGCTTGCGCGAACTGCTTGCGTGCCTTCTCCATGTTGGCGGGCAGCACGTAGAAGTCGAGGGGCAGATCGCCGAGCGTGTCTGAGAAGTGCTCGTACCGTCCGATGTTCAGCGCGACGTTGTAGTTGTTGATCGGGTACTGAACCAGCCAGTCCCAGCGTGTATAGCCGTCACCGAGGTCGGTCTTCCCCATGAAGTGGCCGTTTGAGACATCGACCAGGTCGTTGGGAATCGAGACGCTGATCTGCATCCGCTCGACTTCATCGCGCCACTGATCCTTGTTTGGCCACCACACGCTCGCGCCATCGTCTTCGCACGCGGTCGTAATCCAGTGGTTGCCGGCGGCGTCCTTGCGGAACGCCATCCCTCCGAATCGTCCCTGTTCTTTCGGCTGGCCTGAGTAGTGAAACTCGATCGTGTACTCACGGCCGCTGCGCAGCGTGGAAGGGAAGTCGACGTAGACGGTACCGAGATCGCGTTCGTACTTGAGCGGCGTGGACCCGAGTAGGATCCGATCGATGTTCAGGTTGGCGGCGAGATCGAGCTGAATGCGTGTGTCGTCCGCCAGCATCCGGAAGCGAATGGTGTTCTTGCCGGTAATCGACTTCTTCTCCGGATCGACTCGAACGTCCAGGTGATAGAAAAGCAGGTCGTTATTGGCGCGATAGCGGCCGTACTGGCCCCGCAGCAGGTCAGCGCGCGTCGGCGGCCCCAGTGTCGAGGGGGGAGGAGTCGCGGCTTGCGCGAGGGCGAGGCTCAAGGCGAAGATCGTCGTGCGCAACACAGTCTGATCATGCACCAGTCGTTCTAGAATTCGTTCAATGGCAGACGGCTTCGACGGGTTTCCGCGCGAGGGAACCGATTTCTTCCGGGACCTCGCGCGCAACAACAACCGCGACTGGTTCCAGGCTCACAGGGATGTCTACGAGCAGGCGTGCCGCGAGCCCTTGAAGGCGCTCGTCAGCGAGCTCGATCCACTCGGCACTCCGCGCATCTCACGTATCAATCGCGACATGCGGTTCGCGCGAGAGGGTGGTCCATACAGGACGCACATCGCCGCTGGCGTGCTGCGGACCTACATCAATCTGTCGGCCGAAGGTTTGTATGTCGGCACCGGGATGTATAAGCCCGAGCCTGTCGTGCTGCAGAAATTTCGCGCGGCCATCGCGGCGGACAAATCAGGGCGCGAGCTGGCGAAGATCGTGAACACGATCCGGCGTAAGGGTTACACCGTCGGGACGCATGAGACGCTCAACTCAGCCCCGCGCGGGTACACGCTGGCACATCCACGGATCGATCTGTTGCGTATGAAGGATATCCATGCCGGACGGACCATCGATCCTGGTTCCGTCCTCGCATCGCGGAAAGCGCTCGCAGCAGTGAAGAAGGTGATGAATGACGTGCAGCCACTCGGCGACTGGCTGGCGAAGTATGTACCGAGAGCCTAGAGCCCAGAGCCTAGCCCGTATTTCTCATCCCCGCGGCGATTCCATTGACGGTCACGACGAACGCGTCGTGCAGACGTGGATCGTCCTCGCCCTGACGAAGCCGCCGGATCACTTCCACCTGCACCAGATTGATCGGGTCCACGTAGGGATTGCGCACGTCGATCGAGCGTCGAAGGACCTGGTTCCCTTCCAATAGGGACGCGTGACCGGTGACCTGGAGCAAGGCCGATACCGCTCTCGTCAATCGATCGCGAAGCTCGCTTCCCAGCGGTCTCAGTGCCTCGGGCACAAGTTGTCGATCGTATTCGGCGGCGATTCTCGCATCGGCTTTAGCGAGCACCATCTCGAACAGATCGACGACCGATCGAAAATGCGGCCATTCCCGATACATCGTTTGCAGCAGCGCCAGCTCATTGCGTTGAAACGCGCGCTCGAATGCTTCTTCGAGCCCGAGCCACGAGGCGAGCAGCAATCGCGTCTGCGTCCACGCGAACTGCCACGGGATCGCGCGCAAGCCCTCGAGTCCCTTTCCGCTTTGACGCCGGGCGGGCCGGCTTCCGATGTTGACGTCGGCAAGCTCCGCCTGCGGCGTCGAGGTGTGGAAGTACTCGAGGAAGGAGGGCGTCTCGGCGACGAGACGGCGGTACGTGGAACAGGCGTCGTTCGAGAGTTGTTCCATGCACGCGCGCCATTGATCGAGTGGCGGAGTTGAAGGAACCAGCCACGACTCGAGCGTGCCGCTCGTGTAGATCTCGAGCGTGCGTTGCGCAATCTCCGGCAGGCCGAAGAGCGCCTGGATCATCTCGCCCTGCTCAGTCACGCGCAGCCGGCCGTCGACTGTCCCCGATGGCTGCGACTGCAGCGCGAGGTAAGTGGGACCGCCGCCGCGGCCAACGCTCCCACCGCGCCCATGAAACAGTGCGGGGCGAACATGGTGACGCCGGCACGTGTCGACGATGGCTTCTTGTGCCTTGAAGAGTTCCCAACCAGCGCTGAGACGTCCGACGTCCTTGGCGGAGTCGGAGTAGCCCACCATGACTTCCTGCAGGCCGTTGATGCGGGTGCGATACCAGTCAATCGCAAAGAGCCGATCGAGGATCTGCGGCGCCCGTCGAAGGTCGGACGCCGTCTCCAGTAGCGGCACGACACGAAGCGGGCGCGTCGTGCCCATCTCCTTCTGCAGCAGTTCTACGACAAGCACGTCCGACGCCTGATGCGTCATCGTCACGACGTAGCTGCCGAGCGATTCGGGAGGCGTCTGCGCGATCGTTCGGAACGTGTCGAGCACGTCGGCGACCGCTGGAGAGGTCTTCAGGCCCGCAGGAATCAGCGGGCGAGGATTGGGTAGCTCGCGCGTCAGGAACTCGAGCCGCTTCGCTTCGTCCCATTCGGCATACGACCCGAGGCCGAGCGCGCGGGTGATTGCGTCGAGCGCTTCGGTGTGACGGTCCGATGCCTGACGGATGTCGAGGGTGACCAGCGTCACACCGAACGTGGCGACACGCCTGAGGACGTCGGTGAGTCGCCCGCCAGCGATCAGGCCGTTGCCGGTCTCGACGAGCGACGAGTGACAGAGCTGCAGCGGTTCCTGGAGGTGCGCTCGCTCGAGGATGACATCGGGCCCCGGGGCCACGGCGTCGAATCCCGAATCCCGAACCTCGAATCCTGATTCAAGGCACTTTTCAATCCACGTGCGCGTGTTGGTCAGCTGCGTTCGCACCTGCCGCAGCAACTCGCGGTAGGGCTCTCGCACGTCGCCGACGCGCTCGCGCAAGGCGGCGGTCGCCGCCGTCATCGAGAGCTCGTCGCGCAGTGCGACGACTTCTTTCAAATACAGCTCGGTTGCGGCCCATCGTGCGAGCAGGGCCGCGCGTCTCGTGACGTCCGGCGTGACGTTGGGATTGCCGTCGCGGTCGCCACCGATCCACGACCCGAAGCGCACCGGTGACGTCTCGAGCGGCAAGGGCTTTCCTGTCGCGGCGATGAGCGCCCGGTCGACGCTCCGCAGAAAGCGTGGCAGCGCATTCCACAAGCTCTGTTCGAAGACGATGAGGCCGCCTTTGACTTCGTCGATCGGCGTGAGCCGTTGATGCCGGACTTCATCGGTGACCCACGCTGAGAGAATCTCGCGACGAATCGCGTCGTGGAGGTCCGCCCGCTCGGGCGCGGTCAGATCCGATCGGTCGCTTTCGGCGAGCAGCGTCGCCACGCGGTTGTGTTTGTGGATCAACGTCCGGCGCGAGACTTCGGTTGGATGCGCGGTCAACACCAGTTCGATCTGCAGGGCGCAGATGGCCTCGTGCAGCGTCTCCGGCGAGACGCCTCGGTTGACGAGCCGCGCGAACGTCTCGTCGGGAGATCCGCGTTGCGGCCGCGAACCCGGATCGCGGAGGTAGGCGCGACGCCGGCGGATCCGATGGTGCTGCTCTGCGACGTTGGCCAGGTTCAGAAAGTGCGTGAAGGCGCGGGCGAGCGGGATCGCCGCATCAACCGGTAGCTGTCCGAGCTCGGTGGCCAGGGCCTGGAAGTCGCGATCGGCTCGCGCGCGCGAGGTCTTGGCGACAGCGCGCACGCGCTCGACCGTCTCGAGCAGCCGCGCTCCCTCGTGTTCGCGCAGCGTTTCGCCCAGGAGTTCTCCCAGGAGGCGGACATCCTGTCGCAGTGGTTTGTGCGGATCGGTCTCCATCGCCTGTGACGATCAGCATAGAAGAGGACGAGTCCGCGCGTCTTCGACATTTCTGTCGTGATCTACTCAACTTCATACAAGTCTGTGCCTAGCCGAGAGGTGGAGTCGGGATCAACAATCGACTGAGACACTCGCCCATGGCCATTCACGTCGCGCTCCATCACAAGACGCACTATCGGTACGATCGCAGCGTCGCGCTCTCGCCACACGTCGTGCGCCTGCGGCCGGCGCCGCATTGCCGCACGCCGATCCTCAGCTACTCGCTCAACCTCGCGCCCAAGCCGCACTTCATCAACTGGCAGCAGGATCCGCACAGCAATTACCTCGGGCGGGTCGTGTTCCCGGAGAAGACGCGCGAGCTGCTGGTGGAAGTCGATCTCGTGGCGGAGATGTCGGTCTTCAACCCGTTCGACTTCTTCCTCGAGCCGGCCGCCGAGCAATTCCCGTTCACCTACGAGCCGTGGCTGCAGAAAGACCTGGCGCCGTTCCTCGAGGTGAGCGCTGACGGTGCGCAACTCCAGGCGTTCGTCAGCACGATCGATGTGCGTCCACGGCGCACCATCGATTTCCTGGTCGATCTCAACTCGCGATTGTCGAAGCAGATTGCCTACGTCATCCGCCTCGAGCCAGGCGTGCAGACGCCGGACGAGACACTGCAGCTGGCGCGCGGATCGTGCCGCGACACCGGCTGGCTGCTGGTGCAGACGCTGCGACATCTGGGATTGGCCGCGAGATTCGTTTCCGGTTACCTGATTCAGCTGACGCCAGACGTCAAATCGCTCGATGGTCCGAGCGGTGCGGTCGCCGACTTCACCGACCTCCATGCCTGGGCAGAGGTCTACCTGCCCGGTGCGGGGTGGGTCGGATTGGATCCGACGTCGGGATTGTTTGCTGGTGAGGGACACATCCCGCTTGCCGCGACGCCCGATGCCTTCAGCGCCGCACCAATCACCGGCGCGCTGGACGAGTGCGAAGCCGTCCTCACGCACGAGATGCACGTGCGGCGGATTTATGAGTCACCGCGCGTCACGCTTCCGTATTCCGAGGAGCAGTGGGCGCAGATCGCCGCGCTTGGTGAGCAGGTCGATCGCGATCTGTCGAAGACGGACGTCAGGCTCACGATGGGCGGTGAGCCGACGTTCGTCTCGATCGACAACATGGACGGCGCCGAATGGAACACAGCAGCACTTGGACCCGAGAAGCGCGAACGCGCAGGAGTCCTGGTCCGGCGGCTCAAGAAGCAGTTTGCTCCGGGTGCCGTGCTGCACTGCGGCCAGGGCAAGTGGTATCCCGGCGAATCGTTGCCGCGCTGGGCGCTGGGCTGCTGGTGGCGGCGCGACGGCGTGCCGGTCTGGAATGACGACTGCCTGCTTGCAGACGACGCGGTCAACTACGGGCATGGCGAGGAGCACGCCAGGCGCTTCGTGACCGAGTTGGCGGAGCGACTGGAGATCGACGCCTCGCTTGCGCTGCCAGCGTACGAAGACGCGTGGTACTACATGTGGCGCGAGCGGCGCCTTCCGACCAACGTCGACCCGCTGCAATCGCAGTTATCCGACGAAGAGGAGCGCGCGCGTCTTGCCCGCATCTTCGAGCAGGGCATCGATCGCATCGTCGGCTACGTGCTGCCGTTGCGGCGAACGTGGACGTCGAACCCGGGCTGGCACTGGGAGAGTGGACGCTGGTTCCTGCGTCCGGAGCATTTGTTCCTGATCCCCGGCGATTCGCCGATTGGTTATCGCCTGCCACTCGACTCGCTGCCGTGGGTGACCGAGACGGACTATCCCTACATCTACGAGCAGGACCTTCACGTCGAACGGCCGCCGTTGCCGCCGCGGCAGATGTACGTCGAGCGCTCGGGCAGTAGTGTCCGCCTTCAGGCGGACCGTGGCAGTACTGTCCGCCTTCAGCGCGATCGTCGTGTCCAGCTTCAGCCGGACCCTGCTCAGCGTGGCGTGTCCGATCCCAGCGTTGTGCGCACGGCGATCTGCATCGAGCCGCGAGAGGGCCGGCTGCACGTGTTCATGCCGCCCGTGGAGCGAACCGAGGACTACCTCGATCTGCTGGCGGCGCTCGAGAGCACTGCTGCGGCACTGAGCATGCCGATCATCATCGAGGGTGAACAGCCGCCGGTCGATCCACGCTTGAACCACTTCACGGTCACACCCGATCCCGGAGTGATCGAGGTCAACCTCCATCCGGCTGACACCTGGACTGATCTCGTCTCGAGCACGACGACGTTGTACGAGGAGGCACGGCAGTCACGCCTCGCCACCGAGAAGTTCATGCTCGACGGCCGCCATACCGGCACGGGCGGCGGCAATCACATCGTCGTCGGTGGCCCGACGCCGGGTGATAGTCCGTTCCTGCGCCGGCCCGATCTGTTGCGCAGTCTCGTTGGCTACTGGCACAACCATCCGTCGCTGTCGTATCTGTTCTCCGGCTTGTTCATTGGACCGACGAGCCAGCATCCGCGCGTCGATGAGGCTCGCAACGACGCGCTGCACGAGCTCGAGATTGCGTTCGGCGAGATTCACGACGAGTTCCACTGCCCTCCCTGGCTGGTGGACCGCGTGTTCCGCAATGTGCTCGTCGACGTCACCGGGAACACGCATCGCGCCGAGTTCTGCATCGACAAGCTCTACGCGCCGGAGACGAGCAGCGGGCGTCGCGGCCTGGTCGAACTGCGCGCCTTCGAGATGCCACCGCACGCGCGCATGAGCCTTGCGCAGCAGTTGCTGCTGCGTTCGCTGATCGCGTCCGTGTGGCAGGAGCCATACAAGCGGCCGCTGGTGCGCTGGGGAACCGAGCTTCACGATCGCTACATGCTGCCGCACTTCGTCGCACAGGATTTCGACGATGTTGTTGGCGATCTGCAGCAGGCGGGCTATCCGTTCCGCTCGGAGTGGTTCGCCCCTCACCTCGAGTTCCGCTTTCCGATGTACGGGGCGGTGACGTCGCGCGGCGTCAGGCTCGAACTGCGACAAGCGCTCGAGCCATGGCATGTGATGGGTGAAGAGCCTGGCGGAGGCGGCACGGTGCGGTACGTCGATTCATCGGTCGAACGGATGCAGGTCAAGGTGACTGGCTTGACCGAGTCGCGTCATGCCCTTGCGTGCAACGGCCGGCGCGTGCCGCTTCATCCGACCGGGACTCCCGGTGAGTTCGTTGCTGGCGTGCGCTACCGGGCCTGGCAGCCGGCAAGCGCCCTGCACCCGACCATCGCGGTTCATGCGCCGCTCGTCTTCGATCTCGTGGACACCTGGAACGATCGTGCAATCGGGGGTTGCGTCTATCATGTGGCGCATCCTGGAGGCCGCAACTTCGAGCAGTTCCCGGTCAATGCTTACGAAGCCGAGAGCCGGCGGCTTGCGCGGTTCGCAACCGGAGGCCACACGCCTGCCACTGCGACCGTTCCGCCCGAAGAGCGCAATCCCGACTTTCCGTTTACGCTCGACTTGAGACGCTCACCCCGACACAGTGTGATGGCCGCTGACGGCACCACTCCTCGTTGATGGAGTCGATGACCCGCACTCCGGGACCGGCGGCGCCGTGGCGACTGGTCGACGGGTACCAGGTGCGCAACGGGCACGTCCACGACGAGTTGATCACGCCGGGCAGTGAGCTCCGTCCGCAGTACGACACCTTCGTGCGATCGCTCGAGACGCTGGGCCGGCACGAGCTGGCGTCGCGCTGGGAGAACGCGAAGCGCGCGATCCGCGACAACGGCGTCACCTACAACGTCTACGGCGATCCTGAAGGCGTCGACCGGCCGTGGACGCTCGACATGATTCCGCTGCTGGTGCCACCAGCGGAATGGATTCGGCTCGAGACGGCGCTGATCCAGCGGGCGCGCGTGCTCAATCTGCTCTTGAGCGATCTCTACGGGCCGCAGCAACTTCTGCACGATCGGCAACTGCCGCCATATCTGGTGTTCGGCAACCCCGGGTTCCTGCGCCCGTGTCATGGCATTGCTGTGCCGCGCGGAATTCATCTGCATCTGCACGCCGTCGATCTGGCGCGCTCACCAGATGGTCAGTGGCGCGTGCTCGCCGATCGCACGCAAGCCCCGTCCGGAGCCGGCTACACGCTCGAGAATCGCATCGTCCTCTCGCGGAGTCTGCCCGAGGCCTTTCGTGATTGTCAGGTCCAGCGACTCGCATCGTTCTTCTGGGCGCAGCGCGACACCTTGACCGCGTTGGCCAGCGCCGCCCGCGACACGCCGCGCGTCGTGCTGCTCACGCCGGGTCCCCTGAACGAGACGTACTTCGAACACGCGTATCTCGCCCGCTATCTTGGGTTCACGCTGGTCGAGGGCGGGGACCTGACGGTGCGCGATCGTCGTGTCTTCATCAAGACGCTCGACGGGCTCCAGCCGGTCGACGTCATCTTCAGGCGACTCGACGACAGCTATTGTGACCCGCTCGAACTGCGCACGGACTCGACGCTCGGCGTCGCGGGGTTAGTGGAGGCGGTCCGCGCCGGAAACGTGACGATTGCGAACGCGCTCGGCTCGGGTGCGATTGAGACAGCCGCGCTGTCCAGGTTCTTGCCGGCGTTGTGTCGAAGCCTGCTCGGCGAAGAACTCCAGCTGCCTTCGGTGCCGACACACTGGTGCGGTGATCCCAACGACCTGCATTACGTGCTCGAGCATCTCGATCGCATGGTCATCAAGCGCACGTTCCCGCACGTCAGCGGCCAGCCCGTTTTTGGCCGGTTGCTCAGTACGTTGCAGCTCTCGGCGCTCGTTGCCGAGATCCGCGCGAACCCGGATCAATTCGTCGGCCAGGAGGAGATGCCGCTGTCGACGGCTCCGGTATGGCTGGGCCAGAAACTCGAACCGCGTCCACTCGTCCTGCGCATGTACGTCGCGGCCGCCGGCGATTCGTACGCGGTCATGCCCGGCGGACTCACGCGGATCGCCGCGCATGCCGACGTTCCGATCGTGTCCATGCAGCGAGGCGGTGGCAGTAAGGACACGTGGGTACTCACAGATGGTCCGATCAGCCCGATGTCGCTGCTCGCGTCGCCATCGATCAAGATTCAGCGTGAGCGACGATCCGGCGACCTCCCGAGTCGCGTTGCAGACAATCTGTTCTGGCTCGGACGTTATGCCGAACGCGTCGAACACTCCGTGCGCGTCCTGCGCAGCGTCGTCGCACGGTTGACCGACGATTCGAGCGAAGTGATCTACGAGCGCACGGCATTGCTGCGCGTGCTCGTCTCGCTCGAGTTGTTACCGGTTGGCCTTCGTTCACCGATGACGGTGCGCGAGCTGGAGGGGCAGTTTCTCGCGTCGCTCTTCAGGCAGAGTCCCGGTACGCGCCTGCGCGAGACGCTCGAAGAGTTACGACGCATTGCGTCGAACGTGCGAGACCGTCTCTCGATCGACACGTGGCGCATTCTCAATCAGCTGCGCCAGGATTTCCGTCAGCGCCATGGGCGCGTGCAGCTCGACGAAGCGCTCCTGCAGCTCAATCGGATGATCACCGACCTGGCTGCCTTCAGCGGCATGGAGATGGAGAACATGACGCGCGGGCACGGCTGGCGCTTCCTCGACATCGGCCGCCGTCTCGAGCGCACGGCAAACATGACGATGCTCCTGCGAGCGTCGGTGACGAGCGGGTCGCATCAGGCGATGCTCGGGCCTCTTCTCGAGATCGCCGACAGCACCATGACGTATCGGCGCCGCTACTTCGCAGAACCGCAACTGACACCGGTGCTCGATTTGCTGGTGGCCGATCCCACCAACGCCCGCTCGCTTGCGTTTCAGGTCGTGCAGCTCGCCGATCACGTCAATCAGTTGCCACGCGATCAGGCAGCGCCGTCTCCAGCGCAGGAGCAGCGCCTCGTCACGCGCATGTCAGAAGCGATCGCCGG
>Ga0315912_10005664_pt1 | contig 11412 bp, 9 predicted proteins | sample VfabasoilMG_FD_204469 | JGI IMG/M metagenome (GOLD analysis project Ga0315912, IMG submission 204469) | Garden soil microbial communities collected in Santa Monica, California, United States - V. faba soil | ecosystem: Environmental > Terrestrial > Soil > Garden | place: USA: California...
CTTGAGGAAATCGACGATGATGTTCTGGCCTTGCTGCCGGATGTCGATGCCGGTCGAGGTGTCCGACAGGTCGATCACCACCCGGCCCTCGCCCGAGCGGCCGCGCCGGAAATCGATGTCGCGAATCGCGTGCCTGGAATCGTCGCGCCCTTCCGCGAAATGCGCGACCTTGTCGCCCGCAGGCGCGGCGGCGCCCTGCAGCGTGACCACCACGCTGCGCCCGTCGAGCGCCACCTCGTGCGCCACCGGGCGGCGCAGGTTGAGCACCACGCGCGTCTTTTCCGCCGCCTGCACCACGTTCATCGAGCGCAGCTCGCCCTGGCTGATGTCCTGGCTCGAGCGGCCGAGCGCATTGCCGGTGCCGCCGAAATCGAAGGCGATGCGCGCGGGGTTGGCGACGGTGAAGCTCGGCGGCGGCGCCTTGAGCGCCTCCTTGGTGGTGATGCGCACCACGACCTTGCCTGCCTGCTGCGAGACGTCGAAGGCTTCGATGCTGTTGCCCTGTGCCAGCGCGACGCCACAGACTGCGAGCCAGAGGACGAGCGCGCGCCAGCCGGCCCGCGCCATGTTGTTGATGTTCATTTCTTCACCTCCTGCAGTTGCAGCGAGCTTGTGCGCTCCACCCATTCACCGCTGCCTTCCTGGATCAGCTCTTTCAAGCTGATCTGGGCTTCGTCGATTGCGGTGATGACGCCGAAGTTCTGCCCCATGTAGTTGCCCTTGCGCACGCGGTACAGGTTCGGTCCGGCTTTCACCAGCCCGTAGGTCTCGCGCGCCTGAGTGAGCGAGCCGACCATCTGGATCGTCTCGAGCGCGAAGGCCTCCAACGGCTCTTTCGGCCGGTCAAAGTCGGGCGGGCGGCTTCCCGAGGGCGTCGTGCCCGGCTGGCCTACCGCGATCTCGATGCGCGTGGGCCGGAACGGGTCGACCTCGCCTTCGGCCTGGTAGGCGACCGGCTCGTAGGGACGCACCTGCGGCAGCGGCTCCACCCGCCCGCGCAGGTCCTTGGTCATGTCTGCCAGTTCCTTCTTCAGGTCGCTGAACTCCTCGCCGCCGCAGGCGCCGAGCGCGACCACGCACGCCAGTGCGAGCAGCCGCCTCATTTCTTCGCCCCCTTCTTGGCCGCGACCGCCGACTTGCGTTGCGCCGCCACCTCCTCCTCGTCCAGGTAGCGGAAGGTGCGCGCCGTCACGTCCATCGTCAGATTGCCGTCCCTGCCCGTCTCGATGCTCACGTCGTTGAGGGTGACGATGCGCGACAGCTGCCCGACGTCGCTGGCGAACGCGCCCATGTCGTGGTACACGCCCATCACGCGCACCGTGATCGGCAGCTCGGCGTAGAAATCGCGCACTGTTTCCTGCGCCGCCGGCTTGAACAGCTCGAATTGCAGGCCGCGCCCTAGGCCGGCCTGGTTGATGTCCACCAGCAGCGCGTCCATCTGCGACTTGTTGGGCAGTTGCTTGAGCAGCGCGCCGAACTGCGTGTCGATCTCGCGCAGCTGCTGCTTGTGCAGGTCCAGGTTGATGGCCTGCTTCTTCTTGTTGAGGTAGTCCTGCTTGTTCTTCTCCTCCTGCGCCTTGCCCTGCTCGAGCTCCTGGAGCTGCCCCTGCCACAGGCCGAAGTAGCCGGCAACCGGCAGCGCCACGATGATCGCGAGCAGCACCACCGCCTTGGGTATCGCGCTCCAGGTGCCCGGATCCTGCCAGTTGGTGGCCTTGAAGTCGTCAACGATCTTCTTGAAGTCGATCGCCGCCATCGCTCAGCCCTTCTTCGCCGGCGCCTTGGCGGCGTCCTTGCCCGGCGCCTTGGCGGCGTCCTTGAGCTGCGCCCGCTTCACCGCGAGGTTCATGTTGAATTCGGAGAGTCGCTTCTTGTTGACGGTCGAGGCCTTGATCTCGACCAGCTTGGGATTGGCCAGCCACGGCGAGGATTCGATGTTGCGCATCAGGGTCGACACGCGCGCGTTCGATTGCGCGTAGCCGATGAGGTTGACGGCCTGGCCGCGCTGCTTGACGCTCTTCAGGTAGACCCCTTCGGGCATCTGGCGCACCAGCTGGTCCAGCAGGTGCACGGTCTGTGCGCGGTCCGCCTGCAGGGTCTCGATGATCTGCTTGCGCGCGAGCAGCGCCGCAATCTCGTCCTTGAGCTTCTTGATCTCCGCGATCTCCTTGTCCAGCTTGGCGATCTCGGACTTGAGGAAGGCGTTGCGCTCGTCCTGCGTCGTGATCAGGCGCGCGACGTACAGATAGCCGGCGCCGACGATCACCGCGCCGAGCAGCGCGGTGAGTCCGGCCAGCACCGCGAAGTGCTGGCGCCCGCGCTTGCGCCGCTCCTCGCGGTGCGGCAGCAGGTTGACGCGCACGCTCATGGGTCGAACCTGCGCATGGCGAGGCCGCAGGCGACGATCAGGGAGGGCGCGTCCACCATCAGCTTCTTGAGCTGGATGCGCGGCGAGGCCTGCATGGTCGCGAAGGGATTGGCGACCATCGTCGGCACCTGCGTGCGGGTATGCACGACCTCGTCCATGCCGGGGATCACCGCCGAGCCCCCGGCGAGCAGGATCTGCTCCACACTGTGGTACTGGGTCGAGGTGAAGAAGAACTGCAGCGCGCGCTGCACCTCCATGGACAGGTTTTCCATGAACGGGCGCAGCACTTCGGTCTCGAAATCGTCCGGCAGACCGCCCGTGCGCTTGGCGTTTTCCGCCTCCTCGGCGCTCATGCCGTAGCGCGCGACGATGTCCTGCGTCAGCTGGTTGCCGCCGAAGGCCTGCTCGCGCGTGTAGATCGACTGGTCGTTGCGCATCACGCTGACGTTCATCACGTTGGCGCCGACGTCGACGATGGCCACGTTCAAGTCCTTGCCCGCGCCCGGCAGCTGCTTGATCACCAGCTCGAGCGCCGACTGCTGGGCGAAGGCCTCGATGTCCATCACCGCGGCCTTGAGGCCGGCGGACTCCGCGACCGCGACGCGGTCCTCGACCTTTTCCTTGCGCGTCGCCGCGATCATGACTTCCTGCTCTTCAGGCGAGTTCGGCGACGGCCCGACCACCTGGAAATCGAGGTTGACCTCCTCGAGCGCAAACGGGATGTACTGGTTGGCTTCCGACTCGACCTGGATCTCGAGCTCGTTCTCGCGCAGGCTCGCCGGCACGATGATCTTCTTGGTGATCACCGCCCCGGTCGGCACTGCCATCGCCACGTGCTTGGCCCGCGTGCCCAGGCGCTTGTAGCCGCGCTTGACGGTTTCCACCACCGACTCGAGGTTGCTGATGTTGCCGTCGACGGTCGCATCGCGCGGCAGGGGCTCGATCACGTAGCGCTCCACGCGATAGGCCCCCTTGCCCGCCTCCACGATCTCGAGCATCTTCACCGACGAAGAACTGATGTCCAGTCCGAACAGCGGCGGCGCCTTCGGGCTGAAGATATCCAGATTCATCGTATTTCCCTTTTTGTATCGGCTCTTAGGCACGATACGTAGAATTTGCGTTAAATGCTAGCAACAACTCCCACCGGTGTCTAGCGAATCCGTCACATGCCGGGGGGGCTTATAATGCGCCCGATTTCCCGCCCGGTGCAACTGCCGCGGCACTAACGCCGTGACGGTTGTCCAATCGCCTTGATGTGGTTCCGTTTTTTGACGTTTCCGCTGGCCCTGATCGGGGGCCTGATCGCGGCCGCCTTTTGCCTGGTCGGACTGGTGGTGGCGCTCGCTTATCCCAACCTGCCGTCGCTGGACACCCTCACCGACTACCAGCCCAAGGTCCCGCTGCGCGTCTACACCGTCGAAGGCGTACTCATCGGCGAGTTCGGCGAGGAGCGCCGGGTGCTGGTCGACTTCCAGAACGTTCCCCCGACCCTGGTCAACGCCATCATCGCGGCGGAGGACGAGCGCTATTACCAGCACGCGGGCATCGACTATGTGGGTGTCGCCCGCGCCGCCTATGCCAACCTGCTGACGGGCGGGCGCCGGCAGGGCGCGAGCACCATCACCATGCAGGTGGCCCGCAACTTCTTCCTGTCCTCGGAGAAGACGCTCACGCGCAAGCTCTACGAGGTACTGCTCGCGCTCAAGATCGAGCACAGCCTGAGCAAGGACCAGATCCTCGGCCTCTACATCAACCAGATCTACCTGGGCCAGCGCGCCTACGGCTTCGCGGCGGCGGCGCAGACCTACTTCGGCAAGTCGCTCGATCAGCTCAGCATCGGCGAAGCGGCGATGCTGGCGGCGCTACCCAAGGCGCCTTCCAGCTACAACCCCATCGCCAACCCGCAGCGCGCCAGGCAGCGCCAGCAGTATGTGCTGCGACGCATGAAAGACCTTGGCTACATCACTGACGCGGACTACGAGGCCGCGCTCAAGGCGCCCATCGTGACGGCGCGCAAGGCGGCGGACACTTTCGCGGTACAGGCCGACTATGTCGCGGAGATGGTGCGCCAGGCGGTCTACGAGCAATACCCGGAGGACGCCTACAGCCGGGGGTTTCGCGTGTACACGACCATCCGGCAGGCGGATCAGCAGGCGGCGAACGAGGCGCTGCGCGCGGGCCTGCTCGATTACGACCGGCGCCTGGGCTATCGCGGTCCCGAGGGTTTCGTCGACCTGCCACCGGATGCCGATGAGGACGATTTCGAGGAGGCGCTCGCCGAGCGCGCGGAAGACGAGCAGCTGCGGCTCGCGCTGGTGCTCAGCGTGACGCCGAAGGAGCTCAAGGCGGTGCTCCGCGATGGCGAGCGCGTGACGGTCACCGGCGAGGGCCTGCGCTTCGCCGCGGCCTCGCTGCAGCGCACCTCGCCGCAGCGCCGCATCCGCCGTGGCGCGGTGATCCGGCTGCAGCTCGTGCACGGTAAGTTCTGGCAGGTTGCGCAGATGCCCGAAGCAGAAGCCGCGTTCATCGCGCTCGACCCGAACGACGGCGCAGTGCGCGCGCTGGTGGGTGGCTTCGACTTCAGCCGCAACAAGTACAACCACGTCACGCAGGCCTGGCGGCAGGTCGGCTCGGCGTTCAAGCCGTTCATCTATTCCGCCGCCCTCGAGCGCGGCTTCACCGCCGCGACGGTCGTGCCGGACGATCCGATCGCGATCGAAGCCGACGTCACCGGCAGCCAGCGCTGGGAGCCGAAGAACTTCGACGGCAAGTTCGAGGGCCCGATGCGCCTGCGCACCGCGCTGGTCAAGTCGAAGAACATGGTGTCGATCCGCATCCTGGATGCCATCGGCGTCAAGTACGCGCAGGACTACGTGACGCGCTTCGGCTTCGATGCCGACCGTCATCCGCCCTACCTCACGATGGCGCTGGGCTCGGGCACCACGACCGCCTGGCAGCTGGCGCGCGCCTATGCGGTGTTCGCCAACGGCGGCTACCTGATTCAGCCCTACTTCATTCACAGGATCGTCGATGACCGCGGCAATCCGCTCGGCGTCGCGCGTCCCCAGCGCGCGGGCGACGAGAGCCTGCGCGTGATCGACGAGCGCAATGCCTTCATCATGGACAGCCTGATGCAGGACGTGACGCGCGTGGGAACCGGGGCGCGTGCCGCAAGCCTCGGGCGCAAGGACATCGCTGGAAAGACCGGCACCACCAACGAGTTCATCGACGCCTGGTTCGCCGGGTACAACCCATCGCTGGTCGGCATCGCGTGGGTGGGGTTCGACCAGCCCAAGACCCTCGGCCGGAACCAGACCGGCGGGCTGGTGGCGCTGCCGATCTGGACCGGCTACATGGAAAAGGCGCTCAAGGCCACCCCGGAGATGCCGCGCGTCGTCCCCGACGGCGTCGTCACCGCCGACACCTTCGAGATGAGCCCGGCCGGACTGAGCGAGGCCAAGCACATCCCGGAGTACTTCTATAGCGAGTTTGTGCCCAAGGACGACGCGCCGCCGTTCACACTGCTGCCGGCGTACGTGCCCCCGCCCCAGGAACCGCTCGGGCCGGCGGTTCCCGCCGAGGGCGGCGAGTGATCAGCCCGGCGCCAGCCTGACCAGGCTGCCGGACTGCGCCGACACCAGCCGCGAGAGCGACGCGAAGAGCTCGGCGCCGTCGCGCGTGTCGCGCCAGGCTCGGCCATCGTGGCGGAAGTGGAAGCCGCCCGATTTCGCCGCCACCCAGATCTCTCGCGCGGCTGCGTGGCGGTTGACGATCATCTTGCTGCCGTCGCCGAACTCCAGTTCCAGGACCCCTGCCGCCTTGCGCTGCACGTCGAGGTCCAGATCCAGCGCCTCCACGGCACGCTCCAGCGCCGCAAGCGCAGCGTCGGCCAGCACCTCGAATTCGCTGTCGGTCATCGGGAATTTCCCTGCTAGTATCAGTATTTTAGTGCCGCCGGACCCGACGTGCGTGCCTTCGCCATGATCCTCGCCGTCCTGATACTGGCCGCGGGATGCGGGCAGAAGGGACCGCTTTACCTTCGGGACAAGCCGCCTCCCGGCGTGAAACCGCAAAAGTCCGAGACGTACCGGCCGGCCCCTTACCCGGCCGAGGCCGAGGACGACGCCGACAAGAAGAAGTAACCCGCCGCATGGCGTTCACCTATCGCGACGGCGCGCTCTGCGCCGAACAGGTTCCGTTCGAAGACATCGCGCGGCGCTTCGGCACGCCCTGCTACGTCTACTCGCGCGCGGCGCTCGAGCAGTACTACGGCGAGTTCACGCGCGCGCTCGCAGGTCGCCGCGCGCTGGTGGCCTACTCGGTCAAGGCCAACTCGAATCTGGGCGTGCTGGCGTTGCTGGCGCAGCTCGGCGCCGGCTTCGACATCGTTTCGGGCGGAGAGTTGGCGCGCGTGCTGGCCGCCGGCGGCGACGCGCGCAAGGTGCTGTTTTCCGGCGTCGGCAAGAGCGAGGAAGAGATCGCGCAGGCGCTGCGCGCGGGAGTCCTGTGCCTCAACCTCGAGTCCGAGGGGGAACTGCAGCGCGTCGCGCAGGTCGCGGCGAGCCTTGGCAAGCGCGCGCCGATTGCATTCCGCGTCAACCCCGACGTGGACGCGAAGACCCACCCTTACATCTCGACCGGCCTGCGGCAGAACAAGTTCGGCGTCGCGTACGACGATGCCGAGCGTCTGTACCGTGCGGCGGCGCAACTGCCGCAGATCGACATCGTCGGGGTAGGCTGCCACATCGGCTCGCTCATGCTCGGGACTGGCCCATTCGTGGACGCCGCGGGGCGGATCCTGGCGCTCGCGCAGCGCCTGGAACAGGCCGGCATCCGGCTCACCCACATCGACCTCGGCGGCGGCTTCGGCATTCGCTACCGCGACGAGTCGCCGGCGTCGATCAGCCAGTTCATCGACGGCGCGCTCGGCGTGCTCGCGGGACGCGGGGAGACGCTGGTCGTCGATCCGGGCCGCGCGATCGTCGGCAACGCCGGCGTGCTGCTCACGCGCGTGCAGTACGTGAAGCGGGGCGCCGACAGAAATTTCCTCGTCGTCGACGCCGCGATGAACGACCTGATCCGCCCCGCGCTGTACGGGGCCTGGCATGAGGTGCTGCCCGTGCAGCGCCGGGATGATTCCGCGGAGCCGGCTGTTTACGACGTGGTGGGGCCCGTCTGCGAGAGCGCGGATTTCCTCGCCAAGGACCGCGCGCTGGCGGCGCGGGCCGGCGACCTGCTCGCCGTGATGTCGGCCGGCGCTTACGCGATGGTCATGAGCTCCAACTACAACACCCGGCCGCGGGTCGCCGAGGTCATGGTGCATGGCGGCAAGGCGCACCTGGTCCGCAAGCGCGAGTCGATCCAGGAACTGTACGCCGGGGAATCGGTCCCCTCGTGGTGAGCGCCGCCACGACCCGCAGCAAAGTCATCGCCGCCGGCGCCATCCTGGCCGCGGTGGGGGCCGCGCTCGCCCTGTACTTCACGAATGACTCGGGCGCGAAGGAGAAGAAGGGCGCCAAGGGGCCGGCCGCCATTCCGGTCGCGGTTGCGCCCGCCTTGCAGCAGAACGTGCCGGTGCGCCAGCAGGCGATCGGCAACGTCGAGCCGTTTTCGAGCGTCGCCGTCAAGGCGCGCGTCGATGGTCAGCTTGTCGCGGTGAACTTCCGGGAGGGACAGGAAGTCAGGCGCGGCGAAGCCCTGTTCCGCATCGACGCGCGGCCCTTCGAGGCGGCACTCAGGCAGGCCGAGGCGAATGCGCTGCGCGACGCGGCAGCGCGCGACCAGGCGCAGTCGCAGGCAAAGCGCTACCAGGAGCTGCTGGACAAGAACTTCGTCTCCAAGGAAGCCTATGCCCAGATCGTGACGAATGCGCAGGTGGCGGAGGCGACCGCAAAGGCGAGCCAGGCAGCGCTGGAGAATGCGCGCCTCAACCTCGCCTACTGCACCATCAGCTCGCCCATCGACGGCTACACGGGCAAGCTCCTCCTGCAAGTCGGCAACCTGGTGAAGGCGAACGACGTGAATCCGCTGGTGGTCGTCAACCAGGTGCGGCCGATCTACGTCAGCTTCGCGGTGCCGGAGCAATCCCTCGGCGAGATCCGCGCGCGCGTCGCTGCCGGCTCGCTGCCGGTCGAGGTGATCCCCGCCGGCGAGTCCCGGGTGCTGGCCACGGGCCGCCTGGTGTTCGTGGACAACGCGGTCGACCCCACCACCGGCACGATCCGCCTGCGGGGCGAATTCGAGAACGGCGACAAGGCGCTGTGGCCGGGGCAGTTCGTCAACGTCAGCGTGCGGCTGCGCGAGCAGCCCGAGGCCATCGTGGTGCCGGCGCGCGCGCTGCAGACGGGACCGGCCGGGGCGTACGTCTACGTCGTCAAGCCGGACATGATCGCGGAGATGCGCGCGGTGACGGTCGAGCGCACCGAGGGCGAGCAGGCGGTGGTGAAAGGCGTCGCGCGCGACGAGCGGGTGGTGACGCGCGGCGCGCTGCGCCTTGCGCCCGGCGCGCGCGTCGAGATCCGCGGCGAAGCCGAAGCGCCGTCGTGAACCTTTCCGAGCCGTTCATCCGCCGCCCGGTGATGACGGTGCTGGTCATGGCCGGCATCCTGATATTCGGCCTCGCGGCGTACCGCCTGCTGCCGGTCTCGACGCTGCCGAACATCGACTTCCCGACCATCCAGGTGAGCGCGCAATTGCCCGGGGCGAGCCCCGAGACGATGGCCTCGGCGGTGGCGACGCCGCTGGAGAAGCAGTTCTCGACGATCGCCGGCATCGACCAGATGACCTCGATCAGCGGTCAGGGCACGACGCAGATCACCATACAGTTCAGCCTGGATCGCGACATCGATGCCGCCGCGCAGGACGTCAACTCGGCGATCGCCTCGGCGGCACGGCAGTTGCCGGCGACCATGCCGGCCCCGCCCTCGTTTCGCAAGGTCAACCCGGCGGACTTCCCGGTGTTCTACCTCGCGCTCACGTCCGACACCCTGCCGCTATCGACGGTGAACGAGTACGCCGAAACCAACCTCGCGCAGCGGATCTCGACCATCTCGGGCGTCGCGCAGGTCCAGGTATTCGGCCAGCAGAAGTACGCGGTGCGCGTGCGGGTGGATCCGAACGCGCTCGCCTCGCGCGGCGTGGGCATCAACGAAGTCGAGCAGGCGATCGCCAACGCCAACGTCAACCTGCCGACCGGGACGCTTTACGGCCGCGATCGCATGTTCGCCGTGCAAGCCACCGGGCAGCTGTACGACGCCGCCGCCTTCCGCCCGGTCATCGTGGCCTACCGCAACGGCTCGCCGATCCGCCTCGCCGACCTGGGCAGCGTGATCGACGGCGTGCAGGACGACAAGGTGGCGGCCTGGTTCAAGGACAAGCGCGGCATCGTGCTCGCGATCCAGCGCCAGCCGGGCGTCAACACCATCGAGGTGGTGAACTCGGTCAGGAAGCTCCTGCCCACGTTCCGGGCGGAGGTGCCCGCCGGCATCGACATCGAGGTGCTGTTCGACCGTTCGGTGAGCATCCGCGCCTCGGTGGCGGAGGTGCAGTTCACGCTCTACCTTGCGCTGGCGCTGGTGGTGATGGTGATCTTCCTGTTCCTGCGCAACATCCCGGCGACCGTCATCCCGAGCATCGCGCTGCCGATGTCCATCATCGGCACCTTCTCGGTGATGTACCTGTTCGGCTTCAGCCTGGACAACATTTCGCTCATGGCGCTGACGCTGTGCGTCGGCTTCGTGGTCGACGACGCGATCGTCATGCTGGAGAACATCAGCCGCCACATGGAAATGGGCAAGAGCGCCTGGCAGGCGACGCTCGACGGCTCCAGGGAAATCGCCTTTACCATCGTGTCGATGACCGTGTCGCTCGCGGCGGTCTTCATTCCGGTGCTGTTCATGGGCGGCATCCTCGGGCGACTGCTGCACGAGTTCGCCGTCACCATCATTGCGGCGGTGCTCATCTCGGGCCTCGTCTCGCTCACGCTCACGCCGATGATGTGCAGCCGGATCCTGAAGCCGCATGACCCCGATGCGCGCCACGGCCGCCTGTACATGGCCTTCGAGCGCGCCTTCGACGCCATGCGCGATGCCTACGACGTCACGCTGCGCTGGACGCTCGCGCACCAGCGCGCCGTGCTGCTGGCGTTCCTCGCGATCTGCGTGGCCACCGGCGTGCTGTTCGCGCGCGCCCCCAAGGGCTTTCTGCCGAGCGAGGATTCCGGCCAGCTGTTCTGCTTCTTCGAGGGACCGCAGGACGCCTCCTTCGAGGCGATGTCCGGCTTGCGCAAGCAGGTGGTGGACATCATCCGGCAGGACCCGAACGTCGAGGCGGTGATGGCGTTCGTCGGCGCGGGCGGGATCAACGCCTCGCTCAATATCGGCCGCATGACCATCACGCTCAAGCCGTTCAAGCAGCGCAGGCCCGCCGACGAGGTCGTGCGCACGCTGCGGCCCAAGCTCGCCAACCTGGTCGGGGTCAAGGTGTTCCTGCAAAACGTCCCGGCGATCCGCATCGGCGGCCAGCTCACGCGCAGCCCTTACCAGTTCGTCGTGCAGAGCGCGAGCACCGAGCAGCTCTACCAGTGGTCGGGGCGCATCGAGCAGCGCTTGCGCGCGCTGCCGTCGCTCGTCGATCTGTCGAGCGACCTGCAGATCGCGCGCCCGCAGGTCACGGTCGACATCGACCGGCCCAAGGCCTCGGCGCTCGGCGTCAGCGCGCAGCAGGTGGAGCTGGCGCTCAACAACGCCTACGGCGCGCGCCAGGTGTCCACCATCTACACCGCCACCAACCAGTACTGGGTGATCCTCGAGCTCGACCCGCGCTTCCAGCGCGACCCCTCCGCGCTGCCGCTGCTCTACGTGCGTTCCTCGACCGGCGCCCTCGTGCCGCTCGACGCGCTCGCCAAGCTCACCTACGGCGTGGGGCCGCTGTCGGTCACGCACCTGGGGCAGCTGCCCTCGGTGACGTTCTCCTTCGACCTGCGCCCGGGCGTCGCGCTGTCGCAGGCCATCGACCAGATCAACGCGACCATGCGCGGGCTGCAG
>Ga0315912_10005665_pt1 | contig 11412 bp, 8 predicted proteins | sample VfabasoilMG_FD_204469 | JGI IMG/M metagenome (GOLD analysis project Ga0315912, IMG submission 204469) | Garden soil microbial communities collected in Santa Monica, California, United States - V. faba soil | ecosystem: Environmental > Terrestrial > Soil > Garden | place: USA: California...
GCGCGCGCGATGGCGTCGGCGACCTCGGCCGGCATGTACGTCTCATCGTGCTTGGCGAGCACCTCGTGCGCCGTGAAGTTCCCGCCGGCCTCGAGCTGCCCGGTGGTGACCACGCTCTGCCCTTCGCGGAACAGGTCGGGCAGGATGCCGGTATAAACCACCGGCAGGTTCCTGAAGCGATCGGTGACCACGAACTCCACGCGCAGCGTATCGGTCGCGCGCTTCACGCTGCCCTCGAGCACCACGCCGCCCAGGCGGAACATGCGCCCTGCCGGGGCGAGGCCCGAGACCACGTCGCTCGGACTGTAGAAGTGCTGGAGGTTCTGGTTCAGCGCGGTGAGCACCAGCGCCGCCGCGACCGAGATCCCGGCCAGCACCAGCGAGAGCATCCAGATGCGGCGTTTGCGGATCGGGTTCATGCCGGCCCCCGTCGCTGCGCGCGCTTGTACTGGGCGCGGATGCGCTCGAGCGTGCGGCGACGCCCGAGCAGCGGTGCGGCCAGGTCGATGGCGAGCACCAGGAAGAACACCGCGTAGGACGCGATGATGAATGGCGCGTGGTTCATGCAGCAGCCTCGATCCGCGGTTCACCCTTCATGGCCAGGGCGCGTACCCAATCCTTCCCGCTCTCCAGTTCCAGCAGGGCCACGCGTGCGCGGGCGAGCAGGGCGGCGACGAAATAGCACTTCGTGGCGACGGCCATCAGCAGCAGCGGCACGAGCATGCTGATGTCGATGCTGGTGGGTCCGATCAGGCGCACGCTCTCGCCCTGGTGCAGCGTGTTCCACCACTTCACCGAGAAATGGATGATGGGGATGTTCACGATGCCCACGAGCGCGAGCAGGCTCGCCGCGCGCGCACCGGTGCGCGGGTCCTCGCTCGCGTGGTACAGGCCGATCACGCCGAAGTAGAGGAACAGCAGCACCAGTTCGGAGGTGAGCCGCGCATCCCAGACCCAGTACGTGCCCCAGGTGGGACGCCCCCAGAGCGCGCCGGTGACCAGCGTGATCAGGGTGAATGCCGCGCCGATCGGCGCGCAGGACATCGCCAGGATCTCGCTCAGCTTGATGCGCCAGACCAGCGCGATGAAGCCGTTCACCGCCATCACGCCGTAGGCGAACAGGCTCATCCACGCGCAGGGCACGTGGATGTAGAGGATGCGCACGCTCTCGCCCTGCAGGTAGTCCGCCGGCGCCTCGACCAGGCCGAGGTACAGCCCCGCCGCGCCGGTGACGGCCGAGAGCGCGAACAGCCAGGCGAGCCACGTGCCGGCGATCCGGTAGAACGTCGGCGGGGAGCCCATGCGATGGAACCAGAGCGTCAGGCGGTTCATGTCGGGCCGGCAGGTCCTTCGTGCAAGCGGTGGGGTCCGGCAGGGTACCGGTTCCCGGGTGCATTCGTGTCCAGGAGCCGGCGGGAGTTCAGCATGCCGGCCGACCGCCCGCGATGATCGTGGTCAAGCACGGCGCGGCCCCGCCTCATTCGGCTTGCAGCCGCAGCGCCGCGGCGCACACCAGGGGCGACAGCGGCAGCGCCAGCGCCAGTCCGGCCGCCAGGAACACGAGCGGCGGGAACGGGTTCGCACCCGTCTGCGCGGCCTCGACGGCGCCGGCACCGAAGATCAGCACGGGTACGGCGAGCGGCAACACCAGGAGCGCGAGCAGGATACCAGAGCGCCGCAGGCCGACCGTCAACGCCGCGCACGCGGCGCCGATCAGCGACAGCAACGGCGTGCCGAGCGCGAGCGAGACGGCGAGCGTGCCCGCGGCATCGGCACGCAGGCCGAGCAGGGAGGCGAGCAGCGGGCCCGCGAGCGCCAGCGGCAGGCCCGCGCCGAGCCAGTGCGCGAGGATCTTCGCGAAGGCCAGCAGGGCGAGCGGTTGGCCGCTGGCGACGATCTGGTCGAGGCTGCCGTCCTCGGCATCGGTGCGGAACAGCGAATCGAGCGTGAGCAGCCCGGCGAGCAGCACGGTGACCCAGACCACGCCCGAGGCGACGCGCGCGAGCTTGTCGGCTTCCGGACCGAGCGCGAGCGGGAACAGCACGGTGACCATGGCGGCGAACAACAGCGGGTTGAGGGTTTCCGAGCGGCGCCGCCACAGGGCCAGCAGGTCGCGGCGGAGCAGGGCGGTGAACGCCGCACGGGTCGATCCGGCCGTCATGCGCGCAGCACCGCCAGGCGCGTGGTGGACAGGCCCGAGACCTGCGGCTGGATCAGGCCGTGGCTGGTCAGCAGCACCGCGCCGCCGCGCGCGCGATGGGTTTCCAGCATGCGATCGACCAGCACCTGTCCCTGGCGGTCGAGGTTCGCGTACGGCTCGTCCATCAGCCAAAGCGAGGCCGGCGAGAGCAGCATGGCCGCGAGCGCGGTGCGCTTGCGCTGGCCGGCCGAGAGCGTGCGCACCGCGACATCCTCGTAGCCCTCCAGGCCCACGCTGGCGAGCGCGCCGTGCAGCGAGAGGCCGCCGCGGACTCCCGACAGGCCGATCCGGAACCGGAGGTTCTCCAGCGCGCTCAGCTCACCCTTGAGCCCCAACGCATGGCCGAGCAGCGCGACGCTGCCCGGAGGTCGCACGGAATCGGCAAAGGGCAGGCCCTGCCACAGCAGTTGGCCGGCCGTGGGCTGGATCAGCCCGGCGAGCATGCGCACGAGCGTGGTCTTGCCCGCCCCGTTGTCGCCTTCCACGACCAGCACGCGGCCGCCGGGCAGCGCGAAATCCAGGGGACCGAAGATGGGCTCGCCGCCACGGGCGTACTCCAGCCGGTCGGCCGCGAGCAGGGGTGGCAGGAGATCGGACTCCGACATGAACAGGTACCGGACAGGGAAAGGCGCGCCACCCAGGTGTTCAGGGGGCGACAGGAAGGCTCCAGTGGACATGCAATGCTACCGAGTCCACAAAATGGGTGTCCATCGCATCCAATAGACTAGTGCTCCATGTCCAGCACCATTCGAGTCCTCGCCCTCCTGGCGTCGCTGATCGCGCTGTCGTCGCCCCTGCGATCGGCCCACGCCGCCGGCCGCCCGCTCCACATCGTCACGCTGGCCGATGACCCGCTGGTGGCGTATCGCGGCGGCGTGCTCGACAAGCGGGGCGCCGCGCTGGCGCCGACCGCGCCCAAGGGGGCCGCCAGCGGCCGGGTCCGCCTCGACACCGACACGCCGGCCGCGCGCGCGTACCTGGCGCACCTGGACCACCGACAGGCGTCGGTGTTGGCACAGGCGGGCCTGGGGCCGGCGCGCGCGCTCGAGATCCGGCACCGCTATCGCCACGTGGCGAGCGGGTTCGCGCTGCCACTCACGCTGCAGGAGGCGGAGCGCCTCTCCCGCGTGCCCGGCGTCGCGGCGGTCGAGCCTGATCGCCGCTACCGGATGCTCACCGACGCCGGCCCCCTGTTCATCGGCGCCGACCAGGTGTGGACGGGCAGCGTGCCCGGCATCGCCGCCACGCGCGGCGAGGGCGTGGTCGTGGGCATCGTCGATTCGGGCCTGAACTTCGGCCATCCCGCGTTCGCGGCCACCGGCGGCGACGGCTACGTGCACGTGAATCCGCGCGGCCGCTACTACGGGCAGTGCCTGCAGAGCCCCGGGCGCTGCAACGGGAAGCTGATCGGCATCCACGACTTCACCAGCGAGGGAACGCGCAATGGCGCGGATCTCGACGGCCACGGCTCGCACGTCGCGGGCATCGCCGTGGGCAACGTGACGACGAGCAGCCTGGAGGGAATCGGCGTCTCGGTGCCGCTGACCCTGTCCGGCGTCGCGCCGCACGCGAGCTTCATCGTCTACAAGGCCTGCCTGGGCCCGCCCGAGGACAACTGTCCCTACAGCGGCCTGCTGTCCGCGCTGGACCAGGCCGCGGCCGATGGCGTGGACGTGCTGAACTACTCGATCGGCGGCGAGGTCCAGGACCCCTGGGCCGCGCTGCGCACGGGCGGCACCGACGACGGCAAGGCGTTCCTGAACCTGCGCAGCGCCGGGGTGGTCGCGATCGCCGCCGCCGGCAACGAGGGCCCAGGCGCCTCCACGGTGAGTTCGCCCGCGAACGCGCCGTGGGTGATCGCGGCGGCGAACGCATCGCACGACCGGCGCTTCGTGGCCGAGTTGTCGGGCGTACAGGGACCGGGCATCACCGGCGACGTGCGCTATGCCGGCCAGTCGGTGACGCCCGGCCTGCCGCGCGCGCCCATCGTCGATGGCGCCGACTTCGGCTCGGAGCTGTGCAGCCAGGGCAGCGGCGATACGGACTTGCCCCCGACCGGCGCCAGCAATCCGTTCCCGAACGGGACCTTCAACGGACAGATCGTGGTGTGCCGTCGCGGTGTCCAGGCGCGTGTCGCGAAGGGCTACAACGTGAAGCTCGCCGGCGCCGGGGGCATGGTGCTGGTGAACCAGGCCGACCTCGGCGACAGCGTCGTGGCCGACGCGCATTACCTGCCGGCCGTGCACCTGGGCTATACCGCCGGCTCGGACCTGTACGCGAAGCTCGCGCGCGCGAAGACCCTGGGCGGCGTGCTCACGGGGTCGATCAGCGGCGTCGAGCGGCGCACCGACGCGCGCGGCGACGTCTTGAGCGGCAACAGCAGCCGCGGACCCGTGCGGCCCTACGACGGCTGGCTGAAACCCGAGATCACCGCGCCGGGGTCGAACATCTCATCCGCCGCGGGCACGGGCAGCGGATTCGCGAGCCTCAGCGGCACCTCGATGTCGTCGCCGCACGTCGCGGGCGCGGCCGCGCTGCTCATCGCGGCCCAGCCGGGGTGGAGCGTCTCGCAGGTGCACTCCGCGCTGCTGACCACGGCCATCGCCGACGTGCTCCGTCCCGACGGCCTCACGCCGGCGACGCCGTTCGACGCGGGCGCCGGCCGCGTCTTCGTCCCGTCCGCCGCGCGCGCGGGCCTGCATTTCGCGTTGGATGCCGCGGCCTTCATCGCCGCCGATCCCCTGGCCTCGGCACAACCCACCACGTCGCCGCCCGGCGGGCGCGTCACTTCCGGCCCGGCCGCGCTGAACCTGCCGTCGATCGCGTACTCCCATTGCTTCGGCACGTGCACGTTCACGCGCGTGGTCACCGACAATGGCAGCGGCGGCACCTGGCAGGCCAGCCTGCAACTGCCTGCCGGTGCGTCGGGCACGGTCACGCCGGGCGAGTTCACGCTTGCGCCGGGTGCAAGCCGATCGCTGGAGATCCGCCTCGACCTTTCCGATGCACGCCTGCCGGGCACGTGGGTGAATGGTCGGGTGACGCTGTCGCCGGTGTCCGGCGCGTCGGTGGGGCAGACGCTCCCGATCGCGGTCTATTCCGATATCGGCACGCTGCCCGATGCGTTGAGCGTCGCGGTGACGGCCGACGGCGGCTACGCCGATCGCACACTATCCGGGCTCGCGCCCTTGGCGAATCCGCGCTTCGTGGGCACCGAACTCGTCCGGCTCGCCACCGACACCCGCACGGTCCCCGTCGACGCTTCGAGCGATGATCCTTTCGACTTCACCAATGCTGGAAACTATTTCGTGCTCGTGGCGTTGCCCACCGAGCAGTTGCCGAACTTCCCGACCGGACCGACACCCGCGCCGCCTCCCGCGACGCTGACCGCCTCCGTGCTGGCCGAACTCGCCTCCAGCACCTCGCGCGATGCCGATCTCTACGTAGGCGTTGACGACAACGGGAACAGCCGGCCCGACGAAGGCGAAACGCGGTGCCGCGCCGATGGCGCCAGCGCGAGCGAACGATGCCTGCTCGACGTGTCGTACGCGAACGGCTTGTTGCCATCGCAGCTGTGGGTCGCGGTGTCCAACGTGCGCGCCGGCGTCAGCGGAAATGACGTACTGCGCCTTCGCCATGCCGTGGCCACGCGCGACAGCGGCCGGACGGATACCGTCAAGACCTACGGACGCTACGGCACGCTGCTCGCCAGCGGCCCCGGTCGCGTCGACGCTGGCGCGGCGTTCGACGTGCGCCTGCAGTGGTCGTCGTCGGGCATGCTGCCGAACGAGACCTGGGTGGGATTCCTCGGCATCGCGGTGTCGCCCGAATCGGCGCTCGCGGGGCCGGTGCCGGTGTTCCTGGAAACGGGCGCGTCGCTCGCGCGCACGCCCATCCTGTTGCCCGCGTACGGGGGTCTCGTCGCGGTGAGGCTGGCGCCGGGGACGGCGCACGAAGGCATCGCGATCGACGTGCCGCCGACGTCGAACTCGCTCCAGGTCTCGCTGGGCGGCAGCGGCGAAGGCGATCTGCACGCGGCGTACACCTCGACCCAGGCTCCGCCGCCAGCGATCGGGACCGCGCCCGCGCGCGGGATGGCGCAGGGCACGTCCATCCACCCCGGCGCGGACGAGTCGATCCTGATGCCGATCGCGGCCGGGCAGTCCGGGCGCTGGTTCGTGACGCCCGTGAACCCGGGCATTACGACCGCGGAACTGCTGATGAACACGCGCGTGCTCAGCACGGGCGTCTCGCCGGGCCGCATCGACGGCGCGTACTTCAATCCGGATCGTCCCGGCCATGGCGTGTTCCTGAGCACCGCGGGCAGCCAGTGGTTGCTGATCTGGTACACCTACCTCGAGGACGGCACACCGACCTGGTACCTCGCGCAGGCCGATGCGGCCCTGCAGGGCGAGCTCGCGTGGTCCGCCCCGCTGGGCCGCTATACCTGGGACGGGACCCGCGCGCAGGGCACGCCAGTGGGGCGCGTGACGCTGGTCCGCACCTCGGCCACGCGGTTCACCTTCGATTGGCTGCTCAACGGAACCCACGGCAGCGAACCCATGATGCGCATCGATGGCGGCGGCTGTCCGTTGCAGGGTGGGGTGCCGTTGCCCGTGACGGGTGCGTGGTATGCGCCGGCGACCTCGGGATACGGGTACAACGTGCTCGCGTTCGCATCGACCGAACTGATCGTCTCGTACCTGTACGACGCCGACGGCAATCCGCGCTGGCAGCTCGGCCAGAACACGCCTTTCGGATCCCGCCAGTTCGCGCTCGGCCAGTACCGCGGCTTCTGCCCGATCTGCGCGTACGTGCCGGTGACGAGCACGCCGGCAGGCGCACTGGCGCGCGACTACCTCGGTTCGACGGACGGACAGGTCACGAGCAGCACGTCGTGGCTGGCGCCGGTGGTGGGAGGGTGGCAGGTCGAGGACGTCGTGCAGATGCTGTCGTCACCGGTCGTGTGCCAGTAGGCGAGGCTGATCGCGCGCTCAAGCGCGCTCCGGCGAAACCCATGCGCGTTCGCGCTCTCCCGCAGTCGTAGGAGCGCGCGCAAGCGCGCGATCGATGCTCGACAGTGCGTCCGCAGGCGTCACGATGCGACGGGCAATCGATCCCAGATCGGCTCGGCCAACACCCGCTGCCAGATCCCCGGCCACGCCGGTGCTGCGTCCGCCACCTGCCGCAGGCCTGCGCGATAGCGCGCCAGTTCGTCGTCCGCGATCGTGTCGTGCGCCAGCGCGTGCGTGTTCGTGGCCACGACCTGGGCCGCGTGCTCGCGCCACGCGGGAGGCGCGCCGGGATGTCGGTCCAGGGCCATGTTCAGCCAGGCGACGAGTTGCAGCATCATGTTGCCGCGCCATTCGAGGATGCGTCGACGCAAGTCGGGATCGTCGAGCGTTGCCAGCGCGGCACAATGCGCACCGACCAGGTGCAGTCGCGCGATCCGGTCGCCGCCACCCAGTTCGCCCGTGATGCGCGCGAACTCGAAGGCGAGCCAGGCGTTGCGATCGAGCAGCAAGGGTTCGCGCGCGCGTTCGAGGCGGCGGCGCGGATGGTGGTCGCCATGGCCGAGCAGCGCCGGCACGAGCGCGAAGGTCACCGGCGAGGCGATCGCGCGCAGCAGCATGAGGAAATACTGGTCGTCGACCCGCCCCCAGGTACCTGCGAACGGCAGCATGGCGCGTGCATCGAGCAGCAACGGCGTGTACACGGCCTCGCCGACCAGTCGTGGGCGCGGGACGCCTTGCCATAGCCGGTCGGCCTGCAGGCGTTCGAGCCGGAACGGCGAACGCCAGAGGTCGCGCATGCTCCCGGCATCGGTGCAGGTGAGGTACGCACTGCTGTCGAAGGCGAGGCTGCCGCGCAGTCCGGGGACCACGCCGACCACGGGCGCATCGGCGGCCGCCACGACGAGGTCGTCCAGCGTCCGGCCTGCCAGGGCCTCGCCGTGGCAGCCGTCGCGCCGGATCAGCGCACCCGGACGCTGCGCGAGCCAGCGGGACAGCCAGGCGTAGGGTTCGACCGACAGCGGTTGCAGCCCGTCGTCCTCGCCCGGATCGAGGTAGCGCGTGGCGGTGTCCAACGATGGCGCCAGGTCCACGCGCAAGTCGGAACCGGGGACGCCCGCGAGCGGCAGTCGCACGTCGTCGTCGAGGATCGAGAGCGTGCCGCCGGCCGCGGCGAGCACGGCCCAGTTCCATGCGCGCGATCCGGTCACCGCCGTGGGATGGTGCGGACAGAGCAAGGGCAGCAGGCGATCGCGTACGGGTGCGTCGAGCCCCCGGAACACGTGGGCGAGCAGGTCGGAACGCTCCTCGTGTCCGAGAAACCGCACCTCGCCTCGCGTGCGCGTGGCATGGATGCGCACCTGCTCGCGCGCGACGGCGCAATGCATTGGCGAGGGACTGTCGTCCACGACGAGCAGTCGGTGCGCGAGACCGTGCCGCTGCTCGTTCTCGATCAGCGAGTCGAGCAGCGGCTGCAACCCTTGCGGTCGTTCGTAGCTCCGCACGACGAGCAGCGGTGGCGGTACAACGCCTGCCAGCGGCGCCGCACCGTCGTCGCCGGCGGCACAAGACGCCAGCCAGGCTCCCAGTTCGACCAGGAGCCCGTCCGCGGCCAGCTTGCGCAGGAGCGACTGGGCCGTCGCGGTGTCGATCCGCAGGTCCCGGGCGAGGCGCTGCACGTGTGCGCCCTGCGGCTGCAGGGGCGCGCAGACCTCCAGGGCATCGGCCTCGCGCGCGCCGATCGCCGAGATCCGCCCCGACCGCCAGCGCCAGCACGCGCGCGTGGCGCTGGAACGCAGTGCCGTGCCGGGCACGCTCGCCCAGAGGGTCGTGTTCGCGGGGTCCATGTCCGGATGGTAGGGCGTGCGCGCCCCGGAAAAAACAAAGGCCCCGGAACGCGGGTTCCGGGGCCTCGGTCGTCGACGCGGGGAGCGCGCCGGGTGTGGCGGTCAGCCGTTCGCGAGCAGGCTGCGCTTGCGCGCCCAGGCGAAGTACACGACCAGGCCGAGCGCGGCCCAGGAGAAGAACCAGGTCAGCGTGATGTGGTCGAGGCTGAAGAACAGGAACGCGCTGCCGCCCATCGCGGCCGGGCCGATCACCCACACCATCGGGGTGCGGAACGGGCGCACGCGGTTCGGATCGCGCCGGCGCAGCAGCAGCACGCCCCAGGCCACCATGAAGAACGCGAACAGGGTGCCCGAGTTCGAGACGTCGGCAAGGATCGCGACGGGGAACATGGAGGCGAAGAACGCGACGAACACGCCGGTGATGATGGTGACGCGATGCGGGGTGCTGTACTTCGAGTGCACCTCGGCGAAGGTCTTCGGCATCAGGCCGTCGCGCGCCATGGTGAACAGGATGCGGGTCTGGCCGTAGATCATCATCAGCACGACGGAGGGCAGGGCGATGATCGCGGCGGCCGCGACCCAGTCGCCGATCGCGCCGTGCCCGAGCTCGCGCAGCACGAAGGCGAGCGGCTCCTTGGACTGCGAGAGCACGCCGTCGGGCTGGGCGCCGACCGCGCCGACCGCCGCATAGGCCACGAGCAGGTAGAACACCGTGCACACGAGCAGCGAACCGATCAGGCCGATGGGCACGTTGCGGTTCGGGTTCACCGTCTCCTCCGAGGCGGTGGAGACCGCGTCGAAACCGACGTAGGCGAAGAAGATGGATGCCGAGGCGCCGAATACGCCACCCCAGCCCGTGGGCAGCATCGGCACGAAGTTCTCGGCTTTCGCAGCCGGGAACGCGTAGATCACGAAGACGGTGAGCGCCGCGACCTTGATCAGCACGAGTGCGGCGGTGAACTTCGCGCTCTTCGAGGTGCCGATCACCAGCAGCCAGGTGACGAACAGCGAGAGCAGGAACGCGACCAGGTTGAAGCCGCCGTTCGACTTGACGCCGTCGGCACCGATGATGGTGTCGAATGGTCCTGCGGTCAGGAAGGCGGGTAGCCCCCATCCGTGCGCCGCGAGGAATCCGTTCGCATAGCCCGACCAGCCCACGGCCACCGCGCCGGCGGCGATCGCGTATTCGAGGATCAGCGCCCAGCCCACCATCCAGGCGACGAACTCGCCCAGTACCGCGTAGGAATAGGTGTAGGCCGATCCCGCGACGGGAACCATCGCGGCGATCTCGGCGTACACCATCGCGGTCAACGCGCACACCACCGCGGCGATGATGAAGCTGTACATCATGCCCGGGCCGGCCTTCTGCGCGGCCACCGAGGTGAGCACGAAGATGCCGGTGCCGATGATGGCGCCGATGCCCATCATGGTGAGCTGGAACCAGCCCAGCTGGCGCTTGAGGCTGCGCTTTTCGGCTGTCAGCAGGATCTGGTCCAACGACTTCACGCGTTCGAACAGCATAGGGTCCTCCCGTGATGCTGAATCCCGACACCCCGAGCGTGCGCCGTCGGATCCAAGGCGCCGGTACCATACGCGACGCCCGGTAGGGCGGCAAGCTGCGATTGCAGGCCTGCCGGGACGGATGCGCGCGGGGGACGGGGATTGGACAAGAATCGGCCGGAAACGTCCGGGATCGCGCGGACGCTTGGCGCGGCGCAGCAAACGGTGCTCGCACTACTCGCGGCGGTACGCGTGCCCGACCATGCCGATGCGGAGGTCCTGGCGGAGTTCCAGCGGTTCGTCACGGTGCACGCCGACTGCTGCGAACGCGCCCTGGCATTGGGCCACCTGACCGGCTCGGCCTTCCTGCTCGACCGGGCCGGTGCGCGCGTGCTGCTGACCCACCATCGCAAGCTGGGCCTGTGGCTGCAGCCCGGCGGCCATGCCGATGGCGATGCCGACCTTGCGCGCGTCGCCCTGCGCGAAGCGGAGGAGGAGTCGGGGCTGGCCGACCTGGCCATCGAGCCCGGCATCTTCGACCTCGATCGCCACTGGATCCCCGAACGCAAGGGCGAGCCCGGGCACTGGCACTACGACGTGCGGTTCGTCGTGCGCGCGACGGGGTCGGAGGCGTTCGTGGTGGGGGAGGAGTCGCACGCGCTGGCGTGGCGTGCCGTGCGGGAGGTCGCGGAGGACGCGACCATGGATGCGTCGTTGCGCCGGATGGCCCAGAAATGGCAGGCCCTGGCCAGGAACCCCGGGCGCGTGTAGGGATCACGGGAACGATCGACGAGCATTGTAGGAGCGCGCTTCAGCGCGCGATCTTTTCGCATCACGACACCGTCCGTCGGAT
>Ga0315912_10005666_pt1 | contig 11412 bp, 11 predicted proteins | sample VfabasoilMG_FD_204469 | JGI IMG/M metagenome (GOLD analysis project Ga0315912, IMG submission 204469) | Garden soil microbial communities collected in Santa Monica, California, United States - V. faba soil | ecosystem: Environmental > Terrestrial > Soil > Garden | place: USA: California...
GCAAAGTTAAACAGGAAGGTTGTAATTACGCTACGGTTTCACGCTCTTCAGATGAGCTTTCGATTGGATTGGGCAACTCCGGATTTAATGAAGCCAGCAATTCCTTTCTTTTGCGATCAGTCCTGATTCCATACATATACATGATGGGTGTATAGAGAATGTAAGTGAAGCCGGCATACATGCCCGCATAGATATATTGGTGAAGGATCACAGCAATTAAAACAGAAAAAAGAGGAACAACGGCCATTAATAAGTTAGTTATCACTTTTGTGTGGGTGTCGAACTTTTCAATCTCGTTCAGTTCCAGTTTATCAGCATTGTTGTAAGCATACCGGTACATCAGCATAAGAACAAAAAATACTGAAAATGCCCCGGAACCATAGATGATCATCAAATCAGCCACGTCATTAGCGCGTATCATTCCACCTAATTCATTCTTCAAGTTTTCGTTGTTAAGCAACATGGCCGGAATCCATAAGGCTAATTTGGTGAGGAACTTGAGCGGATAAACATAGAAAAGCACGATCACCAAAAAGAGAGAATTAAGCATAATTACCTTGGGGTTGCGAAGTCCGTAGCGGAAATAAAAAGTAAAATGCTCGTACCAGATCAAGACGATGAACAGCATGCAGAGGGCAAATGGAATCAGCTCCCATACAAATCGTTTGATCTGTTCGAAGTTAGTTGGTGGACTGGTGGAGATAAGCAATAGTGTGATGGCCAGTGCAAAAACAGCATCACTGAAATTTTCCAACCGGCCCGGCTCTTCTCCGCGATGGCGAAATTCTGGGTTAATGCCAATCAAATGTTTTTTAAGTGCATCCCTAACCATGGTAATGTTGATTTATTGTCTGATCAAAATTCATTGTAAATATATTCAACTATAAAATGTCTGTGATAAATATTTTTCCATTTCCGTCCAGGCCAGTGCAGCGCAGTCGTACCGTGATTGAATTTCTCTTACCACAACAAACGACTTGAATTCTTCTGATGCCAGAATTTCATTTTCAGGTAATTCATTTTTTAGCATCCCTAAAAATTGAGCGCAAATCCCTCTCGCGGCATCAACGGATTTCCCTTCAATTGCTTTTAGCATAACGGATGTAGATGCTTTTGAAACTGCGCAGCCAAATCCATAAAAGTGAATTTTGTAAATAGTGGTGTCATTCAGTTCAACAAACAAATCAAAGCGGTCTCCACATATGGGGTTATATGCCCGGAGGCTGAATTGGGAATTTTCTATTTTTTCAAAATGATATGGTTGGCTGTTGTGCCGTTTAATTACTTCATCATAAAGTCTGTTCAAATTATTCACAACCAGAATTTTCTAAGTTCTCGCAAGCCTTCAATAATTTTATCAATGTCATCGAATGTATTATAGATGGAAAAAGATGCCCGCACGGTAGCTTGAAGCCCCAGCATCTCGTGTAGTGGTTGAGTGCAATGATGCCCTGCCCTGACTGCAATTTGATGTTCCGCAAGAAATCCGGCAACATCATGCGGGTGAATATTGTCAACTATAAAAGGAACGATACTTCCTGTTTTTTTTGGTTGCCCGATCACTTTCACAAAATTCATTGCTTGCAATTTTTCTCTAAAAGTAGAATTGAGACGATTGGTATAGTCGGATGATTCTTTCAAATCAAAATTATTCACAAAATCGATTGCCGCACCAAGGCCAAGTACACCGGCTACATGGGGTGTGCCGGCCTCCAGGCTGTGAGGAAAATCCATAAAGATTGTTTCGTGAATGCCTACTTCCCGGATGGCCCCACCGCCAAAGTTGAACGGCTTCATTAATGCATGATGTTTTTCCTTCACAAACAAAACTCCTGTGCCCATAGGCCCAAACATTTTGTGAGGGGAGAAGACCAAAAAATCCGCATCGGCATCAGCTAAATTAAACATACAATGACCAACGCTTTGGACCGCGTCTATTAAGACAGGAATATTTTTTTGATGTGCTTTGGCAATAATTTCCTGTATGGGATTTATAGTGCCAAGCGTATTCGAAATGTGCACAACAGCGAGCAATTTTGTTTTGCTATCCAATATCAGATCCAGGCCATCCAGGATCAGTTCTCCTTGTTGGTTTACCGGGATAACACGGAGGTTTGCTTTCCTGCGAATGCATAATTGTTGCCACGGAATCAGGTTGGCATGGTGCTCCATACCCGAGATAATAATATTGTCTCCTTCATTAACTATTGAGTCAAAACTATTGGCCACGATGTTGATGGACTCAGTCGCTCCTTTGGTGAAGGCAATTTCTTTTTCTGATTTCGCTCCAATAAAATCCTTTACTTTTTTTCGAGCGGCTTCGTAGCGAACGGTGGCATTGGAAGAGAGCTCATACAATCCACGATGGATGTTTGCATTTTCATGCTGATAGAATTCTGTTACGGTCTGAATTACGGAAGCCGGCTTTTGCGTAGTGGATGCATTATCCAAAAAAACCAACTGCGGCTTATCCAGAAATATTGGAAATAATTGTTTGATGCCAGTTAACGATACACCCATTCCTAAAAGTAAGATTTTCTCATGCCTTCTGATAAAGAAGACTTGCAAAAGTCCATATTGAATATTTATTGTAAAAAAAACAGTTATGTTTACCCGGTTCAAAACCGCATCTAATAAATATTAACACATGGAAAAAATACGCCTCACGGAACGCAAGTATGTTGTAACCTTTGCTTTTGTTACCTGCCTGTTTATGCTTTGGGGCATAGCCATTTCCATGGGCGATGTGTTAAATCGTCATTTTCAAAAGGTTCTTGGTGTAACGTTGGCCCAATCAGGGTTGGTTCAATTTTCAATTTTCGGTGCGTATGCTGTTATGGGAATACCAGCTGGTCTTTTCATGAAGAAGTATGGATATAAGAAAGGCGTGCTAATGGGTTTGTGTCTCTATGCATTGGGCGCATTTCTGTTTATACCCGCTGCCGGTGCAGAGTCGTTTGGTTTTTTTAGGATAGCCTTGTTTGTCCTCGCTTGCGGGTTGGCAACATTGGAGGCCGTAGCGCATCCATTTTCCGCGGCTCTTGGCGATGAAAGAAAGTCAGAACAACGAATAAATTTTTCCCAAACATTTAACGCGGTTGGCACAATTATCGGCCCCACCCTCGGTGGTTATTTTATTCTCAGCGAAACGCTCACCGGAAATACTCAAACCGATCTTACTTCAGTTAAAATATTGTATGCGTGCATTGGAGCCGCAGTCTTAAGTATTGCAGGAGCCTTTGCCCTTGTTAAAGTACCCGTGCTGGGAGATGAGCAAGCCAGTGATTCTGAGAATACAGGGACTTATAAAGAACTTTTTCAACACAGTCATTTCAAGTGGGCTGTAGTGGCCCAGTTTTTTAATGTCGCTGCGCAAGGCGGCACTTGGGCATTCTTTATTAATTACGCGATCAAATACATGCCGGGCATGACCGATGCACAAGCGGCATACTATTTTTCATTCAGTATGGTTATGATGCTCGCAGGGCGGGTAGTTGGAACTTATCTGATGAACTTTTTTGCACCCAATAAATTGCTCGCAATTTATACTTCAGGGAGTATCGTTATGTGTGTGTTAATCTCTCAACACATGGGCTGGATTTCATTTGCCTCACTTATTGGTTTGCAATTTACGTTCTCCATTATGTTTCCTACTATTTTTGGATTAGGACTTAAGAATTTGGGCGGCCTTCATCAAAAGGCTTCCTCCTTCATTGTCATGGGTGTAGTGGGTGGGGCCGTGTTTCCATCCTTAATGGGACGCGTTGCCGACAAAACAAACGTTGCTCTGGCTTATCTCTTGCCTATTATTTGCTATTCTGCCATCCTGCTTTTCGCAATTAAATTTTATAAGCCAAAAGATGTAGTTGGGAAATCTTAACGGAGGTTCTGCCATTAATCTCCTTCTTCCAGTTCGAACAATTCATCCGCTTTTATATTCAGCGCTTTGGCAATTTTAAACGCTAAAACAGCTGAAGGCACAAAGCGACCGGTTTCGATTGAATTAATAGTTTGCCTGGAAACATCTACTTTCTCCGCCAGTTCTGCTTGTGTTATCGAATTGCGTGCCCGCTCAACCTTAATCAGGTTTTTCATCTGACTATACTTTACTTTTAGCGAAATAGTAAATGGCTGTAGTAAACACCATGGCGGTGGCAATAAATTCGTGAGCGGTAGCTGCGCGGGAAAACAAATATTGAAATCCAAACGTGAGAAAGTAGCTGTACAAAAATCCTAACGACAGCGATCTGAATTTGAGTTGATGAATGCGTTCGTCATCCATTTTTTCTTTGGAAAAGAAAATAAAGACTAGTCCAAGGGAGATCAGTTCAGGAACCGGTTTCAAGGAATCCCATTGACGATGAATGAGTTTGAACGCCAGTGCGGCTACGGCAAATAGAAGTACGGTCAATCCCAGCCATTTTATAGCCTGATGATAGGGAAACAGGAGGGACTGTTTTTGCGATAATTTTTTCATATGCGTGTCAATTATGGAAGTCCAAATGTAAATCATATTTTACATAAAGCAAAATAAAGATGTCTTTTTTATTGATAACCCATCCTGTTTAAAGCTATTCCGTTCTGGTTGGAAGTGATTTTAACCCAAAATATGATGGCTAATTTACTTCGTAAGAAAGTTTATTTTCTTCAGCCATGATTCACATAATTGTGTCCATTCGCCAATATCTTTTCCCCTTGCCAATCCTTGCCCATGATGACCTTTTGGGAAAAGATGGTATTCGTATTTCACACCGTTTTTTTTCAATGCTTCCACATACATTTCGGAGTTTTGGTAGTCAACCATGTTATCATTTTTTGTCGTCCAGATAAAAGTGGGTGGCGTTTGATGCGTTACTTGATTTTGCGTTGACAAATAACTGAGTAAGCTATCAGAAGGATTTTGGGGTAACAATTTTTTTTTAACGCCTTCGTGCGCATGTTCTCCAACCATGGTAATTACTGAATAGCACAATATAACTACATCAGGTCGACTGCTTTGTTTGGTGATGTTAGTTGATGTATCATTTTCGACTCCGTCACCATGCGCTGCTAAGAGTGATGCCAAATGTCCACCTGCCGAAAAACCGATTACCCCAATCTTATTCGAATTGATATTATACTTTCCGGCATTTGTTCTTAAAAATTTCACAGCTTGTTTAGCGTCCATTAATGGAATGGGATGCTTGTATGGTTCAACCCTGTAATTCAGAACAAAGGCCGCAATGCCAATGGAGTTGAGCCATTCCGCAATTTCAGTACCTTCAATTTTTTCGGAACGAAATGCATAGCTTCCCCCAGGACAAATAACCATGGCAGGGGTTGGTGTAGGTGAATTTTCCATAGCGTAGTTGAGCATGTATGGAACTTGATTTTCACGGTCGCTACTGAAGAGATATCGAGCGAAGTTTAAATCTGTCGATTTAAACTCATCTGTGATTTTGTTGGGCACATTTCCGTTCCAAAAATCAATAATGCGATTTGTATAATCGGGTGTTTGACGATTTAGATTCATGTTGCGTTTCATAACACCACAGGCAACCAATGTTATTACGGCAAGCAACAAAGTAGTCGCAAAAGTTATAGTCATCATTTTATTCATTGTCTTAGGTTAATGAATTCAAATTATCAGTCATAAAGCTCTTCGCAGTGAAAATTATTTTTGTTGAAGAGATTAATTATTTTCGGTTTCGAATCATCAGTTGTTATTGCGCGAAATATTCTGTCACAATCTTCCAGGTCAAAATTCCAAACCACTTTAGGAAGAAGGTTGTTGATAAGCGGTTTTAATTTTTTTACCTGATGTACTGTTTGCACCGATGTTTTAAAAACCAAGATGGATTCTCGCACTGTGCAAAGGAAATTGATTATTGAGGGAGTAGGTTTGCAAACCTTGCGATTAGTTTTGCAGAAATAAACAAGGAGGTTTAGAAACCCCTGAGTAATGGCCTTGCTGGAGTAAGCGGATTAAAATTCCAGGGAATTGAACAGAGGACGATGAGCAATGCAATAGTGAACCAAATTGCCATTGTTTTAAATTTTGTTTGGCTGGTCAGTTTTCGCTTTGTTGCTACTGAACCAATTGTGATAAAAGTAATCGCAATAAGCATCATGAGAATATGTTCCATTCCGAAAAAACGAACTTCTCTTTCACCTACAGCATCTTTATAATGATGTAAAAAGTAATTTACAATCGGGCTTATGAAATATAGTGAAATGCCCAAGATTAACTGAATGTGTGCGATTGTGGCTGTAGTATGCCGGATGGTGTTATCAAATTCCGTAAATGTTTTTTTTGCGAACCATCCGTTGTATGCTCTGTAAATTGCGTAAAGCAAACTTGCTAATACTAACCATCGAAAGATGGAGTGAAATGATAGAAGTATTGAATACATGATTATTTTCTTTGTGAGGGTTCAATGGGAAAGTAAATTTCTCTGGGAATTTTATCGTAAGGTTTCTTAAGCGGGCTTTCTGACAGTATTTCAAAACAGAAAATATCAGCCATATTGTAACCACTTTCTGGCAGCCATTCGGTTACAAATTGTTGCATTACTTTGAAGGTATTATCGGTAGAGCCATTCAACTTACAACAGGCATATTTACCTGACGGAATCTGCGCTACAATAATATTTTTTTTGATATGGTGATGAAAATTGATGGTTACCATACAGCGATATAAATCCTGATTGGGATTCATAATACCAATAAAATTTGTTTGTGATGAAATGAGATCGTTCGTGCCAGCCAATTGAATTACTCTTTTGTATGTTGATTGAATTTTGGTGAGGTTGGCCAGTGAAGCGTTCATAGCAATGCCTTGTATAGCAGGCATCCTTTTGATAAGGACCTTCAATTTTCTTTCTGGTTTGGGTGAATCGGTTGCTTTGAGGTTTCTTGTTTTTTTATAGAGTTCAATTCTATCCTGCGTTGGAACAGCACGCAGTTCATCAGGAGTAATGCCAAAGAAATTTTTAAATGCTCGAGAAAAAATGGACGGAGAGGTAAATTCTAAATCAATTGAAATTTCGGTGATCGATTTGTGAGGATGAATAATGAGAAAGTGCGCTGCGGTTTCTAGTCGCACTTTCATAACATACTGTTTGGGCGTTTCGCCAGTAATACGTTTAAATAGTTTTTGGAAATGATAAGGAGAGAAATTTGCGACTCCTGCCAACTTTTCTAAAGACAAATCGGCCGTAAGATTGTTGCTGATGTAATTGATTACTTCTGTAATTCGGTTATTGTATTCGTTGTGTAACTCCATTTCAAAAGAGAAGCCGCAAAGGACAGATTTGTTGCGATAATAACTTCGCAAAGTTGGCGATACACTTTGCAAATCTTGCTATTTGAAAAACTATTCTTAAGGCAATTGTAGGTTGAGTTTATACTTTAATGATTTTCACTCCACCTTCTCCAAGGCTACTAGCTTGTCTGCTTTTTTAGCAGTAACCACCACCACCAGGAGAGTCATTACCCCTCCAAAAATCACGGAGTTAACAACACCCATCAATTTGGCAACCGCACCGGATTCGAACGCGCCAATCTCGTTTGATGAGCCTACAAAAATACTGTTCACAGCGGCTACGCGGCCTTTCATATTTTCAGGTGTGCTGGTGTGAATGAGCATGCCGCGGATGATTACGCTTACACAATCGAACAAGCCACTGCAAACGAGCAAACCAAATGAAAGCCAAAACCATGTTGATGCTCCAAATCCAATCATACACAAGCCGAACCCCGCCACACACCACAACAAAACTTTTCCAATATTTTTTTTAATGGGATTGTGCGTTAAATAAATTGCCATTGACACAGCACCAATGCCGGGCGCAGCGCGAAGCAACCCGAACCCATCGGAGCCGGCATGTAAAATATCTGTGGCGAAAATCGGGAGTAACGCAACCGCACCGCCAAACAACACAGCAAATAAATCGAGCGAGATGGCCGAAAGAACTATTTGATTATGAAATACGAATTTTAGTCCGGCTTTAATTTTTTCAAACATACCCTGTTCCTCTGTAATGGTTGGCAGGGGCTTGCTGCTTATCATCCAATAAAAAAATAATCCCAACGCCATCAGGCTAACAACGGACAAATAAGTAATCTGAATGCCAAAAAATTTAATCAAGTATCCCCCAAGCGCTGGCCCTGCCACGGAAGCTGCCTCCCATAATGTGCTGTACCAGGTAATGGCATTGGTGTAAAGGTCTCGTGGTACCAACTGCGGCATAAACGAAAAGTTGGCGGGCTGCAAAAATCCACGTGCCAGGCCTGTAACAAAAATCACTGAATAGATCGGGATAACACCGAATAAGGAAAGAAGCGTGCTGGCCTCCATGGTAAAATAAAAAAGGGCGGCTGAACAGAGCACCAGGAGTAATGCGCACAGTACAATAATTTTTTTTCTTTCTGTAATATCGGCCAAATGGCCGGCATAAAGGGCAACGGTAATGGCCGGTACAGCTTCGGCCAAACCAATAAGCCCAAGCGAAAGCGGATCTTTTGTGATCTCATAGATTTGCCATCCCACTACAACGGCTTGTACCTGGATGGCCACGGTAATGAACAAACGGGCTAAAAGAAAAAAACGGAAGTCCGGAATTTTCAGGACGGCATACGCACTCATGAACGGTTACAGGATTTTTTCGATGGCTTCCACTGCTTTTTTCCTCCGCTCTCCTTTTGGCCCGCCAATCTCTACAAACGGCACTTTCGATTTTTCTATTTCATTTTTATAGATGAACCAGAAGTGTTCGCGTTTGTCGGGGTGCTCTCGCTGAGGGTCGTTTTCCCAGGGAACATCGATATAGCACAGCAAGTACAGATCGTATTGACGCGATTCGTGCAACTTCAATATTTCATCCGGGCAATTGCCGTATTTGTGTTCGCTCCAGATTTTTATTGTTAATGCGTTGGTATCACAGATCATTACTCTTTTGGAATCGTAGAGCCATTCGTCTTCCATACGTATCTGTCCATGAGCCATTTTTATCAAATCAGGCTGCTCATAGGGTCTGTTCAACTTGCTGAGAAAGCCACGGGCGTACTCATCCACACAAGCAGTTTTAAAATGTTTGGCCAGGAATTGCGACAGATCGGTTTTGCCGGTGCACTCTGGGCCAATAACACAAACGTGTTTTACATGTGGTTTTGTTTCAGGGGTAGCTTGCATGGTTTGAAAGGTTGACCTTGCAATTTAGTAGTTTCCAGCTACTGAAAATTGGAAACACACCACAAGAAGTAATTTCACATTTTCTCTTTAGCCAAAGGAGGCAACACGCCCATATTATACCACGCGAAGGAATACTGGTCGGCAATCATATCAATAGCCTTGGTAAGATTGGATGAACCATGTGCAGAGTTCACATCAATTCGAATCAGCACTGGGTTATCTCCAGCCTGAGTTTCCTGAAGGGCTGCCGCAAACTTGTAGCTGTGGGCAGGCACAACGCGGTCATCGCGATCAGCCGTAGTCACTAATGTAGCCGGGTATTTGGTGCCGGGTTTCAAAGCGTGCACGGGCGAATAATTTTTCAGATATTCAAACATCTCTTTCGAATCCTCGGCCGTGCCATAGTCGTAGGCCCATCCCGCGCCAGCGGTAAATTTATTATAGCGCAGCATGTCCATTACACCAACAGCAGGAAAAGCTACTTTAGCTAAATCCGGACGTTGGGTCATGGTGGCTCCAACGAGGAGACCGCCATTCGAGCCTCCGGCAATAGCGAGGTATTGACTGGATGTATATTTTTCGCTGATCAGATATTCGCCTGCTGCAATAAAATCATCGAACACATTTTGCTTGTTCATTTTTGTTCCGGCCACGTGCCATTTCTCGCCATACTCACCGCCACCCCGCAAGTTGGGTTGTGCATAAATGCCACCGTTTTCAAGCCACACGATGCGCGATATACTGAAGGATGGCGTGAGACTGATGTTGAACCCGCCATAGGCATACAGCCACGTAGGGTTTTTCCCGTTTAGCTCCAAACCTTTTTTATAAACAATGAACATGGGAACTTTTGTGCTGTCTTTGCTGAGATAGAAAACTTGTTTGGTTTCGTAATCATCGGGGTTGAATTGCACCTTTGGTTTTTCATAAAGCGCAGATTGGCCGCTGCTGATATCGAATTTGAAAATGGTGGTTGGGTAGGTAAACGAGGTGAAAGAATAATACACACTTTTATCGGTTTCCTTTCCACTAAAGCCAGTGGCAGTGCCGATGCCGGGCAACTCCACATCGCGCTCCAATTTTCCACTCATATTAAACTGTTTGATTTGTGTTTTCACGTCAACCATATATTGTGCAAAAATCTTTCCTCCACCAACGGAAGTATTCAATACATTTTCCGTTTCCGGGATTAAGTCCTTCCAGTTTTCGATAGTGGGTTTGGCGAAATCCACCCACATCACTTTCGAATTGGGCGCATTGAAATTGGTTTCGATGATAAGCCTTGAATTTTGATTGGCTATAACCCCGTGGTTGTTATCAAAATTATTCACCAGGCAAATCAGTTTCCCTTTTGCATCCGTTAAATCGCGCACATACAGTTCATTTCCGGTGGTGCTTTCGGCTGCCGACACGATCAGAAAACGTTCATCTTCAGTAAGATAGCCACCTACATAACGCCTCTGCGTATTACCTCCTCCAAATACCAATTCGTCTTTGCTGCGAGGTGTGCCCACTTTATGATAGAATAATTTATGGCTTTGTGTTTTAGCGGAGAGTTGGCTGCCTTTCGGTTTATCGTATGTGCTGAAATAAAATCCATCGTTGCCCTTCCACGCTATTCCGCTAAACTTAATGTCGCGCAGGGTGTCTTCCGCCAGTGTTTTATCAGCCGATTTTATGATGACGGCATCTGTCCAGTCGGCACCGCCCCTGGAAATTTGAAAAGCGCACATCGAGCCGTCACTTGAAAAAGAAATGCTGGAAAGTTTAGTGGTGCCGTCTTTGGAAAAAGTATTCGGATCAAGAAAAATTTCTGTTTCGCCTTGCTCACCTTTTCTTCGATAGAGAACGTAATGATTTTGCAGCCCAGAATTTTTGTAGAAATAATAATATTCGCCTTCGCGGAATGGGTCCGTAAGCTTCTCGTAATCGTTTAGTTCTTGAATACGTTTCTTAACCGTTTCCCGGTAGGTAATATTTTTCAGGTATGAAAATGTAACCTCATTCTGAGCGGCAACCCAATCGCCTGTTTCTTTAGTGGTATCGTTTTCCAGCCAGCGATATGGATCGGGAACTTGTGTGCCGAAATATGTGTCCACGGTGTCCACCTTTTGGGTGATGGGATAGTTCGAAACTTTAGCTAATTCCGGCTTGGATGTGCAGCCGATCCAAAACAAAGCGGTGAGCAACAGCAAAATGATCGATTTCATGTGTTTATATTTTTTGATTAAGGTCACATG
>Ga0315912_10005667_pt1 | contig 11411 bp, 10 predicted proteins | sample VfabasoilMG_FD_204469 | JGI IMG/M metagenome (GOLD analysis project Ga0315912, IMG submission 204469) | Garden soil microbial communities collected in Santa Monica, California, United States - V. faba soil | ecosystem: Environmental > Terrestrial > Soil > Garden | place: USA: California...
AGCGTCAGCCGGACGTCCTCGAGGGTGGTGGCCTCGCGCGGGAAGGTGGCGTGCTCGACCAGTTCCTGCCAGCCGGCGTCCAGGACCTGCGGGGTGCCGATGTCCTGCTCGTCGGGGGTCTGCAGCTGCATCGCCAGCCGCACGCGCTGCTCGCCCGACTCGAGGACGGTGCTGCGCTGCAGCAGCGGCTCGCGCTCCTGCTGCTCGATGCGGTCGCAGCGCCAGCTGCCGACCGGCATGGCGGCGGCGATCTCCTCCGCGCGATACGGGCGCCGCGCGATGAGCGCGTCGCTCGCGTCGGGCGGCGCGGGCCGCGGGCCGCCCGGCAGGCCGCAGGCCGTCGCGAGCAGCAGCCCCGCCAGCAGCGGGGGGAGCGCGACCGCGCGCGTCCCTCGTCGCGGCGCTCGTCGCGGCGCTCGGCGAGGCGGCGCGACGGCCGGCGGGCCGTGCGGGCAGGGAGCTGGCGCCAGCAGCCAGCACGACGAGAGGGTGGGGAGCAGCCGCGGCATGGAACGGTCTCGGAGCCCGGGGGCTGCATTGTTCCAGGCCTGCTGCCCCTCGGCCACGCCGGTGGACGCGGACGGCTGCTGCATCAGCTGCCGGCAGGCCTCAGTTGCGCGAGGCCCAGGCCGGCATCCTGGCCAGGTGCGCCCGCGCCGCCTTCTCGGCCTCCGGTCGCGGCAGCTTCTGCATGCCCATGAAGTAGCCGCTGATGGTGCCCTCGAGGACCGACTCGTAGGGCCGCAGCTGGCCGCGCTCGTCGGTGCAGTAGCCGCAGTACATCTCGCCCGGCTTGGCGTCCTGCAGCGGCATGCCGCACGACTGGCACTCGGCCATCTTGATCGGCATGTAGAAGCACAGGTGGTAGCCCGAGGGGTCGGCCACGACGAAGTCGCGGATGCCGTAGAACTGCGACGTGGGCTCGAGCAGCGGCTTGGCGCCCTTGGCCTTGAACTGCTCGTAGGTCACGTCGACGTCGTCGACGCCGATGTAGATGTGCACGCCGACGCCCGGGCTCGGGCTGGCGTTGAAGGCCTTGCTCAGCCGCTTCCAGTAGGCGAGCCGCTCCGGAGTGCCGTGGCTGCAGCCGTCGATCTCGGCTTCCGAGGCGGGGACGCCGCCGAGCATGATCGACTGCCCGTCGCGCACCAGGTTGGCCCACATGGGGCTCTTCTCGTCGGGCCAGCACTCCTTCACCTCGAAGCCGAGCACGTCGCGGTAGAAGGCGACGCTCTTGCCCGTGTCGCGGCAGGTGAGCATGACGGAGTTCGGATGGATGCAGTCGGTCATGGTTCGCTCCTCGTCGTGGTCTGTTCGGCTGCGGGGGCGCTGCCGGAAGGTGCTGGCACCGGTGCCGGGCAGCGGACGTCCCCGCCGCGCGATCCCCGTCGCCTGGCGCCGAGGCGTGAGGATCGCCGCTCTCGCCGGAGTGCGCAAGCGTGGCGCGCCCGTCGCTAGGATGTCGCCCTCGGTCACCGGGGAGTTCCAGAGATGCTGCGCCTGATGCTGTCCAGCACCGCCCTCGCCGTGCTGCTCGCCGTCCCCGCGTCCGTGGAGCCCGTCCTGCGGACAGTGCCGGGCTCGGTGCCTTCCGAGCGCGCCATCGAGCTGGCGTCCAGGACCCGCCGGCAGGCGGCCGCGGCGGTGGAGCAGACGCTGGCCGCCCTCGTGGCCTTCGACACCTTCCACCGCGAGGGCATCGAGAACGCACAGCATCCTTCGTTCATCGCGCAGACGCGCTGGCTGGCCGACTTCGCATCAGAGGCGGGGCTCGACTTCGCCGACCACGGCGCCGTGGTGGTGATCGGCCTGGGAGACGCCACCGAGCGCCTCGGCCTGTTGACGCACGGCGACGTGCAGCCGGCCGACGCGAGCAAGTGGGCCGCCAGCCCCTTCGCGCTGGACGGGACGAGCGAGCCCGGGCGACTCATCGGGCGCGGCGTGCAGGACGACAAGGGGCCGATCGCCTGCGTCCTGCACGCCATGCAGGCCCTGGCGCAGTCGGGCTACCCGTTGCGCAAGCGCGTCGAGCTGACGATCTCGTACACCGAGGAGTCCGACTGGGAGCCGTTCGAGGACTTCCTGGCGCGCCATCCGCCGCCGCCGCTCAACGTGGCCTTCGACGCCGAGTACCCAGTGGTGGTCGGTGAGAAGGGCTGGTGCTTGGTGAAGCTCTCGCTGCCCCTGCTGCCGCCGCCTGCGCAGGGGCCCGGTGTGGCCGCCTTCACCGGGGGCTTCTTCGTCTCGCAGGTGCCGGAGGACGCCGAGGCGCGGTTGACCGGCCTGTCTCCGGAGGACGAGCGCGCGCTGCGTGAGGCGGCGGCACGCCGGCAGGGGCAGGAGGCCGCGGTGCGCTTCAGCTTCGAGCGCAGCGGCGACGAGTGCGTGCTGCGCGCAGCCGGTCGCTCGGCCCACTCCTCGACGCCGGAGCAGGGCCGCAATGCCATCACGCATCTCGCGGCGCTGCTCGCCAGCCGTCGCTGGGAGGCGGGCGGCGCGGCCGCGATGGTGGCGCTCATCGACGAACTCGTGGGCACGGGCTTCCACGGCGAGGCCTTCGGCGAGCTGGCCTACAGCCACCCTTTCATGGGACCTCTGACCCTCTCGCTCGGCACGCTGCGCGTGGCGGACGGGCAGCTCGTGGCGTCGATCAACCTGCGGCGCCCCGCGGGGCGCGACGCGGCGCAGGTGGAGGAGAGCCTGCGCCAGGCCGTCGCCGCCTGGGCCGCGGCGCACCCGGGCCCGGACGGGGCGCCGCTCGAGGTCGGCCTGGAGATCACGCTCGGCGAGCCGCACCTGGTGCTGGACGCGCCGCACGTCCCGACGCTGCTGGCCACCTTCCGGCACTACACTGGGCAGAGCGCCGCCGAGCCGATCGCCATCGGTGGCGGCACCCACGCGCGCCTCGTGCCCGCCGGCGTCAACTTCGGCCCCGGCATGCCGGGCGTGCCCTACACCGGCCACTCCGAGCACGAGTCCACCTCGCGCGAGCAGCTGCTGCTCGACCTGGCGATGGTCACCTCGCTGCTGGTGGACCTGGCCGTCGAACCCTGAGCACGGCGGGCGCCGCCGCACGTCGCGCGTCAGTACTTCGGGACGCGCAGGCGCGAGCGGTCCAGGTAGATGCGCAGGTCGGCCACCGGGCCGTCGACGTCGGACACGTTGTCGATGACCCACACCAGCCGGTCGCCGGGCTTCGTCGAGATGGGGGGGAGCTGCACGCTGCGGGTGATGTACTCGATCTGGCCCGGCGTGGAGGCGCCCACCGTGAACTGCTTCACGGGAAAGATCTCGCTGGTCTCCGCGCCGGGACGCTTCAGCACGAGATAGGAATCGAGCTGCTGCGGGATGTCCGAGGAGACGACCAGCGTCTCGTTCCAGTTCTGCGCGGCGCTCATCGTGCCGTCCAGGATGCCCGTGAACTCCCACGCGAAGCCGGGCGTCATGCCGACCCAGAACATGGATCCCGGGCCGAGCTGCTTCTCGAGGAATCCGTAGGTCAGGTCCCCGGGGCTCGACGGGTAGAGGTTCATGCGCGGCGGCGGCCCGCTGCCAGGACCTGTGGGCCCGTCGAGCGCGGTGACGAAGCGGCTGACGCTGTCGGTGCCGAGCGGTCCCTGCACCTGCAGCGTGACGAGGTAGGTGCCGGGCGTCTCGAAGACGTAGACGGGGTCGGGATAGCTGGTGGACGCGCCGTCGCCGAAGTCCCAGGCGAACTGCGTGATGGTGCCCTCGCTCTGGGAGTGGAAGACCACCGTGAGCGGCGCCGCGCCGATGGAGGTGCTCATCGAGAAGCCGGCCAGCGGCGGTTCCTGCTCCTGCTGCGGCACGACCACGATGCCCGCTGCCGGCAGGCGCTCGCTCGTGCCCGCCAGCCTCAGGTTGGCCTTCCAGCCCAGCGACTGCAGGCTGCCGTCCCCGGCTGCCGCGAGCAGCGTGCCCGAGGCGCGGAGGTTCACCACGAGGCGGCCCGAGACCTGCGCCTCGCTGCGGTGGATGCGCAGCTTGAGACGCACGCGCGAGCTGTCGAACTGCGCCGTCGACGGCGAGGCGACGAGGCCCTGCTGGGCGGCAGACGCTGCCAGGCGCGCGTCGAGCCAGCCGGCCAGCGCCGAGGCGTCCTGCGGCAGCAGGTCCAGGCGCCGTGCCGTCGGCGAGGCCTGCTGCAGCGTGCCGGTGAGCAGTGGCAGGCCATCGACCACCAGGCTGGCGTCCTCCGTGCCAACCGTGAGCGTCGCGGGCGGAGTGCCCTGCTCCTTGCTGCGCGGGCTGCCCTCGAGCTGCAGCTTGAGGCGCAGCTCTGGTGCCGAGAAGGCCCAGCGGCTCCCGGCGAAGTCATAGGTCTCGCCGCCGGAGGCGACCGGAGCGACGAGCAGCAGCAGGCCCAGCCAGCAGGCGGCGAGGCAGGCCGACCCGCGGGGTGGTCCGATGGCCGGCTCGAAGCGCAGTCCGCGGCGTCGGCCGGACGGCCTTCGGCGGGTGGTCGGGTCGGCGGGCGGTCGCGGTGTCATCCAAGCACCTCCTCGGGGGCAGGTCCTCGATCCGACGGCTCGTGGGCGGCGGGCCGGCTTCTCGTGCGCTCGAGGCTCGCGAGCCGCGCGACGGGGACGGTCGTGCAGCGGAGATCCTGACGCCGGCGAACGGGAAGCCTGCTCGCCGGACCCGAAGCCGACTGCCGCTCTGCCCGCGCTGCCGGCCCTGCCCGGCCCGCCCACGCTGCCCACGCTGCCTCCGCGGCCCGCGCGGCCTCGGGCCGCCCTACTCGCCGTACAGGTGCACCCATTGCTGGCGCCACACGCCCAGGACCGACAGCACCTCGAGGTCGGCGTAGGCGACCTTTTCCATGTGGAAGCGCGTGGCGAGCGCTCCGACCCCGCGGTCGCCCCAGTCCACGGCCAGGCCATTGATCGCCAGGTGCCGCGTGTCGCCCTGACCGGAGCGCAGCTCACGCTCGTCGAGGTGCACGTGCTGCCCCGACAGGTTGTCGTCGAGCGGGATCGTGACGTGCGTGTAGATCAGCCCGCAGCCCGGCGCCAGCAGCGACGCGAGCGCGAGGGCCAGCCATGACCGGCGGTGGCGCGTCATTCGCCGTACACGATCGTCGTGCGGTGATAGTAGAGGCCGAAGAGCACGGCGAGCGTCTCCACGTCCATGTGGTTGATGGTCGTCAGCCCGCCCTCCGCGGCGGCCGCCTGGGTGCCGGCATCGCCCCACGCCACCAGCCAGAGCACGCTGTGCAGGTCCGAGCGCCCCACCTTGTCCCCCAGGCGCGTGGCATCCACGTCCGTGTCGAGAGGCGTGATCACGTGCGAGTAGACGCAGCCCGGAGCGGTCAGCGCCAGCACCATGAGCGCCGGTGTCAGGAAGCGTTGCCAGCAGCGGGGGGCGGACGAGGGCCGGGAGCGGGATGGCGAAGGCGAGCGCGGCATGACGGGATTCCGGCGAGGCGGGCGCCGGCCCGTGCGGGCAGGCGTCGGGACATGGTTGGCGCACGCGGGTCGCCTGTCAATGAACGGGTGCGGACCCGGCGTGCTGAGCCGCGGCCCGCGCGCGGCGATTCTGGGTGCGCAGGAGTGGCGCGTCGTGCTGCTAGGATGGCCGCCGAGGAGTTGGGACAGGCGGACCGGGACTCCCTGCCATGCAGCTGGTGCTCACCCTGCTCGTGCGAGACGAGCAGGACATCCTCGAGGACAACCTGCGCTACCACCTGAGTCGTGGCGTGGACCGCATCCTCGTCACCGACAACCTGTCGGTCGACCGCACGCCCGACATCCTGCGGCGCTACGAGCGGCTCGGCTGGGTGACGGTGCTGCGCGCCGAGGACGACACCTACGACCAGGCGCGCTGGGTGAGCCGCATGGCGCGCATGGCCTTCGACCAGCACCGCGCCGACTGGGTCATCCACGCCGACGCCGACGAGTTCTGGTGGCCCGAGCGCGGCGACCTCAAGTCCGCCCTGGCGCTCGTGCCGGCGGCCTATCCGGCGCTGGTCGTCCCGCGCCACAACTTCGTGGTGCGGCGCAGCCAGCGCGCGCCCTCGGTGCGCGACATGCTGCTGCGCGAGGAGGCCAGCGTGAGCTACCTCGGGCGGCCGCTGCTGCCCAAGGTGTGCCACCGCGGCCGGGCCGACGTCTTCGTCGAGCAGGGCAACCACGGCGTGCTCGAGGCCAGCACCGGCAAGGCGCTGTCCGCCTGGTCGGGCTACGCGCCCATCCGCATCCTGCACTACCAGATGCGCGGCTGGCCGCACTTCCGCAACAAGATCGAGAAGGGCGGGGCGGCCTACGCCCGCAACACCGAGCTCGCGCAGCAGGTGGGGCGCGGCTGGCGCCTGCTGTACGAGATGCACGCGGCCGGCCGGCTGCGCGCCTACTACGACGAACAGCTGCTGAGCGACGAGCAGTGCCTCGCAGGCCTGGCGCAAGGCCGCCTCGTGCGCGACAGCCGCCTGGCCGACTGGCTCGCCGCGCTGCCGGCCGACTTCCCCACGGCGCGCGAGGCGGAGGGCGGCGCGTGAACTTCGTCGTGCTGGGTTGCGGCCGCAGCGGCACGAGCCTGCTCGCGGGCTTGTTCCATCAGGCCGGCTTCCACGTCGGCACGCGCCTGCACGAGGCGCGCGACAGCAACCCGGTCGGCTTCTACGAGTCCGACGAGATCAACAAGCTCAACAACCGCCTGCTCGAGGGGCTGCCGAGCGCGTCGGGCCTTTCGGGCTGGGTGGGCATCTACGAGCGCCCGGTCGAGACCCTGCCCGACGACGTGCGGCCGCGCCTCGAGCGCGAGGTGGCGCGCGCCCCCTTCTGCTTCAAGGATCCGCGCTTCACGTGGACGCTGCCCGCCTGGGCGCCGCTGCTGGGCGAGTTCGTCGTGCTGTGCGCCTTCCGCGACCCGGTGGCGGTGATCCACTCGCTGGTCACCGAGTGCACCGCGCACTACCCGTCCTACGGCATGGTGCCGGACCTGGCCGAGCGCATCTGGACCGCCCAGTACGAGACCGTCTTCGAGCACCTGGTGCCGCGCTTCCCGGTGCACTTCGTGCACTACGAGGACGTGCTCAGCGGGCGCGCCGTCGAGGGCCTGGGCCGACGCTTCGGCCTGGCGCTCGACCCCGGGCAGGCGCGCCGCGACCTCGACCGCAGCCGGGAGCGGGCGCCCACCGTGCACCTCCAGCGGCGCACGCTCGAACTGCACGGACGGCTGCTCGCCGAGCGGCTGGCCTGAGCGGGCGCCGCGGGGCGCGCCAGCAAATCGCCACGGGTGGCCGCCCGCCGCGCCGGCCTGGGGGTGAGCATCCGCCGGGGTGAGCCGTTATGGTGCTCCGGCGCCTCTCCGGCCACGCCCCCCGGCGATCGTCCCCGCGGGTCGCGGCGGCCGCGCTCCTCTCGAGGGTCTCCATGTCTCGGGCGTCCAAGCGTGTCGTGGGCCTGCTCGTCATCGCCGTCATCGGTGTCTCGGTGGCCAGCGTGCTCACGCAGGGTGTCGAGCCGACCGTCGTGTACACCACGCCGGTCGAACGCGTGTCCGAGCTGAAGGCCGTGGTGCGGGCCTCCGGCGAGATCCAGCCGCGCGACTCGGTGGACATCCAGGCCGAGATCGCCGGTGTGATCATCGAGCTGCCGGTGAAGGAGGGCGACACCGTCGAGCGCGGGCAGGTGCTGCTCAAGATCGACCCCATCGCGACCGCCGCCGAGACGGCGGCCGTGCGGGCCGCGCTCGAGCAGGCGACCGCCGAGCAGAAGGGCCAGGAGGTGCAGATCGCCATGGCCGAGGCCGGCCTGCTGAGCGACGAGTCGCAGCTCAAGTCGGCCGAACTCGAGAAGGTGCAGGCCGACGCGAACTGGAAGCGCGCCGAGGACGCCTACGTGCGCCGGCAGAAGCTGGTCGAGCAGCAGCTCATCTCGACCGAGGACCTCGAGGTGGCCAAGAACACCTTCGACGTGGCGGCGGCGGCGCGCGACGCGGCGGCGGCCCGCGTGGCCCAGTTCGAGGCCCTGTTGCGCGCCAACCGCATCGCCATGGACCAGGTCCGCGCCCTGCGCGACGCGGCTGGCAACCGCGTGCAGGCCGCGCGCGCCAACCTCGACCGCGCCGAGGACATGCTCAAGAAGACCACCATCTACTCGCCGCTGACGGGCGTCATCACCAAGCTCAACGTGGAGGTCGGCGAGCGCGCGGTGCCGGGCATCCTCTCCAACCCCCAGGCGACGCTCATGACGATCGCGGACATGACCGTGATCGACGCCGAGATCGAGGTGGACGAGACCGACGTCGTGCAGATCCGCCTCGGGGACCTGGCCGAGATCGAGGTGGATGCGCTGCCCGACCGGGTGCTGGTCGGCGAGGTGGCCGAGATCGGCAACAGCCCCATCGACGCGCTCGGGTCGGGCGGCAACCAGAGCGCCGACGTGAAGGACTTCCTGGTCAAGGTGCGCCTGCGCGACGTGGTGCCCGAGCTGCGGCCGGGCCTGTCGTGCAGCGCCGACATCACGACCGAGGTGCGCAGCGACGTGCTCGTCATCCCGATCCAGTCGTTCACGGCGCGCGACTTCCCGCTCGACGAGGCGGGCGAAGTGCAGGTGCCGACGCCCGAGCAGGTGGACGCGCAGGCGGCGGCCGAGGCGGCGGCGGCCGAGGCCGGGACGCCGATCGCGGCTCCGGTGCGGCAGCTCACCGAGACCACGCCGGGCGTCTTCGTGCGCGGCCCCGGCGACAGGGCCGTCTTCCGGCCCGTCACCATCGGCATCGCGGGACAGCTCGAGTACGAGGTGCTCTCCGGCCTGGAGGGCGGCGAAGAGGTGGTGAGCGGCCCGTACAAGGTGCTGCGCACGCTCGAGGTCGGCGACGCGATCAGCGTGGACAACTCGCGTTCCTTCCGTTCGACGAGCGACAAGGGCGGCACGAACTGAGCGACCGGCCCATGAGCCCTCCCGCCCCGAAGGCATCGCCGAGCCCTGCCGCCCCCGAGGCGCCGGTCATCCTCATCGAGGACCTGTGGCGCACCTACTCGATGGCGGCCGGGCTCGAGGTGCACGCGCTGCAGGGCGTGTCGCTCACCATCGAGCGCAACGAGTACGTCGCCATCATCGGCCCGTCGGGTTCGGGCAAGTCGACGCTCATGAACCTGCTCGGCTGCCTCGACACGCCGACGCGCGGGCGCTACGTGCTCAGCGGCCGCACGGTGAGCGAGCTCGACGACGACGACCTGGCGCTCATCCGCAACCTCGAGATCGGCTTCGTCTTCCAGACGTTCAACCTGCTGCCGCGCACCACGGCGCTGCACAACGTCGAGCTGCCCCTCATCTACAGCCGGCTGCCCAAGGACGAGCGACGCGAGCGCGCGCGGGCGGCGCTCGCCGCAGTCGACCTCGAGGACCGCATGCATCACAAGCCCAACGAGCTGTCGGGCGGCCAGCGCCAGCGCGTGGCCATCGCGCGGGCGCTCGTCACGCGGCCTTCGTTGCTGCTGGCCGACGAGCCCACGGGCAACCTGGACACCGCCGTGAGCGCCGAGATCATGGCGCTCTTCGACCGCCTGCACGCCGAGGGCAACACGATCGTGCTCATCACGCACGAGCGCGACATCGCGGCCCACGCCGACCGTGTCATCGCCCTGCGCGACGGCCGCATCGAGAGCGACGTGCGCCAGCAGCACCTGCGCGCCGCCACACGCCCGTGAACCCGCTCGAAGGCGTCGTCATCGCGCTGCGCTCGCTGGTGGTGAACCCGCTGCGCTCGTTCCTGACGCTGCTCGGCATCATCATCGGCATCACCGCCATCATCGCGGTGATCTCGGTCATCAACGGGCTCAACATCTACGTGGCCGACAAGCTCTCCAACCTCGGCCCGGGGGTGTTCGTCGTCGACCGCTTCGGGCTCATCTCGAACCGCGAGGACATGATCCGCGCCATCCGGCGCAACAAGCGCCTGACCATGGACGACGCCGAGGCACTGGCCGAGCGCTCGACGCTGGCCGAGGTCGTGGCCGTGGAGGTGCATGCCTTCGTGGACGTCGCCGCGCGCGGCGAGACGCTGAAGCGCGTGGACGTGGGCGGCATCTCGGCCGAGATCCTGGACATCGAGCCTTACGACGTCGAGGCCGGGCGCATCATCACGCCGCACGAGGTGGAGCGCGCCGCGCCGGTGGCGTTCATCGGCCAGGACATCGCCGAGAAGCTGTTTCCGCGCCTCGACCCGGTCGGCAAGACCCTCCGCGTGGCCAATCGCGAGGTCATGGTCATCGGCCTGGCCCAGAAGCGCGGCTCGGTCTTCGGCTTCTCGCGCGACAACTTCGTCAAGATCCCGATCACGCTGCACCAGAAACTGTTCGGCTCGCGCAACTCGGTCAACATCAGCGTCAAGGCCGCGGACATGGCGCGCATGGAAGACACCATGGACGAGGCACGCATGATCCTGCGCGTGCAGCACCACCTGGGCTTCGACGAGGACGACGACTTCGGCATGCGATCGGCCGAGGGGCTCAATGCTCTCTGGGAGAACCTGACGAAGATCATCTTCAACGTGGCGATCTTCGTGGTGGGCATCTCGCTCGTGGTGGGCGGCATCGTGGTCATGAACATCATGCTCGTGTCGGTCATCGAGCGGCGGCGCGAGATCGGGCTGCGCAAGGCCGTCGGCGCGCGCCCGCGCGACATCCGCCTGCAGTTCCTCATCGAGTCGGTCGTGCTCTCGTCGGTGGGCGGCGCCATCGGCATCAGCGCGGCCTACCTGCTGTCGTGGGCCATCCGCACCTACACGCCGCTGCCGGCGGCCTTCCCGCTCTGGGCGCCGGTGCTGGCCTTCGGCATCTGCGGCACCATCGGCGTGTTCTTCGGCCTGAACCCCGCGGCCAAGGCGGCGCGCCTCGACCCGATCGAAGCCCTGCGGTCGGAGGCCTGAGCCATGGCCATCGTGCGCCACACGCTCCGCATGCGGCTCGGCGCGGTGCGCGAGAACGCGCTGCTCGCCGTGGCCGCGCTCTGGGACCGCCGCTTCCGCTCGTTCCTCACCATGTTCGGCGTCTTCATCGGCGTCGTGATCATCGTGGTCGTGGCCTCGGTGCTGAACGGCTTCCGCCAGAGCGTGGTCGACCAGGTCGAGGAGTTCGGCACGAACAACATCTACATCTACCGCTTCCCGTTCGTGCAGACGGAGCACCCGCCGGCCGAGGTGCGCCTGCGCAAGGAACTCTCGCTCGAGGACGCCTGGGCCATCCGCGACCTGTGCCCGTCGGTGGCGGTGGTCTCGCCCGGGCTGCAGCGCAGCTCGGCCTCCACCGTGGCGCGCTTCGAGGGCGAGGAGATGACGGCGCCCGAGGTGCGCGGCTGCTTCCCGGTCGCGCTGTTCGTGAGCAACTCGTCGCTGGCCGAAGGGCGCTTCTTCACCGACGGCGAGACCGAGCACCGCGCGCCGGT
>Ga0315912_10005668_pt1 | contig 11410 bp, 7 predicted proteins | sample VfabasoilMG_FD_204469 | JGI IMG/M metagenome (GOLD analysis project Ga0315912, IMG submission 204469) | Garden soil microbial communities collected in Santa Monica, California, United States - V. faba soil | ecosystem: Environmental > Terrestrial > Soil > Garden | place: USA: California...
AGGTCGCGCCCGGCGTGGCGCAATCGCTGTTCCTGACGGGCGAGATCATCCCCGCGGCGCGGGGTTACGACCTGGGCCTCCTCCATCGCGTCGTGCCGCCGCCCGATCTCGACGGCGCCGTGGATGCCGTGATCGCGAACCTCCTCGCTGGGGCGCCGTCGGCGCAGGCGGAGGTGAAGCGTCTCGTCGGCGACGTCGCCGGTGTCGATCCGCCAGTCGCGAAGCGGCGCACGACGCTCGCGATCACCGATGCGCGCGCCGGCGACGAGGGCCGCGAAGGGCTCTCGGCGTTTCTCGAGAAGCGCAAGCCGCGCTGGGCGCCCGATCCCGAGGGCTGAGCATGACGTCGCGCCGCTACCTCCTTCTCCTTCTGGCACTCACCTGCATGTCCGCCATCCCCGTCGCCCCGCCTCCGCCCACGCGCGTCGAAGAAGTTCGCGAGACGATGCACGGCGTCGAAGTCCGTGACTCCTATCGCTGGCTCGAGGATCAGGAGGCTCCGGAGACGCGCGGCTTCATCGACGCACAGGAGCGGCATGCGCGCGCCGTGCTCGATGCGTTGCCCGAGCGAGCGGCGTTCCTGCGGATTCTCGAGCCGATGTTCGGGAGGGAGGATCGCTCGACGCCCTGGGTCAGGGGCGGCAGGCTCGTGTTCATGCGCCGGCTCGCCGGTGAGCAGCTCGAGTCGATCTGCACCCGCGACAGCTTGCACGGCAAGGATCGCGTGCTCGTCGATCCGCGCGTCGCAGCACCGGACGGCGGATCCGTCGTCATCCTGGCGGTCGCGCATGACGGCTCGCGCGTCGCCTACGGCGTGCGCCTTGGCGGCGCCGACGAGGTCGAGCTCCGCGTCGTGGATGCCGCGACCGGCGCCGAGGTTGCGGAGCGCCTCCCGCGCGCTCGCTACGCGGGCGTCACGTTCGAGCCTGATGGTCGCGGTCTCGTCTACGCGCGCCACGGAACCGAGGGCTCCCGCGTGAGGCGCCATCGCTTCGGCGCGGATCCAGCGCAGGATCAGCTGATTTTCGGCGAGGGACGTCCTCCCGGGCAGGGCATCTCGGTGGACGTCACGCCCGACGGCAGATGGCTCGTCGCCACGATCTGGCATGGCTCCGCCGCGCGGCGCGCGGAGATCTTCGCGAAGGATCTCTCGTCCGACGGGCCGTTCCTCGCGATCGTGGACGATATCGACGCGCGGTTCTCGGCGGATCTCGCCGACGGACGGCTGTTCGTGCAGACGAACTGGCTCGCGCCCAATGGCCGCGTGATCGAGATCGACCTGGCGCGTCCGGGTCGCGAGAACTGGCGCGAGGTCGTCGGCGAGGGCCGCTGGCCGATGCAGGAGGTCAGCGTCGTCGGCGGCCGCCTCGCTGTCTCCTACCTCGAGAACGTGCGACCGGTCGTTCGCGTCTTCGATACGCGCGGCCGGCAGCAGCGCGTGATCGAGTCGCCGGGCCTCGGATCGATGACGACGCCCAGTGGCGACTGGGACAGCGACATCGCGTTCATCGCGTCGAGCTCGTGGACGGAGCCCGAGACCATCGAGAGCATCGATCTCGCGACGGGCGCGCGCGCCACCTGGTGGCAGGCCGAGCGGCTCGTCCCGAAGGACGAGTTCGTGATCGAGCAGCACTGGTTCGTCTCTAGCGACGGCACGCGCGTGCCGCTGTTTCTCGGGCGACGGAAGGATGCGCATCCCCGCGGCGACGCGCCGGCGCTCGCGTGGGGTTACGGCGGCTTCCTGCTGAGCCAGCTTCCCTCGACGAGCCCGCGCGCCGCGGCATGGCTTCGCGCCGGCGGCATCGTCGTGCTGCCGAGCCTGCGCGGCGGCGCCGAGTTCGGCGAGGCATGGCATGAGCAGGGCATGCGGGCGCGCAAGCAGCAGACCTTCGACGATCTCTACGGGGCGGTCACGTGGCTGCACCAGACGGGCTGGACGCGCCCCGAGCGCACGTGCCTCTTCGGGAGGAGCAACGGCGGCCTCCTCGTGGGCGCTGCCCTCACGCAGCGGCCCGACTTGTTCCGGGCAGTCGTCTGCGGCTACCCGCTGCTCGACATGCTGCGCTACGACCAGTTCCTCGTCGCGAAGTTCTGGGTGCCCGAGTACGGATCGGCGACCGATCCCGAGCAGTTCGGGTGGCTGCGCGCCTACTCGCCGTACCAGCACGTGAAGCCCGGTGTCGCCTATCCCGCGACGCTTTTCGTCACGGGGGACGCGGACACGCGCGTCGCGCCGCTTCACGCGCGCAAGATGGCGGCGCTGCTCCAGGCGTCGACGTCATCGGGCCTGCCCGTCCTCCTGCACTACGACACGAAGATGGGCCACGTCGGCGGCCAGCCCGCCGACAAGGATCGCGCCGACCTCTCCGACGAGTTGGGCTTCCTCGCCTGGCAGGTGGGGTTGAAGCCGGGCCGCTGACGGCGCGCCATCGCAAGGAGCGCGGCCCCTCGTCATCGGCATGGGATCGGAGCCGTCGGCGCAATACGATGGAGGGATGTCTGCCGCTGCGCCGCTTCCCCGCCGCGTGCTCGTCGCGAATCGCGGCGAGATAGCGGTGCGCGTCGCGAGGACGTGCCGGGCAATGGGCGTCGGTGTCGTCGTCGTGCATGCGCCGGACGACGCGGCGTCGTCGCATCGGCTCGCGGGAGATCGGGACATCGAGGTGCCGCGCTACCTCGACGGCGCTGCCCTCATCCAGGCGGCGCGCAGCAGCGGCTGTGACGCGCTGCATCCGGGCTATGGCTTCCTGTCGGAGAACGCCGCCTTCGCGAAGGAGGTCGCCGGCTCGGGCCTGACGTGGATCGGTCCCCCCGCTGCCGCCATCGAGAGCATGGGCTCGAAGACCGGCGCGCGCGCGGCAATGGAAGCAGCCGGGGTTCCCGTCGTTCCCGGCACGAAGGCGGAGTCGCCGGAGCGGCTCGTCGGCCCCGCCGCCGGCCTCGGCTATCCCGTGCTCGTGAAGCCCTCCGCGGGCGGCGGCGGCAAGGGGATGGCGCGCGTCGAGCGGCCGGGCGATCTCGTGCGGCTGGCGCGGCTCGCTTCGGATCAGGCGAAGCAGTCGTTCGGCGACGGATCGGTCTACGTCGAGAAGCTCATCGAGCGGCCGCGCCACGTCGAGATCCAGGTCTTCGCAGACGACCACGGGAACGTCGTGGCCCTCGGCGAGCGCGAGTGCTCGATCCAGCGACGCCATCAGAAGATCGTCGAGGAGACGCCCTCGCCCGCCGTCTCCGACGAGCTCCGCAAGCGCATGGAGGCGGCGGCCGTCGCCGCCGCGCGCGCCGTCTCCTACAGGAGCGCCGGCACCGTCGAGTTCCTCCTCGCGCCGGACGGCAGCTTCTACTTCCTCGAGATGAACACGCGACTCCAGGTCGAGCATCCCGTGACGGAGTGGGTGACTGGCCTCGACCTCGTCGCGCTGCAGCTCGAGGTCGCCGGGGGACGCGCGCTCCCGCCTCAGGCGTTGGAGGTGCGGCGCTCCGGTCACGCCATCGAGGCGCGTGTCTACGCGGAGGATCCCGCGACGGGGCATCTCCCCCAGGCGGGACGGCTGCTCCTCGTGCGCGAGCCGCAGGGCCCCGGCATCCGCGTGGACGCGGCGCTCGAGGGCGGCGAGGTGAGCGTCCACTACGATCCGCTGCTCGCGAAGCTGTCCGCCTTCGGGAGGGATCGCGAGGAGGCGCGGCGGCGTCTCGTCGAGGCGCTCTCGCGGTTCGTCGTGCTCGGCGTGCGCACCAACATCGCTTTCTTGATCGACGTGCTCGAGCATGAGCGCTTCGTCGCGGGCGATCTCTCGACGGCGTTCCTCGACGATCACTTCGCGTCGTGGAGCGAGCCGCCGCCGGGCGACGCGGCGCTCGCCGCCAGTGCGCTGGTAGGCGGCGCGCCGTCCGTGGGGCGTGCGGCCGTCGCCGGTCCCCTGCCCGATCCGTGGACGCGCCTCGGTGCCCTCCGACTCGGAGCGGAGGCATGAGCCTGCGCAGCCGCGGACGCGATGTCGGCGCCGACGCGCGACGCGACGGCGATGACGTCGTCGTGCAGCGCGACGCGCGCTCGACACGCTGGCGCGCGCGTCCCTGCGGGGATGGCGCCTGGATTCTCGAGCGCGACGGCGCCCAGCAGGTCGTGCACGCCATCGGCTCGCGCGAGGGAACCTGGGTGCAGGCGGACGGCCGCGCGTACCTCGTCGAGCGCGCGGCGCATGCGCGTACGGGAGCGGCCGTGGGCTCGGGCCACGTGATGGCGCCGATGACGGGCACCGTCCTGGGCGTGCGCGCGCGCGAGGGCGAGAGAGTGGAGGCGGATCAGGTGCTGCTCGTGCTGTCGGCGATGAAGATGCAGGTGGAGATCACCGCCGGCGTCGCCGGCATCCTGAAGGAGTTGCGTGCCGTGGAGGGACAGCAGGTGGAAGGTGGAAGTCTCCTCGTCGTGGTGGAGCCGCCTCGATGAGCCTCCCCTCGCGGGCAACGATCTATGAAGTAGGACCGCGCGACGGCCTGCAGAACGTCAGCCAGGCGGTCTCGACGGACGCGAAGGTTGCGTTCGTGGACGCGCTGACGCAGGCGGGCCTCTCGGCGATCGAGGTGACGTCGTTCGTCTCGCCGAAGGTCGTGCCGCAGCTCGCCGATGGCGCGGACGTCATGGCGCGCGTCCGCCGGCGAGCGGGCGTGCGCTACCCGGTGCTCGTGCCGAACGAGAAGGGACTCGATGCCGCGCTCGCCGCCGGCGCGCGGGAGATGGCCGTGTTCACGGCCGCCTCCGAGTCCTTCAACAAGCGCAACGTCAACGCGTCCGTCGCCGACTCGATCGATCGCTTCAGGCCCGTCGCGCGCCGCACGCTCGATGCCGGACTGCGGCTGCGCGGATACGTCTCGACGGCCTTCGGTTGCCCGTTCCAGGGCGACGTGCCCGTCGAGGACGTCGTGATCGTCGTGCAGCTCCTCGCCGATCTCGGATGCCACGAGATCTCCGTGGGCGACACGATTGGCGTCGCCGATCCCGCCCAGGTGCGGCGCGTGGTCGAGGCACTCGGCGCGCGGTTCGATCTCGCGCATGTCGCGCTCCACGTGCACGACACGTGGGGGCGCGCGCTCGCGAACGTCGTCGCGGGGCTCGAGTGCGGCATCACCACGTTCGACTCGTCGGCGGGCGGGCTGGGAGGCTGTCCGTTCGCGCCTGGAGCCACGGGCAACGTGGCGACCGAGGACGTGGTGGACCTGCTCCACCGGATGGGGGTCGCGACCGGCGTCGATCTCGAGCGCCTCGTCGATGCGAGCCTCGCGTTCGAGGCGGCGACCGGGATTCCCCTACCGTCGCGGGTGCTCGCGGCGGTGCGCGCGCGCCGCTCGCGCGCGGGATGCGCCTGACGCGCAGTTCGAGCGAGGGATCGCCATGACCGGGATCTTTCCGCCGGCCGAGGTCGAGGCGCAGTACGCGCGGTTCAAGCGCGACGAGGAGCAGCTCGGTCCGGGCATCCGCGCGATCTGCGATCGGCTCGATCTCGCCAGCCGGCCGGCCATGCGGTTCGCGGATGGCTCGCTGCCCGTCTACGCGCTCGGCGACGACCTCGTGCTGAAGGTCTACCCGCCCTTCTGCGCGGGTGAGCGTGACATCGAGTCCTCCGTCCTCTCGGCGGTCGATGGACGCCTGCCGACTTCGACGCCGCGCGTTCACGCCATCGGCGATCTCGAAGGCTGGGGCTACGTGCTGATGAGCCGCCTCGAGGGCGAGAGCCTCGCGCTGGCGTGGCCTCGCCTCTCCGCCGAGGCTCGCGCGCGCGTGGCCGCGCGGGTCGGCGAGACGCTGGCGGCGCTACACGAGATCAGCGCGCCCGATCACCCCGCCGTGCGGATCGACTGGCCGCGCTTCATCGACGAGCAGCGCCGCAGCGCCGTCGAGCGGCAACGCGCGCGAGGCCTCGACGCCGCATGGCTGGAGCAGATCGACGACTTCCTCGCAACGACGCCGCTCGACGATGCACGGCCCGCGAGCCTCCTCCACACCGAGGTCATGCGCGAGCACCTGCGCGTGCGAGAGAGCTCCGAGGGCTTCACGCTCTCCGGACTCTTCGACTTCGAACCAGCCGTCGCAGGCGCGCGCGAGTACGAATTCGCGTCGGTGGGCATCTTCGTCTCATGCGGAGATCCCTCGCTGCTGCGCCGCCTGCTACGCGCCTACGGACTTGCCGAGGTGGACCTCGACGAGGCGCTCGAGCAGCGGCTGCTTGCCTACGGCATCCTCCATCGATACAGCGACTTGCCGTGGTACCTCAGCAGGATCCCTGCACCGCCCGGACTCCGCGATCTGACACTACTTGGCAGGCACTTCTGGGGCGTTCGCTGAGGTAGTTCCTCATCGGTCTTGCCGTGAGAGCAATGTCGGCCTAGTTTCCTCGCGGAGGCCGCATGGAGATCCACCGTCCGTCGCAACCCGGGCTGCTCGAAGCGTTGGATGCCTTGAGGCGCCGGCGCGTCACCGAGCCCCCCCGCCGCTGGCCGCTGCCGGGCTCGCCCCGCATCGCCGTGGCGCTCGCCGGGCTCCTGGCGGCGGCGCGCAGGCAGCGGACGGCGCATGCGCGCCTGCGGCTGACCGCGACGAACGGCATCGCCGTGCTGGGCGCCTGCCGGCGCGACATCGGAAGGCCGGCAACGCTCGCCTGTCTCTCAGCCCTCGAGGAGGCGACGGCGGTCGAGGCGCATCCGCGCCATGCGACGGGGTCGTTCAACCTGGACGGTTGCGCCTATCGGGTCGAGATCTACGACTGCCATCACGGAAGCCGCGCGATGCTGCACGCGTGCGGCGAGAGCGCGCAGCCGCTGGGCATCCTCGGCGAGATCGCGGAGACGGATGACGAGGCGCTCGCCTCCATCCTCGGACCGGCCACGAGCCCCGAGGATCTCCTAGGCGCCCACCTGCAGGCCGCCGGTGCCGGCGCCGCGAGCCTGCTCGTGCGACATGCCGACCTCACGCTGCTTGCGCTCGGCCGCGGCCTGCCGATCGCGGAGCGCATGGTGGCGCTGCTCGCCGCCGGCATGACGGAGGTGGTGAGGGGCCGCCTGCTGCACCCGGCGGCCGAAGTCATCGGCGAGTGCCTGGCGCATGCCGCGCGCGACACGACATCGGCGGGCAGCCTCTGGCCCGTGCTCATGGCGGCGGACGTCGCCGCGGGACGCCACGCCCGCCGTCTCGGCGCTGCCGCCGACGGCTGGCGGCTCGCGCTCGCGTAGATGGCCGCGCCCATGGCTCAGCGTTCCTGCGCCGAAGCGGTTCGGGCAGAACCCGGCGGTCACGGACGGCCGCTCGGAGCCGTCGCGAACGCCGGGTAATCGTGGTGCGCGGCGCGAGTCATCGGAGCAATCGAGTGACCGCCACGCGAAACGAAGCGCGGCTTGCCTCGCGACCCATCGCGCGCCCTGCGTCGGCCTCCAAGCAAGACTGGCGCGGCCCACGAGGAGCCGCGCCAGGGGCGTAGAGCCCGGAGGGCCGGGCGGCCGATCGATCAGAACTTGCGAGCGATGTACATGCCGGTCCTGAAGTTGTGGCCCGATTCCAGGCCCTTGAAGTCCGTGTCCCAGTCGAGGAGGTTGATGCCAAGCTCGAAGTTGGTGCCGAGCTGGATCTTGTTGGCCAGGTAGAGGGCCGAGTTCTTCTCGCGACCGCCGTTCGGCAGATCGTCGTCGTCGGGATCGTCCATCGAGTAGCCGATCACGATGCGATGCTTCGCGCACGTGTTGAAGCCGAGCTCGATCCAGCCGCCCTCGGACTCGATCTCCTCGCCGGTCGTCGTGTTGACGCCCTGCGCGATGCCGCCGCGCAGGTCGCTGAGGTTGCTGCCCGTCCAGGCTTCGCCCTTGAGGTCGACCCACTTGTTGAACATCACGATGAAGTCGATGCCGATGAGCCTCGTGTCGAACTCGTCGTGGCCCGCGACGAGGTTGGTGGTCTCCTCCCACGCGCGCGCGCCCCAGATGCCGATGGACGAGCCCTTCTTCCACTTCCAGCCGACGCGCGCCTGCGCGCCGGGAACGCCCTCGTCCTCGCCGTCGCGGACGCCGTTGCTGTCCATGTCCTTCGCGTCGATGGCGCCCGTCAGCACCGCGGCGACCGCCGCATTGAAGCCGAGGCCCTTGTCGTAGGTGTAGCGGGCCTGCGGCCGGCGATCACCCGTGTTGCCTGCATTCCACTGGCCCGTGTCGTCGTTGGGCGACGGCCAGAGCGGGCTGATGAGGTCCCAGTCCTGGCCGACGCGCCAAGCGTGGCCGCCATGCTTGATGTCGGCATACAGCAGTCGCGCGCGCGGGTTCGCCCGGCTCTCGCTGCCGCCGCCGTGGAAGTCGCCCTCGATCTTGCCGCTGATGGTCCAGCCCGGCAGCGTGTCGGCCGGCGCCTTCAGGTTCAGGCCCACGCGCGTGAGCCTCGGATACACCGTGAACTGATCGTTCCCCTTGCCGTGGACCGTGGGATCGTCAGGCGACTTCACGAAGAACACGGACTGGGCGTTGGGGCTCATCTGCGACGAGTCGTGGATGGCATCGAGCCGGAGCTGACCGTAGATCGAGACGATCTCGCCGTTCGAGTTGCCTGCCACGGCCTTGTGGCCGGCGGCCTTCGGCGCCTCGGCGACGCCCTTGAGCCGATCCAGCTCGACCTGCTGCGCGAGTACGAGCTGGCGGAGCTGTGCGATCTGGGCCGCCACGTCATCGGGAGGCGCCAGCTCGTAGGTCACGTTCCAGCTCGCGTCAACCGGCTTGCCGTTGGCTTCCGCGTAGGGGTAGATGAAGAAGTTGAGCGGTGGGGCCGCCTGCGGCGGGTTGAGCGTGATGTCGCGGCCGCGCGAGAACGCGACGGCGCTGCGCTCGAGGACCAGGTTGCCGACCAGCGTGTCCTTGATCTCGGGCTTGTTCGAGTCGAGCCAGCGGCGACCGTCGGAGGCGTCCAGCGGCAGCCAGCCCTTGCCGTCGACGTAGAACCACGTCCAGCAGTGGTAGCCGCCGATCTTGCCGGCCATGGGGAGCGGGTTCGAGAGCGGGATGCCCGTCACGGGGAAGCCGTACTCGAGGTAGGCAGGGATGCCCTGGCTGCGCGCGAGCGCAATCACGTAGGAGTGCAGGTCGGAGCAGTTGCCCTTCTTGTAGTCGCAGACGAAGGGGACGTTTCCCTCGCCCAGGTGCGGCGACTCCTTCTTGTAGTCGTACTGCATGGTCGCGACGACGTGGTCGTAGATGGCGCGCATCTTCTCGACTTCGCCCGTCTTCGCGCCGGCGACTTCGCGGCCGAGCTCGGCGTAGCGGCCCGAGATGGGCACGAGCTTGTCGGAGTCGAGATAGTCCTCGGGATTGATGTCCTGATCGATGACGGCGCCGGTCGAGCCGGCCTGCTGCCGCGACACGTCGAACGAGATGTTGACGACGGCCGGGAGCTTGCTCGGATCGGTCTCGACGAAGACCATCCGGTTGCCGTTCTCGGTCTCCGTCGTGACCTGGTAGGGACCGGGCGCGGAGATGGTGAGATCGCCGATCTCCTGGAGCGGGTTGTCCGACGGGACGGGCACCCAGATTCGGATCTTCTTGCTTCCCGCCGGCACGCTGGCGACGGTGGCAGTGTAGGTGAAGCGTGTCTTCAATGGCTCGCTGCCGACCGCGACCGCGGCGGGCAAGCAGAGCGAGACGAGCAGCGCAGCAGTCAGTTGGCGACGCACGGGGACTCCTCGGCGTAGTTGTTCACTTGGCACCTTCCGGGGATGAGCGAAACAATGCATTGAGAATGCCGATGCACGTATCGGCGTAGCGTAGTTTCCCTGCCGCTCGCTCGACAAGCACTTTCGGCAAGTGCCGATGGGTTCATCGGCCCCTCCGATGTCCTCGCCGGCCACCCTCGAGCGCTTCCCCCGCCGTTGCGTGGCGCGGGTGAGAGCGATGGATTTCACCCTGTTCGGCGCACGGTCACGTGCAGCGGCCCCTGGTGCCGCTACACCGCACCCGGGGCGGTCGCCGGAACCAGCCGGCGGCTCCAGCGCGCGGTGCGGGCAGGCCCTGGCCAGGGCCTACCCAGCGGTCGTGAGGGCCCCCCTCGCGGTAGAATGCCCCCATCCCAGGAAAGCCCATGTTGACGCCCTTCGTGAACGAGCCGGCCACCGACTTTTCGCAGCCCGCCCAGCGCGAGGCCATGGAGCGCGCCATCGCGGAGGTCCGCTCGAAGCTGGGCCGCGAGTGGCCCCTGCTCATCGGCGGGCGCGAGGTGAGGACCGGCCGCACCTTCGCGTCCTTGAATCCCAGCCGCGCCAAGGAGGTCGTCTCGGTGCATGCGGCCGCGCGGCCCGAGGACGTGGACGCCGCGCTTGCCGCGGCGACCGAGGCCTTCGCGGATTGGAGCCGCCTCCCCGCCGTCGAGCGGGCGATGGTCGTCGCGCGCGCCGCGCAGATCCTGCGCCGCCGCAAGCACGAGATGTCGGCCTGGATGATCGTCGAGACCGGCAAGACGTGGCCTGAGGCAGATCTCGACACGGCGGAGGCCATCGATTTCTGCGAGTTCTACGCTCGCGAGATGCTGCGGCTCGACGGCGAGCAGCCGATGACGCCGCAGCCCTTCGAGGCGGTGCAGCTCCGCTACATCCCCCTCGGCGTCGCCGTCGTCATCCCCCCCTGGAACTTCCCGCTCGCCATCACCTGCGGCATGACGACGGCAGCACTCGTCGCCGGCAACACCGTCGTGCTGAAGCCCTCGTCGGATGCGCCGAACATCGCGGCGGTCCTCGTCGAGGTGCTGCGCGAGGCGGGCGTGCCCGACGGCGCGCTCAACCTCGTGACAGGCGGGGGCGCCTCGATCGGCGACGGCCTTGTCGATGACCCCCGCGTCCGCCTCGTCTCGTTCACCGGCAGCCGCGAGGTCGGCGTGCGCATCAACGAGCGCGCCGCGAAAGTGCAGGACGCGCAGCGCTGGCTGAAGCGAGTCATCGCCGAGATGGGCGGCAAGGACGCCATCCTCGTGGACGAGACGTCGGATCTCGATGCCGCGGCGGCGGCCGTCGTCGGCTCGGCATTCGGCTTCTCCGGGCAGAAGTGCTCCGCCTGCTCGCGCCTCGTCACGACGGCGCCCGTCTACGACGAGCTGCTCGAGCGCGTCGTGGAGAAGGCGCGCGCCCTGCGGATGGGCAATCCCGAGCGCGCCGAGACGCAGGTGGCGTCGGTCATCAACGAGAAGTCGTTCGATCGCATCGCGACGTACGTCGGGGTAGGCCGCAAGGACGGGCGCGTCCTTCTCGGCGGCGAGGGCGACAAGTCGGAGGGCTGGTTCTTCCAGCCGACGATCGTCGCGGACGTCGCGCCGACCTCCCGGCTTTCGTGCGAGGAGATCTTCGGTCCGGTGCTTGCCGTCACGAAGGCCCGCGACTGGGAGCACGGCATCGAGCTC
>Ga0315912_10005669_pt1 | contig 11409 bp, 11 predicted proteins | sample VfabasoilMG_FD_204469 | JGI IMG/M metagenome (GOLD analysis project Ga0315912, IMG submission 204469) | Garden soil microbial communities collected in Santa Monica, California, United States - V. faba soil | ecosystem: Environmental > Terrestrial > Soil > Garden | place: USA: California...
CGCGCGCCGGGATTCGAAGACTACGTCGCGCGCGTGAACGTGGTGCCGGGCGAGCAGCCGCCCTTCAAGCCCATCGTCTTACGAGTGCGCCCCGGCAGCTGAGGCCGCCGCCCGCGCCCGAAACAGCGTCCACGCCGCCGCCGCGAACACCAGGCCGTTGGCCACCACCACGGGAATGGCGCCGATCATCGCGCCATAGGCGATCCACAGGGTGGCGCCGAGCATCTGCGCGGCGCGCAATAGCGCGGGTTGTTTGAAGAAATACGACCCCACGAAAATGGCCGTCGCGACCCAGCCCAGGATTTCAGTCATGGCGAAACCTCAGGCCGGGACCGCGAGCGGTTCGTACTCGCGGATCAATACGCGATCGGTGCGTGCGCGCTGCCACTCATCCAGCACCAGCCCGGTGGATTCGAGCTGCGCGCGGATCTCGGAAGTGCGCAACCCCAGCACCTGGTCGAGGATGGGCACGAGCACACTCGAGGCGTTGTCGCTGAGCACCGTGCTGCGCGCGATGCGCGCGAGCTGCCGATTCTCCGAGACGGCAATGGTGAAACCATCGCCGTTGTTGACGTGCAGCATCACGTGGATGTCCGAACTGCCATCGCCCACGTAGATAGTCCGATCGGTGGTGATCCCCAGGCTCTGGCCCAGTTCGTCGAGCACCGCGACCTTGCCGTAGCCGGCACGCACGCGGTTGATGGAGCGTGCCTCGCCGGTGGCCGGGTCGTAGTCGAACTCGGTGCCGAAGATGTGATCGGCCGGCACGATGCCGTCGAGAGCAGAGACCACGACTTCGCGCGGCGCGGCGGACACGACGTAGAACGAGAACCGGTTGCCATCCACGCCGTGGTCCAGGAAGTCCACGAACGCGCGCAAGCCAGCCTTGAGCCGCACTCGCCGCCCGGCTTCCACCAGGTGTTCGCGGCGCACGCCGCGGAACTCGGGATCGTGGCGTATCAGGTAGGCCAGCTCACCGCCCTGCTGCACGAGGTGACTGTGCGCGAGACCCGCCACCTTGTGCTCGAAGCCGCGCACGCCTAACAACTCTGCCAGCTCGAACCCGGAATCATTGAAGCTCAGCGTCTGGTCGAAATCCGACGCGAGCAGGAAATGTCTTGCAGGTTTCATCTCTTCGGCTCCAAGAAAGTTGATGAGCCGAACATAACAGTGGTGATCTGCTGGAATGGCGACAGCGATCACACGCGGAGGCTGAAATTTTCTCGTGCTTCGATGAACCCGCGCCACGAATGTGCGCGCACGAGGCGATTGCTTCTGGTTAGTGCGCCGCGGGACAGGGACGGAATTCGAGCTCGGCGTCGCCGGCCTGGAACTTCTGCCCCTCGAGTGGCTGCGCACCGCTCTTGAGTTTCAGGTCCAGCCAGATGGCGGTGGCGGTTTTCTCGCGCGCAACGATCTGCGGCAGGAGTCCGAGCTTCGCCACCTTCTCGGACTGCGCGGCGGCGCGCACTTCGTCGCTGAACACTCCGAGCGAGATGCGGCGCGCGCTCGCGTCACCGACGATCTGCGCATCGCTGATGCCACCGCGGCGCAGCCGCTCGAGCAGGCGTCGCTCACCCGGTTCCGTCGGCGGCGCTTCGAGATACACCCAGAATCCATCCGGCACCGAGGTCAGGACTTCACGTGGCAGCGAGGGATAACCACTGTCGGTGAGTGTCTGGCGCGCACGCGCGGCAAGCTCGTTGGTCGCAAACGGCCCGACGGTGACGCAGCCGCCCTCGCCTCTTGCCGCGGGCAAGGACTCGGTGGCGAGTTGCAACGGCGGCGCATCCACCTTGGGTGAGACCGGGAGTTGCGCCTGGCTGGGGGCGAGCCAATGCGACCACGCGAAGAACGCGAGATTCACCAGCAGCAGTACGAAGAATGCGACACGCACGCGAGGCGCGAGTCTAGCAAAAGGACTACGCCCGGCCGCGCGCCAGGATCGCGAGCCCCTGGAGTACCAGGTCCGGAACGACCCGGGCGGGTGTTCTTATATATGTGCGCAGGGCAGCGGCGCCCCCGCCGGTCAGCAGCAGCAGCGGCCGCGCCCGCAGCCGGATACGAGCCTCGCTGGCCGCGCGGTCGATGAGCGCGGCGGCGGCATAGGCCGCCCCGGCATCGAGGGCGCTGGCCGTGTCGGCGGCGAAGATCTTTCGGGAATCGGGGTTGGCCGCACGGGTTTTGGGTCGCGCGCCCCAGGCGCGACGGCGAATACCCTGCGTCCCGTTCAACAGGCTCTCGATCATGGTGCGGGGTCCGGGCGCGATGGCGCCTCCCAGGTGGCGACCGTCGGCGGCCACGGCATCGAGCGTCAGGGCCGTGCCGATGTTTGCGACCAGCACCGGCCGCAGCCGGCCCAGGGCGTGCGCGGCAATCACGGCCGCCCAGCGGTCCGCGCCCAGGCGCCACACCTCGCGATAGCCGTTGCGCACACCCGCCGCGCGGCGTTCCGATCGCAGAAACGACACGCGTACACCGAAGCGCGCCCGCACCGCCGCGCGCAGGGCGCGTTCGAACTTCATGCCCGCCACGCACACGGCCAGGACGCCGGTGACTTCGCGCGGCGCCTTGCGCACCAGGGCCTGCAGACCCGCAGGCCGGCCGCCGTGCGCGGCCGCGCGCACGCGCGACAGCCGGGCACCGCGCAGCACCGCCCACTTGACGCGTGTGTTGCCGATATCGACCAGCAAGGTGCTCATCGTTCGATCCGCACGCTGACTTCGCCGGAAATGAATCGCTGCACGCCGCCGGGAGTTTCCACCAGCAGCGCGCCGTGCGCGTCGATGCCGCGCGCCACGCCACGCGTGCTCTCGCCGGCATTTTCGATGCGCACTTCCTGGCCGTGCAGCGCATCGCGCTGTTGCCAGTCCGGGAGGTATGGCGCCAGCCCATCGCGCGGGAAGTCCTCGAGCGCGTTCACCAGCCGCCCGAGCAATGCGGCGACGATGTCGTTGCGATCGGGCACCGGGACTTCATGTGCGGCCAGGTCATCGGCGACATTGCCGGTCTGCGCGATCGTCTCACGCGCAGCCTCGTCGAGCAGCACGTTGATGCCGATGCCGATCACGACGTGCACCGGCCCGCCGGCCTCGGCGCGCATCTCGATGAGAATGCCGCCGAGCTTGCCGCGTTCGGTGACCAGGTCGTTGGGCCACTTGAGACGTACGCCACGCACACCCAGGTCCTGCAGCGCATTCACGACCGCGAGGCCGGTGACCAGACTGAGCGCCGACAGGTCGTCGGGCATGTCCGGATACTGCCAGGCCACCGACAGGCAAATGGCTCCGCCGGGCGGCGCCACCCAGCCGCGGCCGCGGCGCCCGCGCCCGCCCCACTGATGCTCGGCCAGCAACACGCTGGCGGCACCCGACGCAGGCGGGAAGGATTCGAGCAGTCGGGTGTTGGTGGAGTCGAGACTCCATTCGACCTGCAGCGTCTCGATGCGCGCCCGCGCGCCGGCCGGCAGCAGATCCTGGATGCGCGCGGGGTGCAGCGCGCTCACACCCGGTGACAGCCGGTACCCCTTGCTGCTCTGCGCGTCGAGATGCACGCCGAGCTCGCGCAGTTGCTCGACAGCTTTCCACACCGCGGCGCGCGACACCGACAGGTCCTGCGCCAGCGCCTCCCCGGATTGATAGCCGCCGTCGTCCAGGCGCTGGAACACCCGCTGCGGCAGCGGTATCGCGCTGCCGTCACTCACGCCCGCGCCCGAACAGCCACAACTTTCGCGCCCGCGACTCGGTGCCGGCGCGCATGCGCTTCACATTGCCGCGATGCGTGTAGATGACCAGCGCCGCGCAGGCCAGCGCGAAGCCCATGAGCGGCGTCGGCTGGGGCCCATCGCGCAGCAGTAGATAGACCGGGATGGCGAGCGACGCGGCGATCGACGACAGGCCGACGTAGCCCGATACCATGACCACGGCCAGCCAGCTCACCACCAGCGGCGCCAGCAGCAGGAATTGCAGGCCGGCGTACGCGCCGACCAGCGTCGCCACGCCCTTGCCACCGCGGAAGCCGTGCCACACAGGAAATACATGCCCGATGACCGCTGCGAAGGCGCAGGCCGCCGGCAGCCAGGCGCCGGCCGCGCCCGCCGCGGGGGCGATGCCGGGAATGACGAGCCGGGGCAGCAGGCCTGCGGCCAGCCAGCCCTTGGCGACATCGATGACGATCACCCAGATGCCGAAGCCCAGGCCCTGCGTGCGCAGCGCGTTGGTGCTGCCGGCATTGCCGCTGCCGAGCTTGCGGATGTCGACGCCGCCCCGCAGCCGGCCGACCACCAGGCTGCCGACGATCGAGCCCAGCAGGTAGGCGATCAGCACCTTTACGGAAAAATCCATGGAGAGTTTTGCGTCAGCGGGAAAGGAAAACTTCGGCGAGCATACAACGGACGCTGCCGCCCCCGTGGCGCTCAATCACATCGATCGGCGCGGCCAGCACCGCGTCCACCGAGGCATACAGGCGCGCGTACTTGCGGGCCTCCAGGGCCCGCTGCGCCGTGGACGACATCACCAGGATGCGCATGTCGCCGAGATATTCATCCCAGCTGCCGAGCTCCAGCACGTTTCCGGCGAATGCCGCCATTTCCTGCTCGCTGATGGCGAGCAGCTCGTGGCCGCCCTCGAGCCGCGACGCGACGCGCGCGCGATCGGCCGGATCGACAGTGTCGAGCGCCAGGACCGCCATGCGCGTTCCGATGCTCAGCAGGACGTTGGTGTGGTAGATGGGCGTGCCGCGCGCGTCGCGCGCCGAGAACAGCTCGAGCTCGAAACCCGTCTCCCGCGCCCACTCCCGGGCCGCCTGCTCATCGGTACGCGGCGAGCGGCAGGCATACGCGACGCGCTCGCGGTGGTCGAGCACCAGGCTTCCCGTGCCCTCGAGGAATCGCCCGGCCTTCTCGTGATGGGTCAGGTCGACCGTGCGGCGGACCCTGAATCCGGTGTCCCTGACCACGGCGTCGATGATCTCGCGGCGGCGCTCGGCGCGGCGGCTGACCGCCTGCATGGGATACAGCACCACCGTCCCGTCGCCGTGGAAACTCACCCAGTTGTTCGGGAAGACCGCATCCGGCTTGCGCGGGTCGTCGGAATCCTGCGCCACGCAGACCGTTATGCCCTCACCGGCCAGCGCGGCGGCAAAGGCATCGAACTCCGCCTGCGCCTGGGCGGCGGTGTGATCCGAACCTCCGGGCTGCTGAAAGCGGTTGCTGGCCGCCGTTTCGGCGTTGAAGCCGAAATGTTTCGGCCGGACCATGAGGACCGCGGACGCGCACTGCGCGGGGCTGCCGCCCTGCGTATTTCCACCCTGCATTGCAGACTTCTACATCCCGTACGCGGTAGGCACAATAGCCCGCGAATGGCCGACGCAGTCCCAACACTCGATGCACGATCCTGCGAAACCGGGCAGTTCGCCCGCGACCTGTCCGCGGCGTACGAAGAGTACGGCTTCGTCATCATCCAGAATCACGGCATCGACAGGCGCGTCATCGACCAGTGCCTGGAGTGCTTCCGCCAGTTCTTCGCGCTGCCGGTCGAGAAGAAGATGCCTTACAAGCTTCCGAACGGCGGCGGCGCGCGTGGTTACACGCCTTTCGGCATCGAAACCGCCAAGGACTCGAAGCACTTCGACCTCAAGGAATTCTGGCACGTGGGGCGCGAGCTGCCCCCTGGCCATCCGTTTGCAAAGGACATGGCGCCCAACATCTGGGTGAAGGAAATCCCCGGTTTTCGCGAGTCGACGCTGTCGTTGTTCGAGTCTTTCGACGCGCTCGGACGCCGCCTGCTGGCGCCCATCGCGAAGAACCTGGGCCTGCCGACAAACTACTTCGACGACAAGGTGAATCTCGGCAACAGCATCCTGCGCGTCATCCACTACCCGCCCATGCCGCCCGAGCCCACGCCCTCGGTGCGCGCCGGCGCGCACGAAGACATCAACGTCATCACGCTGCTGCTGGGCGCCGAGGAGCCGGGCCTCGAAGTGCTGTCGAAGAAGGGCGAGTGGCTGCCCATCAATCCGCCGGCGGGATCGCTGGTCTGCAACGTCGGCGACATGCTGCAACGGCTGACCAACAAGAAGCTGCGGTCGACCACGCACCGCGTGACCAATCCGCCGCGCGCCCGCGCCTCGAACGCGCGTTATTCCCTGCCGTTCTTCCTGCATTTCAATCCGGATTTCCTCATCGAAACGCTGCCACAGTGCATCGACGCGCAGCACCCGAACCAGTTTCCCGTGCCGATCAACGCGCACGACTTCCTGCAGGAACGCCTGCGCGAGATCAAGCTCATCTAGTACACGCATGGCGAAGCTGTACTTCTACTACTCGACGATGAACGCGGGTAAGTCCACCGCGTTGCTGCAGGCCAGCCACAACTACGAAGAACGCGGCATGCGCACCCTGCTGTACACCGCGAGACTCGACTCGCGCGACGGCGGCCGCATTGCCTCGCGCATCGGCATCGCGCGCGAGGCACAGCACTTTCATCCGGGTCTCGACCTGCGCGCCGAGATCGGCTCGGAACAGGCGCGCGGCCCCATCGCCTGCGTGCTGGTCGACGAGTCCCAGTTCCTGAGCGCGCAGCAGGTGCGCCAGCTCGGGGCGGTGGTCGATGAGCTCAATATTCCGGTGCTCTGTTACGGGCTGCGCACGGACTTTCGCGGCGAATTGTTCCCGGGAAGCGCGCAGCTTTTGGGCTGGGCCGACAACCTGGTCGAGATCAAGACCATCTGCCATTGCGGCCGCAAGGCCATCATGGTGGTGCGTGTCAAGGCGGATGGCACGGCCGAACGGGAAGGTGCGCAGATCGAAATCGGCGGCAACGAGCGCTACGTGCCGCTGTGCCGCAGACATTTTTCGCAAGCTCTTGCGGGAGCAAAGATTCCCGCCTGAGACAACGCCGGGTTTGCGCAAGATTCGTACAGCGCCAGCACCGTCGGGCCTGTTGCGTAGTCACCGCAGGGATGCGGTTTTCGGTTGTAACTCGATCGTCATCTCATTAACGTGTACTCCATAAAACGCGCAGGACCGCACAGATGGCCGCGCCAATAACCGGAGATGCCCATGCGTAACGTCAAGGGAGCGATGTTGCATCGACTCCACAAGTATTCCGTCCTCACGGCTGCCTTGTTAGGTGCCGGATTCGCCCAGAACGCCCTCGCCCAGTCCACCGGCACCGACGCCATCGAAGAAGTGGTGGTCACGGGCGTCAAAACGCGCGTGATCGGCATGGTCGGCGAGCAGACCGCGCCCAAGTCGCGCGTCAGTATCAGCAGCGACTACCTGGCCACGCAGACTCCCGGGCAAAGCGTCTTCCAGAGCATCAACCAGATCCCCGGCGTCAACTTCACCAACAACGACGGCTTCGGCACCTCGGGCGGCAACCTGCGCATCCGCGGCTTCGACGGATCGCGCGTCTCGGTGACCTTTGACGGCGTGCCGCTGAACGATTCCGGCAACTACGCGCTGTTCACCAACCAGATGCTCGACCCCGAGCTGGTCGATCGCGTCGACGTGAACCTCGGCACCACCGACGTGGACAGCCCAACGGCCTCGGCCACCGGCGGCACCGTCGCATACCGCACCAAGCGGCCCAACGAGGAATTCGGCGGCGAGGCCGTGGTATCGGCCGGCAGCGAGAGCTACATGCGCGGCTTCCTGCGCGTCGACACCGGCCAGTGGGGCGAGTCCGGCATCAGCTCCTGGTTCGCCGCGTCCTACCAGAAGTACGACAAGTTCAAGGGTCCGGGCGACCTGCAGAAGAACCAGTTCAATGCCGCGTTCCGCAAGGACTTCGAGAACGGGGACTTCATCACCCTCGGCATGCACTACAACCGCAACCGCAACGATTTCTATCGCACCTCCAGCGATGCGAATTTCCAGGCGTTTGGCCGCGACTACGACAACCTCGACTCCTGCACGCGCGACCCGGTGCAGAACGGCGCGCCCGCGGACAACGACGGCTTCCTGCCGCCGTCCGCGACCCAGCCGCCGCTGCCGGCACCGCTGTTCGCCGACATGCTGATCTACCCGGGAAGCTGCACCAACTACTACGGCCTGCGCATCAACCCGTCGGACACGGGCAATATCCGCATGCAGTCCCTGTGGCACATCACGGACAACGTGCGCCTGACCTTCGATCCTTCGTGGCAGTACACGCTGGCGAACGGCGGCGGCACGTCGACGATCGTCGAATCCTTCGGGCAGACCGCCGACGTGCGCGCCGTGGGTTCGGCCAATGTCGCCGGCTTCGACCTGAACGGCGACGGCGACATCATCGACACGGTGCGTTTCTACTCGCCGAACACCACCAACACCAAGCGTTGGGGTGCCACCACCTCGCTGATCTGGGATCTCAACGAAGCGAATCGCGTGCGCTTCGCCTACACCTGGGACCGTGCGCGCCACCGCCAGACCGGCATGTGGGGCACGATGACCGACGCTGGTAATCCGACCAACGTATTCGCCGGCCGCCAGGGCGAGCGCGTGCTCGCCGCCGACGGCGACATCATCCGCGGCCGCGACCGTTTCTCCATCGCCGAGCTCAGCCAGTTCGCCCTCGAGTGGCGCGGCAGCTACCTGGAGGACAAGTTCGTCGCCACCGTCGGCCTGCGCGCGGCGTATTTCACGCGCGAGCTGAACCAGTACTGCTATACGCCGGATGGCGGCACGGGCAACTCGGGCAACATCGCGGCGCAGGGCGGTACGCTGTGCACCTCGCGCCAGCCCAATGCCACGTTGGCGAACGGCAACGTCACCTTCGTGACGCCGATGACCGGGACCGCCGTGCAGTTCATCCGGCCGTACAGCGAAGAAGTGAAGTTCGACGACCTGCTGCCGAACGTGGGACTGTCGTTCCGCCCCTGGGACGCGCACATGTTCTACGTGTCGTACGCGGAAGGCCTGTCGGCGCCGCGCACCGACAACCTCTATTCGGTCACCCGGCTGCCCGACAACACCGTGGGCCGTCCGACGCCAGAGTCGGAAACCACCAAGGCGTTCGACTTTGGCTGGCGTTTCACCGGGTCCAGCACGTTTGCCTCGGCCGGGCTCTGGAAGATCGACTACACCAACCGCATCGTCTCGTCCTTCGATCCGGAACTTGGCTTCAGCGTCGACCGCAACGTGGGCGACGTCGACATGTGGGGCGCGGAGGCGCAGATCGCGCAACAGATCGGCGATACGTTCTCCGTGAGCGGCTCGGTCAGCTACGCCAAGACCGAGTTGCTGGACAACTTGCCGTACGGTCCGACGGTGACCCTCGCCCCCAACAACGTGCAGCAGTTCCTGCCGCTCGCGGGCAATGAGCTGGTCGAAACTCCCGAGTGGCAGTTCGCGCTGCGCGCCGACTGGACGCCTATCGAAGACCTGCACGTCGGCCTGCAGGGCAAGTGGGTGGACGAGCGTTTCTCGACCGACCTCAACGACGAAACCACGCCGGCCTATACCGTGGTCGACCTCGACGCGAGTTATCGCTTCCACATGGGCGACAGCCAGTCGCTGCAATTGCAGTTGAACGTCACCAACGTGCTCGACGAGGAGTACTACAGCACCATCAGCTCGGGTGTCGGCGCCACGTCCACCACGCCGCTGCAGTGCCTGCGGGCAGGCTCGGGTGACGCGCTGTTCAATTGCCAGAATCCGCGCAGCCCCACCGGCGCCAACATCAACGGCGGCGTCGGCTTCTTCGGCATCAGCGCGCCGCGCACCTTCCTGGCCTCGATCATCTACAACTTCTGACGCGCGGGAGTGCGCCGCACTCTCCTGGCAATCCTGGTGGCGGCGGCGGGCGTTCTGCCCGCCGCCGCACGAACCAAGATGCCGCCGGTGCCGCTGCGCATCGCCACGTTCAATTGCAGTCTCAACCGCCCGGCACTGGGTGACCTGCGGCGTACCCTGGCCAGCCGCGACGATGCGCAGGCGCGCGCGGTGGCCGAGATCATCCAGCGCGTGCGTCCCGACATCCTGCTGTTGCAGGAGTTCGACTACGACGCGGACGGCGAGTCGCTGCGCGAATTCCTCGCAAACTACCTTCAGCAGCAGCACGACGGCGCCACGCCGATCTCGTACCCGTACTGGTACAGCGCGCCTTCCAACACCGGCGTGCCTTCGGGCTTCGATCTCGATCACGACGGGCGCATCGGCGGCGGGGGTGACGCGCTCGGATTCGGTGAATTCCCCGGTCAGTACGGCATGGCGATCCTGTCGCGCTACCCGATCGACGTGGCCGGGGCGCGCACCTTCCGCAAGTTCCTGTGGCGCGACATGCCGGGCGCACTGCTGCCCGACGATCCGGCATCACACGCGCCCTGGTATCCGCCCGAGGCGCTGGCCGTGCTGCCGCTCTCGTCCAAGTCGCACTGGGACGTGCCGGTGCGCGTCGGCCGCGACACGCTGCACCTGCTGGTCAGCCATCCCACGCCGCCAGCCTTCGACGGGCCCGAGGATCGCAACGGCAAGCGCAACCACGACGAGATCCGCTTCTGGTCCGACTACCTGGACGGCGCGAAGTACATCCGCGACGACGACGGTCACGCCGGCGGTTTCCGCGGCAAGGCCTTCGTGATCATGGGCGACCAGAATTCCGATCCCGTGGACGGCGGCAGCCTGCATGGCGCCATCGAGGCGCTCATCAGGAATCCCCGCATCGACGCGTCTTTCGTGCCGCAAAGCGCCGGGGCGATCGAGGCCAGCGCCGTGCAGGGCGGCGCCAATGCGGAACACAAGGGCGAGCCGCGCTTCGATACCGCGGATTTCAACGACCGCGTCGCCGGCAACCTGCGCGTGGACTATCTGCTGCCGTCGAAGGGGTTGCGCGTGTGCGGCGGCGGCGTGTTCTGGCCCGCGCAGGCGAATCCCGAAGCACGCCTGGTGTGGGGCGACCGGCCACCACCGAGCTCGGATCACCGCCTGGTGTGGATCGACGTCAGCGCAGGCGGAGCTCGATGCCCACCGGGCAATGATCCGACAGCCAGTGATCCTTCGCGTCCTGGTCATTGAAGGCCACGCGCACGAAGGACTTGCGGATCACCGCACCAGCAAGTTCCTTGCCGAGCAGGATGTTGTCGATGTACTCGCGGTACTCGCTGTCCGTGGTGCAGGGAACGAATTTCTCGCGGCCGGTGATGTTGGTGAGCTTCGCCGCCGGCAGCGTCGATGAATTGATCTCGCCGTAGACATTCAGCAACCGGCCCTGCGAATCCCGCAGCGGGCCCTTCTCGACCGTGAAACGGCGATTGAAATCCCCCAGCAGGCCGAAGCGGTGACCGGCGCGCGCCTCGTTCTCGATCCATGCCTTGAGCGGCTCGACCTGTTTGGACAGCAGCGAGCAGTTGCGGCCTTCGGTGGTCAGCGGACCCGCGGGGCAACCCGACTTCAGGTGCACCGACATCAGCCGGAATTCATTGACGGTG
>Ga0315912_10005670_pt1 | contig 11409 bp, 9 predicted proteins | sample VfabasoilMG_FD_204469 | JGI IMG/M metagenome (GOLD analysis project Ga0315912, IMG submission 204469) | Garden soil microbial communities collected in Santa Monica, California, United States - V. faba soil | ecosystem: Environmental > Terrestrial > Soil > Garden | place: USA: California...
CGCCGTCGATGCGAAGAATCGAGGCGGCCACTTCCGCGCCGCGCTGCTCGACGATGAACCGGAATGCCTTCTCGCCCTTCGACGAAGTCGCGTTCAGCGGGATTTCCCAGTCACCGGCGATCGACGGTGCGTTCACCGACCTGGCGCTGGCGTAGGCGGCCGCATCGTGCGGCACGGCTGAAAAGCCGTACTCGTTGCGATTGCCGCGATTCTGCGCCACGACGTCCCCGACCAGCTTGCCGTTCTCGAGCTTCGCCGTGATGGTGGTGAGGTAGTGATCGATGTTCAGCACCAGCTGGCCATCCCGGTAGCTCGCGCCGGTCGTGTACTCGTAGGCCTTGAAGCCGTCGTACAGCGTCCCCTTGAGCTTCGCTCCGGAACCGGAGATGTCCAGCCGGAAAGGAATGCTGACACCATTGTGGGTGAGCTGGGCGTCCCATCGCCCGTCTATCTTGTCGCCGGCGAGCGCGGTGGCGCTCGCGGCCAACAAGGCCGCCACGCTGGCGGCATTCACTAACGCTTTCATGTTCTTCATCTCCGTGTGTTGGCAGGTGTGGTCCGGGCTGCGACCCGCAGCTGATTGGCGCGTGCGTAGTCATGCCATTCCTGCGGCAGCCCGGACTTGGTCTGCAGCAGGATTTCGAGGATGGCGCGCCGGCTGTCGGCCGACAGCGCCGCGAAATCGGGGCCCTGGTCCTTGCCGCTGAGCACTTCGAGCAGGCGGCGATAGACGTAACTCTTCGACGGCTCCGGCAGCGTGTCGAAGTCATCCGAGTAGATGAGATAGCTGCACGGGTACTTGAAGATCCGCGTGTGCAGATCGAACTGCCGCAGCGAGCGGCCCTTCGGATCGAACGGCCCGCGCGCGGCGAATTCGCGCGCGAATGCGGATTCCGAGAGCACCCTGGCGCCGTCGAGATCGGGCAGGCGGGTCTCGTTGGCGAACAGCAGGTAGCGCAACAGCTGCTCCGCGGGCCGCTCGAACCGTTCGCGCAGGTCGGCGGGCACTTCCTCTCCGGCCACGAGTCCCGCGTCGTGCAATGCGATACGCGTGCGGTAGTTGGTCAGCGTGATGAGATTGTGCATCTGTGTCTGGTGCCCGAGCACCAGCAACGCGACGTCGTCGCTGCCGGGCGCGAGGAAATCGCCGGGCTCGAAGCGCTCCGGCATGGCGTCGAGCTTCACGTTCTGCGCGCTGACGCCGTCCGGAGCGGCGAGGTTGGCCATGGTCTTCGCCGCCAGCGCGCCGGTGGCGTACCAGCCGCCCCAGCGTTCCGCGAGCGGACTCTCCTGGTCGCTGACATAGACTTTTGCGCCGGACACCGGGGTGCCGCCCGAATTGGGATGCACCGAACGCAGCAACACGCCCGGAACGCCGCGCGTGCCGGCCGCGATATGGCACTGGGTGCAGTCGAGCTCGGCGCGTTCGAAGCGCGGCTTCTCCACCTTCTGCTCGTGCAGGATGAAGAACATCGCGCCCTGTTGCTTATCGAAGGAGACAACCTCGATCTCCTTTCCTTCGTGCACGACGCCGATGTAGATGTCGTCGTTGAAGTAGAGCGCGCGCGGATGGCGCGGAGAGATCTTCGGGTACTGGAAGCTGGTCTTGGAGAACACCAGTGTCTGCGAGCTCACCGGGATGTCGAGCAGCTCGAGTACGGACTCCAGGTAGCCGTGCCCGGGCCTGTACACCAGCTGCGTCTTGCCTTCATCCAGCTTCTTCTGCAGCAGCGTGACCGCGTCCGTGATGTTCTCGGAGCGGTAATAGATGGGCGCCTCGCTGTAGGGAATGTAACCCTGGTTCTTCACCGCGATCTGCGCATGGGCGCCGATGGGGGTTGCCAGCAGCGCCAGCAACGGTGCGATCGTTCGCATGCGCGCCTTCATGGCTCGAACACCTGCGGAGTTGCGCGGCCCTGGTGGCAGCTGCCGCAGGTCACGGGTTGCGCATACCGGCGATCGCTGCCGAGCTGCGCGAGGTGTTTGTCGTTGATGTCGTTGAGCATGGAAATCATGAGCCGGGCGGTGTGTTTGCGCGGGTTCTCATCGGACGCGTAGTCGATGACGCCGGAGTCGCGGTCCTCTACGTGGCAGTAGCTGCAGGAAACGCCGAGCGCCCGCTCGTACTGCTTCATGAGACTGCGCACGCCGGCGCGCGAGGTGCTCTCCGGGAGTACCCGCAGGTTGGTCGGCGCGGCGACGGGCTCGAAGGCCGCGTCGGCTCCATCGGCATGCACCGCGGACAACGCGAGTCCGGCGAGCATCGCCATGATGATGCGTGTCGGCGGCATCAGCGTTGCGCGGCACTATCTACCCGCCCGGTGATGCGGATGTCCTGCCGGATCAGGTGGCAGGTCCCGTTGGCTTCGTGGCAGGCCTGGCCAACCAGCGTGGCCTCCACGGGCGCACCGTCCGCCGGCAGGCGCAGCCGCTGGCGCAGCTCGGCGCGCTCTGCGAAATAGCCGTAGTCGGCTTTCAGCTCGGCGTCGTGCTTGCGGTGCGCGCCCACGGAGCGCAGCGGCTCGATCAGCTCGAGGGAAGACTGGGCCTTCTTCCTGAGGCGCGCGGGCAGCGGTCCGAGCTCGGCCTTGAAATCCGACGAATACACGACCCACTGCGGAGCGATGCTGGCGACCAGAACCAGTTCGGCCTCGCTGCCGGGTGTTGCGTCGCGCGGCTCGAGCTGCCAGCTCCACTGCACGGCCCGTGAGGCGTCTTCTTCCGCGCCCACGGGAATGGCGGAAATCAGCGCGAGCAACGCGACGGCGAACAGCGAACGCATGCGGGAGACCTCGAGGAACGGATGACTGGCGTGAACGCTAAGCGTGTCGGCCCGGCGATAGAAATGGCGGAATGGCATTCGCTCATGCCGTCGCGAGCAGGTAGGGCAGGAGCGGTGACATTCCTGTCACCAAACGAAAGGGCGTATCGACATTCCCTTCCGCCATTTCCGGCGAACCGTGGCGCGCACCCAGAATCCCGTCACCAAACTAACAACCAGTCAGGGACAGGAACCATCATGCGTCACTCGCGAATCATTTCCGCCGCCGTCGCCGCGGCACTCTCCGGTATCGCCCACGCGGCGGACTCGGGCGAGGCGGCGGCCGCAATCGCCAGCACGTCGCTGGACGGCGAGCAGCCGCTCGAACAGGTCATCGTGACCGGAACCCGGCGCGCCGAGCGCACGGTTCTGGAATCCAACGTGCCCGTGGACGTGGTATCTGCCCATGACCTGGCAAGAACTCCGTCCGCCGATCTCAGCACCAAGCTGCAGGCCGTGGTTCCGTCGTACAACGTGCGCCGCATTCCCACGGCCGATGGCTCGATCTTCGTGCGCCCGGCGACACTGCGGAATCTTTCGCCCGACCACACGCTGGTGCTCGTCAACGGCAAGCGATTCCATCGCTCCGCGTTCGTCGACGTGACCGCGCGTGGCGCGCAGGCCGTGAACCTGGCGCTGCTGCCGGCGGGCGCGTTCAAGCGCACCGAGGTGCTGCGCGACGGCGCAGCCGCGCAGTACGGCTCGGACGCCATTGCCGGCGTCATCAATTTCATTCTCGACGACCAGCCGGGCCTCGACGCGTACGCGCAATTCGGCGAGTACTCCAAGGGAGACGGCGAGAACCTGCAGGTCGGCATCTCCGGAGGTTTCGCATTCGGCGCCGGCGGGCACGTCAACATCGCCGCGGAATACGTCAACGGCGAAGCCAGCAACAACGGCGTGCAGCGCTACGACGCCGCCGCGATCATCGCGCAGGGCGGGCCGACCGCGGATGCGGTGCGCGCGCTCGGCGGGGTGGTGCAGCGATACGGCCTGCCTGAGCAGGAAAGCAAGAAGGTGTTCCTCAACGCGGGTTACGAGCTGGGCGAGAGCGCGCAGCTCTACGCCTTCGGCAACTACACGGAGGACTGGGGCGTGGCCGACTTCAACTACCGGCCTTCGGTGACTGCCAGCGGCCCGAACGCGGACGGCGTCATCGTCTCTTTCCCGCGCAACGGCGGCTACAACATAAAGTCGAATGGCCACCACTCCATCTACCAGACCGACGGCTCGAACGCCGCGGGTAGTTGGACTGCCGTCGACCCCGATTACAACCTGCTCGAGATCTATCCCGGTGGCTTCACGCCGCGCTTTGGTTCCGACACGCGCGACTACAGCTTCGCCGCGGGTGTCAAGGGCGAGGCGGGAGACAACCTGAGCTGGGATGTGTCCGCGTCGCTGGGCAGCAACCGCATCGACTATTTCCTCAACGACTCGATCAACCTCTCGCTGGGTTCGCAATCGCCCACCGACTTCGACAACGGCGCGCGCGAGCAGCAGGAACAGCTCTTCAACGTCGATTTCGTCTATGAATGGCAGACGGCGCTCACCAACCCGGTGAACGTGGGCTTCGGCGCAGAGTATCGGCGCGAGGAATTCAGCATCTACGCCGGCGAAGAAGCCTCGTGGGTCCTCGGACCCTTGCGCGACCTGTCACCGGCGGCGAATGGTTTCCCGGGGGCGCATCCGGCCACGGCCGGCGCCTGGTCCAGCCACAACACGGCGGCCTACCTGGATCTCGACGTGGATTTCACCGAGCGTTTCAACGTCGGCATCGCCGGCCGCTACGAGGACTACTCGCTGTTCGGCTCCACCACGAACGGCAAACTCGCGGCGCGTTTTGCCTTCAACGAGGCTGTCAGCCTGCGGGGCGCGGTGAGCACGGGTTTTCGTGCGCCGACGCCTGGGCAGCAGTACCTGCAGAACGTCAGTCAGAACCCGAACCTGGACCCGACGATCCCGCGCTCGGTGGACGTGCGTGCGCAGCTGCCATCCAACTCCGTGGCGGCCGGCCTGTTTGGCGGCACCGCGCTCAAGCCCGAGGAATCCACCAACCTTAGCCTGGGTGTGGTGCTGCAACCGCTGGCTGGACTTTCGATCACGCTCGATGCCTACCAGATCGACATCGATGACCGCATCGGCCTGTCGAACGACTTCGAGCTCACGAATGCGCAGCGCCTCGCGCTGGCCGCGGTCAACGTCCCGCTTGCCACGGAACTCACGCACGTGCGCTTCTACACGAACAGCTTCGACACGCGCACGCAGGGACTGGATCTCGTCGCGGCGTGGCGCGGCGAAGCGGGGGCCGGCCGAATCGGTGTGACGCTCGCGGGCAACTACAACGAGACGGAATTCCGCAGCTACAACCCGCAATTTTTCAACGAACCCACACGTGTCGCCTTCCTGGAGAATCTGCCGCAGCTCGCGGGCAACCTTTCCGCGGACTACGAAATCGGCAAGTTTGCGATCACGGCACGGGCACGACACTACGGCGACTGGACCTATGTCTCGAACACCTCCGCGACCAGTCCGGTGTACGAGGACGTCGGCGCCGAGACCTTCTTCGACCTGATCGGCAATTACAACCTCTCGGAAGGCGTCAGCGTCACCCTGGGAGTCGAGAACCTGCTAGACAACTTCACCCAGCACGCCGGTCTCGTGACCGAACGCAACAACGGCCGCCTGTATCCGCGCGGCACGCCGTACGAGAACGAAGGCCGCCAGGTCTACGCGCGCGTCGGGATCAGGTTCTAGTGAACAACAGGCTAGTCAACAACAGAGGGGATGACTTCATGAAGAGACCAGGTAACCGCGCGGCATTCGCGCGCGCGGCGGTGGTGCTGCTGGGCGCGGCCTCCGCGTACGTGCTTGCACAGGGGGCGCAACCGACACCGGCGGAGCGCGCCATCGAGTATCGCCAGGCGGTGTTCAAGGTGGTGGCCGGGAATTTTGGTCCGCTGGCGCAGAACGCGCAGGGCAAGCTCGAGCTGGCGCCGGCGGCACAACGCAAGTACGCCGAGCGGCTCGCCGCGATCACGGAGTTCACGCGCGACGCCTTTCCGGAGATCTCGCGCGAGGGCAAGACACGCGCCAAGGCCGAGATCTGGAGCGACCGCGTCGAGTTCGACAAGCTGCTCGGCGATCTGAACACGAATTCGCGCGCGCTGGCCACGGTCGCGGCGCGTCCCGACGCGAAGCCGGAGGAGCTCAAGGCGGCGGTGGGCGCGGTGGGCAACGCCTGCAAGAGCTGCCACGACAAGTATCGCGAGAAGTAAGGATGGCTGACTGCGCGGCGTAACGCCGCGCAGTCCGTGCACATCCGCGACGGCGGGTTCCGTTCTGGTATAAGCCGGAAATGGAAACCGCCGCGCATCATTGCGGGTCGCCACGCTTCGATGCGGGCAACCCGCTGGCCGAGGCCAACATCCGCCGGGCTTTCTGGCTCACGACGGCCATGATGGTGGTCGAGATCGCGGGCGGCTGGTGGTTCAACTCCATGGCCGTGCTGGCGGATGGCTGGCACATGAGCTCGCATTCGCTGGCGCTGGGTTTGTCGGCGTTCGCCTATGCATTCGCGCGCCGGCACGCGGCGAACCGCCGCTATGCCTTCGGCACCTGGAAGGTGGAAGTGCTGGGCGGCTACACCAGCGCCATCCTGCTGCTCGGCATCGCCGCGCTCATGGCGTTCCAGTCTGTCGAGCGGCTGGTGATGCCGCAGGCCATTCACTACGACGAGGCCATCGCCATCGCGGTCGTGGGGCTCGCGGTAAACCTGGTGTGCGCCTGGTGGCTGCGGGGGCACCATCACGGCCATGACCACGGCCACCACCATGAGCACGAGCATGAGCACGAGCACGGCCACGACCATCACCAGGATCTCAACGTCCGCTCGGCCTATCTACACGTACTGGCTGATGCCGCGACCTCGGTGCTCGCCATCCTGGCGCTCACCGGCGGCAAGCTCTGGGGTCTCGGCTGGCTCGACCCGGTCATGGGCATTGCCGGTGCCATCCTGGTCGCGGTCTGGGCCCAGGGGCTGTTGCGCGACTCCGGCCGCGTATTGCTCGATGCCGAGATGGATGCGCCCGTGGTCAGGGAAATCCGTGAAGTCATCGAACACGGCCCGGTGCCGGCGCGGATCACGGATCTGCACGTCTGGCGCGTCGGCCGCGCCAAGTATGCCGCCGTCATTGCCGTTTCCACGTCATCCGATGCCTGTGGCGATGAATTTCGACGCGCGCTCGGTGCTCAAAAGGAACTTGCGCACGTCACCATCGAAGTCGATCGTGTCATTTCGCCATACCCAACAAGAACAACGGAGAAAGAACATGACTGACCGGACCCGCGAATCGCAGGGCGCGATGAGCCGACGATCCTTCTTCCTGGCCGGCAGCGCGACCGCCGGCGCGCTCTCCGCGCCATGGATACCGGCGCGCGCGCGTAGCGCGGATGCGCCGCCGCCGGACGCCGCCGAACTGCTGAAGGTCCAGACGCAGCGCGCGCTTCGCTGGGCGGGCAAACCGCCGGCCGACTGGGTGCGGTCGCGCGAAGGCGTGGATCACAACGTGGTGATCGTCGGTGGCGGGCAGTCGGGGCTCGGAATCGCTTACGGACTGCGTCGCAAGGGCATCGGCCGCGTTTCGGTCATCGATCGCTGCGAGCCGGGTCAGGCCGGCATCTGGCGAAGCATCGCGCGCATGCACCAGCTGCGCTCTTCAAAGATGCTGCCGGGCCCCGGGCTGGGCAACCCGGAGCTGGTATTTCGCGCGTGGTACGAAACTCTCAACGGAGCCGCGGCATTCGATGCACTGGATCGCATTCCGCGTCTGGTCTGGGCTGACTATCTATCGTGGTTCGAGCAAGTCACCGAGGCCGCGGTGCGATATCGCACACGCTTGCTGGGGATCGAGCCCGCCGGGGATATCCTGCGCCTGCACCTGGAGTCGGATGGAGCGCAGCGTACCGAGACCACGCACAAGCTGGTGCTCGCCAATGGCTTCAAGGGTGCCGGTGGCGTGAGCGTCCCAGCGGTGCTGCGTGGACTGCCTGCCGGTCTCTGGTCGCACACCGACTCGCCTCTCGATTTCACGCGGCTCTCCGGAAAGGTCGTGGGCGTCATCGGCGCGGGTGCTTCGGCCTTCGATGCGGCCGCCACGGCGCTCGAACAGGGCGCGAAAGAGGTACACCTCTACACCCGGCGTCCGTACGTCGACTATCCGGCGCCCGGCAGCACGCAGCCTCCGGGGCCTCCGGGCGATCGCGGCCATGCGACGGTGCTGGAGCTCGCCGGTGAGCTGCCGGACGAAGTGCGCTGGCGTGACTGGCGAGCTCGCGAGAACAGTGTCGCGACAGTGCCGCTGGATTCGCTGGCGCGCGCCGTGGACTTGAAGAACTTCCACCTGCATCTCGCCAGTGAATTGACCGATGTCGCCGCGGGCCGCGGCGGCGTGACGGCGCGCCTCTCCGGCAAGAAGCTCAGGTTCGACCACGTGATCGCCGGCACCGGGTATCGAGTCGACCTGTCCGCACAGCCGGAACTCGCCGCGATCCAGCCCGACATTGCCCTGTGGAAAGACCGCTATCGGCCGCCGGCCGGCGAGGAAGACAGCGTGATGGGCCTGTATCCGTATCTCGGCAGCGGCTTCCAGTTCCTGCCGCAGCAGGATGCGCGCGCCGAACATCTGCGAAACATCCATTGCTTCAACATCGCGGCGAGCGCGAGCTTCGGCACGCTGGTCGGCGACATCCCGAGCGTGCCGCAACAGTCACGGCTGGTGGGGGCGATCACGCGCGACTTCCTGCTCGACGGAGTCGACCTGGTGCAGAGCCGGCGGTGGGCGCAAACACCGTTGGTGCCACCCAACCCGGCTCCGTACCAGAGAGCACTGAGCCCGGGCTAACGCAGGAACGGGATCCTGATCGCCGCGAATTCCCGCTCCACGTCCTCCTGCGACTCCGATTTTTCCGCGGTCTGCACCACTCGCGATGTGAGATGCGGCGCGAGCAGCTGCAGGAAGTCGTACATGAATCCCCGCAGCAGCATGCCGCGGCGGAATCCCGCCCAGGTGGTGTGCACCGGGAAGAGATGCGAAGCATCGCGCACCTTGAGGTCCGCGTCTTCGGTGCCGTCGATGGCGAGGTTGGCGATGATGCCGACGCCCAGTCCCTCGCGGACATACTTCTTGATGACGTCCGAGTCCCACGCGGTCAGCGCGACGTTGGGTGTCACGCCCTCACGCGCGAACAGCTCCAGCAGGGACGACGGGCCGGAGAAGCTGAATGAGTAGGTGACCAGCGGGTACTCGCCCAGATCGGCAAACGTGGGTTTGCTGATCTCGCCCAGCGGATGCCCATCCGGCACCACGAGGCAGCGGTGCCAGCGGTAGCAGGGCAGGCGCACCAGCCCGGAAAAAATCGGGCTGTTGCCGGTGGCGATTGCGAAATCGATGCGGTCGGTCGCCGCGAGATCGGCGATCTGCTCGGAATTGCCCTGGTGCAGGTGCAGCCGCACCTTCGGATACTTGTCGCGGAAACGTTTCAGCACCTGCGGCAGCACGTAACGGGCCTGCGTGTGCGTGGTGGCGATCGACAGCGATCCGGCGTCGTCGCGACGCAGCTCCGCGGCCAGCGCCTTGATGCTGCGCGCCTGGCGGACGATCTGCGAGGCGCGGTCGATCACCTTGCTGCCGGCATCGGTGGGCCGGATCAGCGCGCGTCCCTTGCGCTCGAACAGCGCGAAACCGAGCTCATCCTCGAGCTGCTTCAATTGCTTGCTGACTCCGGGCTGGGCGGCATGCATGACGCGCGCCGCCTGGGTGATGTTGAGATCGTTCTCGGCCACGGCCACGAGGTAACGCAGCTGGATCAGTTTCATCTTGGGTCATCTGGTGGGCCATCGGAGGTCGTGAGTGTGAATTTCGTCGAGGGGGCCGACTGTTCAGTCAACTCACGGCCTCCGCGGCCCGGGTTCAGACATTACGCGGCGTCCTGCCGCACGGGAAATAACCGAATGCAACCTAACTATTCGCGCGGTGCATGTCCTTACGGAGCATAGATCTGGTCGAACACTCCGCCGTCACCGAAATGGTCCTTCTGCGCCTTGGTCCAGCCGCCGAAATCCTTGATGGTGACCAGCTCGAGCTTCGGGAACAGTTCCTGGTGCTTCGCGGCGACGTCCGGATTGCGCGGCCGGTAATAGTTGCGCGCCGCGATCTCCTGGCCTTCCGGTGTGTACAGGTACTTGAGGTATTCCTCGGCCACGGTGCGCGTGCCCTTGCGCAGCACCACCTTGTCGACCACCGCAACCGGCGGCTCGGCGAGGATGCTGATCGAGGGAATCACGATCTCGAACTGGCCCACGCCGAGCTCCTTGGTCGCGAGCCAGGCTTCGTTCTCCCAGGAAATGAACACATCGCCGATGTTGCGCTGGGCGAACGTGGTCAATGCGCCGCGCGCGCCCGTGTCGAGGACCGGCACGTTCTTGTACAGCTTGCGGATGTAGTCCTTCGCCGTGGCGTCGCTGCCGCCGGGCTGCTTCTTCGCCCAGGCCCAGCCCGCGAGATAGTTCCAGCGTGCGCCACCCGAGGTCTTCGGATTGGGAGTGATGACGGAGACGCCGGGCTTCACCAGGTCGCCCCAGTCCTTGATGCCCTTGGGGTTGCCCTTTCGAACCAGGAAAACGATCGTCGATGTATAGGGCGCTGAATGTTCCGGCAGCCGGGCTTCCCAGTTGACCGGCAGCAGCTTGCCGTTGTTGGCGATGGCGTCGATGTCGGCGGCCAGCGCCAGCGTGACCACGTCCGCGGCGAGCCCGTCGATCACCGAACGGGCCTGGCGGCCCGAGCCGTTGTGCGACTGGTTGATCTTGACGTCATCCCCGGTTTTCTTCTTCCAGTACTCGGCGAATGCCTTGTTGAAGTCGACGTACAGCTCGCGCGTCGGATCGTAGGAGACGTTGAGCAGCGTGATTTCCTTCGCGCTGGCCTGGGTTGCGCCGCCGATGAAAACGGCGGCGGTGAGAGCCAGCAGCAGGCGCCGGTTGAATTGATTCGAGTCCATGTCGATTCCTCAGTAGTTGATCGCGAAGCGCGAGAAGAGCGCCTGTTCGTCGGCCCGGTCGCCGCTGGCGGCGCCACCTTCGAAGCTCGTGACGTCGTAGTTGATCGAAAGCTTGACGGTGTTCCACGGATACCAGTTGAGGCCGACGCCCCAGGCGGTTTCCTTGCTGACTGCCGTCGCCGGATTTGCGAACGAAGCCGCGCCGCCCGCGAATGCGTCGTCGTCCACGTCCAGTTCCTGGTAACGCGCGACCAGTTCGAAAGCCCCGAATCCCGGCTTGCCCGGCTGCCAGGTGCTGCCCGGCGTGAAGCCGCGGAAGGCTTCGTCCTCGCCGGTGATGAACCAGGACACCTGTCCCTGCCATGCGGAGTTGGTCAGGGTGTCGGCGCGCGTCACGCCGCCGACGGTGCGCGAGACGTCCTGTTCCACCTGCGTGTATTCACCGAGGAAACCCCAGCTGCCGCGCGAGTAGTACAACTGCGGAGCCAGTCGCAGCCGCTGGCCGTCGGCGAACGTCGCGTTGTTGGGCG
>Ga0315912_10005671_pt1 | contig 11409 bp, 9 predicted proteins | sample VfabasoilMG_FD_204469 | JGI IMG/M metagenome (GOLD analysis project Ga0315912, IMG submission 204469) | Garden soil microbial communities collected in Santa Monica, California, United States - V. faba soil | ecosystem: Environmental > Terrestrial > Soil > Garden | place: USA: California...
CACGCCTGCCTGGGCTGCCGGGGGGAGCGCGTATCATGCCGCACGTTCCGCCTCGCGGCAGCCTGGCGGCCTTGCCACGCCAGGGCGGAACGGCGACGATGCGCCCCGATGGACGTGAAGCGCGAGGATCGCCAGCTCATCGTCGTCGGCGACCGGGTGCTGCTCCGCGCGGACGACGGCGAGGCCGTCACGGGCTCCGGCCTCATCCTCCCCGACTCGGTCGCCGATCGGGAGAATGCGGGCGTCGGCCGCGTCGTGGCCGTCGGACCCGGGATGGCCATGCCTCCCAGCGGCTTCGCCTTCGACGAGGAGTGGGAGAAGACGTCGCGCGAGCCGCGCTGGGTCGCCGTGCAGGCGCGCGTCGGCGACGTTGCCGTGTTCTTCCGCAAGGCCGCCGTGGAGGTGCAGGTGGACGGGCAGAAGCTGTTCGTCGTGTCGCACTCCGCCATCCTGGTTCTCCTGCGCGACGAGTCGCGCGGAGAGCGCACCCACGTCATCTAGAGCAGCGCGCGAGGAGGTCACCATGGCGGAAGAGCAGATTCGCTTCGATGACGCCGACCAGTCCGGACCCGCCACGTGCGCGGCGTGCCGGCGAGCGATCCGCGACGAGTACTGGAGCGCCGGCAGCGTCGTCGTCTGCCCGCAGTGCAAGGCGCAGCACCAGGCGAGCGACGTCAACCACAACGTCCTCGTAGGCACGATCGTCGGCGGCTCGATGGGGCTCGCCGGAGGCTTGGCGGGCGCCGTCGTCTGGTACCTCGTCGCGCGCCTCGCCAACCTCCAGATAGGCATCATCGCGATCCTCGTCGGGTGGCTCGTCGGGAAGGGCGTCGCGTCGGGGACGGGCCATCGCGGCGGCCGCTGGTACCAGATCCTCGCAGTGCTGATCACCTATCTCAGCATCGGCGTCGCGTACGCGTCGCTCATCCTCACGCTCGGCGCACCCGAGGGCATGGAGGATCTCGGCGTCTTCAAGTATCCGGCGGCCCTGATGCTCGGACTCATCGCGCCCGTCGCGATGGTGTTCTCGGACGTGACGGCGCTGATCAGCCTGCTGATCATCTTCTTCGGGTTGAGCCAGGCGTGGCGAATGAACCGGCGAGCGGACATCGCGTGGAGCGGGCCGCATCATCTCGCCCCGAACATCACTCCTCCGCCTCTCGCGTCGCCGCCAGCGCCTCCTTCTCCACCGCCGCTGCCGCCGAGGGACGGCGAGGCGACCTGACTTGGCGTCTCCGCCACCGCTCGCGTCTCGTTCGTGCGCCGATTGCGGCGCGCAGGTGGCGCCGAGCCTCCTGCGCTGTCCCGGCTGCGGGCGGCTCGTTCACGCGGCGACGCTGAAGCGCCTCGGCGAGGAGGCCGAGGAAGCCGAGCGCAGCGGCGATGCGAGGAGGGCGCTCGAGCGCTGGCGCGAGGTGCTGCCGCTGCTCCCTCCCGACGCGTCGCAACGTCCCGCGATCGAGCGGCGCGTCGAGCACCTCGTGGCGGAAGCGGCGAAGCAGCCGGGCGCGAAGGACCGCGGGGCTCGCGGCCGCTGGGCGGGCATCGCAGGGATCGGCTCGGCGGTGATCGTGGTGTTGAAGCTGCTCCCGCTCAGCCTCACGAAGCTGCCGGCACTGCTCTCGATGCTCGCCGCCTTCGGCGTCTACTGGGCCGCGTTCGGCTGGGCCTTCGCGGGAGGGATCGTCGTGTCGATCTACATCCACGAGCTCGGCCACGTCTTCGAGATGAAGCGCCGGGGCATGCAAGTGAGCGCGCCCATGTTCGTGCCGGGCTTCGGCGCGTTCGTGCGCCTCTCGCAGCGTCCCGCCTCGGACGTCGAGGCCAACCGCATCGCGCTCGCCGGCCCGATCGGGGGATTCGTTGCGGCGCTCTTCGCCTTCGGGGCGTGGCAGCTCACGGGGCAGCCGGCATGGGGAGCCATCGCGCGCATGGGCGCGTGGTTCAACATGCTCAACCTGCTGCCCGTCTGGCAGTTCGACGGCCGCCCCGGATTCGCATCGCTCATGCGATGGCAGCGCGTCCTCGTCGCCCTGGGGGCCGGCGTGGCGTTCGCGTTCACGCGGGATCCGGTGACGGCGATCGTGGCCATCGTCGCGCTCGTGCGCGCGTTCGCGGGCCACGCGCCGGCGACGCCCGATCACGTCGGCCTCGTGAACCTCCTGGGGCTGATCGCAGCGCTGAGCGCGCTGCTCGCGATCGAGGTTCCGGGGGCGGCGTTCTAAGGCGCTTCTAGGGTGGAGCGAGCGGCTCCACTGCGAAGGGGCCCGGGGTGCCCGAGCAGGGCGAGAGCGCGCGCACCTTGTAGAAGATCAGGCGCGGCTGCCGCAGGAGCCCGCCGAGCTCTACGCTCGACTGCACGCCGACGGGCACGTCCACGAACGACGTTGATGCGTCGATGTTCGCGCGCGTCGGCGGCACGTCGCAGATGCCGTCGCCGCCCGCATCCGTGCAGTCGAATGCCGTGACGCGGTAGGCTGACGCGGGATCCGGCAGGTCCTGCCATGCGTGTCGCAGGTCATCCGTGCCCGACTTCGAGAGCCGCAGGCTCCAGTTCATCGGGCCGGGGATCGGATCGGCGGAGGGGCCCGTCGTCACGGACGTCGAGCCGGTGCAGCCCGCCGCATCCCGTACGGTCACCGTGTACGTCGCGCCCACGACGCTCACGGTGATGGAAGCCGTCGTCGCGCCGTCGATGGCGGGCTCGGCGCCACCGGAGCTCCACAGGTAGCTCGTGTACCCGGGGTCCGCCGTCACGACGACGGTTCCGCCGGGACAGATCTCGGGCGATGCGGGCTGGATGCCGGGCGCGAGCGGCGGTCCCGCGATCGTCGTCACCGCCGTCGATCCCGAGCAGCCGGCGGCATCCCGAACGGTCACGGTGTAGGTCGCGCCCACGACGCTGGCGACGATCGAGGCCGTCGTTGCGCCGTCCACCGCCGGCTCTGCGCCGGCGGAATCCCACGAGTAGCTCGTGTAGCCGGCATCGGCGGTCAGTTGGAGGGTTCCGCCGGGACAGATCGCGGGATTCGGCGGCGTGATGCCCGGCGCGAGCGGCGGTGCCGCGATCGTCGTGACCGAGCTCGATCCGCTGCAGCCGGCGGCATCCCGCACGGTGACGGTATAGGTCGCACTCACGACGCTGACGCTGATCGACGCCGTCGTCGCGCCATCCACCGCGGGCTCGGCACCGCCGGAGTCCCACGAGTAGCTGACGTAGCCCGGATCGGCCGTGACGAGCGCGCTCCCGCCGGGGCAGATGCCTGGGCTCGCGGGCGTGATGCCGGGAGTGAGCGGCGGCGCTGCGCCGATGGCGACGCTCTGCGTGCCCGTGCAACCCGCGGCATCGGTGACCTTCACCTCGTAGCTGACGCCCACCTCGTCAGCCGTTACCGTCCGTGAGGTCGAGCCGTCGCCCGCGCGGCCGGCGGGCGTCGTCGTCCACGAGTAGGCGGCGAAGCCGGGCGCTGCCGTGAGATCGACGGTCTGGCCTGGACAGATGGCCGGCGTCGCCGGGCTGATGGCCGGATCCGGCACCGTGATGTCCACGAGGACGTCGTCGGAGCCGGTGCAGCCCTGATCGTCCGTCGCCGTGAACGTGTAGGTCGTGTCGCCGGAGGGGGCCACGTCGATGGTCGCCGTCACGGCCCCGTCGCCCGGCTCGCCCGGCGGATTCGACGACCACGCGAAGCCCGAGTAGGGCGGCGAGCCGCCGCTCACGTTTCCCGTGAGGCGCACGAGGTCGCCGGCGCATGCGGGCACGTCAGCGCCGGCGTCCACGATCGGCTCGGGATAGAGATCGAATGTCACTGATGCCGCGTCGGTGCACGTCGTCGGCTCCGTCGAGCATGCGACCTCGAGCTCCCAGGTGTCGTTCATGAACGGCGTCACGTCGCGCTGATCCACGTCGGGGAACGGGAAGATGATCGCGCCGTTCACGCGCCACTGGTAGATCGGCACGCCGCCCGGACAGTCGAACACCTCCGATGCGCTGCCGTCGAGGTGCACGCTCGTGCCGGGGCACGTGCGCAACGTGGAGGCGACGAGGTCCGCCGTCACCAGGCAGGTGGGCAGCACTGCCGTGTACTCGATCTGGCAGATGGGCCCAAGCCTCTCGAGCGGGCGCTCGAAGCTCGACGGATCGGTGTAGGGAGTCTCGTAGGTCACGACCGTCGTGCGCGCGCCGCCGATGAAGTCGTTGCCGTCACCCGTCAGGAAGTCCTGGCCGAGCGCCGTCGGCGTGATGTCCACGCGGAACGTGACGGTCGCGGTCGTGAGCGGCGGCACGAGCCCGGAGAGATCGATCGCGCGCGCGTCGCCTCCCTGCGGCACCGCGACGAGGCCACCGCTCGCGGTGAGCGAGACGGGATCGGTGATCTGGACGTCGGGGCTGGCGTGAATCGTTCCGCGGACGTTCACCAGCGGGAATGTGTTGGGATTGTCCAGCGTGACGGTCACCTGGAGCGTGGACGTCTCGCCCAGCGCGATGGCCGGATAGCCGCCCACGATCTGCGCGCTCTGGTTCAGCGACTCCTTGATCGGCGGCCCGTCCGCGTCGTCGGGCAGGTAGAGCCGTCGCGGATGCGCGGGATTGAAGTCGATGAACGGCGGCGACGTCGGCAGGTCGCTCCAGGTCGCGAAGTCGCGATCGGGCGCTCCGAAGTCGAGCATTTGCGCGCCGAGGATGTTGATGTCGCGCGGCGGCGCGAGGTTGCCGAGCACGTCCTCCGGTACGCTCAGCGAGTCGAATTCCCACGCCCATGCGCCGTGATCGCTCGAGTCGAGCGCGCCCGGGTTCACGCCGCCGTTCTCGACGTGGTGCCAGCCGGCATCGCCCGAGGATCCCTCGGGCGGGAAGGCGAAGCCCTGCGTCGTCGTCACGTGGTTGAAGGGAGGCTCGGCGCCGCGGCTCGGCGCATCCATGTCGAAGGTGACGAACTGGATGCCGCAGAGCGGGCCCGTCGCGTCGTTGCCCGCGTCGGGCGTCACGACCCACGGGTAGATGCGCAGCGGCTCCTCGATCGTCGCGCCGCTCTCGTTGAGCTCTCCGCCGGTGAAGCCGAGCGCGTGCGCGTTGCGGCCCGGCACCTCGACGCCGAAGGCGGTCACGTCCTGCTCGAGGTCCACGCCGTCGATCATCCGTGCGACGAGGTGGTAGAGGCCGGGGAGCGCGCCGGGATCGTTGAAGAACGTGACGAGCCGCAGGTTCGTCGTCGCGTCGTCGGCGCCGAAGTCCTGCGTGCGCAGCACCGCGTCGAGGCCGCCGCCCCCGTCGGGCCCGAAGAGCTGGAAGCGCAGCGTCGCTGGAGGAGCGGGGGGCGCGCCGAGGTTCAGGTCGAGCTGGTTCGCGCCCAGCGACGGGGAGAAGAGGCCGGGATCGTAGAGGTTGATCCGCAGCCCGGGCGACGGCACTTCGATGTAGAGCACGAGCGCGTGCAGCGTGTCGCCGAGCCCCGCGTTCTGGACGTCGTTGAAGGCGTCCTGGCTCGTGAGGATGAAGTAGCCGCCGGGATCTCCGCCGCCCGGGGGGGGCACGCCGAACCTCGCTGCCCGGGCCGCCGGCTGCAGCGCGAAGCAGGCCACGCCGATCACGGCGAGCGCTTTCGCGGCTGTCAACTTCGCGGAGAGCACGACAGAACCTCGGTGCGGACGAACGGCGCGCCTTGCCGTGGCGTCTTGGAGTGTCCCTGCCCTCGACGCATCGCAGCCGGCGAGCACGCCGCCGACTGCGAGGTCTTATCCGTCGAGCTCGAGCTAGCGCGTGCGGCGGGCGGGATCGCGGTGGTTGATCGCGCCGCCGTTGATCGGATCGATCGTGTTCGGCGAGCTCGCGATGCACTCGACGCCGTCGACGATCACGCGGCCGGTGCCGGCCGGCGCGTACACGTGGCAGGCGCCGTAGCCATTGTCGAAGGCGGGCGGCAGGTCGTAGGGGCCGAACGACTGGCGCTTCGGAACCGGGCCGAACGAGGTCACCTCGACGAAGAAGAGGCGGTCCTGGCCATAGAGCTTGATGGCGACGTTCACCTGATTGTTGACCATTCCGGGGCCGCTGCAGACCGACGCCATCACGTTGCCGTAGCGGAGGTCGGTCGGCTCGCCGTTGACGTAGATGCGTCCGTACTGCGGATCGGAATCGGTCGGGAGCGCGGGGCCGAGCTGGACGGGGAAGACCTGGAAGCCGGGGCCGCCCGTCTGTCCGACGGACTCGAAGCCGACCTTCATGCCGAACACGTCCGTGCGCACCTGGCCGACCTTGAGCGACATGACCTCCTGCTCGCCGATCGGGGAGCCCGGGTAGTGCTGGTCGCCATGCTGATGCTCGAACAGGACGCGCAGGTCGCCGCGGCCATAGGGCAGGTCCGCCGTGAGCACCTTCGTGGACAGCGTGTCGCACGTCGGATCGTTGACGAGCTCTGCCGTCTGCGAGGACAGCACGTAGACGGTGCCGAGCTCGGCGGGGAACGTCTGGGGGATGCGACCGCCGGGGAAGGTGTCGTTGTCGAACGTGTGCTGGAACGCGGGCGTTCCGGCGAGAGCGGCGGTGGACACGAGGACGGCGGCGACGGCGAGGAGTCTGCGCATCATGGGGCTCTCCGGCGGCAGGGCGTCGGCGCCCGCCGGAACACGAGGTGACTGTCCGTTTCCGCGTTGACGATAGGACCGTTTCCGTCGGCCCGTCAATCGGCCCCTCGGGGTTTTCTGAAACTGCGCCTGGCCCCGCTTCCGTGACTGGGCGCCTGTTGACCGGCTGAGGGGGGATGTCTAGACTCAACTTGAGAATCATTCTCAAAAAGGGCGTGCCGTGCTCCAGTCGCTGATCATCGCCCTGCGAGAGGGCATAGAGGCCGCCCTCGTGGTGGGGCTGACGCTCTCCTACCTCCAGCGGACGGGCCGGCGCGATCTGCGGGGCGCCGTCTTCGCGGGGGTGGGCCTCGCCGTGCTCGGCAGCGTCCTCGGGGCGCTCGCGCTGTCGCTCCTACGGCTGAGCGAGGAGCTGGTCGAGGGCATCCTCATGCTCGTCGCGGCCACTTTCGTCGGCACGACGCTCGCATGGATGCATCGCGCGTCGCGCAAGCTCTCGAGCGACATTCGCTCGAAGGTGGACGAGGCGGCGGGCGGCGGCGGCGCCTGGGCGCTCGGCCTGTTCGTCTTCTTCATGATCGTCCGCGAGGGCGCCGAGATGGTGCTCTTCCTCGCGGCGGTCTCGCTGTCGTCGTCCGGGCTGCTCACGCTCGCCGGCACTGCCCTCGGTCTCGCGCTCGCCATCGCGTTCGCCGTCGCCTTCTTCCGCGGAGCGCTCGAGCTCGACCTGAAGCGCTTCTTCGGCGTGACGACGTTCATCCTGGCGGTGCTCGTCGTCGAGCTGCTGCTGCACGCCTACCACGAGTTCTCGGAGATCGGACTCCTGCCGGCGACGCACTTGACGATGGCCATCGTCGGCCCCGCCGTGAAGAACTCGGTGCTTTTCGTGATGGCGCTGGTGCTCGCGCCGATCGTCGCGCTGGTCGTGCCGGGCTCGAAGCCCGCCGAGACCGCGCCTGCGGAGGCCGACGGACCGGAGGCGCGGCTGCAGCGCGCGGCGTCGTCGCGTCGTCGTCGCTGGGTCGTCACCTATGCCGTCGGCATCCTCGTCGTCGGTGGCCTGCTGCTCGCGGACTGGATCGCGGGCCGCCGCGCGCTGGTGCTTCCGCCCTCGCAGGCGGTGCAGCTCGAGGGCGGTGTCCTGCGTCTCGACGCCGCCGCGCTGTCGGCCGACGAGCAGCATCGCTACGTCGTGGACGTCTCGGGCGTGCCCGTGCGCTTCTTCGTCTGGAAGATCGGGCATGAGCCGCGCGTCGCGCTCGACGCCTGCGAGATCTGCGGGCCCATCGGCTACGTGCAGCAGGAGCGGCAGCTCATCTGCGTGAACTGCGGCGCCGAGATCTACCCGCCCTCGCTGGGACAACAGGGAGGCTGCAACCCGATCCCGCTGCCCTTCGAGATGGACGGCGCCACGCTCGTGATACCACGCGCCGCGCTCGAGGCCGCGGCGCCGACCTTCGTCGCCAAGGCGCAGTGATGGGGCTTCGCATCCTGCTCGAGGGACTGCGGCGCCGGTGGCGGATGAAGCTTGCTGGCTTCCTCACGGTCACGTTCGGTGTCGCCGTGCTCGGGACGCTGCTCCACCTCGTCACGCAGGGCCGCGATCGGCTGGCCGTCGACCTGCGCGGCTACGGGCCGAACCTCGTCATTCGAGACGATCAGGGCGGTCTCCTGGATGCATCACGGGTCCCCGCCGTGAAGACCATCTTCTGGCGGAACAACATCACGGGCTTGTCCCCCGAGCGCAGCGTGACGGCCGAGACCGCGGCAGCGCGTTACGAGATCGTCGGCAGCTGGATCTCGCGCGACATGCCGCTCCCCGAGAGCGGCACGTGGCGCACGGGACTCCTCGCGCTGCACCCCGCATGGAGCGCGCCGGGCGTGATCGACGGGCGAGCGCCGCGCGACGACGCGGACGAGGCGATGGTCGGCGCGCGCCTCGCTCAGCGCCTCGGCATCGGCCTCGGCGTGGAGGTCGAGGCGCGGCGCGGGGACGCTCGCGTCGGCGTGCGCGTCGCCGGCATCCTGCGCGCGGGCGATGCCTGGGACGATCGGATGATCGCGCCGCTCCCCGTCGTCGAGCGGCTCGCGGGACCCGGCGTCGAACGCGTGAGCGTCGGCGCTCTCGCGAAGGCGGACGACGAGTTGTCGCGGCGCGACGCGGCGAGCCTGTCGCCGGCTGACGCGGAACTGATGACGTGCTCGCCGTACCTCTCGACGATCGCGCGCGAGATCGAGCAGGCGCTGCCGGGGACGAGCGTCGCGCCCGTGCGTCGCATCGCGGAGGCGGAGTCGGAGTATCGGGGTCGGCTCGAAGCCGTGCTGGCCCTTCTCGCCGTCGCCGCGGCGATCGTGACCGCTCTCGGCGTCCATGCCAGCACGCGCAGCGCGCTCGCCGCGCGCAGCGCCGAGCTGGGGATCATGCGGGCGCTCGGCGCGCGGACGGGCACCATCGCCGCGCTGTTCCTCGGCGAGGGCGTGCTGATGGGCGCGGCCGGCGCGGCGACGGGCGCGCTGCTGGGCTTCGTGCTGGCCAGCGCCCTCAGCCGCGCCGTGTTCGACGCTCCGATGCATTTCGAGGTGGCGACGTTCCCGGTGCTGGTGATGGTGGGCGCGCTGCTCTCGCTCGTCGGCTGCGCCATCGCCGTAGCGCAGGCCTTGCGCGCGGACGCGATCTCGCTCCTGCGCGCTGCGCGATGAGCGCAGCGCGGCGGCCCGCTGCCGGGACCTGGCTCACGCTCGCGGCACTGCGCCGCTCGCGCGGACGCACGGCATGGGCTGTCCTCGTGCTCGCGCTCGTCGCGGGACTGACGAGCAGCCTCGCGGGCGTCAACGGGCTGATCCGGGAGCGTGCGCGGCGCGAGCTCTCGCGCTTCGGTCCCAACGTCATGCTGAGGTCCGCGGATGCCGGGTTGCCGGACTTCCCGCGCGAGTGGCTGCCGGACGCGACGCGTCTCCAGGCTCTCGGCGTGGAGGCGGCGGCTCTGGCGGCGCCGGTCGAGGGCGGAGCCATCACGTGGCCATGGGCCGGCGCGCTTCCCGATTGGGCGCGCTCCGGAGAGGCATCCGCACTCGGGCTCGAGGGCCGCATCCGCGAGGCGACGGCGAGCGACGGCACGCCGGCCCGCGTGGTGCTCGTCGCGCTGCGCGTGGATCCGCGGCGTCTCGGGGCGACAGTCGACACGCTGGCGCGTGAGCTCCCCGGCGTGCGCGTGGACGTCGTGCGAGCCGTCGCGCTGACCGAGTCGCGCGTCCTCGATCGGCTCGGCGCGTTCGTGCTCGCGGCGAGCGTCGTGCTCATCCTGCTCTGCGGCGTGTCGTTCTCGTCCACGCTGCTGGCGCAGTGGATGGCGCGCCGCGGCGAGGTCGCCCTCATGCTGTCGCTCGGCGCGCGTCGCTCGACGGTGACGCGTCTCTTCGCGCAGGAGATCGGCGCGCTCGCGCTCGTCGGGGGACTTGCCGGCGCTCTCGCGGGCTCGCTGATCGGCTGGCTCGTCCTGCGGCGCGGGTTCGCGTGGGACGGCTCGCCGTGGGACTGGCCGTGGTGGGCCGTCGTCGCGGGACTCGCCGCCGCGCTGCTGGTCGCGGCCGCCGGCGGCGTCGTGCCGGTGCGTCGCGCGCTGAGGATCCAGGCCGCGTCCGCGCTGGGGGGCGAGTGAGCGCGCTGCTCAGCGTGAAGGAGGTCGGCAAGCGGTTCGGGCGCGTCGTCGCGCTCGATGGCGTCAGCTTCGATCTCGAGCGCGGCGAGTGGCTCGCCGTGCTCGGTCCATCGGGCTCGGGCAAGTCCACGCTGCTGCACTGCCTCGCGCAGCTCCAGGACGTGGACTCGGGCAGCGTGCAGCTCGACGGCGCGGAAGTGACGACGCTGTCGGCGGAGGACAAGGCGCGCCTCCGACGGGAGGCGCTGGGCATCGTCTTCCAGCAGTTCCACCTGCTGCCGTACCTGACGGCCGTCGAGAACGTCATGCTCGCGCAGTTCTTCCACTCGATCGCCGATCGCCGGGAAGCCGAGGAGGCGCTGCGGCGCGTGGGACTCGGCGATCGCCTCGAGCACCTGCCGCGCGAGCTTTCGGGCGGCGAGCAGCAGCGCTGCTGCGTGGCGCGCGCGCTCATCAACCGGCCGAAGCTCCTCCTCGCCGACGAGCCGACGGGGAGTCTCGACCGCGCGAGTCGCGACGCCGTGCTCGATCTCTTCACGCAACTCCACCGCGAGGGTCACGCGATCATCACGGTCACGCACGATCCCGCGGTCGGCCGTCGCGCCGACAAGGAGCTGCTCCTGGAGCATGGCCGCGTCAGCGGCAGCGTGGCCGCCCCGCACGACGCGGAGTCCGAGCTGGACCTCGTGCTGGAGAGGATCTTCGTCGCCGAGGAGGGCGGGGGTCACGCGACGCGAGAGCTGCTGGCACGCGGCATCGGGCGGCGCGCGCTCGACGCGTGCATCACGCGTGGTCACGTCGCCGAGGACGGAACGCGCTTCGTGCTGCTGCCTTCAGGACGCGAGCGCGCGCGGGAAGTCGTGCGCCGACGCCGGCTCGCGGAACGGCTGGTGCAGCAGGCGCTTCACGGCGTCGAGGTGGATCTCGCGCCAGGCGCCGACTGTCCCGCCGATCGCCTGCTCGCGCACGAAGCCGCCGACGCAACCTGCGCATTCCTCGGCCATCCCCGCACCTGCCCGCACGATCGCGTCATCCCCGAAGGCCCCTGCTGCCGCGCCGCCTCCGTGACCTGACGGCGCGCATCACGCGACGCGAGCCTAGGAGCGTGTCTCCGTAACCGCTCGCGTCGCCTGCATCGCGGCGGCGGGCCCACAGGGTCGTTTCT
>Ga0315912_10005672_pt1 | contig 11406 bp, 11 predicted proteins | sample VfabasoilMG_FD_204469 | JGI IMG/M metagenome (GOLD analysis project Ga0315912, IMG submission 204469) | Garden soil microbial communities collected in Santa Monica, California, United States - V. faba soil | ecosystem: Environmental > Terrestrial > Soil > Garden | place: USA: California...
CGCATCGCGTGCCAGCGCGCGCTGGACCCGGTCGAGCAGGTCCTGGTCGCGAAACGGCTTCTGCAGGAAATCGAAGGCGCCGTGCTGCATGGCCTCGACGGCCATCGGGATGTCGCCGTGCCCGGTGATGAAGATCACCGGAATGGTGGCGCCGCGCAGGTTGAGCTCGTGCTGCATCTCGAGACCGCTCATGCCGGGCATGCGCACGTCGAGTACCAGGCAGCCGGGCTGCGAAGCCTGGTAGCTCGACAGGAATTCCTGCGCGGACGCGCTGACTTCGGCGTGCACACCGGCGGACTTCAGCAACATGCGCAGCGAATTGCGTACCGCATCGTCGTCATCGACCACGAACACGGTTTGCGGCATGTCTTTCATGGCGGTGTCTCCTGGTGCGCGGGAAGGACGAAGTAGAAGCATGCTCCGCGCGGCTGATTGGCGCGATACCCCAGCCGCGCGTCATGCGCCTTGATGATGGACCGGCTGATGGCGAGGCCCAGGCCCGTTCCTGACGCCTTGGTCGTGAAGAACGGTTCGAAGATCTTTTGTTCCACCTCGCCGGCAAGGCCGGGACCGAGGTCGTTGACCGAGACCTCGACATCGGCCGAGTCGGTGAGCCGGGTGGCGATGCGCACTTCGAACGCCTCGCCATCGTGCACCGGGCCCTGCGCTTCGAAGGCGTTGTGGACCAGGTTCATGAGCACCTGCTGGATCTGCACGCCGTCCACCATCACGCGCGGCAGCTGCATGGCGAGATCGAGCGCGAGGCGGCCGTCATGCACGCGCGCGTCGCTCGCGAGGAGGCCGTGCACATCGCGAATCAATTCATTGATGTCCTGCGATTCGCGCCTCACGTCTTCATTACGCACCAGCGACCGGATGCGCCGGATGATTTCGCCCGCGCGCAGCGCCTGGTTCGCGATCTGCTCGAGCGCGCCGGTGATTTCCGGCATGTCGGCCGACGGCATGCGCAATAGCCGCACGCAGGCCTGCGCATAGTTGGCGATCGCGGCCAGTGGCTGGTTGAGCTCATGGGAAATGCCCGCGGCCATCTCGCCCATGGTCGCGAGTCGCGAGACGCTGTTCATGCGCTCGAGGGCCTTGTGGGCTTCGCTTTCGGCGCGCCGCTGGTCGGTGATGTCCTCGCCCGAGAGCATGATGCCGGTGGCGACATCCTCGCGATCGCGCAACGCCACGCCTCGCCAGGTGATGAAACGGTCTTCTCCGTCGGCGGGCCGCACGCGGTACTCGAAAATCTGCGGCTCGTCGCCTCCGCTCATGAGCAGCCCGCGAAACGCCGTGCGCGCGGCGGCGCGATCCTCGGGTGCCACACAATTCTCGATCCAGTTGCTGCCGACGATCTCCGGCCCCTGCTTGCGCAGGACGCGCGTCGTGCGCTGGTTGACGAGCTGCACGTGACCTGCGCGATCCGTAGCGACGAGCATGACCTGTGCGAGGTCCAGGTACAGCCGGTTGACGTGCCGCTCCATCTCGAGCGTCTCGAGCGCCTTTCGGCGCAGGGAGGTGTCGTGCAGGAAGCCCACGAACTGGGGTGGCGAGCTTCCAGGGATGCGATCGACGCTCAGAAATACCGAAAACTCGCTGCCGTCGCGATGACGGACCTGCACGTCGCGGCCTCGCCGAAGCACATTCGCGTCGCCGCCCGCCAGGTAGCTCTTGAGGTATCCGTCATGGGTCGCGCGATCGGCCGACGTCATGAGCATGGAGACATTGCGGCCGAGCGCATCCGATCCCCGGTAACCGAACATTTCCTCGGCGGAGGCGTTGAAGGCGAGGATGCGGCCGCGATCGTCGATGATCACGACCGCGTCGAGAGTAGCCGCCAGGAGAGCGAGTACGTCAGGTGTCGGCGCGGTCATGCCGCGCAACGATACTCCTCGCGGCCCCGATTGTGATCGGGCACTGGTTAGTCGGGGGTCCCCTGTTAGCCGGGGAGACCCGATTCGACGGCGAGCATGAGTTTCGCGTCGACCTCGGATTCGGCCGCGAGCCAGTCCTCGACTTCGTGGCCGGGAGCGAAGCCGCGGCTTTCAGCCCGGAAAAACGCGGCTTCGGCGATCAGCGCCGCGCGCTGTTCCGGTCCGACGAACGGGCTCACGGCGGATTCGGCGCTGACGAGAACCGCGGCCTTGCGCGGCGCGCGCTTGCGAGGAGTCGGAGAGGCAGGACCTTTTTCGCGTGACATGGTGACTCCTCGTTCTGAATGGGAACCGCTTGAAGAAACAACGACCTGCGCAATTATCCCTGTCGCAGATTTCAGCCGCGCGAAGACTTATTCAATGGAGCATCGAAAAAATTCGTGGAGGTTCAGCCCGGCATGAGGGGCATCGAAAGAATCTGAACTCCACGGCTCGCGCGCGGCACGCGAGGATCGAAATCCGGGGGTTTCACGACGAGGATGTCCGACGGCACCGCGTCCATGACGAACTCGGCCGTGTTGCCGATGAAGAAGCGCTTGAGGCCGGATCTCGAGACCACGCCCATCGCCACGATGGCGCTGCGCTCGCGCTTCGCGGTTTTCGGAATGGCCTCGTTGGGCCGCCCCTCGACGAGGTGGCAGTGGCTGCGCTTCACGTCGAATCCATCGACCGCGCGCTCCATCTTCCGCCGCGCCTCGAGTTCGAGTTCGTCGCGGCCTGCGGCCACATCGAGCATGGGCCCATCGGGCATCGCCGGCGCCATCGGCACGCCGGGAATGAATGCGTGCATCGCATGCAGCTCCCCATGCAGCGCATGCACCAGTTGCGCGCCCGCACGCAGGATCTGTCGGTCCAGATTGCTCGGCTTCGCGAACGCATGCGCGGGGTCGATGGCCGCAAGCACACGGGGACGGTGGTAGAGCTTGCGGTTCTTCACCAGCAATACCGGGATCGGACACAACCGCAGCAGCTCCCAATCGGTATAGGCCAACAGCCACCGCGCCGGATGCCGTCCCGTGCCGTGATGATTCTCGACGACCAGCAGGTCGGCCGAGAGCCGCTGCGCCTTGCGAATGATGGCTTCGAAGGGCGGGAAGTCCCAGTCCGCCACCACGTCGACATGGATGCCATGCTTGCGAATGCGCACCGCCAGCTTGTCGAGCTGTTCGCGCCGCGCGGTCTGCACTTCGCGCTGCCACGACTGCAGGTCGATCTCGCGACCCTGCAATTGTTCGGCATACAAAGGTGTCGCGATGTCGTGAAACAGCGTGAGCTGCGCCTTCAAGCCCTTGGCGATCTGCGCAGCCTTGTTGACCGCGGGCAACGCGCGCGCCGTGGGATCCTTGACGGCCACCAGGATGTGACGGATCGGCTGCATGGCACGAGGGTCGCGCAAGTGCGGCCCGCGCTGTATCCGGATGATTACGGAGGGCCGTGTCGGCGTGGGCCTACCGCGAAACGGGGCGGGCGGACTTTGCGGACTGCTCGAGAAAGGTGCGCAGTTCCGGCGACTCTTCCACGAGACCGTGCGCAGCCTTGCGCAACCGCTCGATCTGTTCGGTAGAGATCGTGAATGCGGTGGGAACGCGATCTAGATACGTTCGCTCCGCGGGGTCCTTGACGCGTTCGAAACTGAGTTCCACGAGGTCCACGTCGAACTTGTCGCAATCGGGAATCGCGATCGCCGACTGGCAACGGGTGGTACGGACCTCGTTCTCCCAGCGTTTCACACGCTGGCGCATGAGATTCATGGTCTCGAAGCTGTAGCGGTTGAACGTGACGCTGACGACCGCGTCCATCACCTTCTTGATGCCGAGCGGTACGGGGCTATGCGCATAGCGCGGGTCGAAACCGGTGCGTGCGTCGACCACGATGAACAGCATGCGCCGCGCGCGTGAGAAACCATTGCGGCGCAGGGCGTCGGTCACCGTCTCGCCGAGCGCGACTTCGTCGAGAATGGCGCGCGCGCCGAGATTGTCGGCAAACGCGCCGTCGGCGAGATGCAGGTAGGGGTAGTTGGTCGAGTCGAGAAACGACAGCAGGCGGTCGGCACGCTCGCGCCGGTAGACGTCTTCGCCATCGGCCGCGTTGGTGGTGATGGCGTCCGGGGGCTGGTAGCCGCACTGTCCCGCGAAGTTGCGCATCACGAGCGGTGCGAAATAGATGGGCGTGGCGGCGGACGCGAACACCGCGCGCGCCACCGGCACGGTCTTCGGATCGACGCAGATGCCGTTCAACTGCTCGCGCGTGAACGCAAAGGGCTTGGCGCGCACGAGGTCCGTGGCCGAGACGATCACGCGCGGAGAACGCGTCATCAGCGTGTCCACGGTCGCGTCGTTGAATAGATGTTCGTCGAAGTACTCGACCTCGAGATCGCTGCGGCTCACCGTGGTCTTCGCGAGGCGCGGCCAGTTGGCCGGCACCAGCACCTTGTTCCACAGGTCCTGTTCGGTGTCGTGATTGAGGAAACGCGGCGCGAAACTGTCGAAAGCGGCCTTGCCGTTGAGCGCGTAGTACGCGGCCGTGAATGCACCGCCCGACACCGCGGAAATCAGGTCGATTTCGTCGAGCAGCGGGTGCTGCTCGCCATCGGGCGTGGTCACCTGGACCTCACGCAAGGCCTCGAGCACGCCGAAGGAAAACGCCGCGGCGCGCTTGCCACCGCCGGAAAACGTGACCACGACGAATAGTTTGTCGGAGTTGGCCTCGACGCCGGGGGTGAGGACCGGCGCCGTCAGCGGTACGACCTCGCGGAGAGGTTGCTCGCGGGTCGGGGTGGTGCCACAAGCGGCGAGCAGGGTGGCCGCGCCGGCGACGAGGGGCGGCCAGGTAATCATCCGGAAGAGTTTCATGCACCGCAGTATAAGGCGATGCCGGGGGTCTACTGTCGGCGCGCGTAGATATCCGGCCGCACGATCTCCATGAGGTTCTTCGCCGCGCCCGCTTCGACGAAGCCATGCGCGGCGTACAAGCCGTGCGCGTCGCGCGTCGCGAGCATGACGCGACGTGCGCCGATGAGGGCGGGGTGGGCCAGGAGCTCACGCATCATGCGTTTGCCCAGGCCTTGCGCGCGATGTTCTTCGAGCACGTAGACATCGCAGAGGTAAGCGAATGTGGCGTAGTCGGTAATGATGCGGGCGAGGCCTACCTGCGCACCGCTCGCGGTCTCGTACGCACCGAAGCACAGCGAGTTGCGCAGCGCGCGCTCCACGATCTCGACCGGAATGCCGGGCGACCAGTACGAACGCGTGAGATAGGCGTGGATCGACTTGACGTCGAGTCTCGCCTGGTCGGTGGAGATTTCGTAGGCGGCTTCAGTCGACGACATAGAGTTTGGCCCCGGCGCGCGTGGAAGACCGATGAGGTTCCGCGCCGTCGGCGACCTGGTAGCTCATGCCCGGCCGCAGTGAGAAGCGCCGGCCATCGGCGAGTTCGGTATCGAGCTCACCTTCGAGGCACAGCAGGAAGTGGCCCTTGGTGCACCAGTGGTCGGCGAGATAACCCGCGGAATATTCCAGCATGCGCACGCGCAGGTCGCCGAAGTGACGCGTTCGCCAGTGTGCCTCGCCGGTTTTCCCCGCGTGCGTGGTGCGTTCGACGGCATCCCAATCGGTGGTACCGAACGGCAGGTCGGCGATTTTCATCGATCAATATTTGCCGGCGAGCACGTCGGCGAAGACCGAGGTATCGACGTTTCCACCACTTACCGTGATGCCGATACGCTGGCCGGCGAAAGACTCGCGCTCGCGCCAGGCGGCCGCGAACGCCGCCGCGCCGGCCCCTTCGGCGACGTTGTGAGTCATGGCGAAGATCGCGCGCATGGCGCTTGCGATCTCGGTGTCCGTGACCTCGACGATGCGGCTCACGTTCGCGAGCATGATGGCGAGCGCGTCGGCGTCCGGCTTGCGGCAGGCCATGCCGTCGGCCAGCAGCGTTTCCACGGGTGATTCGACGACGCGACGAGCCGCAAACGACTTCGCGAAGCACTGCGCATGCGCCGACACCACGCCAACGATGCGCGTGCGGGGCGAATACACGTTGCGCGCCGCAGACGCCGCGCAAATTCCCGAGCCCTGGCCAATGGGCACGTACACCACATCGAGATCCGGCGCCGCGCGAAACAGCTCGGCCCAGTAGCTCGTGACGCCGAGCACGATATCGGGGTGAAACGCCGGCACCATGTGCAGGGCATCCCGTGCGCCCACGCGCGCGGCTTCTTCGCGCGCCTCCTGGAAGTCGCTCCCATGCTCGACGAGGTTCACGCCGAGCGCGCGCATCGCCGTGTTCTTCTCGACGCTGTTTCCATGCGGCACGTAGATGGTGGCCGGTAGTTTGAAGCTGCGGGCGGCCAGGCCGACGGCCTGCCCGTGGTTGCCGCGCGTGGCCGTGATGACGCCGCGGCATTTCGGCTCACGCTGCATCAGCTTGTGGAAATACATGGTGGCGCTTCGCGCCTTGAACGCGCCGATGGGCGTGTGATTCTCGTGTTTGAGCCACACCTCGGCGCCGAAGGCTGCCGCCACCTGCGGCCACACGTATTGGGGCGTGGGCGGTACGCGGGCCGAGACCAGCTGCGCGGCGGCTTCGATGGCCGCGCGATCAGGAAGTGCGGGCAGTGTCAGTGCTGGTGCTTCGTTCATGATGTTTGCGGCGTTCATGGGAATGGAAATATACGCGCGCGATCCAGTACAGTTACAGTACAGTTAACGCTTCAAACCACCCGACTGGCCCGCTCTTAATATATGGCGCTACAGACCAAGCAGGATCATCGTCTCCCCGCACAGCTCGCCGCGCGCCTCGCGCAGCGCATCGAGACCCACGCACTGCGTCCGGGTACGCGGCTGCCTTCCATTCGCAACTGCGCCGTGGAGTCGCGCGTCAGCCGCTCCACGGTGGTCGAAGCGTACGACCAATTGATTGCCGCCGGGTTGATCGAGTCACGGCGCGGTTCGGGCTTCTACGTGAGGTTGCGCGCCAGCAAGGCGGCGCATCGTCGCGCCGCGGCGCAGCCGCCGCCAGGAACCGTGCTCGACGTGAGCTGGCTGCTGCGTGCGCAGCGCCGGCAGTCGCCCGGCAGCGAACAGCCCGGCGCGGGGCTTCTCCCCGAAGACTGGCTCGATCACGAAATGGTGGCGGCCGCGGTGCGCGGCGTCGGGCGCAGCCGCGGTTCCTGGCTGCTCAAGTACGGCGCGATCGAGGGCTATCTACCGCTCCGGGAGGCGCTCAGCACGAGACTCGCGCAGGCCGGCATCGATGTCACGCCCGAGCAGATCGTCACCACGGCTGGGGCCACCGAAGCCATCGATCTCGTGGCGCGGCGTTTTCTCGCACCGGGGGATCTCGTGTTCGTCGAAGATCCTGCGTGGTTCGTGATGTTCGCGCGCTTCGCGGCGTTTGGCGCGCGCATCGTCGGCGTGCCGCGAGGCGCCGACGGACCGGACATCGCCGCGCTCGAAAGCCTGCTGGCGCGCGAGCGGCCGAAGCTGTTCATCCTCAATTCGGTGGCGCACAACCCGACTGGCTCGTGCATGAGCACGGCGGTCGCCGCGCGCGTGCTCGAACTCGCCGCGCGCCACGACTTCATGATCATCGAAGACGACATCTACGGCGATCTGCAGGGCCGGCATGCCGTGCGGCTCGCGAGCCTCGATGATGGACGGCGCGTGATTTACGTGGGCGGATTTTCCAAGACTCTCGCGGCCAACCTGCGCGTGGGTTTCGCGGCGGCGCATCCGTCGCTGGCGCGCGAGCTTCGCGACATCAAGGCGCTGACCGGGCTGTCATCGAGCGAACTCGGAGAGCGCGTGGTCGCGCGCATCATCGTCGAGCGATCCTATGACCGCATGCTCGAAAGCCTGCGTATCAAGCTCGACGAATGCCGCGCGCGCACAGGCGAAGCGCTGCAGCGAATGGGCGCGAAGATCGCGGGCCCGCCGCCGGGCGGAATGTATCTGTGGGCAGACTTCGGCCGCGATACCAACGAGATCGCGACGGCGGGCAGCCACGAAGGAGTGTTGTGCGCACCGGGGAGCCTGTTTTCGCCCACGCAGCTGCCGAGCACGTCGATGCGCATCGCGGCGGCCACCTGCCTCAACGCCAACGCTATGGCGTTCCTTCAGCGTGCGATGCGTCGCTGACGTGCGCTTTCACCAGGAACTTGAAGGTCCGGACCATCTCCTCGAACTCCGGCAGGTAATGATCGAAGTAGTGGATAGACAGCGCATCGTAGCGGAGCAGGTACGCGCGCTCCGGGCCGACGAAGCCGTAGACCAGGTGCCGCGCGCGCACACCTGATTTGTCGAGCCCGCTGTGCGAAATCAGCTCGATGCGAAAGCCGGCTCGACTCGCCACCCGTACGGGAGTCAGCGAGGTCACTTCCATGTCCGCAAATCCTCGATCGGCCTTGAGCACGCTCACGGCGACCTCGCCGAGCCTCATGGGATCGGCACCCGTAGTGACCCCCTGCGTACGAAGTGCATCGTCGAACAATTTGGTATCGACGCGGATGCTCTCGAATCCGTCGCGGTGACGGGAGTACCAGTCGCCCCCATTCCACCCTCGAGGCAGCACGATGACGTAGCGCTCGCGGGGGCGGGGGTGCCGCAATGGCTTTTCCAGGGACGGGTTACCCGGGCGCCTCACTACTCGAGGAACAGGTTGCGGGACCACGCCGAACAGTGCGTGCATCCAGGTGTTGGCTCCGGCGACCTCATAGGGTTCGCCGTCGAAGCCACGTTCCGGAAAGTAGATTTGCAACACGTCTCCGCTACGCAGGTCCACGATCAGGGCGGAGAGAATTCTTTTGAACCCGCCTAATGGTTCTCCGCGTCCTCCGCCCACGAAGATCGCCCGGTCGGCACCCGTGCGCTCCGCCAGGAAAGCAAGACCGTTCCCGATGCTGAAGTAGTCGGAGGGCGAAGGCGTTCTTTCAAGTGAGGCAGCAGTCAGGGCCGTCCCGATCAATCGCAACAGATTCGTATGCTCGTCGACGATCGCCGTTTCGTCGGCGCTGAGCTCGGGCATTGCGACGAATTGCCGAGACGGATCGCGCTTCACCGCGCGTTGCAGCGAACCCTCCAGGTTTTGTTGCGCCCTCTCGGTTCTGTCCGCGCGGTCGTGCACGAACTTTCCCGGCAGCACCAGCAGCCGATCCTGAGGTGAGGCAACGACAGCAACGACTTTGGCGAGCGACGCAGCTGCGATGAACAACGCGACCACCGCCATCGCAACGATGCCACTGCAGGAACGCATGATCACGCGCATGTGGAATCTCGTGAGCGCAAAGGCGCTGCGCCGGCCATCGTGCCTACATCAGCTTGAAGGTGCTTACGGCCTTTTCGACTTCGGCCACATGACGGTCGTAGTAGTAGAGCAGCGGCGCTTCGTAGTGGAGGATGTAGAAGCCGTTCTGGTTGACCACGCCGTACAACAGGTGCTTGTAGCGGATGCCGTCCGCCTGGAACGTGCGCTTGCTCGTGAGCTCGGCGCGGAAGCCCGCGCGTCCGCCGAGCATGGCCGGCGACACCGACGTGATCTCGAGCGTCTCGTGGTTCGGCTGGCCTTTCATGTCGGCGACGAGCTTCGTGCAGAGGTCGCGCGGATCCATGTCGGGGCTCGCGTCCGACTTGTCCTTGCCGGATCCGAACGCGCCCTTGTTCTTCACCTGCGTCACGATGAACTGCTGCAGGCCGTTGCCGTAGCGGGTGACATTCTGCGTGTTGCCGAAAGTCAGCACGTTCCAGCCCACCGGCAGGTTGATGCTGTATTTGGCGGCCGGCGCCGTGGTGGCCTTGCTATCGACCGGCTTCCAGGCGATGCAACCAGAGAGCGCGAATGTTGCCGTGGCAGCCAGGACCAGCAGTGACTTCTTCATGGAGCCGTTTCCTTCTCGAGCGTCGTGATGTAGAGCTCGATGAAACCCTTCTCCACGGAGTCGGGTTCGAGCTCGAGGTATTTGCGCAGCAGCGGCAGTGCGCCCGCCTTGTCGCCGTCATTCATGAGCCGCTTGCCGAGCGCGGCGTAGGTGGGTGGGTAGTCAGGCGCCGCGGCCAGCGTGTCGCGATAGGCGGTCAGCGCCTTGTCGCGATCGCCCTCGGCGTTGCGGATCCGATAGCCTTCGGCGAGATGGAAGCGGCAGAACGGCGGCAGCGTGGTGAGCAGGTCTTCCTTCTCGAGCAGGTACACCAGCACTTTGCCGTTGCCTTCCTTCAGCAGGCTGTCGAGCGCGGCCACGCGCGCGGACGCGGTCTGGACCAGGTATTCGTCGCCATACAGGTTGCCGCCCGGCTGCACCTGCTTCGACATCGCGAGGTAGTTCGCGATGCGATCGCTGACGGCAGGATGACTCGCAAAGAACATGGGCTGCTTGATGTTCAGCGACTCGAGCTCTCGCAACAGGCGCTGGAAGGTGGCCGTCGCCGCCGTGACGTCGTAGCCCGATTTGGAAAGGCGCTGAAATCCATGGATATCGGCTTCACGCTCGTGCGCGCGCGACATGCCCATGATCGAAGACACGCCCGCGAGCTGGCCCAGCGCGCCGGCGCCGAGTGCCGCACCCAGCACGGTGAGGATCGGCATCGAAACCTTGGCTGCGCTCACCGAGCGATAGATGTGATCGTCGTAGACATGCGAGCCTTCGTGGCCGAGCACCGACGCGAGTTCGGCCTCGTTCTTCAGGCGCAGCAGCGTGCCTGTGTGGATGTAGAGCCGGCCGTTCGACATCGCGAACGCGTTGAACGAGGTCGCCTTGAAAGTGCGGATGATCAGCTTGCCGCCGGACTCCGGGAACAGCTTCTCGACGATGCCCTGTAGATAGGCGTCGAGCACCGGGTCCTTGTACAGGATGTCGAGCTCGTCGATGACATGCGTGGCTTCGTCGGCCTGGTAGATGATGCGTGCGCGCTGCTCTTCTTCGGTCAATGCGGACGCCGTCATGCTGACGCACGTCAGCACGCCGGCGGCCAGCAGGGAGAAGGCGCGCGCGCGAATCATTATTTCTTCGGACCCTTGATGCCGAGCAGGGTGCTCGCGGGGTAGTTGCCGACCATGTTCATCATGGTCATCTCCGCGCCCTTCTGATCCTTGATGTCGCCCTTGGTGCCGGTGCGCTCTTCGAGCCACTTGATGTTGCCGGTGTTGAGATCGATGACACCGACGGAACCCTGCGCGCCGCCGAGCGGAATGGCGACACCTGCGGCCGCGAGCAGGATGAACATCGCGACGCGTCCGCCGCTCGAATTGAGCTGCGCGCCCGCGACCACCACGGCCGCATCCGCGCCGCTGCGTTCGACGAGGAATTTGAGACCGTCACCGATCGAGTAGTCGAAGTTCTTCTGCTTGTCTTTCCAGGTCGGGCCGCCGAGGCGAATCATCTGCGCGGCATTGAAGGCGGTGAGCTTGTAGAGCGCCAGGTGTTCTTTCAGGAGCTCGCGCTCCGCATCGCTCATGACTGGCATGTCGATGATCTGGA
>Ga0315912_10005673_pt1 | contig 11405 bp, 11 predicted proteins | sample VfabasoilMG_FD_204469 | JGI IMG/M metagenome (GOLD analysis project Ga0315912, IMG submission 204469) | Garden soil microbial communities collected in Santa Monica, California, United States - V. faba soil | ecosystem: Environmental > Terrestrial > Soil > Garden | place: USA: California...
TTCGGGCCGATCCGTGGCGCCTGGCCCGACAACGAGTGGAAAGGCTGGTGGGGAGCGAACCCGCCCTACCATGTGCCCGTGTTCGTGCTCACGCACCACGCTCGCGCGCCCCTCACGATGGAGGGCGGAACGACCTTTCACTTCGTGACCGACGGCGTGCACGCCGCCCTCGAGCGGGCGAAGGCGGCGGCCCAGGGCAAGGATATCCGGGTGGGCGGCGGTGCCGCGACCATTCGCCAGTACCTCAGCGCCGGGTTGATCGACGAGCTCCACATCGCGATCGCTCCCACGCTCCTCGGGCGGGGCGAGCACCTGTTTTCCGGCATCGATCTGCCGAGCCTTGGCTACCGGTGCACGGAGCACGTCGCTTCGGAGCGCGCGACTCACGTCGTGCTGAAGAAGTAGCGTTCAGTGCGCGCCCGGATTCATCCCGGAGGCAGGATGAACTCGCACCACGTGAGCAGGCAGGCGTCCTCGCCCGGTGCGGCCGTGAGGTTTTGCTCCCCTTGCCAGGCGCCGTGGGCGAAGCAGGTGCACGTCCAGCTCGTCGAACCGGGCTCGAGCCTCGAGCAGTAGCTCGCGTAGTCGCCGCCCGGACACCTCTGCGTGTAGTGGCAGGAGTCTTCGTCGACGAATTCCGACTCGTCGCAGAGGGCCGCGCACTGCTGGATGGCCTCGAACGGCTCGTTGCAATCGCCCTCCGCGCGGTACGAGCAGTCCCCCGCGTGGACCCGCGCGCGCTCGTTCACCAGACAATCCGCGTAGCCCGCGAGCTCTGGCTCGCATCCCGGGAGCTCCTGAGCGAGCGGAGCGCAGCGGTCGAGGCAGAGCTGCTGGTTGCCGCCGGCCGCGCACCCCGTGGGCTCCCGTTCACAGAGCTCTCGACACTCCGCGAGGAGGCTGGCGGCCGGATCGAAGGCGCCGTTCGCGGCCCCCGAGCCGTCGAGAGAAATCCTCACGCCGCCGCCGGTCCCGCCGCCCGCTGGAATGACCTGGGTGGTGCCGCCGAACCCATCGCCTCCCGTGCCGCTGACTCCTGCACCCGGCGCACTGCTGCTCGGACCCCCTCCACGCGTCGCGCCGCCGCCCGCGCTCCCGCCGAGCGCCACGTCACGGCCGTCCCCGGCTGACCCACTCGACGGCGCGTGCTGGTCGCGAAACGACGTCGACCGCCCCCCGCACGCCGCCACCACCATCAGCCCCACCAGAACCCCCGCGCGCAGCCGGAGGCCGCCGTCGAATCTCGTCATGCCTCCGGTTAGTGCCGAGACCGTCAACGAACGGCTCAGGAGCGGAGCGAGAACGCCACGCCCGGTCCAGATTGCCTCGCGACGTTTCCCGGTCCGCAGACTATTGGGCCCCCTGCTGGACCGGGACTTGCAGCGCTCCGTGAAGAGAAGAGAGGACGTGCAACATGGCGACACTCGCTCACGAGGAGCTCCTGGGTCGGTGGAGGGGGCCCGCGCTGGATCACGCACCCGACGGCCTGGCGCCGTTCCGCATCGAGATTCGCGAGGGGGCGATCCGCGATCTGCAGGCGCGCCTGGTGCGGACTCGCTGGCCGAGCGAGTCGCCGGGCGACGGCTGGACGCGCGGCGTGCCCACCGACTACCTGCGCGAGCTCAGCGACTACTGGCTGACGGAATACGAATGGCGCGAGCACGAGGCCCGCTTCAACGCCTACCCGCAATACACCACGCTCCTCGACGGGCAGACGATTCATTTCCTGCGCGTGCCGTCGCCCGAGCCGAGAGCGAGGCCGCTCATGCTGATTCATGGCTGGCCCGGCTCATTCGTCGAGTTCACGGACGTGATCGGGCCGCTCAGCAATCCGCGAGCGCACGGCGGTGATCCCGGCGACGCGTTCGAGCTCGTGATCCCGTCGATTCCCGGGCACGGCTTCTCCATGCCGCTCCTCCAGGCCGGCTGGACGCACCGGCGAATTGCGGGCGCCTTCGTCCAGCTGATGAGCCTCCTCGGCTACGAGCGCTACGGCGTGCAAGGCGGCGATGCCGGCGCCGCCATCGCGCCGTGGCTCGGTCGGCTCGACCCGGGGCATGTCGCTGGGGTGCACACGAACGCGCTCGTTCAGATCCCCTCGCTCCTTCAGATCATGCTCGCGCCGCTCATGTCCACTCCGGAAGAAAAGAAGCGCCTCGAGCTCTTCAAGCACTACCTGAAGGAGATGATGGGCTATGCCCAGATCCAGGGCACGCGACCGAAGACGCTCGGCTACGGCCTGAACGATTCCCCCGTCGGACAGCTCGCGTGGATCCTCGAAAAATTCAAGGAATGGACGGATCCGTCGGCGGCACTGCCGGAGGACGCCGTGGCCCGCGACAAGATCCTCACGAACGCGAGCCTCTACTGGTTCACCGGCACCGCCGGCTCGTCCGCGAATCTCTACTACGAGACCCTGCACGATCCGGAGCTCAAGCAGCGCCCTCCCCGAAGCCCCGTCCCGACGGGCGTTCTGGTCTCGACCGAGGACGTCACGATTCGCCGCTGGGCCGCCCGCGAGAACGACATCGTTCACTGGACGGAGCTCGACTACGGCGGCCACTTCGCCGCGCTCGAAGCGCCGGAAGCGTTCGTGACGGACGTCCGCAAGTTCTTCCGCAAGATTTCGTTCTGACCCCCTGACCAACGAGGCCACCCCATGCACACCACGACCAGCCGTATCGAAGCGGAGTTGTTGAAGCTCAAGGACGAGGCGCTCGCAGCGACGCAGCGGAGCGACGGCGCCTTCTACCGCGGCTACCTGGCCGACGACGCGATCGCGGTCGTGCCAGCCGGGATCTTCGACAAGGAAAAAATCGTGCAGGCGATGAGCGCAGGTGCGGGGTTTCGCAGCAAGGAAATCAACGACGAGAAGGCCATGGTGCTCGGCTCCGACAGCGGGCTCGTCACCTATCGAGCCACTTTCGAAAAGCCAGACGGCACCTCGTCGGCTGCCTTCGTCAGCACCCTTTACCGACGCATCGACGGCAAGTGGAAAGGCATCTTCTACCAGCAAACGCCGTTGCCCACCGCGGGCGGGTAGAGAGCTCCGCCGGGCGACCGGCACCTACACGTCGCTGAACTTTACCGTTCCCAGCGTCCGAACCGACGGCGAGCGCCGTACCACTCGTTGCTCGGGGTCTGGTCGTTGGCGCGAGGACCGGACTAGACTCGGCCCATGCCGAGGCTGAGGGTCCTTGCTCCACTATCCGGTCAGGCCTGGGCCCTGGAACGGATACCTGATCCGGTTTTCGCCCAGAAAATGGTGGGGGACGGGCTCTCGATCGATCCCTCCGACGCGCTCCTCCTGGCGGCGTGTGACGGGAAGGTCGTTTCGCTCCATGCCGCCGGTCATGCGCTGACGCTGGTGACTCCGGAAGGGCTGGAGGTGTTGATGCACATCGGCATCGACACGGTGACTCTCAAGGGAGAGGGCTTCAGGCCGCGGGTCAAGGCCGGCGATCAGGTCAAGGCGGGCGACCCCCTGATCGAGTTCGATCTCGATTTTCTGGCCACGCGCGCGAAGAGCTTGCTGACGCAGATCGTCGTGACCAACAGCGAGCGCGTCACCGCGTGGGAACGCGCCAGCGGCCTGGTCGCGGCGGGCAAGGACGTGCTCTTCACCGTGGATTTCGGCGCGGCTGCCGGTGGGTTGGCGACCGACGGCGCGATCACGGTGACTTCGGATGCCGTCGTCATTCCGAATCCCACCGGCCTGCACGCGCGACCTTCGGCCGTGGTGGCCAATCTGGCGAAGGGTTTCAAATCCTCGATCAAGCTCAAGTTCGGTGACCACGAAGCGAACGCACGGAGCGTGACGGCGATCATGGCCATGGACGTGGCGTACCAGGCCGTCGTGCACGTGATTGCCACCGGCTCGGACGCGAAGGCGGCCGTCGAGAAGCTCGCGCAGGTGCTGGCCCAAGGCGCGGGTGACGAAGGCTGCTCGCCGGCCCCGGCCCCCGCCACGACCGTGATGTCGGCTTCGGCCGCGCCGCCCCCCCGCCGCAAGTCCACCGATCCGAATCTGTTGCTCGGTGTCGCGGCGTCGCCGGGGCTGGCGGTGGGTGAAGTCTTCCAGGTGCGTCCCACGGAGATCGCGGTTCAAGAAGCCGGAGCCGGTGTGGATCCCGAACGGCGAAAGCTCGCGGCGGCCCTCGACACCGCGCGCGGGCAGCTCGCCGCTCTGCGCGGAAAGCTGCACGCCAAACGCGAGGCGGCCAAGGCGGCCATCTTCGCCGCGCACGAAGAGCTGCTCTCCGATCCGGATCTGCTGGAGATGGCGGAGTCCGGGATCTCGAAGGGGAAGAGCGCAGCATTCGCCTGGAAACGCGCCATCACGACGCACGCAGACCAGCTCGCCGGCATGCGCAATCAGCTGCTGGCCCAGCGCGCCAACGACGTGCGGGACGTCGGCCTGCGCGTGCTTTCGGTCCTGACCGGAGCCGAGGTCGCGCAGCCCGAGTACCCCCTGAACTGCATCCTGATCGCGGAAGACTTCACGCCCTCCGACACCGCGGCGCTCGACCGCGCGCGCGTGGCGGCTTTTTGCACGGTACGCGGGGGGGCGACCTCGCACGTGTCCATCCTGGCTCGCTCCGTGGGCATCCCTGCGCTGGCCGGCATCGAGCCCGCGGCGCTCGAGCTCGAGGACGGCACCCGGGTGATTCTCGACGGCAGCAAGGGCACGCTGCGCCTGAATGTCACGCCGGAGGAAGTGGCGCGCATCCGCCAGGCGCAGGAGCGCGCCGAAACGCGCCGCAAGGAGAACCTCGCCAACGCCTCGAAGCCGGCGGTGACGCTCGACGGCACGCGGATCGAGGTCGTGGCGAACATCGGCGGCATCAAGGACGCCAAGAGGATTGCGGAGCTGGGCGGAGAAGGCGTGGGCTTGCTGCGCTCCGAGTTCCTGTTCATGGAACGCGCGGACGCGCCCAGCGAAGAGGAGCAGTTCCAGACCTACAAGGCCATCGCCGAGGTGGTGGGCCCCAAGAATCCGCTCATCATCCGCACGCTCGACGTGGGTGGCGACAAGCCGCTCGCCTACCTGCCGATCCCCAAGGAAGACAACCCGTTTCTCGGCGAGCGCGGCGTGCGCGTGGGTCTCGATCGGCCGGAAATTCTGCGCGCCCAGCTGCGGGCGATCCTGCGCGCGTCGAGCTTCGGGCGCGTCCTGGTCATGTTCCCGATGATCGCGACGCTGAGCGAGCTGCGCGACGTGAAAGCGATGCTCGCCGAGGAAGCAGCCAGCCTGGGCGTGCCCACGGTGCCCACCGGCATCATGGTGGAAATCCCGGCCGCCGCCGTGATGGCCGCGCAGTTTGCGGCCGAAGCGGACTTCTTCTCCGTCGGGACCAACGATCTCACGCAGTACACGCTCGCGATGGACCGGGGGCATCCGAAGCTCGCGCCCCAGGTGGACGGCTTGAATCCCGCGGTGCTGCGGCTGATCGGGCACACGGTGAAGGGCGCCGCGCCGCTCGGCAGGATGGTGGGGGTGTGTGGCGGCATCGCGAGCGATCCGCACGCGGTCCCCATTCTCGTCGGGCTCGGCGTGACGGAGCTCAGCGTGAGTCTGCCGTCCATCCCCGCGGTCAAGGCGCAGATCCGGACGCTTCGACTCGACGCCTGCCGCGAGCTCGCCGAACGCGCACTGGCCGCGGAATCAGCCGAGGCCGTGCGCGCCTTGGTCCCCGACCCGGACTCCGACCTCGGAACCTCCACCCCGAAACCCAAGGCCTGACATGGATTGGTTCAAGAACGCCTTTTCGGTTCTGCAGAAAATCGGCAAATGCATGATGCTGCCGGTGTCCGTGCTGCCGGTCGCCGGCATCCTGCTCGGGGTGGGCAGCGCGAACTTCAGCTGGCTGCCCGAGGCGATGTCGCTGGTCATGGCGGCGGCCGGTAGCGCGATCTTCGGCAACCTGCCCTTGCTGTTCGCCATCGGTGTCGCGATCGGCCTCACGGACAACGACGGCGTGGCCGCGCTCGCCGGCACGGTGGGCTACGTCGTCTTTCTCGCCGCGATGGGCGTCTGCGCCAAGCTGAACGGCATCGAGACCAAGGCGATCATGGGGATCCCCTCGATCGAAACCGGCGTCTTCGGCGGCATCATCGTCGGATTGATCGCGGCCTCGACCTTCAATCGCTTCTACAAGATCGAGCTGCCGAGTTACCTCGGATTCTTCGCCGGCAAGCGCGCCGTGCCGATCATCACCGCCTTCGCCGTCATCGCGGTGGGCGCGGTGCTGAGCTTCGTGTGGCCACCCATCGGGAGCGGGATCGACGCCTTTTCGCACTGGGCGGTGCACGGGCGTCCGGCGCTGGCGTTCACGATCTACGGCGTGGTGGAGCGCGGCCTCATCCCCTTCGGCCTGCATCACGTCTGGAACGTACCGTTCTTCTTCCAGGCGGGCGAATTCACCAATCCCACCAACCACGAGGTCGTCCACGGCGAGATTGCCCGCTACATCGCGGGGGATCCCACGGCGGGCAACATGGGCGGCGGCTACCTCTTCAAGATGTTCGGGCTGCCGGCCGCCGCGCTCGCGATGTGGCGTGCCGCACTGCCGGAGCAGCGAAAGAAGGTGGGCGGCATCATGGTGTCCGCCGCGCTCACCGCTTTCCTCACCGGGATCACGGAGCCGATCGAGTTCGCGTTCCTGTTCGTGGCCCCGGTTCTCTACGGTATCCACGCCCTGCTCGCCGGCGCCGCCTACTTCCTGTGCGTGACGCTGGGAATCAAGCACGGGTTCACGTTTTCCCACGGGCTCATCGACTACATCGTGCTCTTCCCGCAATCCCAGCGTGCCCTGTGGCTCCTGGTCATCGGGCCCCTCTGGGCAGGGGTCTATTACGGGATCTTTCTCGTCGCCATCCGCAGTTTCAACCTGCTCACCCCGGGACGCGAGGTCGAGAGCGAAGCCACGGCCGTCGCACAGAGCGGCAGCGGTGACGGCTTTGCGCGCCAGCTGGTGCGCGCCTTCGGCGGACGCTCCAACATCGTCAACCTGGACGCCTGCATCACGCGCCTGCGGGTGAAGGTGGCCGACGTCGGCAAGGCGAACGCGGATACCCTCAAAGCACTGGGCGCCGCCGGCGTGGTCATGGTCGGCGACGGCGTGCAGGCCATCTTCGGCACGCGCAGCGGGAACCTGAAGACGGCGATGCAGGAGTACCTCAAGACGGCGGGGCCGGAGGCCGACGAGGTGGAGCCGCCTTCACCCGTGAAGGCGCCGACCCCCGGCCGGTCGCAGCGCCCGTTGCGCGATCCCGACGCCGCACGTCGAGCCCAGGCCTACATCGCGGCGCTCGGCGGCAGGGCGAACATCGTTCGCGTCGACGCCTGCGCCGAAACCCGCCTACGCCTGGTCGTGCGCGACGCCAGCCAGATCCAGGACGCCGCGCTGAAATCCGAGGGGATCGCGGCGCTCGTGAAGCTCGACGACGGCAAGACCCTGCATCTGCTCGCAGGCCTCAACGCGGATCAGTATGCCGCCGAGATGCGGGGGCAGCTCGCCGGGTAGGGCAGCGCCTGGCGCGTGCCCTCCGTTTTCGACCCGCAGAGGTTCACCGCCCGCGGCGCGCCGTCGCGCGCAGGATTCGGACGATGCCCTCACGCACCTCGTCCGTCGAGGCATCGAAAAGACGCGCGGCGTCGAGCGCCGCAGGGGACACGTTCTCGGTCGCGCCGAGCAGGCGACCGGGAGCCAGGCGACCGAGTGCCTTCGCGATGGCAAGGATGGTCGAGAGCCGCGGATCGGTCTTGCCCGTTTCGATGTTCGAGAGGTGGTGGGGAGTGAGCCCCGCGCGGTGGGCGAGCGCTTCGAGCGTGAGCTTGAGCGCTTGCCGGCGACGCCGGACCTCTGAACCGAACGGCATGGGGGGAAATCCTGGCGGTCCCGCCCCTCTGGCGTCGATACACTAAACGACAAACGATTTACATTATCCTGTAAGTCGTGCTCTCCTACCCGAAGGGACGGGCAGGAAGGAGTCGCCAGTGGGCAATCACTTCGTCGGGGTCGGGCAGTCCGGTTCGAAAACGGCTCGTGGCGACGCTCCACGGGTGCTCAAGCTCACGAACGCCGGCTTGATTGACGGCCACGAGCCGGAGAACTCCTGGCTCGTCGCCGGCGTCTACTACTGGCTCGTCGTTCTCAGCGACGACGCGATGGTCGGGGTTCGGCTCTCGCCCTGGCGGGGCCCGCGCGGACGCGCGTGGCGCTCGACCCCGACGCCGCGCGAAATGGCGATCTGGATCACCAAGACAGACCCGCGCCTCCTCGGCGAGAACCCGCTCACTCTCGAGGTCGCGCACGTCAACGTTGGCTAGCGGCTTGCGCCAGGGCATGGCACTGGTATTATGTTCAGTATGGGCGCGTTTCTCTCCCCGCTCGCCGCGGGGCACCTCGTTTTCCTCGATTCGCGGCGCAGCCAGCCGCCCCGCAGCGCGGTGGCCGCAATGAGGCCCAAGCTCGGCGAAGAGCTCCACGCCATGCTCGCGCGCGATGCCGAGTACCGCCGCCACACACGTGTCGTGCGCCGGCTTCAAACGGCGTTGCGGAGCTCGGCCACCGAACAGGCCTGGGGGCGCTACCTCATTCTCGAGGAAGCAGACCTGGCGCGCGGCGCACACGCGCTCGAGCGCGTCGCCCGCTGGGCGTACGCGCGGGGAGCACGAAGATTGAAACGAGCCCGTTCGCAGAGGTAGGCGGTGAACCGTGGGGCAATCTCGTAGCCGCGAGGCACGATGACGCACTGAAAACGGGGCGAGCGCCTCCTCAGCGGGCGTCGGCCTGGTCCAAAAACTGCACCCGAGGTGCCCGTTCACCCAACGGAGCGCCACGATGATCCCGACGAACCAAGCCCCACTCCCGGCCCTCCCCCGCTACGGCATCCGCGACGACGAGATGACGAAGCCTGGCGTCGTCCTCGTCGATTGGACCGGTGACGAAGCAACGGTAGTGGCCCAGCCAGCGACGGAAACTCTCGAGCACATCCCCGAGCTTCCTGACGAGGACTTCTACGAGCTAGTGGATGACGAAGAGCTGGCAGAGGATCCGTACGATGCACCCGAGACTGCATTCGCCCCCCGCTGGCAGGGCATCGGGCGCAAGCACGGCACGGTTGCACTCGCCGTGACCCTCGGCGTTTGCCTTGCGATTGGCCTGGCCGCTCTTTTCGAGCCGAGCGATGCGCAGGCGGGAGCGGAGCGGAGCACGTCCGACCTCGCGCTGCGCTGACTCGGCTCCGAGCCCGAAGACCGAATCGTTCGTGACGGACGTCCGTTAACGTCGTCCGCCAGTGTTTCATCCTGAAGCCCGGGCGTTCGCGCTGGCGCTCGGAGAGACGGGTGCGATAGGGTCGTGGGCTTCGTCACCGCCACGTTTCGGCGTTCGGGCGAAGAACCAGTGGAAAGACCGCTCGCAGCGGAGCCTGACGCTCCGCCTCGTGCCTTTGGATTCGAAGGAAATACATGAACAAGCTTGCCACGACCTTGCTTTGCACCGCCTTGACCCTGTCGCTCGGCCTGGCTGGCTGCAGCGGTGATGACGACGACTCGGGGAGCAATGCCGGGACCGGCGGCTCCGGTGCCGGGACCTCCGGAAAGGGCGGCTCTTCGGGCACCGGCGGAACGTCGAACGCCGGGACCGGAGGGAGCAGCGCGTTCAGCGCCACGCAGTTCTGCGCGGATCTGTGCGACTGCGTCGGAGAAAATGGCGGCGATCAAGCGGCTTGCGCCGGCGGCTGCCCGGACGACGTCGCGGGGGGCGCGACACGCGAGGTGTGCGAGGAGCGGCTGAACGCGGCAGAGGACGGCGTCGAGCAGTGCGTCCCCGTCTGCTCGGCCTTGCCGTCCCGGTAAACACGGCTCGAGAGCGACCCGTCCCGCCTCGGGCGCGAGCGTCAGGAAAATCCCTGCGCGCTCGCGCCTGCTGGGGCTAGAGTCGAACCAGCGGAGAGGCCGTCGGAACGTGTGGCTCGTGAGCTCTCTCGAACTGCGGGCGCCCGGGGTGGTGGCTGCAGAGGCGCCCGAGTTCTCCACCCGCGCGCTCGTGGCCGACGGCCTGACGCTGTGTGACGGCATCGAGCTCGTGCGGTGGGCTGACCCGGGGCAACACCTTCGACACTGCGACTATTGCGGGGGCGACGACTGGCAGGGTGACTGGGTCATGATGCGGCGGAGCGGGGAGCGAGTGCTGCTCTTGCCTGCATTCAATCTGTGGAAGACGGGGCCGGGCGCGAACGCGGCCCCCCTCGAGTACGAGATGGACGAACACGCGCCACCCGCATGGATGGCTGAGCGGGGGATCGCGGTGATTCGGCACACGGCCCTCGCACGACTCGTGGAGGGGCTGCCCGCGCCCGAAGCCTTGCCGCCCTTCGACGAGCGTGAAGCCGCCCTGGCTCTCCAGTTCGAGAGCCGGCGCCTGCTCGGACGGTTCCCGCAGGTACCCGCGCCGATTCGAGAGCTCTTCGTGACGGGCTCCGAACCGTCGCTCGACGAGGCGCTCGACGAGCTCGAGCGAACGCTTCACGCGATGCAAGAAAGCCGGCGACCGGTCGAGCTCGTCGAGCAAACGGAGGGAGAGGTTTGGTTTTGGGTCGAAGACGCGAACGGACCGTCGCACGGACGAGATTTCAAACCTCTCGCGCGGCGCGGCGGCGAGCTGCTGCTCCGTTTCGAGCCGGGGCTCCTGGCTCGACCGAGGTGAGGCGCCGAACCGTGGTAGTGCGTGGAGCGCGCGCTCGCCAGAGTTGCGGCGAAACCCCGCTGTGGCGTTTGAAGGCGCGACTGAAGCTCGCGATCGTATCGTAGCCGACCTCGTCGGCGATCCGCCCGACGCTTTCCGTGCTCGCACGCAGCTTGCGCGCAGCGAGCTGCAGGCGCCACGAGGTGAGATAGCGCATCGGGGCACAGCCGAGCAGGCGACGGAAGCGCTCGTCGAGCACGGAACGCGACGTCGCGCAGGCGCGCGCCAATTGCTGGAGCGTCCACGATTTTGCAGGATGGTGGTGCACGGCGGCCAGCGCACGACCGACGATCGGATCGGCCGCAGCCGCCAACCAACCCTTGCAATCGGGGCCGTGCCGGCGCGCGTAGAAGTCCAGGCATTTCACGAAAAGAAGCTCGGGCAGACGCTGCATGAGCAGGTCATGAGCTCCCGCGCGCGCTTCGGTTTCGGTCAACGCGAAACGGACGTTCGTCGTCAACCAGTGGCGAAACCCTGCATCCTCGGGGCGCACGACGATGAGGTCTGGCATGGCCGCGAGCACCGGGCTCAAATGAAGAGCGTCGCTGTACAGATGCCCACACGCGATCGAAGTCCTTGCTCCACCGCCGCCGTGGCGCAACGCCGGCAACCGCTCCCACGGATGGGGAGGAAGCAGCTTGGCGAGCGGAA
>Ga0315912_10005675_pt1 | contig 11400 bp, 14 predicted proteins | sample VfabasoilMG_FD_204469 | JGI IMG/M metagenome (GOLD analysis project Ga0315912, IMG submission 204469) | Garden soil microbial communities collected in Santa Monica, California, United States - V. faba soil | ecosystem: Environmental > Terrestrial > Soil > Garden | place: USA: California...
GTGAAAAAGGTCTCGCGTTTGACGGCGCTGCGTGCCAACTTCTGCGCCCCTTTGGGGCCGTAGCTCAGCTGGGAGAGCGCCTGACTGGCAGTCAGGAGGTCACCGGTTCGATCCCGGTCGGCTCCACAAAGAAAACGCAGGGAATCGCCAGCTAGGCTTCCCAGCGAACCGTAAAAGGGGCCCCGCCGAACCGTGGCGGAGCGGATTGTCGTCCGCTCCGCGGCATGAGCGGGTTTGACGGCGGTTGCCTCTGGTTGCGCGCGCGGCCACGCCGGTCACACTGAAGTCGCGATCGCCCAGCGTGTCTTCCTTCGGGGAGCGCGTCTGCCTGGGCACGGCCAGCCGAGAGCCGGGTAGGGACCTCGGGACGCGACGCGAGCGGCATAGGAATCGCGCCACCCGTGCTGCGCCTTCGGGCGCCGGAGTTGCCGCCGTGCCTTCCTCCCTCGACACCGATCCGTTCGTTCAGATCCGACTCAGCGACCTGCTGCGCCTTCAGACCGCTGCCAATTCGAACGCCGCTCCGCCTCCGGTGGCGGCGACGCCCTCCCCCGCCCCTCCGGCATCGGGACCCGAGTACCTCACCACCGCGGAGGCCGCCGAGCTCCTCGGGGTCACCGTGAAGGGGCTCGAGGGAATGCGCACGCGCGGCAAGGGCCCGCCGTTCATTCGTGTCGGCGGCCGAGTCCGATATTGCGTGTCGGACCTGCTCAAGCCCGCGTAGAGCTCACGCCTCGGGCGCGTCGGCGAGCGCGCCCCGCTGCTGGCGCCGGTACTCTTCGAGGAGCAGCCGGCGGAAGGTCGCGGTCATCGACTCGACGGGGCGGCTGCACGGCGTCGAGCATCTCGAGGTGCGTAGCCTCGAGCAAGGATGTGGTACGAGCCGGGTTCGAAAGGGAGTCACGCTTGCTTGTTGCTGCACTGGTCATCGTGGCGGTGGTGCTTGCGGGGTTGTTGGCGGTCGCGATGCGGACCTCGCGCGAGCAACAGGTTGAGGTCGCCCGGCTACGGCGGCTCGCCGCGTACCGCCTTGATCTCCTCCAGGGTGTTGAGCCTTCCGCTGAAGACCAAGCGGAGTTCGGCGTAGACGGCGCGCTGCAAAGGTTGCGTGAGCTCACTCAGCGGCCAGACTAGACAGCGGGTATCGAGTGAGCCCGGTCCGGGCTCGGGGCTGGAAGATCGGCTAGACTCGGGGATGGGAAAGCAGGACCGACCCGAATCGGACGATGACCTCGCCACCGAGCTGATGGACGCGGAAGAGGAGCCCGCCGATCTGCTGCACTTCGACATGCAGGGCAACCCCATTCCGCAAGCCGTGCTGCCCGTGCGCGATACCCCGGAGCCCGGCGAGCCTGACGAGAAGTAGGCCGCGCGTGCCGCCGGGTGCACTTCAATCATTGTCCGCGGGCCAAGAGACTTTCTCGCCGCGAAGTTGCGCGGCCCATATTCTGTCCAACTCCGTCTCTTGCACGGGAGGTGCGGGCTTGCCGTCGGCGCGATCCTGGCAGCTCTGCAACGTCTTATCCCGACACCCTTGCAGTAGAGCAACCAAGTCAGCATCGTGGGGGATATTGGGGATGTTGATCGGCCGCATGCTAGCAGTCCAGATCTGGCGCAGCTGCTGTGCCATCTCGTTCGTGACATAGAAGTCGGTGAGCGGCTCATTGCCCTCGTCGGCGAGCTCCGCGTTGATCGCCTGCTGTAGGTCCCACACCAACGGCACGCGCGACTCGTAGCGTCGTTCCTCGGCCTCGAATCTCTTCATCCTGGCATGTGTCCAATCCTCTTTCTTCGTCAGGAAGGGATGACTGACAACGTCCCGGTGCCCTTCAAGCCTCTTGAGTTTCTCCTCCACACTGGCGGGCACGTGTGGCTTGTAGAAAGGGTTTCGGAGGCACTCTACAATGTGCACAACGCAGGTTCCCTCAAGCGCCTCCAGCGCTCGCCATGTGAGAGACGCACTCGGGTGCGTTCTGAATCCGCGCGGGTTGCCTGCGAAAACTGCAAACGAGACGTTCCGGACGAGAGCGGCCTGCATTAGTTCGCTGAGTCGGAACTGCACGGAGAGGCAAACCACACGTAGTGGGGAAAAATCCCCTGCGGGCTTAGACGTCGACGGCATCCCGGTCAGGTGGGTCTTTGTCATGCCCGCCCCGTACCTACGGATTGCCGGTACCACCAGCCTGGGTTGAAGCTCGGATCAAGATCGGTAGGAGCGGGTGGGATGCGTCGCCCGCGCGAACTACGATCCGGTGCGCAGCTTCTCGGTGGTCGCGCGCAGCACTGCGGTCAGCGGCGTCTCATTCGCGCCGACGAATTCACCCAGCGTGATCGTAGCTCTTACCTGCCCATCCCCACGCAGCGCGGTGCCGATCGTGCGGCTCCGTTCGCGATAGCTCGAGCGCGGTGTTCCGCCGCCAATGTCCAGCTGCTGCAGGCGCACCGGCCCGGCGGCGCGGGACGAATATGCCCCGCGAGCGGAGGCTGACGGGACTCTACTCGAGCTCTCGGCGTTCCACGGCCCGGCGACGGGCCCTGGACGCCCGCTGCTTGCGTCGCTCGCCCTCCCTGGTCCGAATGCGCAGGCGCCCCGGGGCGGCGCGCGTAGCAGCACGCAGGACTCCGTTCGTGGGGCGGGACATACCCCTTAGATGCCATCACCAGCGCTACGGTCGCGCTGGCCGTAGTGAAATTAGACGCGCGCACATTTAGACGCATGCCACCACGTCGTGGAGGTTTGTGCCGTACACGCGCCCACGAAACGACGCGCCCCTGCTTCAGGCTACCCGCGACAAACCGGTCAGGTTGGTGGAACACGACGATGCAACACGCGGCGCGCACCACGCAGGAACACCACCGCATGGCCCAGATCATTCCCTTCCCGACCTGCACCGTTTCGGACGACCCGTGGTACACGCCACCGGAACTCGACGACCAGGACGTGAGCGCGATCGTCGACTTTTCGATGATGCTTGCCACCCAGATCCTGCGGCACGATGGCTCGGCGAGCCCCGCCGCTGACGAGGCGCACGACGCAGCGTGTGCCAAAGCGTTCCAGCTGCTCGTGACGATCGCACCGAGGCTCAGGGCGATCGTAGCAACCGCCGTCGGTGTTGAAGCGCGGGAGGGCTAACCAGGGTCCGCACGCGCCGACGAAGCTCGAGCGGGACGCTGCGCCACGTTCGCGCTGAAAGTCGTACGCGCCTGCGCTTTCCGAAAACCCGAGTGGTTCCCGCTTGGCCCGAGCAGATCTCAGATCTCAACGCGGGCGTCTAGTCTCGAAGCGTGTTTCGGGCAATGCCAAAACCTTGGTGTGGCTGAACTCGCGATGATGCTGCCGCCAACCCCGCGGGAATACCTGATCGCGTTCCACGAGGCCGGTCACGCCGCGCTTAAACCGTTACTTGCAATCTGTGACGATTCAGCCTGACGGAGAGGCTGCGGGGCGAGCTATCGGCTATGCCACACGCATCAGCCAGGCCCATCGATCGCGCAGAGTCGATGACATGGCTGCAACGTTGGCGGGTCCGTTCGCGGAGCAGTCGGCGGCAGGCATGCTGGCCTTGGAACAGTACGTGGACCCCTCCGGATGGGCCGGAGACGAGGCCCAGATAGAACAACAGGTTGCGATCGGCGCAACGAAATGGGAGCTCACACGGGCCACCAACATGGCTTGTCGGGAACTCAAAAAGAATTGGCCGCTGTTCGAGGCCATCGCGCTGAACTTGCTCGTTCACCGAACGCTGACCGGGGAACAGGTGGACCACATCGATCAGCTTCTGACCACTTAGTTTTCGCAGCGTTTGCTAGCCGCGGGGGCTTGGGAAACGGCGGGTTGGATGTGGGAAACCTGCGCTGAGGCCTCGGCCCTGACCATCCGCGCCGGCTACAGCTGTGGCGAGACCGGTCGTTTCAGGCCTTGAAAGGGGCACTGAATTACCGTGGGAGACGCGATGGCTCTGTATCTCGACGACTCGGGGACGAGGTACCCGGATCGAGCAACCGGCAACACGCCCGAACACGGTCGCGATTGGTTTGCCCTAGGTGGTGTGATCGTCAAGGATCAGGACGAGACTACCGTGCGCGCTGCTCACGCAAAGTTCTGCTCGTCTTGGGGATTCACGACACCCCTCCATTCGCAGGAGATCCGCGCGAGAACCAAGAGTTTCACGTGGCTCGCGGGCCTCCCACCAAGCGAGTGGAATAGGTTCATGCGCGAGCTCACGAGACTCGTTACGGTGCCAGAACTAACGGCCATCGCGTGTGTAATTGATCGGCCTGGCTACAACAGTCGGTACTCTCAGCAATATGGCAGCGGCCGTTGGTTACTCTGCAAGACCGCCTTTAGCGTGGTGGTGGAACGCGCGGCCAAGTTTGCCCGACGCAATGGCTGCAAGCTTCGCGTGTATGTAGAGCACTCGGACGCGGGCGCGAACAAGGCCATCCGTGGCTACTACGAAGAGCTTCGCACTTCAGGGCCGCCCTTCGATGCGCAGGGCTCGTCGAAGTACGCCCCATTGGGCCCGTTGGAGATGAGAGAGACGCTCTACGACTTCAAGATCAAGGAGAAGTCCTCGCCGTTGATACAGCTTGCCGATCTGGCGCTTTGGCCGATGTGCATCGGAGGCTACAACAGCGCGAACATTCCGTTCCAGGAGATGCTGAAGGCCGGCACGTTGATCGACTCCAAGCTGCCTCCCGGGGAAGCTCAGACCTCGGGCATCAAATACAGCTGCATGCCGCCGCTTGCAGCCTGAAAACACCAAAGCCCAGTGAGGTTTTCACTGGGCTCGGGAGCAGCCCTCTTACGAGGACCTCACAGGCTATGCCTGCACTAATGATACTCATGCCAACCTGCGGTGCCAGCAATTCCTACACCAATCGTGAATGCTGGCTGTTTTCCGTACGTTCGCTGTTCCGATCAAACCGTCGTTCTGTCCCGGAATACAGCCAAATGACCCTGCGTGTTCCCCTCACCTACCTTGCAGCTTAATCGCGCTGGCGCGCACCACCGGCGCCAGCAGCCTGTCCCCGCCGACGAACGCCCCGCGCGCAGCCACTCGCCACGCAGATCGGGCACCTCTGTGCTCGGGGGATCTCGCGGTGCGCGGCCACGAGATGGGGCTGTGAACCGCCTGGCCGCGTGTGGTGCCCCTGCGCGGGGTCGGTTAGCGCACGAGGCATCGGACCAGGCGCGCATCGTAGTGACGTCCGAGGTGGAGACCGCGGCAGGAGATATTGGATTGGGCTCGTAGGGCGGTGCGCTCGCCAGACTCGTGCCGCGGACAACCCGTTTTGCTACTCGGCGCGACCCGCCGTACCTTTGCGATCTGATCTGCTCTTCTCCGGCGGATCTCGTTTCTCTCCGGCGCCCGAGTTGCCTTTTTCGGTCTTTTTACTCTCGCGGTCGCGGCAGCTGTTGCATTGGTCGCACGACGGATACCTCGAGTTCTTCTGGCCGCAGGAGTCACAGTATGAACTACAGTCGGCGTACGCTTGGGATGAGAACGTGCTCAGGCCAATGAGACCTAGACCACAGAGATAAAGTGCGCTTAGTTTCATAGCTTTCCTTTTGGGAGATGTGCCTGTGTAGGTTGATCGGACGCGTATGGCTGCGTCTAGCAAGGCCCTGCTTGAGCGTTTAGACGCACTCGGGGAGAAACTGTCGCTTCGAACTCTAGACGCGCGCCCACTCTGAGCCGCTGGCGCAATGGCGCGGGTCTGATTGTAAGTCACCAGCGCACACACGCGCCGTTTCCAAAGACCCGTGGTACACGCCATCGGAGCGACGACCGGGAGCGGACTTCGCGATGCTGCTCGCTACACAGATCTTGGGACACGACGGCTCGGTGAGCCCCGCTGCTGATGAAGAACACGACGCCGCATGCCGGCCGAGGGCATTTCAGCTACTCGTGAATCTCCCTCGCCGACGATCATGGATCACATAGCAACGACCCCTCTGTATAGAACCGGGCTGCGCCCGTCCCCCCACGCAGGCCTTGTCCTGCCTCCACGCTGGTCGTACCCTGGGGATTTGTGCATGCTGTTCGCGCGCTGGGGGTTCGACTGTACAAGCCTTCGCCAAAGGACTGGGCTGCTGCCGCGTGGGCGGTGGTCGGCGAGGACCGACCCGGCGTCGTGGTAGCCCATGGGATCTGCCTCCCGCCGAAAGCGTACGGCGAGGCGGAGGCGCTGAGGCACACATATGAAGCGGTGGCGGCAGCGGTTCAGGAGAACGCGGTGGGCAAGACACTGGTTTGGCAGATCGAGAACAATGCTCGTCTAAACGCCGCGATGCGCCCTCGCCTGCGAGCCGAGGGCGCCGTCTGCGCCGCAGCCGCCATGCTGGGTTCGTCGGTGGAACTCGTGGCATGGAGAGAGATCGCGACCCGGGCCTCCGCAGAGCTCCCCAAGGAAAAGTATGCCAAGGCCGAGGAAGTTTGTGGGATCGCCGTCGGTGGCGCCGACAACCACGCAGTCCTCGTTGCAGTGGCCGCGCTAGCGAGCTGAAAATGGAGATCATCGCTCAGGTTCGCTACGACAAGATTCGGGAGATTGGCCAAGCCGGACAGAACTCGCGCGTTTACGAAGCGTTCGACCATCACCTCGCTACACGGCTGGCGGTGAAGGAGATCGAGAAGACCCGTATCGGAGATCCGAAGCGCTATTTCCTGGAAGCCAAGGCCGTACACGCCTCGGCCCATCCGCGGGTCGTTCCCATTCATTGGGCAGCGGACGCCACCGACCATGTATGCCTCGCCATGCCCTTCATGAAGGGCGGGTCCTTGGCGGATCGAATTGCGGGAGGACCGCTGCGCACGTCCGAGCTCGTTCGTGTTGCACAGGACATCTGCGAAGGAACGGCTCAAGTCCACATCGCCAAGTTCATTCATCTCGACCTGAAGCCCACGAATGCCTTGTTCGACGCGAACGGGCGTTGCGCCGTGTCCGACTTCGGCCAGTCACTTCCTCTGGACTTCATGGGCACGGCTGACGCGCGGGACGTCTGTATCTACCCGTCGTTCATGCCCCCTGAATATCAGGGGGGTAAGGTCCTGACGCCCGCGGCCGATGTCTATCAACTCGGTCTGACGCTATATCGCGCTGCAAATGGAGAGCCCTTTTTCAAGGAGCAGTGGGATCGAGTCTCCGCGCAGCCCTGGGCGGCAAGGCGGAATGCCATTGCGAGTGGCGAGTTTCCGAACCGCATCTTCCTGCCCTGTGTCCCCAGGGGCATCCAACAAGCAATTCTGCGCGCCCTCGACGTAAACCCTGCCAGACGGCCCGCGGGTGCGCGCTCTCTCGCAGAAGATCTCGCGAGGGTGACAGTCGCCCACGATTGGGTGACGGAAGAATATCAGCCAGACTCAGTGACGTGGCGTCTGCAACGGCCCGGCCGCGCAGACGTGCTGGTACTCAAGCGTGGTCCGTTGCCTGGGGCGAGAGTCGAGGTTTGGACTGAGGCGGACGGAACTCGTCGGCGGAAAAATGAGGGGGCGTGGCCACCAGCTGCGAGGACCGACCGGCAACTCACGAAAGCGCTGAGTCGGGCTTTTCGCGTAGCTGTGAGCTGACCGCTCGGCGCGCGTCGGCTCCGTCAATCATCGCCACGCGCGCCGCAACGCGCTCGTGGAGGCACGACCCGCAAAAGGGGTTCTCCTCTGCGACGCTCTCCGAGACGGGATGAGGTCCACCGCAGTACCCGCATCGCCGACCTTTGCGCCTTGGTGATCGTTCCTTCATTTGCCAACAACTGATTGGAATTGCATCTGAACAAATTATATGAATTGAAAACATATAATCAATGGCCACAATGGTGACTGCCGCGAATGTCCAAGAAACGACCGCGCGAAATCGACGCTTCCGAACCGTTGCGCGACTCCGAGAAATGGGGGTCGAGCATTCAATGGCCAGCCGCGATCGACATGCGTCTTGATGGCTTAGTGAACTTGGCGCGCGACGCAGGCGATTCACTCTCGAGGGCCGAGCTCTTGGGAGCGCTTGTCTTTCACGCGCCCACCGACGGCGAGGATCTCAGCCGGCTGCTACGCGCCTACAGAACCGCATCGGTGGGGGCGGCTCTCATCCAGGGCTCAGGGGAGCCTGATCCGAAGGTGATCGTTCTCGCGGAGCGCAAGCCAGGTCGGCGCTAGCCGCGAAGCTTGATCGCCGTCGCGCGCACCGGCGCCAGCGGCACGTCGCCGAGTGCGCCGCCGTTGCGCGCTCTGCTTTTGACTACGCCGCGCGGTGACCCATGCTGTCGGGCTCGGTCCGCGCGGATACTCAAGCGCGGTGTGCAGCATGCCGCCGATCTCCACGAGCTCTTGCAGCCGCACCAGGTTCCCGCCCGCAGCGAGCGCCGCGCGGTACAGCGCCCGGGCGATGCCCAGCAGATCGCGGACGGTCTCGCGGGGGGAGCGGAGTGCGGTTGCTCGGGGGCATTACCCGAAGGGAACACCGCGCCCCCCGTGAGACGCAACCGGCCGGGCACGCGCGCAGCCGATTCGGTGCGGTGACGTGGAGCGAGCGGACGCGCGGGGGATCGTAGCCGGATGCTCAACCAATCCACGTCCGTTCAGCAGATTCTTAAATCCCGGCCTTGATCGAAGGTTAACATGCGTTAACTTCGGTGTGCCGTAAGGAGACGCGCAAGTTTTGCTGCCGTCTAGGTTGAGTGTGGGGGCCCTCAGGACGGCTTGAGGTTGTCTGCATGCGGGGGAACTGGAGCCCGGGTCGGCAATGCCACCCAGAGGGCGCTAGGGCCGGCGGCGCAATGCATTCTGCGCCTATCGCTGAGGCGCTTTGAAACGCTTCTGGCCGGAATATTCGAGATCCTCTCGAGTTCCTTCCTCAGTCCGTTTAGAAGGGCTAAGAACCTGCTGACGTGTGGCGTCACACGCGCGGGCACTACCTATTGAGGAATGGGGACGCCCTGCCGAGCGTTCTAATATCGCGTGTTCAGATCTCCGAAAGCCGCTTTCAGCACATGACCGCAACAGGCAAGTTATTGTGCGTACTGGCCGATAGCCACTATGGGATAGTTGTCAAGGTTGCTTCTTGAAATTGCTGCCTCATACCGCATATTTTAGGAAGGGAGCATGAAGGCCTTCGAACGAAATTTCTGGGTACTTGTGAAGCCCGCAGACGACGTGCCTGGACAATGGGTTGGGCATTGTCTTGAGTTGGATATCGTCTCCGTAGGGAATTCACTTCAGGGTGCATTGGAGATGACCTCAGAGGCCGTCTGCGATTGCATTGCGGACGACTTGATTCACGAGCGCTCTCCGCTCGATCGTCGGCCCGCCGCCCCCGAGTTTTATACGGAATTGACTCGAGTGCTGAGCACCGGGCGATATATCCCCGCCGCGGAGCTGCCGACGAACGAAACCGCGATTGCAGCGGTGCAAGTTCACGTCAACATGCATGTTCACGTCGACGTTCAGACCGGCGGGGCTCCACGTTTCGAGCGCGGAGAACCATGGGGCGACTGCATGCAGAAGCTGCCACCGGCATGGATGATGGATAGGTACAATTCCCACCACCGGCTGGGCGTTTCACAGTAAACCGTCCGGGTGCCCGCCAGATTCGGCGCGATCAAGCGCGCAGTCGAGGCCCGAGGATTTACCGTTGAGGCTCCCCGCGGGGGCTCTCATTGGAAAGTTCGGAAGGATGGCAGTTGCTATCCGATCCCTGCGCACAACGGGATGAAGGAAGAGATCTCGGATCAGTATATTCGAGCTCTCTGCCGTTTCCTTGGCGTTGAGTTCGAAGAGTTCCGCAAAAGCCTGTGAGCGCGCTGCAAACTCTTCTTTAGCGCGGCCCAAGCAGCCCCAACACGTGCGCCGTCACACGCTCCTGCTCGACGCGCATCGCTTCGAACAGCGCCTGTTCCTGCAGGTAGACGCCCTCGATACCGGGCACCTTCTGCCCCATGAGCAGCATGCGGTTCGCGCTCGTGACGCCAGCCGCGTTCGCCAGCGTGCTGTAGGTGTGCCGCAGGATATGGCCCGTCTCGCCGCGCAGGGTGCGTTCCTTCCAAACCTGCGTGGCGATCACCGCCTCGTCCGCGTCGCGCGTCGGGAACAAGTAGGCCTGCGGCGAGCGGAACAGCACGTCGCCGGCCGCCAGCGCGGAGCGGACCAGCTCGATCATGTGCTCGGACAGCGGTAGCGCGAACTCCTTGCGGCCCTTCATGCGCTCGGCGGGAATGACGATGGCCTTCTGGTCGAGCTTCAGCCACGCGCGCTCGAGCGCGACGAGCGTGCCCGGGCGGAGGCCGCTGAACAGTCCGAGCTCGTGCATCGCCGCGCGGAGCGGGTTCTTCAGCTTCCTGACTTTCGTCAGCCAGCCGGGGAGGTCGTGGAACAGGATCACCGCCTCGCGGCTCCGCTGTGGGTGGTAGGTCACCGCCTCCGCCGGGTTCTCCCCGAGCGGGGCGTCCGCCGCCCGCTTGGCGAAGTTGAAGCAGGTTCGAAAGGCGCGGATCGCGTAGTTGGCGGACACGGGGCCGTGGTTCGTCGTGATGAGGGCGTGCCGTTCGCGGGCCATAGCCTTCGTCACTGCCGCCGCGGGGAGCTCGAGCCAGTCCGCCAGGTACCGCGTGAACAGCTCTCCGAGGTCGTCGATCGTCCGCGCTGCCTTCTGCCGGATCCGGAGGTCCTTCACGTACTCGTCCCGCATGCGCCCCACGGTCCACGACTCGACGGTGGCGGCTTGCTCCGCTGGCTGCTCCCGCGGGTCGACCCCCGCCTTGATCTCCGCCAGCACGGCCATCGCCTTCCCGCGCGCCGCGTCAAGGGCCACCTCGGGGAAGCGCCCGAGCGTCATTCGGATGGTCTCCGGCTTCCGCGCGACGCCGTTCTTGGGACCCTGGCGGAGATCCGCCTGGAGCTTCAGCGACACCGCTCCGGTCTTGCCGGCCTCCGCGAAGAGCCCCCGAACCACCGTATCGCGCACGCGATCGCCGGGTTGGAGGGTGCCGAGGACTCGGGCGGTCAGTTTTTGAGGTGCCATCGCGAACCGTTTTCTGTCTCACGCGAACCGTTTTTGAACCGCGGCGATGGCGGTTTCGGGCGGGTGGTTTCGTAAGGCTGACTTCGGGAACAGAATCAAGCTGTTTTTTGGGTGGCCCCGGGTTCGGACGGGTGCCGCCGGGGGCGCGCTCGCTGACTGGCAGTCAGGAGGTCACCGGTTCGATCCCGGTCGGCTCCACGAGAATAGCCCGAAGATCCCCGGGGAACGGCTGGCGCCCCGGTGCCGATCACCGGGCACCCCTAGGCGGACGCGGGTTGGATCAGTCGCTGGGCGAGCTTCAGAGCGGCGGCCATGCCGCCGGCGTCGGCCTTGCCCTGCCAGGCGATGTCGTAGGCCGTGCCGTGGTCGACGCTGGTGCGCACTCGG
>Ga0315912_10005676_pt1 | contig 11400 bp, 3 predicted proteins | sample VfabasoilMG_FD_204469 | JGI IMG/M metagenome (GOLD analysis project Ga0315912, IMG submission 204469) | Garden soil microbial communities collected in Santa Monica, California, United States - V. faba soil | ecosystem: Environmental > Terrestrial > Soil > Garden | place: USA: California...
TGCGCGGCGCTCCGGCGTCCGGAGCGCTTCGGCCCCGCCCTCGAGGCGGCGGCGGACGTGCCCGAGCGCGATCGGCTCGCCGAGCTCGTGAAAGAGGGCATCGCCCACCCGCGGCTCGTGCGCATCGCCGGAGGGGAGCGCGCGCCCTCGGGTCGCGCACACTGCCGACACTGCCGCGAGATCATCGAGAAAGGCGCGTTGCGGATCGCGCTCGAGATCTGGGAGGACGGCCGCTTCTCACCCATGGGCTCGATTCACGTCACGTGCGCGCCGAGCTACTTCGGCACGCGTGAGCTCATGCCGCGCGTCGAGCGGAGCAGCCCGGTGCTCGCGGCCGACGACGTGCGAGCCATGCGTGAGCTCGTTCTGACCGCACCGGAAATCGCGGCCGTCCCCGCGCTCAGTGTGCAAGAAATGTCCAGTAGCAAGACCGACGAGGAAGCGCCCAAGCAGTAACGCACGATCGGCCGCGCAGATTTGCCACGTCGCCAACCGTCACGCGCTTGCAGCGCAGACGTCGGTTGCGACGGCGCGCCGGCGAGTGTTACGGGTCTCGAGTCGGTCGCACCGATCGGAGAGGGTTCGGTCGGGGGGCGGCGACGAAGGGAGCATCGATCATGAATCGTTGGAAGAGCCTTGGTCTCGCGCTGGCACTCAGCACCGTTTCGGCGTCGGCATTCGCAGCGCCGCCCATCTTCGCGCCTCCGCCACCCGCGCGCCCTCATCTGAAGTCGTTTCCCGAGTGGGCTCCACTCTGGTGGAAATGGGCCGTGGGCGGACCCGCCGCGACGAACCCCGTGCTCGACGAAACGGGTGAGTTCTGCGCGGTGAACCAGCCGGTGCCGGGGGTCTTCTTCCTCGCCGGAAGCTTCGTCTCGGCCACCCTGCACCGCACCTGCACGGTGCCGGTGGGCACCTCGTTCCTGATCCCGATGTTGAACAACGCCTGGTTCGCTCAGCAAACCGATCCGCCCGCGGAGCGCACGGAAGCCTTCATCCGCGCGCAGCTGCACTGCATCGAGCAAGACACGTCGCTGCTGCTGACGGTCGACGGCGTCCCCCTGCAAAACCCGATCGGCACGCTCGAGTTCTCGAACCTGTTCTCGGTGAACCTGCCGCCGGACAACGTCTTCGGCGTTCCGCCACAGCTCCTGAGCCCGTCGGCTGACGAGGGCTACTACGGCTTCGTCGAGCCGCTCGCGCCGGGGAGCCACGAGATCCACATCGCCTCCTCCTCCGCCTGCGGCGTCACCGAGGACGTGACCTACACGCTCAACGTGCAGGGCACCGTGGGGACACCCCGCACTTGCTCGGGGAACCAGCAGCTGAACCTCTCGAACGTCGACATCCAGACCAACGGTGTTGCGCTCACCGTCACGGGCAACTGCAACGTGAAGGTCACGAACAGCGTGCTCTGGGGCGGCACCTCGGGCATCGTGATTCGCGATCAGGGCCACGTGATCGTGGAAAACACGGTGCTCGGCGGCGGCACGGCCGTCTCGGCGAGCGGGCACGGCCACGGCGAGCTCAGAAACTCGGCCGTGATCAGCCCGCTTTCGGTCAAGGAGTTCGCGGTCGTGAGCAACTCGGGCGGCAACGTCGGCTTCTGACGAGGCCTGCCGAGACATCGTACGAAACCCGGACACGGCCGGCGCCTGAGCAGCGCCGGTCGTAGCTGGTGCAGGCGGCGCGGCTTCCATTCCGTGGCTCAGGACATCCGCACACCACAGTCGTGACGAGAGCTCACGAGTGGGAAACCCGACTGCTTTTCGCGGGGCGTTCCGATACCTCGGCATACGACGCCTTCGCTCCGGGCATGGGTTGTCGGGTGCGGAGGAACCGATGAGAACATTAGCGCGGTGGGCAACGCTGGCGGGTCTTGGCTGGATCGCGGGCTGCGGTGCGGAGCACGCTGAGCCGCACTCCGGCGCGACGTCGCCCCCTGCGCCTCCAGCTCAGGCTCGGCCGCCGTCTTCGCCGCTCACGCCCCCTGCCCCCGCGAGCTCGACGCACGGGCCCGGGCAGCAGTTTGCGTCGGGGGAAATCATCGTCAAATACGCGGCCGCCGGAGCGAACGCCGTCACGCAGGACGTCGAGCAGTGGCTCGCGGAGGGGCGCAGCTTCGCCACCGCAACGGCCGACACTTCGCGGTCGCTCGACGGAATGCATCAGGCGCTCGGCGTGCGAGGTGCGCGGTCGTTCCTGCCGGGGCGGCGTGGGCTCTCGACGAGCGACGCCAGGAAGCTCTTTGCGCTGCGGGCGTCCGGGGCGGTCTCGCGGGCGGCGAAGCTCGGGCTGCCGGCTCCGGGGCGGAACCTGGCCGAGCTCGCCAACGTTTACGTCGTCACGCTCGCTGCCGACGCGGACGTGGAGGCGGCCGCGCAGCAAGCCGAACGGGATCCGCATGTCGAGTACGCTCAGCCGAACTACGTCGTGAAGGCCGATTTCGCGCCGAACGACCCCTACTTCGCCACGAGCGGATCCTGGGGGCAACCGTTCGGCGATCTCTGGGCGCTCGAGCGGATCAACGCGCCTCTGGCTTGGGACATTTCGCAGGGCGACGGCGTCGTCGTGGCGGTGGTCGACTCGGGGCTGGATCTCGCTCACCCGGATATGGCCGAAAACGTCTGGAAAAACCCAGCTGAACTGGCCGCCAACGGTCTCGACGACGACGGCAACGGCTTCATCGACGACGTGAGCGGCTGGAATTTCGGCGACGGAACCGCGGATGCCACCGACATCAACGGGCACGGCACGCACGTGAGCGGCACCATTGCGGCCGTCGGAAATAACGGAGTCGGCGTCATCGGCGTGGCTCCGCGGGCGAAGGTGCTCCCGGTTCGTGCCATCGACGCCGCGGGCTACGGGACCATCTCGACGCTCGCGCAGGGCATCGTGTACGCAGCGGAGAGCGGCGCCCGCGTCATCAACAATAGCTGGGGGTGCATCGCCGGGTGTCCGAGCAACCCGGTCGCCGAGGAGGCGGTCGACGTCGCGGTGGCGCTGGGTGCGACGGTAGTTTTTTCCGCCGGCAACTCGGAACACGACATTCTGGACTTCTCCCCGCAGAATCGCCCGAACGTGATCGTGGTCGGGGCGTCCGATCCGAACGACCAGCGCGCCGGGTTCTCGAACTTCGGCGCGCTCGACGTGCTCGCGCCGGGCAGTGGCCCGTATGATCCCTACTCGGAAGACAACGCGTATCAGGCGATCCTGTCGCTGAAATCAGCGCTGTGCTCGGAGCAGGTTTGCCCTGCCGAGCTCGTGCTCGGGGGGCAATACCTGCGTCAGGCGGGTACCTCGATGGCGGCGCCGCACGTGACCGGGCTCGCGGCCCTGATCCTCGCGCAGCACCCGGAGTACACGCCGGACCAGGTGCGCCAGGTGATTCGCCAGAGCGCCCTCGACGTCGGCGCACCCGGCTACGACTCGGACTCCGGCCACGGTCGCATCGACGCTGCAGCGGCCCTCGCCGTCGCGACCCCGTTCACGGTCGTGATCAGTGGGCCCTCGGGCACCCTGTCGACGCCTGGAGCAATCACCGTGACAGGCACCGCGCAGGGTCCCGGGTTCGCCGGGTATCGCCTCGAGGTGGGCATGGGCTCCACGCCCGAAAGCTTCAGCTTGATCGCCGATTCGGCCACCGAGGTGAACGCGGGCGCGCTCGGGACCTGGGATTCGAGCTCGGCCCTGGATGACATTTACACGTTGCGCCTGCAGGTGACGACCGACGAAGGGGTTATCTACGAGGATCGACAGCCCGTGACGTTCGAGCGCCTCGACATCTCCGAGCCGGCGGAGCCCTTTCTCTTCAAAGAAAACACGCTGATCTATCGCGCAGGCAGCGTGATCACCGTGCGAGGCACGGCGGCTCTCGGCGAACGCTACGACCTGTCGATCACGCATTCCGACGGTTCTCCGCTGCCCGGCGCCAAGCTCACCCTCGCCAACGGCGGCCGGACACCCGTCGTCAATGACTTGCTCGGCACCTGGGACACGACCGGCGTTCCCACGGACGGCTACCAGATCGTGCTCAGTGCGCACAGCGCGAGCGGCGGTACTGAGACGGACTCCGTGGCGGTGGTCGTCGATCCGACGTTGCATCCCGGCTTTCCACTCGCTCCGCTCGGCATCTACTCGTTCCCGAACATGACCGGCGGCATCACCGCGGCCGACCTCGATGGCGACGGCGCCGATGAGCTCGCCTTCGTTGCAACCGACAGCGTGACGTTCTTCACCCACACGGGGGCGGAGCTCGCGGGCTGGCCGCAAAGCGTGGATCACGAAGGCTGCTACTACGGCTGCTGGGTCAACCAGACTCCGGTGGTGGCCAACGTCGTCGGGGACGAGAAACCCGAGGTCATCATCGCCAATGACTCGGGTGAGCTCTTCGTGTGGAAAGAAAGCGGCGAGCTTCTGATCGGTCCGACCCCGATCGACGCCCGCTATGTCGCGGTGGAGGACATGGACGGCGACGGCGTCAACGACATCGTCACCACGGGGTTCCACGGCACCGTCAGCGTCTGGCGCGCCGACAGCGGCGCGCTCGAGCCCGTGTTCGAGCAGAGCCTCAGCGCCGACTACGTCTACGTGTCGCCGCCGGCACTCGGCGACGTGGACGGTGACGGCAACAAGGAGATCGCGGTCGCCGTTACCGACTGGTACTACTACACCGAGACGAATCTCTATCTCCTCGGCGTGGACGGCGTGCGGCCGGGCTGGCCGCGGCTCATCAACGAGCAGTCGTTCAGCGGTGTCACCGCCCCGGTGCTCGGCGATCTCGATCAGGACGGCACGCTCGAGGTGGTGATGAGCAGTGTCTCGGGCAGGGTCTTCGCGCTGCAGGCGGACGGCCGCAGGCTCCCCGGCTGGCCGCGGCAGACGGTCGCGGGTTTTCCCGCGAACCCGGCCACGCTCGGCGACTTCGATGGCGACGGGAAGCTCGACGTGATCGCGGGCACGACCGCGGCTTGGGTCGACGACGCTTCGGGTGGTCATCCGGAGGCGTCGCTGTTCGCCTGGCACGGCAACGGGCGAAGGCTCGCGGGGTTTCCGCGTGGCTACGACCCGCCCCCGCCTGCGAGCGGCTGGTACGATTTCGGGTTCGGGGCGGCAGCACTGGCCGACATCGACGGTGACGGGCAGGTCGAAGCCGTCGTGTCCACGGACGGACCCGTCAATCCCTTCCGGGTTCTCACGGCCGTGAAGCCCGACGCGTCCATCGTCCCCGGCTTCCCGAAGATCACGTCCGACTACGGCGCCAACTGGATGTACACGAGCGCCGTCGCCGACTTCGACGGGGACGAGCGGCTCGAGCTCGCGTTCGTCGATACGAACGGTCTCGTCTACCTCTGGGATCTCGACTCGCCCGCCTCGGCGCCCCGCCCCTGGCCCATGTATCAGCACGACGCCCAGCACACCGCTCGCGCCGACGCTCCTGCCTCCGGCTTCCGCGCGCGGCTCCGCGGCGACCTCGGGTCGGCCACGGACTCCCGCATCGAGGCACAAATTCGCGTCTTGAACGACACGAGCGCGGACGTCCCGCTCCACGAGCTCACGCTGCGCTACTGGTACACGGACGAAACGGCTCCGTCAGTGCAGCTCTTCGAGCTCGACACGGCAACGGACGAGGCGAAGGATCGCCGTATTCGCAGCGACCGCATCACGTCGAGCTTCGCCAGGGTCGACCGCCCTCATGCCGATCGCTACGTCGAGGTCGGCTTCGAGCCTCGAGCCGGCAAGCTGAGCGCCGAGAGCGGCGTTGCCCTCGACTTCACGATCCGCGCCAGGAGCCGCGCGCGCTACGACGAGCGGAACGACTACTCGTATCGCCGCTCGTCCCGCGAGGCGGACGCGAAGCACGTCACCGTCTATCGAAACGGCAAGCTGGTATGGGGCGTCGAACCCTGACCTGCTGAGTCGAACGGACAGCCGGCGACCGAAGCCGCCGGCCGTCGTCGCCGCTCACTCCTCGCCGACGGCGGCGAGCTCGATGGGCTGAACCCGGACGAACGTCGGCGGCGCGTAGGTCGGGGCCTTCTCGTCGACCACGACCTGCAGGCGCTTGTACGGCGGGAGGCCGGTACCGGCCGGGATGAGCCGACCCATGATGACGTTCTCCTTGATGCCGCGAAGATCGTCCGTCTTGCCGCAGATGGCCGCTTCGGTGAGCACCTTGGTCGTCTCCTGGAACGAGGAGGCGCTGATGAACGACTCCGTCGAGAGCGACGCCTTGGTGATGCCGAGCAGCATCGGCTCGGCCACCGCCGGCTGACCGCCGCGCTCCATCACTCGCGCGTTCTCACGCTCGAAGATGTGCTTCTCAACCTGCTCGTCGATCAGGAACGTGGTGTCGCCGACTTCCTTGATGCGCACGCGGCGCAGCATCTGCCGGACGATGACCTCAATGTGCTTGTCGTTGATACCGACGCCCTGCAGGCGGTAAACCTGCTGGATTTCGTTCACGAGCCAAGCTGCGAGCTCCTTCTCGCCCTTCACGCGCAAGATGTCGTGCGGGTTGGCCGGGCCGTCCTGCAGCGGATCGCCCGCACGCATGTGGTCGCCCGGCTGTACCTGGATGTGCTTGCCCTTCGGGATCAGGTACTCACGTGACTGCTCGGTGAGTGCCACGCCGTCGAGCCCGTAAGGCGTGATCAGCACCTTGCGCTTGCCCTTCGTGTCCTTGCCGAACGAAACCACGCCGTCGATCTCGCTGATGATGGCGTGATCCTTGGGCTTTCGGGCCTCGAACAGCTCGGCCACGCGGGGCAGACCGCCCGTGATGTCCTGAACCTTGGTCGTGTCGCGCGGGATCTTCGCGATCGCTTCACCCGGGGTGATGTGCTCGCCCTCGATGCCGACGATGTTCGAACCCACCGGCAGGAGGTAGCGAGCATCGAGATCGGTGCCCGGGATCTTCACCGGCTCCGCCGTCTCGGGATCGATGATCGCGATGCGGGGACGCAGATCCACCGCGCGCGACTCGATCACGATCTTGCGGGAAAGACCGGTGACCTCGTCCACCTTCTCCATCACGGTGACGCCCTCGACGAGGTCGCCGAACTGGAGGATGCCGCCCACCTCGGTGAGGATCGGCGAGGCGAAGGGGTCCCACTCCGCGACGATCTGCCCGGCGGGGACGCGTGCGCCGTCTTCCGTCTTCAGCACGGCGCCGTAGACGAGACGATGGTGCTCGCGCTCGCGACCGGTGTCGTCCATCACGATCAGCTCGCCGTGGCGATTCATGATCACGACGGTACCGTCCTTCTTGCGGACGAGCTGGGCGTTGCGGACGTGGATGGTGCCCTCGGTGCGCGTCTCGAGCGAGCTCTGCTCGATCTTGCCGCGCGCCGCAGCGCCACCGATGTGGAACGTACGCATCGTGAGCTGCGTGCCGGGCTCGCCGATCGACTGGGCGGCGATGATGCCGACCGCCTCGCCGATGTTCACCTTGTAGCCGCGGGCCAGGTCGCGCCCGTAGCACCGAGCACAAATCCCGCGTCGGGTCTGGCAGGTGAGCGCCGAGCGAATCACGACGTCTTCGATGCCGGCGTCCTCGATCGAGCGCACGGCGTCCTCGTCGAGCTCGGTGTTCGCCTTGACGATCTGCTCGCCGTTCAGCGGGTCGACCACGTCTTCCAGGGCCACGCGACCGAGGATGCGGTCGCCGAGCGGCTGGATGACCTCGCCGGCCTCTTCGAGCTTCGTCACGCGGATGCCGTCGAGCGTTCCGCAGTCGAACTCCGTGATGACGCAATCCTGCGCCACGTCGACCAGACGACGCGTGAGGTAGCCGGAGTTCGCCGTCTTGAGCGCCGTATCGGCCAGACCCTTGCGGGCGCCGTGCGTCGAGACGAAGTACTGCAGCACGCTCAGACCCTCACGGAAGTTCGCCGTGATGGGCGTCTCGATGATTTCGCCCGAGGGCTTGGCCATGAGACCACGCATGGCGGCGAGCTGGCGCATCTGCTGCGGGGAGCCTCGCGCGCCGGAGTCGGCCATGATGTAGATCGGGTTGAAGCTCGATTCCTCGGCGGTTTGCCCGGTTTCGGCGTCCTTCACGACCTCTTTGCTGATGCCGACCATCATCTCTTCGGCGACGCGATCGGCCACGCCGGCCCAGATGTCGACCACCTTGTTGTAGCGCTCGCCGTCCGTGATCAGGCCTTCCTGATACTGATCGACCACGCGCTCGAGCTCCTGCTGGGCGGCCTCGACGAGCCCCTTCTTCTTCTCGGGGATCACCATGTCGTCCATGCAGACGGACACGCCGGCCTGCGTCGCGAAGCTGAACCCGAGGGTGCGCAGCCGGTCGGCGAGCAGCACCGTCTCCTTGTTCTTGTGCTTGCGGTAGCAGATGTCGATGAGCTGGCTCAGCGCCTTCTTGTTCATCACCTTGTTGCAGGCCTCGAACGGAACGTCCGGGGGCAGCACTTCGCTGATGAGCACGCGACCGACCGTCGTGTGGACGATCTTCTCCTCTTCGTCACCGTCGTCGGTCACGTCGAGGATGCGGACCTTGATGCCGGCGTGCAGGTCGACGACGCCGTTGTCGTAGGCCATGCGCACCTCGTCCACGGACGAGAAGACGCCGCGCAGGTACCCTTCGATCTTCTGCGCCTTGTCGTCGTACGACATGCTCTCTTCGCGGTACGAGCCGGCCGCGAAGCGGCGCATGCGCGTGGCGTAGTAGAGCCCGAGCACGATGTCCTGCGTCGGGTTGATGATCGGGCGACCGTTCGCCGGCGAGAGGATGTTGTTCGTGCTCATCATGAGCACGCGCGCTTCCATCTGCGCCTCGACCGAGAGCGGCACGTGCACGGCCATCTGGTCGCCGTCGAAGTCGGCGTTGAAGGCCACGCACACGAGCGGGTGCAGCTGAATCGCCTTACCCTCGATCAGCACCGGCTCGAACGCCTGGATGCCGAGGCGGTGGAGCGTGGGCGCGCGGTTCAGGAGCACCGGGTGCTCGCCGATCACCTCGTCGAGGATGTCCCACACCTCGGGACGCTCCTTCTCCACCATCTTCTTCGCGCTCTTGATGGTGTTGACGTACCCGCGCTCTTCGAGCTTGTTGTAGATGAACGGCTTGAAGAGCTCGAGCGCCATCTTCTTAGGAAGACCGCACTGGTGGAGCTTCAGCGTCGGGCCGACGACGATCACGGAGCGGCCCGAGTAGTCGACGCGCTTGCCGAGCAGGTTCTGGCGGAAGCGGCCCTGCTTGCCCTTCAGCATGTCCGAGAGGCTCTTCAGCGGGCGCTTGTTGGGACCGGTGATGGTCTTGCCGCGGCGGCCGTTGTCGAAGAGCGCATCGACCGCTTCTTGCAGCATGCGCCGCTCGTTGCGGATGATGATCTCGGGGGCGTTGAGCTCGAGCAGGCGCTTGAGACGGTTGTTGCGGTTGATGACGCGACGGTAGAGATCGTTGAGATCGCTGGTCGCAAAACGGCCGCCGTCGAGGGGAACGAGGGGGCGCAGGTCCGGCGGGAGCACCGGGATGACCGAGAGCATCATCCACTCCGGGCGGTTGCCCGACCCGCGGAACGCTTCCACGACCTTGAGGCGCTTGGCGTACTTCTTCTTCTTTGCTTCGCTGGTCGAAGCGATCATGTCGGCACGGAGCTGCTCGGCGAGCGAGTGGACGTCCACGCGCTTGAGCATCTCGAGCACCGCTTCGCCGCCCATACCGGCTTCGAACGCCTCGTCGCCGTACTCCTCGATGAGCTGCGCGTAGCGCTCCTCGCTCAAGAGCTCGGTCGCCTCGAGCGTCGTCCCCTTCGGGTCGATCACGATGTACGCCTCGCAGTAGAGGACCTTTTCGAGGTCCTTGAGCGAGATGTCGAGGATGTTGCCGATGCGGGACGGCAGGCTCTTCAAGAACCAGATGTGCGCGACGGGCGTCGCGAGGCTGATGTGGCCGAGGCGCTCACGACGCACCTTCGACTGAATCACCTCGACGCCGCACTTCTCGCACACGATGCCGCGGTGCTTCATGCGCTTGTACTTGCCGCAGATGCACTCGTAGTCCTTCACCGGTCCGAAGATCTTCGCGCAGAAGAGCCCGTCCCGTTCCGGCTTGAACGTGCGGTAGTTGATGGTCTCCGGCTTCTTCACCTCGCCGTGCGACCACTCCCGGATCTTCTCCGGGCTCGCGAGCGAGATCCGCATCGCGGAGAAGCTCAGCGGATCCTTGGGCTTTTCGAAAAAGGAGAAAATATCGCGCATGGTTCCTCTTCTCCCGTTCAGTCTTCAGCAGCCGCGACGTTGGCGCCGGCTGGGTTGGATTCGACGAGCTCGACGTTGAGACACAACGACTGGAGCTCCTTGATGAGCACGTTGAAGCTTTCGGGCAGACCCGCTTCGAGCGCGTAGTCACCCTTCACGATGGATTCGTACATGCGGGTGCGGCCCTGCACGTCGTCGCTCTTGACGGTCAAGAACTCCTGGAGCGCATAGGCGGCGCCGTACGCCTCCATGGCCCAGACTTCCATTTCGCCGAGACGCTGACCGCCGAACTGAGCCTTACCGCCCAGGGGCTGCTGCGTGACGAGCGAGTACGGTCCGATCGAGCGCGCGTGGATCTTGTCGTCGACCAGGTGGTGGAGCTTCAGCACGTACATGACGCCTACGGTCACGTCCTGCTGGAAGGGCTCGCCCGTCCGGCCGTCGAACAGAATCGCCTGACCGCTCGGGGAGCGGCCTGCGAGCTCGAGGGTGTTCTTGATCGCGGTCTCCTCGGCGCCGTCGAACACGGGTGAGCCGAAGAAGAGCCCGCTCTTGAGCTTGGGCGCGAGGCGCATCACGTCCTCGTCGTCCAGGCTCTTCACGAGCTTCTGGAAGTTCTTGTCGCTCTCCGCGAAGGCGGCGATCCGGTCGCGGATCTTGTCGGGGGTCCAGTTCGCTTCGAGCGCCAGGTTGATCTTGCGGCCGAGCTCGCGCGCACCCCAGCCGAGGTGCGTCTCGAGGATCTGACCGACGTTCATGCGGCTCGGCACGCCGAGCGGGTTCAAGACGAGGTCGACCGGCGTTCCGTCCTCGAGGTACGGCATGTCCTCTTCCGGGAGGATGCGGGACACGACGCCCTTGTTGCCGTGGCGACCGGCCATCTTGTCGCCGACCTGCAGCTTCCTGCGGATCGCGATGTAGACCTTCACCATCTTGATGACGCCGGGCGGGAGCTCGTCGCCCCTGCTCAGCCGCTCGATCTTGTCGCGGAAGTGCTCTTCGCGATCACGGACCATCGTCTCGAGATCCGCGAGCAACTGCTGCACCTGGTCCGCGCCCGTCTCGATCGGGATCTCGCCCCAGTACTTGCGCGGGATCGCTTCGAGCGTCTGGTCGTTGAGCTTGTCGCCCTTGTTGAGGAGCGCCTTGCCCTTGTCGTCCACGAGCTTGCCCGTC
>Ga0315912_10005677_pt1 | contig 11399 bp, 9 predicted proteins | sample VfabasoilMG_FD_204469 | JGI IMG/M metagenome (GOLD analysis project Ga0315912, IMG submission 204469) | Garden soil microbial communities collected in Santa Monica, California, United States - V. faba soil | ecosystem: Environmental > Terrestrial > Soil > Garden | place: USA: California...
AACTGTGGACACCGCGACCATCGCGGCCGAGATGTTCGCGCCGCCGGCCGGTTACAAGCTGAACGTGAAGAAGTAGGGAAACGACCTCGGGAGTCGTTTCCGCCCGAAATGCAACTGGAGTTGCCTTTGGCACAACTTTCGTGCCACGGGCAACTCCAGTTGCGTTTTCAGCGGAAACGACTCCCGAGGTCGTTTCCTCATACGCGCGGGCCGCGCGCCTGCCGATCATCAATTTACCTGTGGGCGTCTTCTGGCCGGGTGCCTTGCCGTGCGGTGACGCATGTTCGATCTCCGCGTTCAGTTCGGCACCGGCAAGAATCGACAGGCCCGTCACGTAAAACCACAACAGCACGACGATCACGCCGCCGATGCTGCCGTACGTCGCCTGATAGTCCGTGAACGTCACGATGTAGAACTTGAACGCGAGCGAAGTCAGCACCCAAAGCAGCGTCGCGCCAACAGCGCCTGGTGTGAGCCAGACCCAATCCTGATCGGCATCGGGCGCGAAGTAATAGATGAGGCCGATGGCCGTTGCGATCAGCAGGAACACCAGCGGCCACTGCAGCACAATCCAGATCCACTTGAGCGTGTCGCCCGCACCTGTCTTGTTCGCCACCCACTCAGCCGCTTGCGGGCCAATCAGCACCAGCGTCAGCGCGATCAGCACGACCACCGCAATCGCCAGCGTCAGAGAGACGGCGATCAGCCGCACTTTCCACCACGGCCGGCCCTCGTCAATGTCGTAGGCCCGGTTGAGCGCGGTCACGATCGACACCAGCGCCGCCGAACTGCTCCAGATCGCGCCGATGATGCCGAAGGTGAGCAGTCCGCCGTCTTCGTTGTTGCTGATGCGGCGCATCTGGTCCTGAATCAGCTCGAGGATCTGCGGAGAGACGAACGGCCCAAGCCCGCGGGTGATGTCGTCCAGGTAATTGGTCAGCGGAAAGAAGCTCGCAAGCGCGACGACGAAGAGAATGGCCGGAAACAGGGCTAGAAACCAGTAGTACGCCAGCTGAGAGGCCAGACCGGTGACGTTGTCCTGCCTGATCTCCAGCCACGTGCGCCGCAGGAGCTCCCGCCACGGCAGCGGCAGAGCGCGAAACATGCAGGAGAACCCTGCAAATGCCGCGCCGAGCCGGCCGGATTCGCCACTTGACATACTGTATATGTTGTATATATACAGTACAGCCGTGCCGCCTGAAGCCGAGAGACCGCGCCTGATCATGGCGCCGCTGACCGCGGCGGGCGGCGCGCTCTATCTGCAGATCATCGACAACCTCAAGAGGGAAGTCAGCGAAGGCCGGCTGGCGGCCGGCACGCCGCTGCCGTCGTTCCGCCGGCTGGCCGAGGACCTGCTCGTCAGCGTCATCACCGTCAAGCGCGCATACGAAGAACTCGAACGCGACGGCATCATCTTCCGCCGCCAGGGCCTGGGAACGTTCGTGTCTGAACAGGCGACCGATCGCAGCCGCGAGGTCAAGACCGCCGACGCGGCGGCACTCTTCGGGCAAGGCGCAAGAGAAGCCGTCGAGTCCGGCCTGCCACTGAAAGCGATTCTCAATCTTGCAGAGTCGGAGATTCGACGGGTCGCCGGCGAGTACGGATCAATCCAGGGAGGCGCACGCCGTGGCCGACAACGTTCTTGAGATTCGAGGCCTTCGCAAGTCGTTCAAGTCGTTCACGCTTGGTCCGATTGACCTGACGGTGCCGCGGGGCGCGGTGTACGGATTCGTCGGGCCCAACGGCGCGGGAAAGACCACGACCCTCGATTTGATCTTCGGTCTGGGCCTCAAGGATGCAGGTTCGATTTCAGTCCTCGGCTTCGATCATCAGCGCGACGAACGCGCCATGAAGCAGCGCGCGGCGTATGTGAGTCCGGAACTCAATTACTCGCCGTGGGCGCGCGTCAGAAAAGTCGTCAATTTCGTCAAGGGTTTCTACCCGAGTTGGGACGATCGATATTGCGAGCAGCTGCTGTCGGATTTCGAGGTGCGATTCGACGATCGGGTCAACACGCTCTCCTTTGGCTCGCGCATCAAGTTGTCGCTCGTGCTCGCGCTGGCGTGGCGGCCGGCGCTGTTGATTCTTGATGAGCCGACGACCGGTCTTGATGCGATTTCAAAGAAACAGCTCTTCACGGAGATCCTGGCCGCGGTGCGAGACGAAACGCGCGCGGTGCTCATTTCGTCGCACGCGATCACCGACCTTGAGCGCATCGCGGACCACGTTGGGTTGATCAAACAGGGTCGGATGGTCGTTGAAGGCGCGACAGACGAGGTTGTCGATCGCTACAGGCTGGTCGACATTGCGAGTGAGCATGCGCCGAGCGTCGAGAAGGAGCCTGGCGTCATCGTCCAGCATCGCGACCGCGATCGGTGGCGCCTCCTGCTCGATCAGCGCGTGATTCCCGTTGAGCGCCTGCGCGCCGGCGGTCTCTCGCTTCTTGCCGAATCCACGCTCTCACTCGAAGAGCTTGTCGTCGCGTTGGGGAGGCACTGATCGTGGTTGCGCGCCTGCTCGGCGACGCCATTCAGCGGAACCTGCGGTGGTACGCCGCGGCCGGCGCCATGCTCTTCTTCGGCGGGCTGGCAGAGACCATGACGTCCGATGGGACATCGTTCCGGATTGCGGCCATGCTGCTCGGGCCCGCCCTGTTCATCGGCCCGATTCTCGCGATCTCCCTGCCGGCGCAACGCGAACTGCGGCACCTCCCAACCACGAACCGGGATCTGTGGCGCCTGACGTGGTGCCTGGCGACCGTCGTCGCCTGCAGTCTTGTCTTCGTCGCGACGCTGATCGGCTTTTCGATCGGTGGCGCGCGCCTGTCGATCGAGTCGGTGGTCCTGCTGGGCCTCTACGCTTTTGCCTGGAACGGCGTCGTCCTTCGTCTCTTTGTGATGATGGGTTACGTCATGAACCGTGGAGGACGGCAGAATGCGGCCGTCCAGATCGGAAAAGTTCTTCTTGTTCTGACACTGTTGGGCGTTGCCTTCGGTCCGCCGCTGTTTCTTGGAAGCCATCTGCCGGCAAGGGCAGCGGGATTCACGCCCACGTTCGTCGTGATGCTCGTCGCCTGCGTCGCGATCTCGATAGGAACGTTCTTCTGGACGCCGCAGCGGACGTACTCAATCGACAAGTTGTCGGCGCAGAAACAGCTCGGCTCCACGCCGGCCGGCCCTGGTGTTCTTGATCGACTGACAGGAATTCCCAGAGTCCTGATTCCAGATATGCTGCTCACAATTGGCGGCGCCACGGTCGCAGCACTGGTGCTCGCGACCACCTCACTGGTCGCTGGCGATCAAGACCTGGACTTCATCGGTCCAACAGCCGTGATGGCCGCGCTGCTTGGGACCTGGACTCCGTGGGCCCGGCTTCTGAAGGTCCTGCCCCTGACTGTCGGACAGATCAGCGCCCTCATGGTGTCTACACAGGTAGCCATCTGGATCGTCCTTTCAGGAATAGTCACGATTGTGGGACTCGCCAGAGGCGACGATCGCCTGACGATTGGCTTCAGCCTGATGATCGCGCTGGCTGGGATCTGTGCTTTCGGGAACGCGTTGCTGTTTCGCTTTCAGCGACAGGCAGCGGCCATCTTCCTGTGCGGCTTCATCACTGTTCCATTGATGCGGCTCGCCGCAAGCGGCCCGAATGCACTGCTGGTAATTATCGGAGTGGGCGCGTTATGTATTGCCGCTGCATTCAACAAACACACGCTGACGACGTCATCGTCTTCAGCGTCTGCCTATCGGAAACCAGCGCCGCTTTTCGGCCAGTCCCCGCAAGTAGATCGTTAGATCGATACTTAGATAGATCGATTTCCTATTTCGGCAATCCCTTATCCATCCAGCCAGCCCGTTCCTTGAGGAACGTCTTGAGCGCGGCGATCTGCTGCGGATACGTTTCCGTTGCGAACGTGATGTAGTCGCGGCCGGTGAAGGGATGGCGCACGTTAAGGATCTTCCAGCGGATGAAGTTGCGTTGCGCGGCGCCTGACAGAAGCGGGGCGGCATAGGTGTCGATGCGCGCGTCGATGGCGGCGTCGCGGAGGACGCCTTGACGCAACTGGTTCCAACGCGCCGACATCTTCTGCACGAAGGCCGGATCGGACATGAGAATCGGCACCCAGTTGTGGGGCGCCCGTCGGCCGTGGAACCACCATTGATTGAAGTTCGTGCTCGGCGGGAACTGGTGGCCCATCGCCAGGTCGTGGTCCCAGACGGGGCCGGGCCTGATTTTTCCACCGCGATCCTTCTGCAGATAGAAACTCCGCACGTAGCCGTCGAGATTGAAGATCAGTTCCTCGAACAGGATGTAGTTGACCCATGCGTCCACGTCGATGTGCGCGGCGTAGCCCTTGACCGGATCGCGATAATTCGGGCCCTTCAGCGCGTCGTCGAACTGCGTGAACGCGCGATCGATCCAGGCAAGCTGCGCGGCGGTGGGTGTCTTCGGATACTTGATCTGAATTTCATTCCAACGACGCAAGTACGTGCCTTCACCCACGTCCCAGGCCAGCAGGTAGCCACCATTGATCGCGGGCTCTGCGTTGTCGTTCGGCCCGAGCGCCGCCAGCTTCACGCGATCGTCGCTGCGCTCAATCGCTTCGGTCAGCTGATACACGCCCACGTAGTCGGTGTCTCGAACGGCCCGGCCGGCGCCGGCCACGAATACTTCAACCGCCCGCGTGCGCATGCCCGACGCACCCATCGCCCTCGCCAGGTCGTAACTGAACGCGTTCCGGATCAGGGATTTATCGAGCCACGGACCTTGCAGCACCCACTCATCGGCCGCGGGCATACCGAGCATCGGCCGCGCCTGACCCACGCGCTTCTCGTCCTGGATCTGCACGCGGTACGACAGCTTTGGAAACATCCGCGACACCATCCCGCGAATGCGAACGCCCGCGCGGGTCGTCGACGTCGGTCCATCCGCGATTCTGACGACGCCGCCAGGTTTCGGTTCGTAGATATCCAGCGAGAACGGGCTGTAGGTCTTGGTGTTGCTGATCGCGCCCGATCGTTCGGCGCGCAGAACCAGGACCGGAACGGCCGAACTGAAATTCGCGATCGGAGCCGCAGGCGCCTGTTGTTGCGCGGCCGGCGCGGGTAGAGTGGCAACGACCGCGACAAACAGCGCGATCAATCGCGGCACAGTTTCCACGAACAAAGAATACGTCCGGAGGCGAAGCCCCGTTCCTTTCGCCCGACGTACCTGGCGTACCCGACGTACCTGTCGTACCCGTCCTAACCGATCAATCCGCCCGCAGCGCCTTCACTGGATCAATGAGCGTCGCCCGCCGCGCGGCCATTGCGGCCGCAGCGATCGCAACACCGATGAGCAGCGCGCACGCGATGGCATACGTCACGAGATCGCGCGCCGGGACCTGGAACAGCAGGCTGGCGACATAGCGGGAAAGGGCTATCGCGGCACCCACGCCGATCGCCGCGCCCGCAAGCACGCGGACCCCTGTGCGCGCGACGAGCGAGAGCACGATCGTCTCGGCCGCCGCACCCAGCGCCATCCGCACGCCGATTTCCGCAGTCCGCTGCGTCACCAGATACGACACCACGCCATGCACGCCAATGGTGGCCAGCACCAGCGCAAGCACTGCAAACATGCCGACCAGCAGCGCCTGGAAACGCTGGTCGCGCGCGTCGCGCGACACAACTTCATCGAGCGTGCGAACGTTGGCTATCGGTTGATCCGCATCGATCGCGGTGACCGCCGCCCGCATCGCCGCGCGCACCGGGCCGTCGTCTCCATTCACGCGCACGGCAATGTCGGCGAGCCGCACGGGATAGAGCTGCGTCTGCGCAGCCGGCAGGAATGCCTGCGGATCGATCTGATACTTCTTGCCGTCGCGCCGGATGTCGCTGACGACCCCGACGATGGTGATCCAGGGAAGCTTGGCGTCCCGACGGAAGCGTCTGCCGATCGGATCGCCATCGGCGAGAAGACGTTTGGCAAATGTCTCCGTGACAACCGCAACCGGTTCAGATCCGTTCACGTCTGTACCCTGCAGCAACCGCCCGCGCTTCAGTTCGATCCCGAGTGTGTTGAAGAAGCCGATGTTGACTGCCTGACAGCCGACGCTGACGAACGGCCCGGGTCCGCCCGGACCGTCAATCGACATGCCGGTGTCCCATGACCCGCGCATGGGCATGCGATTGGCGAACGCGACGCCTTCCACGCCAGGCGTACTTCTGAGTCTGGCGTCCAGCTCGTTGAAGAACGCAAACCGCGCGTCCTGCGTGGCATAGCGCTGCGGCGGCAGGTTCACGGCCATTGCGACCACGCCGGCCGTGCGGAAACCGAGATCGACGTTGTTCAGCGTGACCAGGCTGCGAATCATCAGGCCCGCACCGATCAGCAGCACGGTCGACATGGCGACTTCGAAGATCAGGAGCGCATTCCGCCACCGCGCGACCCACGCGCCCGCCACCACGCGCGTGCCGCTGGCCATGGCGTCGATCGGCCGCGTGCGACGCGCCTGCCAGGCCGGCATCAAGCCGAAGACGACGCCGGTGATGATGGCGAGACCGATGCTGACGCCGAGTACGCGCGCATCCAGCGACACGGCCGCCAGACGCGGCAACGACGCAGGCGCGAGCGAGACGAGCAGCCCTTTCAACCACCACGCCAACAGCAGTCCGACCGCCGATGCGCCCACCGTCAGCAACAGGCTCTCGGCCAGCATCTCCGTCACCACGCGGCGTCGGCTGGCGCCGAGCGCAAATCGAATCGCGACCTCGCGCCGGAGCGCCGCGCTTTTCACCAGAAAAAGGTTCGCCACGTTCACGATCGCAATAAGAAGAATGAAGCCGACCATGGCCGTAATCACGACCAGCGAGGTGCTGACCCGGCGCGTGAGATCGGCGCCCAGCGGTCGCATGAACGCCCGCATGTTTTCGTTGGTCTTGGGCGAGCGGCGGGCGATGTCCTCCGAGACCGCGATCAGATTTCGTCGCGCCTGGTCTTCCGAAACGCCGGGCGCGATGCGCGCCACGACATTGATTTCGTGATCGGCATAGTGGGCCAGCAGCTCCGCGGGAAAATGTTCGGTTGTCCAGTACGCGATCGGATCGGCAACCATGAACTGCGACACCGATTCGAAGTTCGGCGGCATCACGCCGATGATCTCGTGCGCCTTGCTGTTCAGCGTGAGCGTGGCGCCGATCGCAGACGGATCGCGATTGAACTGTCGAAGCCAGACCGCGTCGCTGATGACGATGACGGGCGGCGCACCGGCCTGCTGATCGGCGTCGGTGATCGCCCGGCCGCGGGACGGCATGGCGCCGAGCACGTCAAAGTAGCCCGGAGTCACGATCTCGCCGAGCAGCGTTTCGGGCGCGTTGCGGCCGGTGAGCGTCACCTGCTGACGCGCGTAGCCCGCCATGCCGCTGAATCCGGCCGCGCGGGCCTTGAAATCAACGAACGCGGCCGGCGCCACCGTCAGTCGATTGGGATCGTCGTTTGCGATCACGAGTGAAGACGTGCCCGGAGCGGCCAACGTGGTGGACGTCCCCTGACTGGTGCCCACGTTCGCTTCCCAGATCGAGACAAGCCGATGCGCGTCGGGATAGGGAAGCGCGCGCAGAACCACGTGATCGAGGATGCTGAAGACCGCCGTCGACACGCCGATGCCGAGCGCGAGCGTGAGGCCGGCCGTGATCGTGAAGCCCGGAGTCTTGCGCAGGGAGCGCGCGGCGCGACGGAAATCGATTGCGGCCTGCTCGACGATCGGCAGTCCGCGCGCGTCTCTCACTGATTCGCGCGTCACCTCCACGCCGCCGGCTCCGCCGAACGCCAGCACGGCTTTTCGACGCGCCGCGTCGCGCGACATCCCCTGCCGCACGAGATCGTCGGTCATGAGGTCGATGTGGCTCTGAATTTCTTCGGAGAAATCCTGGTCGATGGCGGATGCGGAGAACAGTTCACGGATCCGCGCGATGAATCGCCGGAGCGGCGTCATTGGCCGTCTCCTTCCGCCGGTGCGTGCTTGATGAAGCGATCGATGACGCTGGCGACTTTCGACCAGCGGGCTGTCTCGGTCGCGAGTTGCTTTTCGCCGCGCCGCGTCAGCGTGTAGAACTTCGCTTTCCGGTTGTTGTCAGAGACGCCCCACTTCGCTTTGATGAGGCCGTCCTGTTCCAGGCGCACCAGGGCGGGGTACAGCGTGCCCTGATTGAGCGCGATCAGATCGCCGCTGACTTGTTCGATGCGCCGCGCGATGCCGTAGCCGTGTTGCGGGCCCATGGCGCGCAGCGTCTGCAGCACCATGAGCGCGAGGGTCCCCTGGAGCACGTCCGTCCGGTCGCTTCCTGTTGCCATACAACAGGAGTGTAGCCGCGCTTCATGTTGATTGGCAACAGGGGACGGGCCTGTTTTCCCGCCGAAAATCGATCTCGGGGATCATTTCAAGCCGCGGATCACTTGAAATGATCCCCGAGATCGATTTTCCTGTTGAAAACAGGCCCGTCCCCCCTATAAAAAATCCCCACGCAGACAAACCCCAGCGCGAAACCGATGCCGGCGTAGTTCTTGTACTCCTCGTGCCCGGCGAACTCGCAGACCATCCAGTAGGCGTTCGCACAGATCCAGAAGCAGACGGCGAGATTGACCCAGAACAGGTGCTCGGCCCTCGAACGCATCGCGATGTAGACGGCCACGCCAATCGTCGGCGCGATCATGAGCGTGCCCAGGATCCGCCACTCCAGCATCCAGCACGTGTCTTTGATCAGCCAGAGCAGAATGTGCAGGTTGTCGAAGCGCGAGGTCGTCGGCGCCGTAATCGTCATTCCTTGTCCTTCGGCAGATACTCGATCGCGACGGCGAGTTTCGATCCGTCCACGGTTCCCGGTTTCCAGGTGAGATACACCTTCATCGGTTCCTTGTACGGGCCGCAGGAAATGTTGCCGCGCAGATCGTCGCGATAGGTGATGAACTCCACGTCATCGAACTTCATCGCCGTCGCCGTGATTGCCTGATCGCCGGTCTTGAAATGGAACGTGATGCCCTTGCCGACCACGCACTCGATGTTGTGGATCGTCGTCTCCACCCGCTGCTCGCCGGTCTTGGTCTGACGGAAGAGCGGCCGCGCCACGTCGGGCTCGGTTGACCGCGGAGGCGGCGGCGGACTGGAGCCGGCCGGGACCCTGGTCATGGTTGGCGCCGCGGCCGCGGCGTTGGCGGCCAGCGCGTTTTCGTACTCCAAGACCTGCGACATGATCTGCCTGGCGAGCGACTTCGCCTGCGGCGTGCCGCCGGCCATCAGCCCTCCGAGAATCGCGCGACTCTTCGCAAGTTCTTTCTGTCGAATCAGGATCTGCGCGTGCAGAAACGCGAAGTCTTCCCGCGCCGGCGACAGCTGGCGCGCGCGCTCGAGCGACGCCGAGATGTCAGTGGACGGCACCGCGTCCGCCTGCACCGCCAGCTCGGCGAGTCGCGCAACCGCGTTGGGAAACTCGCGGCCGCTCGCACGCGCCACGGCGAGCATGCGTTCCACGGCCTGCACATCCGCGGCGCTCGGAGCCGCAACAGCCCGAGACGCCTGATCGGCCAGCGTGACGCCCGTCAGGTACGCCAGAAACCAGTCGGTCGGCGGCGCCATGGTCCGCAACCGATCGCCGATCTCGTCGAGCGCGTTCTTCTTGATGCTGAGGCGGGCGGCCGTCACGGAGGCGCGGGCACTGGACGGATCGCGCTTCGCCAGGTCCGCGAGGCGCTTCGCCGCCGCATCGTAGGTGTCCATCTCCACCTGGAAATCCGACAGGAAGGCCTGCACGTCTGACGGCGTCATCGGGGCCGCGGTCGTGTCGAACTTCGCCATGGCCTCACCGAAGGAGTACTTCACGGCTGTGTAGGACTGGCGCCGGATGTACTGATCCAGCTCCTTGTCCATGTTGATGCCCGCGAAACTCTCCGTCCACGCGGTCACCGGATCGTCGCCGCGAAACACGCGATCGACGTAGGCGCCCAGCTGCGCGGTCCGGTTCGGCTCGGCGCGGAGAATCATGTGCACGAGCGCCCACGACTGCGCGTAAAACACCGATCGCCGGCTGCCTTCGTTGTAGAGCGATGACGAGTGATCGATCGTCAGCAGATCCGCGATCGGAATCAGCACCGTGTTGTTGAGGCGGGCGATGTGGTCGGCGACCACATCGCCGATGATGGCGTCACGGCCGTTCCTGAGCGCCTCGAACGTGCTGTAATACTCGGCGATCCCTTCGTTCAGCCACACCGGCAGCGGCCGGCTGTTGTTGTTGGCCACCGAGTGCGTGTACTCGTGAAAGATCACGCGCAGGTTCTCCTTGTCCGCGTCCGTGATCATCGAGATGTAATTCACATCGCGGCCGGGAACGAACAGGCCCGCCACGTCCACGGGCTTGCCGTTGTAGACCGGGCGAAACGGCGCCATGGCGGTCTCGCTGGGGAACGCGATGATCACGGTGGGAACCGCGGACCCAATCACGCGCGGACCATGCAAACGGATCAGCGTGTCGCGAAATCCTTCGAACTTGATTACCAGATCGCGCAGCACGGACGCGGACACGTCGCCGATGGCGACGAAGTTCGGCGTGTCGATGCGCCGCCAGTTGTTCTGGGCGGGCGTGGTGGTGCCCGCCGAAACGACGAAGGCGATGACGATGGCGAGCAGGGTGGCCGGGCGGGAGGGTGCGGTCGGTCGCATAGGAACGAGATTCTACACCTCCGCCGCGGACAGGCGCGGCGGTTGACACATGACCATAAAAAGTGGTCAAATGACCATTATTTATGGTCATATCCTCCAGCCCGTTCGGCGGCCAGGCCCGGACCCGCGTGCTGCTGGCCCTCCGGCTGCTCGACGAGAGCTACCCGCGCGAGCTGGCACGCGTGCTCGCGCTGCCGGTGAGCGGCGTCCAGGGCGCACTGCGCGGCCTTGAAAAAGACGGCCTGGTCGCCGGCAGGCTCACCGGCCGCACCAGACTTGTGCGCCTCAATCCCCGCTATTTCGCGCGCGACGAACTGCAGCGATATCTGCTGGCCCTGGCCGCCGCCGATCGCGCGCTGCAGGACAAGGTCAGCGCGCTTCGCAGACGCCCGCGCGTTTCCGGCAAGCCACTGTAGGGCGACGCCTGTGAAACTCACCAGGCGCGCTTCCATCAAAGAGGTCGCCGCCGTCGTCGGCGTCGCGCTCAAGCAGGCGGGGATCGACGCCGTACTCACCGGCGGTGCCTGCGCCACGATCTATTCGGATGGTGTTTACGTCTCCCACGATCTCGATTTCATCGTCCGCGCCGGCGCCACCAGGCAGTCGCTCGATGCGGCGCTGGCCGCGGTGGGCTTCGCGCGCCATCACGATCGCTACCGGCATTCCGCGACGCCGATCTATGTGGAGTTTCCGCGCGGACCGCTCTCGA